>Ga0070706_100007398_pt1 | contig 10299 bp, 12 predicted proteins | sample KBSK5501metaG_FD_65476 | JGI IMG/M metagenome (GOLD analysis project Ga0070706, IMG submission 65476) | Corn, switchgrass and miscanthus rhizosphere microbial communities from Kellogg Biological Station, Michigan, USA - KBS K5-50-1 metaG | ecosystem: Host-associated > Plants > Roots >...
ATCTTGAGCACGCGGAAGCCTTCGCGGGCGAGGTACAAGTCAACGAGGTCGGCGATGTTGGGCTCGTCGTCGACGACGACGATGGTTCCCTTCTGGTCCTGCACGGCACCCATCGTCCCATTTCTCTCGCCGGAAGGCGCGCCGGGACACATGCGTATCGGAGAGACGCTATGCGCCCCTCAAGTGCGCATCATGGGAACGTCAGGAGTCGAAGTGGTTCGAACGCGCGATTTCGCCCAGCCAGCGGGCGCTCGGCTTCACGGTGCGCGCCTGGGTCTCGCGGTCGACCGCGACGAGGCCGAACGTCGGCCGGTACCCGAGCGACCACTCGAAGTTGTCGAGCAGCGACCAGTAGAAGTAGCCGCGCACGTCGAGACCGTCGTCGAGGCAACGTCCGACTCGACCGAGCGCCTCCGTGACGTACTGGACGCGCTGCTCGTCGTCGGCCGTGCCGATCCCGTTCTCGGTCACGTAGACCGGCGCCCGGGCGACCTCGATCGCCCGTCGGATCGTGGTCTCGAGCGCCTGGGGCCAGAACTCGTAGCCCATCTGGAGCGCGGGGACGCCGTCCGCCGGGCCGAGCAACCCGTCGGGACCGAACCGAAGGCGCGTGTAGGTCTGCACGCCGACGTAGTCGTCGCCGCGGCACGCGTCGAGCCAGACGTCTTCCATGCGATCCCGAGCCCGCGCCATCTGCGCATCCCCTCCGGGCTCCGCTGCGAACTCGTGCATCGACAGCGTCATGCCGACGGGCGCGCCTCCGGGTCCCGCCTTGATCGCGTCGTACGCGAGGCGGTGCGCTTGGATCAGGTTGTCGGTCGCCTTGCCCATCGCGCCTTCGTCCCTCGTGCCGGGCGGGAAGACGCCGAGGTAGAAGCCCATCAAGGCGACGACGTTCGGCTCGTTCAGCGTGCAGTGGATCCCGACGCCGTCACCGAGGTGGGCGCTCGATCGCTCGCAGAAGCGCGCGAACCGTTCCGCGGTCGTCGGGTTCTCCCACCCGCCGTCCGACGCGGCCCAGCGGGGGGTCGTGAAGTGGTGGTACGTCACGACGGGTTCGACGCTGTTGTCACGGCACGCGTCGATCATGCGGCGATAGTGGTCGAGCGCGTTCCGGGAGAACTCACCGTCCTCGGGCTCGATGCGTGACCACTCGATCGAGAACCGGTACGCGCCGAAGCCGAGCTGGGCAAGCAGCGCGATGTCCTGCGGGTACCGCCAGAAGTGGTCGCATGCGTCGCCGGAGGGCTCGGCGCAACCCGATCCCGGCGTGTGCTCCCACGCCCACCAGTCGTTGTTCCAGTTGCCTCCTTCGACCTGGTGGGCGGCCGTCGCCGTGCCCCACAGGAAGCCGTCGGGAAACGAGATCGCCATCGGCCGGGATGCTAGGCGGCCGTACACTCGGCTGCGCATGAGCGTGCTCGACGAGATCCTCGCCGCCAAGCGGGCCGAGCTCGCACTGCTCCAGGAGTCCGAGGCGCGCGGAACACTGCGGCGCGCCGCTCTCGATGCGCCGCCGGCGCGCGACTTCACGAGCCCGCTCCGCCGCGCCGACGGTCGCCTTGCCGTCGTCGCCGAGATCAAGCGGCGGTCGCCTTCGAAAGGCGACCTGGCGACCGGCCTTGACCCGGCCGTCGTCGCGAAGGCGTACGAGGCGGGCGGCGCCGCCGCGCTCTCCGTGCTGACCGACCGGCCGTTCTTCGGCGGGTCCGTCGACGACCTGCAAGGGGCGCGCGCCGCGGTCGAGATCCCCGCTCTCCGAAAGGACTTCATCATCGACGAAACGCAGGTGTACGAGTCGCGAGCGATCGGAGCCGACGCCGTGCTGCTCATCGTGGCCGCACTCACCGACAACGGTCTGCTGAGGGGCCTTCGCGAGCTTGCCGAGGAGGTCGGCATCGTGGCGCTGGTCGAGGCGCACGACGACGCCGAGCTCGACCGTGCGCTCGCTGCCGGCGCCACCGTCGTCGGCGTGAACGCCCGTGACCTCGGGACGTTCGGGGAGGACCTCGGTCTGAGCGAGCGGCTGGCCGATCGCATCCCCGGCGAGGTCACCGCGGTGGCCGAGAGCGCGATCCGTGTACGCGCGGACGCCGAGCGCATGGCCGAGGCCGGGTACGACGCCGTCCTCGTGGGTGAGGCGCTCGTGCGCAGCGACGACCCGACCGCGCTCGTCGACGCGATGAGCCGGCATTCAGTGCGGACAAGGAGGTAGTCGATGACTCGAATCGTCCTGTCGGAGGAGCAGCTCCCGACCGCGTGGTTCAACGTGCTGCCGGTGATGCCGGAGCCGTTGCAACCCCCGCTTCATCCCGCGACTCGCGAGCCGGTCGGGCCCGACGACCTCGCGCCGCTCTTCCCGATGGGGCTCATCGCCCAAGAAGTGTCGACCGACCAGTGGATCGACATCCCCGGCGAGGTCCTCGACATCCTCCGCCTCTGGCGTCCGACGCCGCTCGTCCGCGCCGAGCGGCTCGAGGCCGCGCTCGGCACGCCGGCGCGCATCTACTACAAGGACGAGTCGATCTCGCCCGCGGGGTCGCACAAGCCCAACACCGCCGTGGCCCAGGCCTTCTACAACAAGGCCGAGGGCGTGCAGCGCCTGACGACCGAGACGGGTGCGGGGCAGTGGGGGAGCGCGCTGGCGTACGCGTGCGCGCAGTTCGGGATCGACTGCAAGGTGTATATGGTCCGCGCGTCGTACGACCAGAAGCCGTACCGCAAGATCCTCATGGAGACGTGGGGAGGCGAAGTGGTTCCGTCGCCGGTCGACCAGCCCGACCACCCGGGGTCGCTCGGGCTCGCGATCAGCGACGCGGTGCGCGACGCGGCGGGTCGCGACGACTCGCACTATTCACTCGGATCGGTGCTCAACCACGTGTTGCTGCACCAGACGGTGATCGGGCTAGAAGCGAAGGAGCAGCTCGCGCTGGCGGGCGATACCCGCCCTGACGTCGTCATCGGTTGCTGCGGCGGCGGGTCGAACCTGAGCGGCATCGCGCTCCCGTTCGTCCCCGACGACGACGTGCGGCTCGTCGCCGCCGAGCCGTCGTCGTGCCCGACGCTCACCGAAGGCGCCTTCGACTACGACTTCGGCGACACCGCGGGCATGACGCCGTTGCTCGCGATGTACACGCTCGGCCACGAGTTCGTGCCGCCCCCCATCCATGCCGGCGGGCTTCGCTACCACGGCGACGCGCCGATCGTCTCGAGCCTGGTGCGGAGCGGGCGCATGGAGGCGGTCGCCTACCCGCAAGGCAAGACGTTCGAAGCGTCGATCCAGTTCGCCAACGCCGAGGGCAAGATCCCGGCCCCCGAGACCGGGCACGCCATCCGGGCCGTTATCGACGAGGCGCTCGCCGCGAAGGAGACGGGCGAGGAGCGCGTGATTCTGTTCAACTTCAGCGGCCACGGGCTCCTCGACCTCTCGGCGTACGACGATTACCTGCACGGCCGCCTCATCGATGCCTAGTCGCGCCGTTGCGGCGCCGTTCCGTGGCGGCGACGTCGACCGTCCACCAACTCCCGGGTCCGGTGCAGTACCTATAGAGGGGCCAGCGAAAGCGACCCGACGGAGCGGTGGCAGGCGATGTTCGTCAAGATCTGCGGCATCACGACGGAGAAGGACGCGCTACTAGCGATCGCGCTCGGCGCGGACGCGCTCGGCTTCGTCTTCGCCCCCGGCAGCCCCCGCATGGTCACGGTCGACGAGGCCACGGACATCGTGAAGCACGTGCCCTACGACGAAGTACTCACGCTCGGCGTCTTCCGCGACGAGCGCCCCGAGCGCGTGGCCGAGATCGTCAACAGGGTGGGGCTCAAAGGCGCGCAGCTCCACGGTCGCGAGTCGGCGGCCGAGGTCGTGTACGTCCGGCAGCGCGTCCCGCTCGTCATCCAGGGTTTCGCCGCCGGCGACCCGGCGATCTCGATGGCTTCGGAAGGTCCCGCCGACGTCGTGCTCCTCGACGCGCCCAACCCGGGCTCGGGCCGCGTGTTCGACTGGTGCCAAGTCAGCGGCGCGTTGGACGGCGTTCGTCTGCTGCTCGCCGGTGGGCTCACGCCCGACAACGTCGCCGAGGCGATCCGGCGCGTCCGGCCCTGGGGCGTCGACGTGTCGACCGGCGTCGAGACCGCGCCCGGCAGTGGCCGCAAGGACCCGCGCAAGCTGCGACGGTTCATCCAGGCGGCGCGAGCGGCCAGCGCCGCGCTCGAGCGCCGAGGCAGCCCCAACGGGGGTATCGGCCGCCAGCCCTACGACTGGCAAGCCGAAGGCGCCTGACGGCGCCTCACGACGCGTCGAGCGGGCGCGTGCGGCGGCCGTAGTGTGACGGCCATGGCCGCTTCCAGCACTCCCACCGCAGCTGACGCCGGCACCATCACGATCGGTGGCGACCTCACCGTGAACCGCCTCGGATTCGGCGCGATGCGCATCACCGGGCGCGGCATCTGGGGCGAGCCGCCCGACGTCGACAAGGCCAAGGCGGTGCTGCGCCGAGCCATCGAGCTCGACGTGAACTTCATCGACACCGCCGACTCGTACGGCCCCGAGGTGAGCGAGAACCTGATCGCCGAGGCGCTGGCCCCGTATCCCGACGACCTGGTCATCGCCACGAAGGGAGGCCTCGAGCGCCCCGGCCCCGGACGGTGGCCGGCCAACGGTCGGCCCGATCACCTGAAGGAGGCGTGCGACGGCAGCCTGCGCCGCCTGCGGCTCGAGCAGATCCCGCTGTACCAGTTCCACCGGCCGGACCCGTCGGTGCCGTTCGGCGAGTCGATCGGCGCGCTGCTCGAGCTCCAGCGGGAAGGAAAGGTCCGGCACATCGGGCTCAGCAACGTGACGGTCCAGCAGCTCCGCGAGGCGCAACGCCTCACGCCGATCGCGTCAGTGCAGAACCGCTACAACCTCGCTGATCGCGCATCGGAACCGGTGCTCGAGGCGTGCGAGCAAGAGCAGCTGGCGTTCCTCCCGTGGGCGCCCATCCAGGACCACGACTCGCATGCCGTGGTGCGCGACGTCGCCGCTCGTCACGGTGCGACCGTCCATCAAGTCGTGCTCGCCTGGCTGCTCGCCCGGTCGCCGGCGATGCTGCCCATCCCCGGCACCGGCTCGGTCGGGCACCTCGAGGAGAACATCGCCGCCGCAGCCCTTCAGCTGAGCGCGGACGACGTGCGATTGCTGACGAACGCCGCCTGACGCCTACCGGCCGCGGACCGGGCTAAGCAGCGAGGACTCGGGCCCGATGAAAGATCTCGGCGGAGTCGTCCCGGTGCTGATCGCGGGCCATGTCCTCGGCCGCGGCGATCATCTCGACGTCGTCGTCCGCCCATTCTCTGATTGCCGAAGCCGCCTCGTCCACGCCTCCCTGACGGTGCGTCTCGGGGGCGAGAAAGTCGCCGATACGAACCAGATCACGCAGGTCACTGGCTTCCTGGCGGCGCCTCCGCTCCGCCACGGTCAACTCGACGCCTTCGGCTCGCGTGAAGCCGGCAGGATGCGCCGTGTCCGAACGCTTCATGGCGCCCCTCCTCGATCGTCACTTGCCGCCGTCGCAAGCTCCGGCTTTGCGCCGACGGTCGGCAAAGCCGCCGTAGCCGCGCCGCTCCGTTGAGCCTCCCCGAGAACAGGGGCCCGGGAAACCGCTGGTCGGCCCGTACAATCCGCCCATGACAGCGCCGGTTCGTGGCGAGCCCGTACGCCTCGATCCTCCAGGGCCCGAGCCGGTAGGGCTCGGCCGGTACGGCGAGTTCGGCGGCCGATTCGTGCCGGAGACGCTCGTCCCGGCCCTGGAGGAGCTCGAGCGCGACTTCCGCGCCGCGTGGGCGGACGACGGGTTCCGAGCCGAGTACGCCGACCTGCTCACGACCTACGCCGGCCGGCCGACCCCCGTCACCGAATGCCGGCGGCTCTCGGAGCGCCTCGGCGTGCGCGTGCTGCTCAAGCGCGAAGACCTGACGCACACGGGCTCGCACAAGATCAACAACGTGCTTGGCCAAGCGCTCCTGACACGGCGGATGGGCAAGAAGCGCGTGATCGCGGAGACGGGCGCCGGGCAGCACGGCGTCGCCACGGCGACGGCCGCCGCGCTCTTCGGCCTCGAGTGCAAGGTGTTCATGGGCGCCGTCGACATCGAGCGCCAAGCTCTGAACGTTTTTCGGATGAAGCTGCTCGGCGCCGAGGTCGTGCCGGTCGAGTCGGGGAGCGCGACGCTCAAGGACGCCATCAACGAGACGCTGCGCGACTGGGTCGCCAGCGTCGAGGCGACGCACTACTGCATCGGATCGGTGGTCGGCCCGCATCCCTTCCCCTGGATGGTGCGCGAGTTCCAGCGGGTCGTCGGCGACGAGGCGCGCGAACAGTGCCGGCAGATCCTCGACGGGGCCGATCCCGACTTCGTCGCGGCGTGCGTCGGTGGCGGGTCCAACGCCATCGGCACGTTCGCCGGCTTCGTCGACCTGCCGCACGTGCGCCTGGTCGGCGTAGAAGCTGGAGGCCTCGGGCCCGAGACGGGGAAGCACGGCGCGTCGGTGAACCGCGGCGTCCCCGGCGTCCTCCACGGAGCGAGGTCGCTGTTCCTCCAGGACGAAGACGGCCAGATCCGGGAGGCGCACTCGATCAGCGCCGGGCTCGACTACCCGGGCGTCGGACCGGAGCATGCGCAACTGGCCGCGACCGGCCGGGCCGAGTACCCCTACGCGACCGACGACGAAGCGGTCGCCGCCTTCGGGCTGCTGTCGGTCACGGAGGGGATCGTGCCGGCGCTCGAGCCCGCCCACGCAATCGCGTGGCTGGCGCGTGAAGCCGGTCGGTCCGTCCCCGCGGGGGCGACGGTGCTCGTGACAATGTCCGGCCGCGGCGACAAGGACGCGGTCCAGGTCGCCGAGCGCGTCACCGGCGAGAAGCTGGCGTGAGGCTCGAGGCGCACCTGCGCGAGCGACGCGACGCCGGACGCGCGCTGCTGGCGCCGTACGTCACGGGCGGTCTCGGCTCGGGGTGGCTCGACGTGGTGCGAGCGGCCGCCGACGCCGGTGCCGACGCCATCGAGATCGGGATCCCGTTTTCCGACCCGGTGATGGACGGGCGCACGGTCCAGGAGGCGTCGCAGCGGGCGCTCGACCTCGGCGCCACTCCGGCGAAGATCGTTGCCGAGGCCGCGCAGCTCGACGTGAGCGTCCCGCTCCTGGTCATGACGTACTACAACGTCGTCGCCCACGCGGGCACCGAGCGGTTCGCGGCCCGCCTCGCTGACGCCGGAATCGACGGCGCGATCGTTCCCGACTTGCCGCTTGACGAGCTCGACGGTTGGGGGGACGCCGCCGACGCCGCCGGTGTCGAAACCGTGCTGCTCGCGGCGCCGACCACGCCCGACGATCGCCTCCGTGCCATCTGCGATCGGTCGCGCGGCTTCGTGTACGCCGTGTCGCTGGTGGGTGTCACCGGCGAGCGGCCGACCCTCGCCGGTGAGGCGGTCGAGATGGGCCGGCGGTGCAAGGCGGCCAGCGACATGCCCGTCTTGCTCGGTGTCGGGATCTCGACGCCGGAGCAGGCAGTGGCGGCTGCGAAGGCGTCCGACGGTGTGATAGTCGGGAGCGCGCTCGTGCGGCGGGTGCTGACCGGCGGGGGACCGGAGGAGGCGGGCCGGTACGTCGCCGAACTGCGCGCCGCCCTCGACGCCGTCGCCGGAGACTGAAGGAGCACCCGTGGAAACCCGAACCAACGAGCTCGACACCGCGCACGGACCGATGCCGCTGTACGAAGCGCGACCGGACGGCGAAGCCCGGGGAGCGGTCGTCGTCATCCAGGAGGCGTTCGGCGTGAACACGTACATCGAGGACGTCACGCGCCGTTTCGCGGCTGAGGGCTACCACGCCGTCGCACCACATATGTTCCACCGGTCCGGCGGCGGCACAGTTCCGTACGCCGACTTTGCCAAGGTCGTCCCGCACTACGAGCACCTCGACGACGACGGCATCCTCGTCGACGTCGACGCAACCCTCGAGTATCTGCACCGAGCCGGATGGGATGGCGCCCGAATCGGCATCGTCGGGTTCTGCTTCGGCGGGCGCGTGACCTTCCTCGTCGCGTCGCGCCGGGAGCTCGGGGCGGCGGTCGGCTTCTACGGTGGAGGGATCGTCACCGCACGCTTCCCGAAGTTCCCGCCCCTGGTCGACGAGGCTGCGCAGCTCCGTACGCCCTGGCTCGGGCTCTTCGGCGACCGCGACAAGTCGATCCCGGTCGAGGACGTCGAGCAGCTGCGCGACGCGCTGAAGTCGGCGCCTGTCCCGGCTGAGGTCGTCCGGTATCCCGAAGCCGCGCACGGCTTCCATTGCGATCAGCGCGACGCATACGACGAGAGCGCAGCCCAGGACGGCTGGAACCGAGCGCTGGCGTGGTTCGAGGCGCACATGGCGGTCGCGACGTGAAGGACATGGAGGACGCGCCGGCCGTGGACTGCGACCTGTGCGAGGCGGCGCGGATCACGCCGTGGTACCACGAGGACGAAATCTGCTGGATCGCCGAGTGCGAGATCTGTGCGGTCCCGATGGTGGTGTGGCGTGAGCACGGACGGGAGCCGTCCTCGGCCGACCTCGAGCACATGCTCGACCAGCTCGGCCGCATCGCTGCCGAGCAGCTGACCGTCGAGCACTACGTCGACGACAACATGCGGAACATCCCCGATCACTTCCACGCCCACGCCCGGCCGAGGGGCGGGTTCTTCGGCCACGGGTTCCGCAAGACCTAGCCGGGACGCCGGCGTCGGCGAGGGCTACCGTGAGCAGCGGCGGCGCCCAATCCGGGCGGGACGCCGGAGCGTATTGACTATGTGGGCTGTCTCCGACGACGCGCTGCTCGCGGGCCTGGCGACGGGAGACCCCGACGCGGCCGCTGCCTTCCTCCAACGTTTCGAGCGCCGCGTGTTCGGCCTGGCCGTGACGATCGTCGGGGATCCGCGAGCCGCCGAGGACATCTCCCAGGAGGCGTTCGTACGGGCGTGGCGCCACGCCGGCGCCTACGACCCCCGGCGGGGGACGGTGGCGACATGGCTCCTGACGATCACCCGCAACCTCGCCATCGATGCGGTACGGGTGCGCCGGCCGGTCGTCATCGATCCCGACTCGATCCTGGCCCTGAACCTCAGCGACGGAGGGCGGCTGCCCGACGAGCTCGCGGCGCTGCGCGACGACGCCGATCGCCTCAGCGCGGCGATGACGCAGCTCCCGGTCGAGCAACGACGGGCATTGGTCATGGCCGGATTGCTCGGGCACACCGCGCGCGAGGTGAGCGAGGCCGAAGGCATCCCGCTGGGCACCGCGAAGACCCGCATCCGTACCGCGCTCCTGCGCCTCCGGTCGGCGCTGACCGAGGAGCGCACCGAGTGAGGCGGCATCGATGAGCGCGTCGACGTGCGCCGACGTCCGCGAGCTCGCACCCGAGCTGGCGTTGGGGATCGTGGGCGGTCCCGAACGCGCCGAAGCGCTGCAGCACGCCAGCGAGTGCGGACCGTGCCGGGCGCTCGTCGGTGAGCTGGCCGAGGCCGCCGACGCGTTGACGCTCCTCGCCCCCGAATCGGAGCCACCGCCCGGATTCGAGGAACGTGTGCTCGCGGCGCTGAGAGCGCCACGGCGGCGTATGCGCCGTCGCGCCGCGGTCATGGTCGCAGTAGCCGCCGCCGCGGCCGCGATCGTGAGCATCGTCGGCGTGCGCGTCGTCGAGAGCGTCCAGGACACGAATCGGATCGTGGCCGCCGCGAGCGACGTGCGGTCGGCGCGGATGACGGGCGCCAACGGCGTCGACGTCGGGAACGTGTTCGTCTCGAACGGCAAGCCTTCATCGGTCGTGGTGAACGTCAACTACGGGGTGCCGTCGGGGCACTACGGAATCGAGTTCCGTACCGGGTCGACCGCGAAGCAGCTCGGCGACGTCAACATCCGCGACGAACACGGCTCGTGGGGTGGCGTCGCGGCCCTCCCCGGCAATGCGACCGGTTCCGTCGTGCTCGTCAGCGCGGACGGCACGGTCGTGTGCGAGGCGCGCCTCTCGCCCGTTACCTGAGCCGCGACTCAGCGCACCGGCTGGCCGACGCCGAGCAGGTTCCCTTCGCTGTCGCGGAACCACGCGCCCCGCTCGCCGACACCCTTGGACGGGTAATTGCCTTCGATGTCGGCGATGCCGTCGACGGTGCGCAGGCCGGGGACGTCGACCTCCTCGAACACCACGCCGCGCCGTCGCAGCTCGGCGACGACCGACTCGATGTCGTCGACCTCGAAAGCCATCTGCGTGTGGTCGCCCGTGGCGCGGCC
>Ga0070706_100007399_pt1 | contig 10299 bp, 10 predicted proteins | sample KBSK5501metaG_FD_65476 | JGI IMG/M metagenome (GOLD analysis project Ga0070706, IMG submission 65476) | Corn, switchgrass and miscanthus rhizosphere microbial communities from Kellogg Biological Station, Michigan, USA - KBS K5-50-1 metaG | ecosystem: Host-associated > Plants > Roots >...
CACTGCCAAGGTTCTGATAATTGCTGGGAAAACTGATCGGTTGGAATACCCACTCACCAAACAGGTGAATGTCATTGGGTCACAAGACGGAGCGGTCATTCGGCTGACCGGCTGGTTTGCCCCAAAATCTGCGGCGACGATCGCCAAGCGAGGCCACAACTACACCATCAGCCCTTCTCAGGGCGCGAAGTCTCTGCGCGTCAACGGTGCGGACGTTGTGGGGCATGAGGACCTGAAGGATGGGGACCAGATCGAAGTGGCGGGCGTGAAGCTGACGTTCTGTGTGCTCTCAGGAACCAAGAACATCTCTCGGTAAGGCCCACCCGACTACTTGAAGAGGAACGTGCCCTTCGGAAAGGTCTGGTAGCACCGGTCGGAGACCTCCTGACCATGCGATTGTAGGCACTGGAGTATCTGCCCGCTCCCAGGTTTGACTGCTCTGCAGAATCGTTTGACATCCTCGTCGCACGCCGCCATCAATCGGCTTCGATTTTCCTTCCACTTGACAAACCGCTCGTGCAACTGGCTTTGGCACAGCGGCGGAAGTTGTTTGGCACGCTGTTGCAAACAGCGCGTGCGGGCAGCACCGTCTGGAGAGTCGGGACACAATTGTTCTATGTCCGCTTCGCACTGCAGCCTGGTAGCCTGCAGCGCACGAGGATCCAACCCCGGCACAATTGGAGCTGCAACACTTGAGTCGCGCGACCGATCCTCGTCCGGTCTGGACACGGCTGCCTCTGAAGGCAGCGGAGGAGAGGTGGGAATGTTCAAGTCCAGCGTGGGTGGCGCAGACAGGGGAGACGAAGGACGTACAGCCTGACGAGTCTCAGCAGGCAGCGCAGCCGAAGACAACTCTTCTTGTGACGGGAAATTGGTGGCCACCGTCACCCACACGAGACCAAGTCCCAGAATGGTGATTGCGGCGGCAATGATCCCGCTCAAAGACTGCTGCTGAGCCATGCTTGCTCCCTATCTCGAGCCCGCATTATTCATGACGCTTTTGCTGTAAGCGCGGATTCGCGGCTGCGACGGGCAGTCTCGTCGTTCAGCCCTTCAACATACTGCACGAGTATGCCTCAGGGCTTCACGCCTCCGAGTGCCCGTCTCGCTTCGCGGCTGCACGCTTTCGCGATAAACCTTCATGAATAATGCGGGCTAACCAGACCCAGCATAGGATAAGACGAAAAAAAAATCGACGAATTCCCCGGTTTCTACCAGGGACCTGTCCGCCATTGCGGTTCGTCGCGACATGGCGGAGTGGCGCGCGACAAGCGCGAAGAGCGAGACTTGCGTGACGTGTGAGCCCTGTCCCTGCCAGTCGCGCTTCTCCCGCTAGTCTCGCCCGTCTCGCTTGAGTCAGGGATCGGCGATTTCGACACAAGCGCTCATAGATAATGCGGGCTGAATCGGGGCGGAAGGCAGCGACTCCGCACCATCAACATGGTGACGCGCCGAAAGGAACAGGGCGATGGCTAGCCCGTATTATTCATGAGCACTTCTGCTGCAATCGCCGATCCGCTGCTACGACGAGCCTCCGGCCGGCGGGCTCGCCCCTCGAATCCGCAACGTACTGCACGAGTACGGATCGGGTTCTCACGGCTCCGCGCGCCGGTCTCGCGACGCGGCTCAGCGATTTCGCGACGAACCGTCAAGAATAATGCGGGCTAGTTGTCTGGAGTTTCGACGATGTGGTTTTCAAACCTGGTGCAGCCTTCGGCGAGCAGCCGATTGGTGAGCATTTCTCCAGGCCATTCGATGGGCAAATCGGCCGTGAAGATCCACACATCAGGAGAGGTCCACACGGGACCGTGGTCTTCAGGAAGTTCGGGATCGAACAGATCGGTCCAGACCGGCATGTACACACCGTTTCCACATTGCGTATGGAGGTGCACGATCGTGCGGGCACGGACGAGCGGGTCCAGATCGCGCCAGACTGCCGCGGTCTCATCCGCCAGCCGATGGAGCCGCACGGCATTTTGCGCATCGAAAATGGCATAGGCCGCGTAGACCGGTGCTTCGATCATATCGGGAGCCAGCGCCAACTCGGGACATTGCGCCACGAGGCCTTCAAGGAGAGCCCGACGATGCCGGTCCTCCAGCGAATCGGGCAGTCCAGAGTCCGGCACACCGATCAACTCAAAGAAGAGAAAGGCGGTACTCTCGACAGGCGGATACAGCCGAGCGGCAATTGAAGTGGCCCGCTGGGAATCCGCCACCGTGCTCAAATGATCATTCAAACCCTGGAGGCTGAGCGGCTCCAGCGTCGAATCGGTCAATAGGCGCGACTCCACACGCACCACCGTCCCGGCAGAGAGCCGAAGATGCCGATGCAACAGATCCGCCGTCGCAACCGGGTCGATCTTCAACTTGAGTGGATGGGCTAGATTTGCTTGGAGAGGAAGTTCCAATGCCGCCATAATGGCATAAGACAATTTGTCATCGGCCGGCCCGTCTATGAGCACAGAGCAGGATGCCTCCGCGAGAAGATCAAAGAGCCATTCCGCCATGTCCTCGTCCAGCGCCGCCAGCACTGTTAAGAGATCATACTCCCGCCCCTGCTCCAAGAAGGCTTGCAGCGTATCGATTGCCGCGTCGGTATCGCCATGGTCATGGCGCCGAGCATTGATTAAGTGAACGAGATCTCGTGTGAGGGGATCAGGGCGAGACCAACTCAACATATCGACAGACTCCTACCGCACAGCCATACAGCACTGCGCTCCATGTTGACAAACTTTTCCTGCGGTAGCAAGCGCTCTAACAGTTTATTCCCACAGGGTCCGGGCCACCGATCGGATGACATCATCCCTACGATCCAATCACCTTCACCAATACGCGTTTTCGTCTCAGTCCGTCGAACTCCCCGTAGAAAATTTGTTCCCACGGGCCGAAGTCCAACCGGCCTTCGCTAATCGCGACAACGACTTCTCGCCCCATCAGCTGGCGCTTGATGTGGGCATCGCCGTTATCTTCTCCCGTCTCGTTGTGTCGATAGTTCGCGTCCTGAGGAACGAGCGTGTCTAAGAATCGGTCATAGTCTTTGAGTAAGCCTGGTTCGTCGTCATTAATATAGACGCTGGCCGTGATGTGCATGGCATTGACCAACACGAGCCCCTCTTGGACGCCGCTCTTCTTGACCGCCGCCTCAACCTGCTCCGTGATGTTGAGGTAGGCGCGCCGCGTCTTCGTCTCGAACCAGAGCTCTTCGCGATAGGATTTCATGGCCGTCGGTCAGTGGGCGTTCATTCTGCCGAACTGGACACTCAAGATGCAAGCTGCACCATCCCTCCCGCATCTTCCATCAATCTGGCTGCTGCCAGTATATAATGATGCGATGTCCGTCAAGAAGACAACCACGTCCTCACGCCCGCCGCTCTCTCCACGACTTCGACTTTCAGCCCATGCCAAAATCGTCCTCCGTGGTCGCTATCTGGCCAAGAACACTGCGGGAACGATCGTCGAGACGCCGCCGCAACTATTCTGGCGCGTCGCGACCGACATCGCGCAAGCTGAACGACTCTATCCCACCGCCGGCCGGCTGCCCCACGCGGCCCAACGCTGGTACGATTGCATGGCCCGCCTCGATTTTCTTCCCAATTCTCCCACACTGATGAATGCCGGGCGACGCCTCCAGCAACTCTCCGCCTGTTTCGTCCTTCCGGTCGAAGATTCCCTGACCTCCATCTATGACAGCCTGAAACATCAGGCCCTCATCCACCAATCGAGCGGCGGCACAGGATTCTCGTTTCGTCACGTGCGCCCTCACAACGACCGGGTTGCGTCGTCGAGTGGCGTGGCCTCCGGGCCGATTTCCTTCATGCGCCTCTTCAACCTCTCGACAGACGTCATCAAACAAGGCGGGACCAGGCGCGGCGCGAATATGGGCATTCTCCGAATCGACCACCCGGACATTCTCGACTTCATCGCACTGAAACAGACGCCGACCGAGATGACGAATTTCAATCTATCCGTCGGCATCACCGATTCGTTCATGCAGGCCCTCGCACGCCGTCGCACCTATGCCCTGATCAATCCCCATACTAACAAACCAACCGGGCGGCTCCCGGCACAGCTCATATTCGATCGGCTTGTCGAAGCGGCTTGGGCCAGTGGCGAGCCAGGCTTGGTCTTTTTGGACACCATCAATCGGACCAATCCCACCCCTCGCCTTGGCATCATCGAGTCGACCAATCCCTGCGGTGAACAACCGCTTCTGGCCTATGAATCCTGTACCCTAGGCTCCATCAACGTGGCCAACTTTGGTCGCACGACCGGAGGCACGCCCAACCATCGATTTCGTCCGATTGGCCGAAACCATTTGCCTCGCCGTACGCTTCCTTGACAATGTAATCGATCGCAACCGCTTTCCGCTTCCTGAGATCGACCGCACGACGAAACAAACCAGGAAGATCGGCCTGGGCATCATGGGCTTCGCCGACCTACTGATTGCCCTCAATATCCCCTACAACTCCGAAGCTGCGCTCCACACGGCTACGACTCTGATGGAATTTTTTCGATCTCGCGCCCACCTCGCGTCGATAGCGCTGGCCGCCGAACGTGGAGTTCTTTCCTGCCTATCGAGGCAGCCGGCTCGAGACACTTCACCAGCGGCGTCGAAACGCGACCGTGACCACCATTGCACCGACTGGCAGCATCAGCCTCATCGCCGACTGCTCGCCTGGCATTGAACCCTTATACGGCGTGCAGGAAGTCCGCCGCGTCATGGACGGCGTCGTGCTCACTTCGCTTCATCCAGCCTTCGCCCGTCGCGTACGCGCACTTGGTCTCGATCTCGCCTCACTCCAGCCCGACCTGGCAGCGCGTCCTTCCATTCAACATTTGACCCATATCCCCGAAGAGCTGCGTCGACTGTTTGTCACGGCGCATGATGTCCCAGCCGAGCATCATGTGCGTATGCAAGCGGTGTTTCAGCGATATAGCGACAGCGGAGTCTCGAAAACTATCAATTTGCCGGCCATGGCGACCAAAGCCGAGGTAGCCGCGGCTTTTCTCCTCGCATACCAACTTGGATGCAAAGGCCTCACCGTCTTTCGTACGGGCAGTCGGGAACGACAAGTCTTTTCCTGCAGTCTCTCCCATCCCTGTTGAACCTCGCCTCTCGTACGCGCAATTCCTCAACAAAATTGACACCACTCGGCGATGGTGATAGGTATTTTCACAGACTATCCCACGTGGGATCGAATCGCTCAGTAGGGAGGTGCTCGATGGCTGCGCTCGTTGGGAACCTGACATCCGTATGGAATCCTTTCAATTGGACTCTACACTTCGCCCGCCAACCAGAGCCGGATTTGGAATTCACGGAAGAGGAACTCGATCAAACGATCACCACGAAAGCACGGGGCCCGATGAACCCCCGCAAGAAATCCGGTGGGGGACGCCCGATCCTCTGGATACTTCTCCTGGCTCTTGTCGGCGGCATAGCCTATGTCGCCACGATGGAACCGGAGATGTTGACAGAATGGCTGAGCCCCTACCTGGGTGAGAGCACCCCACCACCCGCCCCACCACCAATAGCCATGAAACCGAAGCCGTCGCCCCCGGCGCCCGTGGCGCCACCGGCACCCGCGCCACAAGCCGCTTCCAGTCCGAGTAGCGGGGCCTCAGCCCCCTTGGCTCCAGCAACCTCTCCCGCCACTGCCGTCGCTCCTGCGGCCCCAGCAGTCGTTCCACCGTCCCAAACGGCCGCGAGACCCGCTGCACCAGTCGTACCTCCTCTCGACCCGATGTTCAGCGAAGGACAGAAAGTGACCGTCACGGTAGACGAAATGGCTCCCGGCGGAAGCATTCCGTTGTTTGCAGATTCATCGAGCAGCAAGCCTGGGCCAATCGTTCGTCCAGGCGTCTCACTGACCGTCATGGACGGTGATCTACAGCCCGGCGGCTGGATGTATTTGGTGCGCACCGACGAAGGTGCGAAGGGTTGGGTGTCGGAGAAACGTCTTCGCTTGAAGTTCTGACCCTCCCATCTTCTCTCGCGCGAGTGGCCTGCTAAGCAGACACATTCTCGCCTATTCAGGCGATCTCCCTGTGCTATAATCCGGCCGTTTTATATCCCGTAACCAAACCCACAGTATCGAGACGATTCCATGGCCACACTCACAGCGATTATCTTTGACTTTGATGGCGTGATCGCGGACACCGAGCCCCTCCATTTCGCTGGGTTTCGTCAGACTCTGGCTGAAATCGGCATCAGACTGACTGCAACCGACTACTACGCCAACTACTTGGGGTACGATGATCGGGGCTGCTTTATCGCGGCACTCACCGCGCACCAACATCCCACTGATCCGTCCGCCCTCGGGCAACTGATGCAACGAAAAGCCCATGCCTATCTGGAATCGGTGAAGGATCATCTGGTCATTTTCCCCGGGGTGCGCGAGTTTGTGCGTGAGGCCGCCGCCGCCTACCCCTTGGCCATCGCGTCCGGAGCCCTCCGCCATGAAATCGAGGTGATCCTTGAACAGGCAGGTCTCCGAAAAGAATTTCTTTACATCACCAGCGCGGAAGACGTGACCAGAGGAAAGCCCGATCCGCAACCCTTTCTTCACGCCCTCAACGGGTTGAATCGGCAATGCCGAGAGCAGGTCATCACCGCCGGATCCTGCTTGGTGATCGAGGATTCTATCCCGGGTATCCGCGGCGCGAAAACCGCCGGGATGAAAGTCCTCGCGGTGGCGAACACACACACGATCCAAGATCTGCATGAAGCCCATGCGGTCGCCCAAAGCGTTTCACAGATTCGCCTCAGCGAACTCCGCGAACGCTTGTGGCCGGCCGCATAAGAATCGAGTGGTATGAGAATCTGCTCTCTGCTTCCCAGTGCGACCGAAGTGATTGCCTTGCTTGGCCTGAGCGAAGAGTTGGTCGGGATCAGTCACGAGTGTGACTACCCGCCATCGGTCAGAGGCGTGCCCATCATGATTGAACCGATGATTCCTCCTTATGGACTGGCCAGTGTCGACATCGACAGACAAGTTAGTCAGCTTGTGGCGTCAGGACAACGGCTCTATCGGCTAAAAGACCATCTGTTGCGGCAGGCGCAACCCGATCTGATCTTGTCCCAAGACCTCTGTCATGTCTGTGCCGTCACGCCGGACCAGCTGCACGATGCCCTTTGCTCCCTCCATCACCAACCGACTGTCCTCACATTGAACCCTCGTACAGTCCATGACGTGATCGACGATGTCGTACGGATCGGCAACGCCGCCGGCCGGCCGGCGGAGGGCCAGCTTCTCGCCAGGCAATTACGTGATCGACTGGACACCATCCAGATTCGCGTCCAAGGCCTCTCGCAGCGCCCTCGCGTGGTCTGTATTGAATGGCTCTCTCCTCTCTACGTCGCAGGTCACTGGGTTCCGGAAATGGTCCAGCTCGCCGGCGGCCAGGATGCTCTCTCGCAGCCTGGTAGCCCCTCGCGGATTGTGACGTGGGACGAGGTCCTGTCCGCGGCTCCGGACGTCCTCATCGTGATGCCCTGCGGTTTCTCGGTTGAACGGACGCACGCAGAGCTGTTCCAGCTGATGCAGCAACCGGGTCAATGGCGCCTATCTCCTGCATTGGCAGAGCACACGTACCTGGTCGACGCCTCCTCCTATTTCAGCCGGCCAGGCCCTCGATTGATTGACGGCATCGAACTCTTGGCGGCCATCCTGCACCCATCAGACCACGACCACATTCACGAATCCATGGCCTGCCGCCTTGGACCATGGCCGATTCACCAACGCCCATGACTTCGCTCTCCGTCACTTCCGCGCAAGCCTACTGCACGGCTCTCACCAAGAAGAGCGGAAGCAATTTCTACTACTCCTTCTTCTTCCTTCCGAGAAAACGGCGCGCTGCAATGTACACGATCTATGCCTTCTGTAAGGAGATCGACAATGCGGTCGACGAACCCCCGGCAGGAAGCAATCCCCAGGAGGAGCTGCGCCGGTGGCGGACCGAGCTTGAAGCGGCCTACCGCGGCACGCCGACTTTCCCCGTGACCATCAGCCTGGCCAACCATGTGAGACAACTGTCTATCCCTCAGGCCTATTTCGATGAGCTGATTAAAGGGGTCGAAATGGATCTCATGGCGTCACAGTACGCCTCGTTTCAAGACCTCTCGATCTACTGCTATCGTGTTGCGTCGGTCGTGGGACTGATCTGCCTCCATATCTTCGGACCCACATCGGCACGGGCACAAGACTATGCCATCGATCTCGGGATGGCGTTCCAACTGACGAACATTCTACGGGACATCGGGACAGACGCAGCCCAAGGTCGCATCTATCTGCCGCAAGAAGACCTGAAGAAATTCGGTTGTACCGATCAGGCAATTCTCCAGCGAGAGGAAACCGCAGAGCTCCGCAAGGTGCTTCACTCCGAAACCGCAAGGGCCCATGAGTACTACGCAAAAGCACAGGCAGCGTTCGAGGCCCTACCGGCACACGATCGGCGGGCCCTGACTGTCTCTGAAATCATGCGCGCCGTATATTTTCGCATTTTGAAAAAGATCGAGGAGCCGGGACATCAGATATTCGGCCCTCGAGCCCGGCTTTCAACGAGTCATCGACTGGCCGTGGCCGCAGGAGTCTGGCTCCGCTCCCGAATCTCGTGACATCCACCACCACTCAGTCCGTCGTGATTCTTGGTGGAGGCCCGGCCGGTCTCACCGCCGCCTACCGCCTCGCCCGTCTTGCCTATCGAGTCACGATCATCGATCGGCGCCCCCTGCTTGGAGGCGCCCGCACAAGCGAAGACCTTTGTGACGCCCCTGAGCCCTTCACCATCCTCGGCTGCCATCACGCGACACGAGCCTTGCTGCATTCGCTGCATCCCCATCCACAGCAGCCGGCAGAGGCCGAGATCCCACTAGAATTTCGTCTCCATGACGACTCCCTCGTTCATTACCCGCATACCTGGTTCCCCGCTCCTCTTCATACGTGGGTAAACCTATTGAGATTTTCCGGCATCCCCTGGAAAGAACGATGGCGACTGGCATCATGGGTGGAACAGCTGTGGGAAGGCGATGAACAACTGCCTGCCGATCTGGAGCAGCGCACCGCCGACGAATGGCTTGCTTCAATCGAACAAAGCGCACGGACGCGCCGTGTCGTCTGGAATCCTCTCGCACGATGGCTGACCGGCAATGATCTCTCGACGATGTCGGCCGATGCCTTCGTCACATCGATGAGGCCATTGTTCCTGAGAACTCGTTCAGATAGCCGCATCTCGGTTGTTCAGGACTCGCTTCTGACCTGCTTTGTACAACCAATCACCGAAACACTGACCCAGGTCAGCGCGACCATTTTGTGCAATGCTGAAGCCACACAGCTCCGATATGAACGAGATCACATCTCGGGCGTCCTGCTGCGGGATGGTTCCCTGCTACAGGCCGATTGGTATGTGGCAGCCCTGTCCCCTCTACAACTTACGCCCTTGCTTCCAGAGCGATGGCTGACTCGCTACGCCTATTTTCAACAACTCACGGAATTGCTATCGGTCGACAGCACAATCCTCCAGGTGCATGCCGAGCAACCCTGTGCCACCCCTCGCCTAGTCCTGCTGAATGACACTTCATTTCATTCGGTACTCGCCACTGCGGCAACGCCTGATCGCACCAGCTTCTCTCTCATCACGACCGACAGTAAGTTCGCGCAGGCTCGACCGGACTCAAATCTTGATACAGCTATCCCTGACCTACTCAGATCGGTGGGGCTCCTCATGGCTGAAAGCAGGATCGCATCGACCCGCCGTCGGACAATTCCAGGCTCCATCCTCTCACTCAGGCCCGGGACAAAATTACATCGGCCCATCCAACGCAGTCCGATTGCCAACTTGCTCGTAGCAGGAGCCTGGACCGATACAGGATGGCCTCCCAACCTCGAAAGTGCCATTGTCAGTGGCGACCGATGCGCCGATGCGATCGCGGCTCGATAAGTCGGCTTTAGCAGGCTGCGACAAAACTAGATCGGCACGCGAGAACCTCGATGGTCTCTGGGTGAGGCACCACAGGGGAAGATCCCCGCAGGATGCTCAAAAAGCCCAGACTTCTCATCCGCCCAACCCCGGCGCGCCTAGACGCGCCATTCCGCTGGCAAAACCGCAGCGAGTGACGGGACGAGGAGGTACATTCCGCAGTTCGTGTGGGCCATTCGCCCCTAGATATGGATCTTGGCGAACGGAAAAGCCGCTACAGCGATTTCGACCTCCGAGAGTTTCATTTGGTACTTTGAGGGTCTGAGCGATGCGAGAACGCTGTTGGCAGACTTTTTCAACATCCTGCGAGACTCCACCCAGACA
>Ga0070706_100007400_pt1 | contig 10298 bp, 6 predicted proteins | sample KBSK5501metaG_FD_65476 | JGI IMG/M metagenome (GOLD analysis project Ga0070706, IMG submission 65476) | Corn, switchgrass and miscanthus rhizosphere microbial communities from Kellogg Biological Station, Michigan, USA - KBS K5-50-1 metaG | ecosystem: Host-associated > Plants > Roots >...
ACGGAGGCCGCCCGTCCGCGCTGGATCGTGCTGCCCCGCTACGAGGCAGGCGCGGCGGCCAGCCTGACGCCGTTGTCGCGAGCGCGCGCCTTCATGCATCTGGCCGACCACGCTTTCAACTACGACGTGCACGGGCGACAAGGCTTCGAGCTGCTGGCGCAGGTCATCGATAGCAGCGATTGCTTCGAATTCCACTACGGCGCGCTGGAACACGCAGTTGCGGTGTTCGACGACATTGCGCGCCGCGCATGAGCTCCGTTCGCATGCACCCGGTCGTCCACGCGCTGCGCGACCCGGCGGCCGTGGTGAGCTCGAGCCTGCCGCAGTGGGACGCGCTCGTCCGCCAGGCACGCCGTACCAATCTGCTGCCGTGTGTCGCGCTGGCGCTCGATGAGCGTGGGCTCCTGCCGCAGGTGCCGCCCGCGCCGCGCGTCCATCTGGAGGCGGCGCGGACGCTCGCGCGGGCGCAAGCCGACGCGGTGCGGCGCGAGGTTGCCTACATCGATCGGGCGCTCGCTGCGAGTGGCATTCCGATCGTCCTGCTCAAGGGCGCTGCCTACCTGATCGCCGGCCTACGCGCCGCGCGCGGCCGCGTGTTTTCCGACATCGATATCCTCGTCCCGCGCGGCGCGCTGGCGAGCGTGGAAGCAGCGCTCATGCTCCGCGGGTGGGCGACGGGCAAGACGACCGCCTACGACCAGCGCTATTACCGCCGGTGGATGCACGAGCTGCCGCCGCTCAGGCACATCAGCCGGCAGACGTGGCTCGACGTGCACCATGCGATCCTGCCGATCACGGCGCGCCTGAAACCCGACTCGGCCAAGCTGTTAGCGGCTTCGCTGCCGGTCGCGGGCGAGCCGCGGCTACGCGTCCTCGCGCCGGTCGACATGGTCCTGCACAGCGCCACACACCTGTTCTGCAACGAAGACGTCGGCAACAGCCTGCGCGACCTCGTGGACCTGGACAGCCTGCTGCGCGAATTCGCGAGCGAAGAGGATTTCTGGCCGAGACTCACCGTGCGCGCGCGCGAGCTGGATCTGACGCGGCCTCTGTACTACGCGCTGCGCTACGCCGTGCGCATCCTCGGTACGCCCATACCTGCCCCGGTGCTCCACGAGGCCGAGATCGGCCGGCCGCCGCCGTTGCTGCGGGGCTTGATGGACGCGCTTTTTCTGCAAACGTTGCAGCCGGATCGCGCAACCGATCGTCTCGCTTCGCTGGCGCGAGGATCTCTATACGTGCGCGCGCATTGGCTGCGCATGCCGCCCCTGTTGCTTGCTCAGCACCTGACGATCAAGGCGTTGCGGCGGGAAGAACAAAAGGCAGGTTGAGGATCGTTGGTGAGAAACACGATAGCGCTCGATGTTGGTACGTTCCTTGCTGAATCCATTTCTCAATTCACGTAGAATTTGAACGCGATCAATACGACACTATTGAACACGGAAGATAGCGACTGATGCTTAACTCAAAAGCTCTGTCGGGTGGTTTGCTCTTGCTTGCGGCCGTACTCGCTACCGGCGCTTGCGATCGAGCGCAGCACTATACAGACCAAGAGCATGTGCAAAAGGCCAAGGAATTCCAGAATCAGGGCAATCTCGAATCGGCAATGATCGAGCTAAGGAACGCGGTGCAAAAAAATCCAAAAAATTCAGAGGCGAGGCGGCTTCTAGGGGAAACCTATGCCAGCCAGGGTCTGGGAGAATCCGCTGAAAACCAGCTCGCGAAGGCAAGAGAGCTAGGAATGGACTACGAAGCGCTCAAAGTCCCAATGGGCCAAGCGCTTCTTCTGCAAGGCCTTTATGCGCGCGTGCTCGCGGAAATTCAGCCAGGTCCGACGTCCGCGCCGGGGAACATCGCCCAAATTCTAGAAATTCGGGGACGCGCGCATCTCGGTCTGTTCCATTTCAAAGAGGGATGCCAGCTCTTTGCGCAGTCACTTGAAAAGGACCCCCAATATGTACAGGGTTACTGGGGGTTAGCTCGCTGCGCGGGGGCGCGAGGCAACCTGGATGAAGCACGTTTGGAACTGAAGAAGGCGATAAAGCTAGACGAGAAAAACAGCGTCACGTGGGCCCGGATCGGCGATTTGGAAGGCGCGGCAAAGCGTTTGCCCGAAGCTGAGGCGGGTTACGCCAATGCGCTCAAATACAAGAGTGACAATATCGATGCTTTGCTAGGCAGGGCCGCTCTCAGAATCGATAGCAACAAATTGGACGAAGCGAGCCAAGACATTGATACAGCAGCCAAGGTCGCCCGCAATCATCCGACCGTAAGACAACTGCGTGGTGTCGTCCAATTCAAACAGGGAAACTTCGCTGCCGCCAAGAATTCGTTTCAATCGGTGCTCACAACCCAGCCGAATTACCTTCCCGCCGTGCTGTGGCTGGGGCTCACAAATTTTGCGGAAAAAAATTATGAGCAAGCGGCCACGCAATTTGCCAAGTACACCCGGAGCGTCCCCAGTGTGCAAATCAAAGCGCTGCTCGGACTGGCGCAAGCACGGCTCGGCCACACAGAGGAGGCGGAGGCAACGCTAAGAGTGTTGCGCAATGTCGACGTCAAGAATCCGCAAAGCTTGGCCACACTTGCGCAAGCCTACATGTTCATCGGAGAGACTGACCTCGCCGCCACGTATCTGGCGAAGGCCGTGGACCGAAATCCCGAGGCAGCGGATCTGCGTGTCGCTCTTGCTGCGACATTATCAGAAAAGGGAGAGAGGGCTGAAGCGATTGAGCAGCTCGAGAACGCCGTTGATCTTGATCCCGGGAAGGTGACAGCAGAGGTAATGTTGATTCAAAATTTGATTCGAGACAATCAGCTCGACAAGGCGTTGCAAGCGGTCGAATCTCTGGAGAAAAAGCAACCTAAGAATCCCTTGAGTTTTAATCTGAAAGGCGCGGTCTATCTTGCAAAAAACGATGTCGCGAATGCGCGGAAAAGCTTCGAACAAGCCTTTGGGTTGGGACCAACTTCGACCGCTGCGGCGATGAACTTGGCACAGTTGGATCTCCTGGAAAAAAAACCCGAAGCAGCCCGCCAGCGTTTTGAAACCGTTCTTGCCAAGGACAAGACGAACGTTCAAGCCATGATGGGCCTCGCGGGTGTTGCTGCAGCGACCGCGCAAGAGTCTGAATACGTTACCTGGCTGGAAAAAGCCGCCAAAGCGGGACCTTCGTTCGCCAGGCCGCGCGTGTTGCTGGCGAATTATTATCTAAAGAAGAATGATGCCCGGAAAGCGTTGGCGATGGCCCAGGATGCGCAGACTGCGAGCCCGGACAACGCCCAGGCGCTGGATGTGCTCGGAAAAGCGCAGCTCGCGGTGGGTGAAAAAAAGAATGCAGTGGTTACCTACGGCAAGCTCGCCAAGCTTTTCCCGAAAAGCCACGTTGCGCATTACAGGCTGGCCACTGCGCAGGTAGCCGCGCAAGACCTGGGGTCCGCTAGAGCCTCGCTCACCAAAGCGTTAGCCCTGAAACCGGACTACCTGGATGCCGAAATTCTCCTGGTCTCGACCGAGCTTGGCGCCGCTCGTCACGTCGAAGCGCTGAAAATCGCCAAACACATCCAAGCAAAGTACCCCAAATCCGCCTCAGGCTTCGAGCTGCAGGGCGATGTCCTGATGGCGCAAAAGCAGTTTGCGCCGGCACTGAAGGCATATGAAAGAGCATTGGCCATCAACAACACTGGGCTGCTTGCGGTCAAGGCGCACCAAGCGCTAAACGCGGGCGGCAATGCCAAGGAGGCGGAAGCAAGGCTTGTTCAGTGGCTCCAGGATCAGCCAAGCGATGTAGGTGCTCGGGCCTACTTGGCGCAAACCTACATTAGAGCGGGGCAGAACAAGCAAGCTATCGCGCAATATCAGCTCATATCAGCGAGCGATCCGAAAGATGTTCGCGCACTAAACAATCTTGCGTGGCTTTATCAGCAAGAAAAGGACCCACGTGCCCTAGCCACTGCTGAACGAGCGTACCAGCTCAAGCCCGACAACCCCGAGATTATGGATACTTTGGGCTGGATCCTGGTGGACGAGGGCAAAACGGCTCGCGGCTTAGAGCTGTTGCAGAAAGCTGCCGAAAAGGCTCCAGCCTCTACTGCAATCCGCTATCACTGGGCGGCAGCATTGGCGAAGTCCGGTGACAGCACGCGCGCGCGCAGAGAACTGGCGGATCTGCTGACCAATAATAAGACATTCCCTCAGCGTCAAGAGGCACAGGCGTTATTGAGACAGCTGTGAGAGTGCCGCTGTAGCAACCCCCTAACGAGAAGCAGCGCCTGGCCCCATAGGTGATGTTTTCCGCGCGTTCGAAGTTCGCCAGGTGACCATCCTGCCGCGAATTCCAGGCTGATAACACTAGATCGCCGGAAAATCATTTGATCTTGAGCCAGAGAGTAGTGCCAACCTCGATTCCTTCCGACCTGTCGAGCATCATTCAAGCCGGCATACTGGCGCCATCCGCAGACAACCGCCATTGCTTCGAGCTCGAGACGTCGTCTGATCGCATCCTTCTCTTCGGCAGCGATGCATATCTGACCGCCCCGTATCACCGCAAGATCCTGAGCCTGATTTCCTTCGGCGCTGTGGTGGAGAACATGGTTATTCGTGCAGCGCGACTGGGACATCGAGCGCACGTGACCTGGGCGGGCAATTGGGCCCAGCCATCGCCGATAGTCGAGTTGCGACTGACCAGGGATAAACCCACCGACACCGCACTTGATGCCGCAATCGCGCGGCGCCATACCAATCGGCGCGTCATTTTTTCCGGTCCAAGGTTAAGCGAAGCCGAGCTGGCGCGGTTCAAGCAACGCCTGAACGGGCTAGACGGTGTCACGCTCGCTTTCTTCGATTCCGGGAGGCAGCGCGCCGAGCTTTTGCGTCTCATAGGCATCGCCGAGGCCGAGCGATTCAATACTCAGGCATTGCATTCGGATCTGTTCTCAGCCGTCCGGTTCGACGTCGGCTGGCATGCATCGGCGGAGGAAGGCCTTCCGCCCGGAGCATTGGGGGTGGAACGAGGGATGCGCCATGCATTTGCCCAGCTTCGACACTGGCCCCTAATGAATGCACTGAGGCATCTCGGTTTTCATCACGCACTTGGCTTTAGAGCGGCTTACTTGCCCTGTCGCCTAGCACCCCACCGCGGTGTCCTGACCACGAGCTTGCCCATGGAACGAGGAGCCGCATCAGTCGGCATGGCGCTGCAACGTATCTGGCTGGAGGCCGAGAGCCAGGGGCTTGCCCTCCAGCCCTTTGCCGGCCCCGCTCTGCTGGCGCTTCCCAAGTACGGCGATGTGCCGGTAGAGACCGGCGAGCGCCTGCGCCATGCGTGGAAAAGGCTAACCGATGAGACCCCGCTTATGGTCTTCCGGCTGGGGCATGCTAGTCGGCCCACGATCCGAACGGGGCGTCAACCGCTTGAAAATTTTCTCCGCTTCTAGCGCGCCGCTCGCCAGAGCAACGCCCTGTCCAATGCACAGACAAGCCGCCGCGAATCAACGGGTGTGGACTGGAGACGGCGCATAGGCTGTATTCACGCCCACCCAAAACAAAGGCCCCCTGTTCGAGGGGGCCTTGAATTGAAAGAAATCGTATTATCTGGCGGCTTTCCTGCGACGCCACGTTGCGCCCAGACCGGCCAGAGCCACTCCCAGCAGAGCCAACGAACCCGGCTCGGGAACAGGTTCCACTTGGGCATCGGCCTTGCTGCGGGCGTCCCATGCGGCGAAGTTGAGGCCTGCGCCACCCTTGATCTGTCCGTTGCCCGTGACGTCGATCAGACCGTTTCCGCCTAGGCCACAGAACGGAAAGCATGGGACCGATTCATCTAAAGCCTGCCCCGTAGCGTTGATACCCAGGGATTGCGCGAAACTAAACGTTCCGAGACTAATGGTTCCCTGCGTTGCGTGAATGACAGCAATCGAGGTTCCGCCGGGCCCGGGAGTAGAAATCCAGTTCTCATCCGGGTCGCCAAAGAATCCGATCGTCGCCCACAATACGCTGCCGTCGGTTCCGCCGAGACCAGCCTGTGCCAGGCATACAGCTCGTCCCCCTGCTCCTGGGCAGCTGTTTGCGTTGATTACGTCAAGATCCGGAGTGGAGTCGGTCCAGACCGCAACGGTCGTACCGCACGCAAAACCGCTAAGAACGCCAGCGGCACACGAGGGCCCAAAAACGAGCGTGCCATCGGGAAGTACCGCAATGATCGTAATGTCGGCAACCGCCGTCAATTCGAACCCAGGCTCGAAGGAGGTTGGTCCCTGACCCGCAAATATCCCTTCACTATCGTGGAATTCGATGACCGAAATCAGTCGGTCACCTGTGTCCAGGATGCCATTGCCGTTAGTGTCTACGATGGCGTCTAGGTCGTCGTCGTGGAGCACCGTGAAGGGAGAATAGAACGTCACCGCGGCCGAAGCGGGCCCGCCGGAAAGCGCAAGCGCCAGCCCGAGGCCAATCCCCGAAAAAATGGATCCAAGCTTCTTAAGGTTCATGTCCTCTCCCCAAAAGTTCCCAGACAGATTTGGATAAAGCGCTCTCGCGGGCTATTACGCATATGCCGTGCCAGCACCGCGACTGGTTCTAAGCCATTGATATTTTGTTGGATACAATAGTCTATTACAGGCTTGATTGGGACTACTGTAAAGTAAACCGACACTTCCTTAGTTCTAGCTCGGAAAAGGCAAGACCCTGGTTGCCAATTCTCACCTGCAAAGATGGGAAAAATAGGAGGTCTGCCAAAACGAGCCCTAAGAATTCCAAGCATCTGCTCACGGCCTTGTACCAACGATAAGGCCGTGATCCCGCCGGAGCTTGTGCCGCTGTACCGACTCGAATCCGGCCTCCCGCATCCAGGACTCGTACTCGTTCCATGTGTAGAGCATTCCCAGCCCCGTGGCCAGTGTTAGAAAGTAGGGGGAGCCGACGGCTGCGCTCAACGGGCCGGTCTCGTCGTCGTGCTGCATCATGTTGAAGATGATAACTTTGCCGCCTGACGGCAACGAGTCATGGCACTTCCTCAACAGCTCACGGTCTTTCTCCTCGCCCCAAATCGTGAAGAAATGCGCGAACAGCAGACAGTCGGCATCCTTGGGGAATGGGTCGGCAAAACATTCGCCGGCGACTACGCCGAGGCGTTCGCTCAAGTTAGAGGCAGCGATGTTTTTCCGGGCGATTTCACAGACGGTAGGAGAATCGAAAACCGTTGCACGGAGCTGCGTCCATCGTCTTGCCAATGCGATAATGTTGGTGCCGTCTCCTCCGCCGACGTCCACCAGGTGCTTTACACGGCCCAGATCGGCGAACCTCACCAGCTCCGCGTTCGCCTGAACCGATAGTTCCTGCATCGCTTCCTGAAAGATACGCTCCACCTCAGGATCATGCGCCAACCGCTCATAGAGCGTAGATTCATCGCCCGTGAATTCCTTGATTCCCACGTTCCGGTACTCGCGCACCGCATCGAACATCCAGTAAAGCCCTTTGTACATAGCCCGATGCTGGAGTTCGACGTAGGACGTGATCTTCCGCGGACTATCCTTGACGAACAGGATTGCTGCGAGGTGGCTGTTCGAATAGTGCTTTCCGTGTTTGCGGAGCAACCCGACGACGGTAAGGCCCAAGACCACGATTCTCGCCGGCTGGTCCGCGACGCCCAGGCGCCTGGCGATCTGTTGCCGGGTGAGTGGCCCTTCCCTTGCCAAGAGCGTGAAGAGGTCGAGTTGGACCGCGGTACGCAGCGTCTGAAAGAAGATGTGGCCACCGAAAACCAGGTAAAGGCGCTCGACCTGCCGGCGAAGAACGATGCCCTCGACCAGACGCGTTACAGGCAACGCCACCCATCGATCCCACAGCCTTTCAATTGCGCCTCGCAGGGCAGTTGCGTTTGAGGTCGGCATCGAAGCAGCCCCTTCGAACATTGTCTCGACCGCGCCTTGCGGACCCGCCCCGTTTGACGTTCCGATCGGATCACGTATCCCTATGCCGAGCGCATTGCCGCCTTGTCCTGACCTGCAGGCTTCATCCGCCGCGTGATGTAGTTGAGCAGCCAGCGACGTTTGAACTTTTGCAGAGCATGGCGATTTCCGCCGATCAAACGTTTGCGGGCCAAGCGACCGAGGTATGCGTCGAACTGGTGGTAAAACGGCGCCGCGTACACCCGTCCGCGTCCCAAAAGGATCTTCAATACTTCGGCCGCAACGACGCCGGAGGCCAGATGGCAGGCCAAACCGGCCGATGGTCCTGTACGGTTCTCCACATCGAGGTAAGAGAGATCCATGTAACTCCGCTGCATCGACGCGGGGGCCATGCCTACGACATAAGCGACGAACTTCTCGACGGCATTCATTTGGTCCGATAGATCGAAGTAACGATCAAAGGTCATGCCGCGAGGTGCAAAGATGACCCAGACCGTGCTGAAACCGACCGGCCCTGCGCCCAGCGCGTAGATACCCTGCTCCCGTGCTTTGCGAAACAGCAGACGGCGGAGCTCGATTTCAAAGGCGTCGATTCCGTCCACCATCACATCCGCGTCTTTGAGAAACGCGTCGGCGTTGTTGGGTCCGATGAAGTCGCGAAACACGCGGATCTCTGCTTCGGGATTGATATCGTGAACGATGTCGCACATGACGTCGGCTTTGGGCCGCCCTTGCGCCGAGCGCGTCGCCCCATATTGCCGGTTTGTGTTGCGCATTTCGAAGACATCAGGGTCCGCAATGGTGAATCTCCCGATCCCCAATCTGGCAAGCGCGACCAGATCGATTCCGCCAACCCCTCCCAGCCCCGCGACTGCTACATGACTCTCACGCAGCCGCTCCTGCTCCGTCGGGCTGACCAGCCCCAGGTTGCGCGAAAACGCTTCACCGTAGGACCACGCGGATTCTCCTCCGGGCAGCAACAACTCGTCGCGATGTGGCGCCACGCGCGTGGAATCGGTGGAATCCTCCATCGAATTAACCTCCGGCACCCTTCTCGACACCTTGCGAACAACCCGATCTCGATCGGGATGCAGGCGATGGTATCAACTCGCGGAACTGTTTGCCAAGCCGTTTGGGGATGAGCGCTGAGCGATTGGGGTTCGACTCGCATCCAAGTGTATGGCGCGAGGCGCTCACGGATTGGTCGTGCGCGGATGGTATGATCATTCTGTCGGGAAGCCCCCAGAACACACGCGACGCTTGGCGGGTCAGCGGAAACCTGGATATGGCCGTGACCGAAACTTACCGAGCGGCCATTCGTACGCTGTCCCAGGATGCGTGGTTGGCCCTTCGAAACATCGTCCGGCAGAAGCATCGCAGCGGGTTGGGACTGACCTCCGTTGCTGCGGGCGTCGCCGCCCTGATCCTTGCGGGCGGATTTATCGACTGGATCTATTGGGCGATGCGCGAAGACACGATCGGCTCACGGTTGGGCCACATCCAGATCGTACGCGCCGGATATTTTGACGCAGGCGCCGCAGACCCTTTTGCGTACTTGCTTCCAAACAATGCTGCCGTGCCGGAGCGCATCGCGCATCTGCCTGGCGTCAAGGCCGTTGCGCCGCGGCTCGCCCTTACCGGTCTGATCAGTCATGGCGATGTCACGATCTCCTTCCTCGGTGAAGGCGTCGATCCCGGCCTCGAGTCGCCATTCGATCGCTTTGTGCTGATCACGGCGGGCAGGAACCTTTCCGCGGCGGAGTCCCGCGGGATCATTTTGGGGAAGGGCCTGGCAGATAACCTTGGCGTCAAGGTGGGAGACCAGGTGGTGCTTATCGCGAACAGACGGTCAGGGGGGATCAATGCGGTAGAGGTCAGCGTGCGCGGGCTTTTCTCGACGGTCACCAAGGCCTACGATGACTCGGCGTTAAGGATGCCGATCGCTGTCGCAAGAGAGCTCCTCCGGGTATCCGGTGCCCATGCGTGGGTGGTCATCCTGGATAGCACAGAGCGCACGGATGTGGTTGCCGACGAGGTTCGAGCGGTTGTCGGGGCCGAACGCCTTGATGTCATCCCATGGCACCGGCTCGCCGACTTTTACAACAAGACCGTCGCGCTCTTCACGAAACAGGTCGTAGTCCTGAAGCTCATTATTTCCGTAATCATCATCCTTAGTATCTCCAACATCCTCACCATGAGCATCCTGGAGCGTACGTCAGAGATCGGCACGATGATGGCCCTTGGCGCAAGACGAAGGACGATCCTGCGGCGCTTCCTGGCGGAGGGTGCGATACTGGGTGTCCTCGGCGGTGTAATCGGCGCGATCGCAGGAGTGGGGCTGGCGATCGCAATCTCGGCAGTCGGCATCCCGATGCCCGCGCCGCCGGGCA
>Ga0070706_100007401_pt1 | contig 10298 bp, 6 predicted proteins | sample KBSK5501metaG_FD_65476 | JGI IMG/M metagenome (GOLD analysis project Ga0070706, IMG submission 65476) | Corn, switchgrass and miscanthus rhizosphere microbial communities from Kellogg Biological Station, Michigan, USA - KBS K5-50-1 metaG | ecosystem: Host-associated > Plants > Roots >...
CGCAGACATTGACAGGATCAGGCTAGCGGGCAGGCCGATCCCTGCTAAAGGGGACGAAGCCGAAGCGGCCGGCTCACGGCGTGCGCCGCTCAGCCCATGTCGACTACTTCGTAGCAGAACGACATGTCCTGAGATCGCAGCAGCCCCGCAGCCGGATAACGCGCCGCCGGCTCGCCCGCGCCGAAACGCTCGTGGGGCAGCAGCGACGTCCGGTAAACGCCGATGCTCTTGCCGGTGGCCCTGTCCAGCAGGACGGCGCCCGCGCGGATGAGCACTGCCACGGCCCCGACCGCCCCTGCTGCCAGCGCTGCCTGCGGTGCCGCGAGCGCCAGCCCGGCCAGGAGCGCTATCGCGCCTTTGACGTCTTGTCCCGTGGCTTCCCGTTCGAACAGTTCGGCAAGGTCGAGTCCCTTAGCGTCGTCGCGTGAGACCCAGATCGCCAGGTCGAGAAAATCGCTGACGGGTCCTTCGTAGAGCAGCAGGTTGTCCATGGGCAGCCGGTCGCCATCGCGGACGCCGCTGAACCGGTAGGTCGACGGCCGGTGCGGCTCGCTGCCATCGGCTGTGCGGGTGATGAGCAGCGAATCGATCCGCACGGTCGCGGTGCGCAGCGCGTGATTGCTGTGCACGACGATTTCCTTCAGGCGCACCGCCACGTTCTGCGGCACCTGTCCGCCGGTCCTGGGGATCACCATGCGGAGGGACGGGTCGGGGCGCTCGTCGATCTCGAACGGCGGCTCCTCGGCCGGTCGGCTCTCGGCATGGAGGTAGAAGTCGAAGCGCTCGATCTGGTACCGGACCGTGTTGACCGGCTGCCCGGGCGGCCGACCATCGCGCATTCCCACGGTGAGGTCCTCAACCAGCCGTTGGAGGGCGGAGCCGCTGCGTGCCGCGCCGCGCGCGCGCACGCCACCCTGGCCAAGCCGGGTAAGATCCTGCGGCTGGTCGGTCACGATGCTCACGAAGGTTTCCGGTCGGGGGAGTCCGGCGGGCAGGTCAGCGGGCCAGTACAGCTCGACACCCGCTAGCGCGTTCGTCACCGGGAGCCGGTACAGCTCGTAGCCGTCACCGGGCCTGATGCCGATTCCCGCGGGTTCGGCCGTGGTCAGCAGCGTGATCGCACCGCGCAGTCCGACGTCGAAAACGGAAACATAGCGCTTCGCCGCGCTCCGGTTGCGGATGCGGACGACGACCTGATCCCCGCTGAACAGGTGCTCGCCGCTGCGGGCGAGCGTCCGTTCCGCGCCGTCCGCGAGCAGCGAGTATTCGAAGACCATCCCGCTGTCTAGCGCAGCCTCGCCGGTCCCCGAGGCCAGGTTCCTGAGGTGCGCGGCGCGCGCGAGTTGCTGCAGGTCCGCGCCGAGGAGGCCGATCTCGTCGCTGGTGACGGGGCGAGCGGCTGCCGAGAAGGGCTCGCCTTGCGCGTCGAGCAGGCGCATGCCGCCCTCGTCGAGCCGAACCGTCGCGATCGCCGGTTCGCCGCTACCAGTGAGGCGGAGGTGCGGCGAGCGGGTCAGCGCGTCCGCCACCCGCCGGGCAGCTGGCCCTGTCGCGGGAAGGACCGCGACCGGACGGCGCCCGAGGGCGACTTCGAGCGGATGGGCCTGCGCGCCCGCCGGCAGGTCCGATGGAAGGGCCTCGCCGAGCCGGAGTCGTGCCCGCGTGCCGACGATGCCGTCGACGACGGCGATCACGAGCGGTGCTCCAGGATCCCCGCCGGGCGCCGCTATCGCATACGTGTCGCCTGCGCCGATGCCGAACAGTGGGGCGCCTTCGAGGAAGGCCGCATCCCCATCCACGAGCACGGGGAGCACGCCGGCCGCCTGTCGCTCGCGGGTCTGGAAGAGATACCGGTCAACAGGTCCCGCCACCTCCGGACGCTGGCTGGCTACCAGGTCCATCACCGCGGGGCGGAGCAAGCCGATGAGTTCGCGCCAGGTCAGCGCCTCGCTTCCCGGTTGCCGGAGGAGGCGGGCCAGTTCGCTCGTGAGCGTCCCGTGCGGGCCGCCGTAACCGGCTGCCTGCAGTTCGAACGCGCTCTCGTCGGGCGCGCACGCGGCCACACTGATCGCGGACGGGTTCGAGTCCACGTTCGTGAGTCCGGCCACCGGGTGCATGCGCAGCCTCTGCCACGCCGCCCGTACCGAGGACCAAGGGAACGCGCCGGCGCGCTCCCGGGCCTTCGGCAGCGCCGCCGGGTCGCGCGACATGCGGGCCGAATGACAGCAGTCGAGGATGGTCGTGACGTTACTGGTCTTTTCCGTCAGCGCCCACTGCAACTGGCTGAGTTCCTCGGCCAGCAGCCCGCGGAAAACCCCATCGTGGCTGTCGTCTATGTCGGTCGGGCACAGGAACTGGACCCACCTGGGCACGGAGGTATCCTGCGCCGCCGGATTTTTGAACCGCGCGCCGTGGCCCGAGTAGTAGACGACCGCGGCATCGCCGTCGGCTGTGTCCTCGATGAGTCCCCGGTACGCGTCCTTGATCCTGTCGGATGTCGCCCGCGTCTCGATGAGCGTGCTCGTCTCGAAGCCGAACGACCCGAGCAGGGCAGTCATGAGCTCCACGTCGGCGTGCACGCCGCGCAGCGCCCCGGTCTGACAGCCGATCAGCAACGCTCTCTTACGCATCGGTCAACCTCCGGCGATTCGCTAGACGCCAACGTGAATGAATGGTGCCCAGTGGTAGGGCCGGGCGCCTTCTTCCGCTGACATGGAGTCCGGCGGCCTCCCGTCGCGCGCGGCGGGGGCTGCGGAAGCGGTTCCTGCCAGGGTACGCAGGCGCTCATACGCGTAGCGGCGGCCGCTGGCGTCCAGCGCGCGTACCCGCCGTTGCGCCCGCGCCAGGGCGTCCGCCACACCGCAGCCGACGGCGAGCTCCTCGTACAGCCCCGTCATCAGCAGGCAGCCGGCCTCATCGTCGACGGGCCAGAGCGACACGATGATGTGCCGGGCGCCAGCGGTGACGGCCGCGCGCATCAGCCCGACGATGTCGCCGCCGGCTGTCGCCGTCCCGCGTCCTGTGTGGCATGCGCCCTGCCCGCGAGCAGCCCGGGCGAGAGATGGCTCACCCGAGACTCGGCGCGGTCGAGCTCTTCTTCGGTGGTGAGCACCCGCCGCCGAAGTTCAGCGGACGTCGGCGTCTCGAGCGGGTCGCGGGTGACCTCGCCGACCAGTCCCTCGTATACGGCGGCCCATGCCGATCCGGCGCGCAGCCAGCGCCGCGCCGCGTCGCGGGCAGGACCCACAGGCAGGTCATCGAACGAGCGGAGCATGTCGGCGGCGATGCCGCGGCAGCGGTCCGAGAGCTCGAACGCGGCTTCCACCTCGCCGTCTCGCCGGTCGTTTTCCTGGAGCGCGGCCAGGCTGAGGTAGGCTAGCACGGCCGTGTGGTACATCCCGGCGACCGCGAGGTCGTCGGTGGCGGAGGTCCGCAACACGTCGCGAACGAGTTGCGACGCCCTCCGCTCGAACTCATCGACGGCGAGGCCGGCCAGCCGCGCGGCGGAGATGTGGTCACCAAGCGCTTCCGCCAGTTCGGCACGCCGGGCGGTTTCCTCCCAGGCCCTGTCCGGCGCGGGCGTCCAGCCGGTTTCGTCAAGCAGTCGCAGCGCCTGCCGCGCTGATGACGGGTCACCCAGCCGCAGGAACACCGCCGCGGCATGGTCGGGATGAAGCTGGCCGCCCTGAAGCATTTCGGTGGCGAGGCGGCGCGCCTCGTCGCGGCGGTCGAGATCGCTCAGCAGCGCCACGCGCAGCAGCTGGTCACCCTCCTGCTCGGCGCTGGCCAGTGCCTGTTCGCGGAAGGCGCGTGCCTCATCTGGGAATCCGGCGTCCTGGGCCTCCCGCCCCTTGTAGCGCAGGACCAGGATCTCCGCCCGGAGCGCGCTCTCATGCACCCAGGCCCGCGCCACGTCGATGGTGGCAGGGTCGGCAGCCAGCGACGCCGCCGCGGTGTCGACTTCGGCGAGCCGGGCGGCCGCCACCGCCTTCAGGTCCGGATCGGTGACCGCTTCGGTCGCGCGATCCAGGGACATGGCCAGCTCCGCGGCACGGAGCCAGTCCAGCGGGTCAGCAGGAGAAGCGCGGAACCGGGCGATCGCGCCCGCCGCGTCAGCGGCGAGCAACACGGCTGAGGCACGACGGAAATTGAGCCGGTCTACGAGGTCGACATAGGCGCGGTCGGCGAGTTCCGTCTCCGCCGTCGCGGCCAGCCTGGCGGCGAGATGACGGGCAATCCTCAGCCCGCGCAGGGCCGCCAGCGTCGCGCCCGCTTCCTGCCAGGCATTGGACCGGGCAAGAATGAGTCGTACCAGGCCCCGCGCGAAGGACGTGCTCCCATCGGTCTTACTCCAGTCGGCGATCTCGTCGGTCTCGCTGCGATCCACGTCATCCCCGGCGTCCAGCCTGTCCAGGACGCGGTGGATGTCGAGCAGGCGGGCGAGAGCGTTCTCGCCCGATCGCGCCGCCAGCCGTCGTGCCTCGTCGCGAAGCGCCTCGCATGCGTCGCTGTCGCCCGCGCGGCGGGCGAGGTGAGCCCGCCGCATAGCGATCACGGCAAGCCCGCGCGGGGTGCCTGCCTGCGCGTACACTGCGGCCGCCTGGTCGTAGAACGACTGCGCCTGCGGCGGGTCCGATGTCATCGTCATCCTGTTGGGGACCGGGGTGCCAAGCTGGAGGCCCAGCGTTTCGGGATGTGCGTACGGCTCGATGACCCAGTCGCCTCGCGTGAGGTTCACGTGCGCCAGCCCCACCGGGTCGTCGGCGGCCAGATCGATGCAGGCCGTTATGGCGTCCATGGCATCGGCCGTCCGGCCCGCCCGCCATAGCACGTCGGCGAGAGCGAGCCAGCAGTAGGCCTGGACGGCTGCGCCGCCCAATGCCCCGAGTGCCGCACCCACCTCCCGGAGCATTGCCGCAACGGGCTCAACTGCCCCGGGCTGGTCCCCCGTTCGCGATTGGGCCGCTATACGGCGAGCGCTTTGAACGCGCGGGATCAGCCGCGCCGCGATCAGCACCACCAGCATCGCTCCGCGATCGTCCGGCCTCGGCACCTCTCCGGTCATATCGGCGATGTCCTCTTCCGATATCACAGCGCCGCCGCCACCCGGGTACCAGTTGAGATCGAGCGTGTGGGCGGCGAGCCGGAGCGCGCCCGCGACTTCCCCCGCCTCCCCTGAATCACCCGCAGTAGCGATGGCACGCAGCGCCAGCTTGGGCTCCCCGGCCGCAAGCGCCGCTGCCGCCGCCACAAGCGGTCGCTCAGCATCGGGAAAGTCCGATGGCAGCCCGTCCGGGCGCCCGGCGGCCCCGTCCGCCCGCGCCAGGAACCGCGAGAGATCGCCCCGATGCTGTTCTGCAGCAAGGAGCGACACCAGCAGGCGAGTGGATGCCAACATAACGGCTCAGGTGGTGCGACTGGCAGGCGATGCCGTGTGTTTCTTCATACTGATCCTGCTGCCGTATTGGCAGCGGCCAGGTCGAAGTGCGCGGGGTCGTATTCCTCGCCAGCCCACGCGCGCATCTCCTCGCGTTCCGGGTTCGGCGGCCCGGCGAGCAGCTCCTTGAGGTCGGCGAACCCGCCAGGGCCACCGCAGTCCTCAGGCGGGCACGCGCCCTCGCCGCCGGTGCACTCCGGGTACACCGTGGCCGCATCCGCCACGGCGCTGGCCTCGACGGCAAGCTCGTGCTCCCAGCCATCGCCGAAGTCATACTCGTAACCGGCCAGGTCCCCGGCCTTCACCAGGTCACCGATTCGGAACTGCTTCTCGTCGAGCATCTCGAGCTCATCGTCCGGATACGCAGGGCCGTATTCGCGGTCGGCGATCCTGAACATATGCAGGTGAGAGTTCTGCCACCCCATCGCGGCCTGGATGACGCCATGTACCCGGTCGAGGGTGTAGCCAGCGGGGATCACCACCCGCCGCCACACCAGGGGGTCGTCCACGTCGGCGAGCGTAACCCGCACCTGGAGCACTGGATCGCCTGGCTGTGCCATGCCGCGGACGCGCCGGATCGCGTAACGGCCCAGATCGGTGAGCTCGGCGGAATCGGCCTCGCGGTCGAGTACCACGACACCGAGCACGTGGAGAGCGGCCATCGCGATCGTGACGTCCACCGCGATCGTGCGCCGCAGCGAGTCGTGCTGGAGCGCGGGGAGGCTGGTCAGCACGTACCGTGCTTCGATCACGTTGTAGGCGATGTCGTTGAGCTCGTCCAGCGGGCAAGGCCCGGGCCTGCGGAGCAGCCCGGTGATCAGCTCCTGGCTAATGTCGGTGAACTCGTCGCCGACCAGGGACTGGCGCCAGGTGTTCCGCGGGAACAGCGGCTTGCCGAGCCGGGGATAGGCCTCCAGCAGGGCCAGGACCAGGTCGAGCGGTCTCTCCGCGAGCGCGGCGCTCTTCTTGGCCGGCATCAGCTTGGTGCCGCTGACCCGTGCCAGGCGCGCGGCCTTCGCCCACGCCAGGATCCGGGTGAGATAAGCGAGTTCCTCGCTGGATTTCGTCTTGAAAACCCGGCCGCCGATTTCCGGGTCGATCGTGTCGCCGGTACCGAGCAGCTCTACGAGGTGGCGGGCGTCCGCCAGGCCGATGCGCCCCGTCGCGGTGAGCTTGCGTCCCGGACCGACCCAGGCCAGGAATGAGCGAATCTGACCGGTGAGTACTGCCTTCTCGGCGTCTGCCTCCAGCATGGGACCAACCTAGTGGCAGGGGAGGCGCCACGACCCGTTCAGAGCTGAAGCCATCGTCATCTGCGGTTAGCGCGATGCATCAAGCTCGTATCCGATCTCGCTGTGTTCACCCAGGTCAAGTCCCTCTGCTTGTTCACCGGGGCTTACCCGCAGGCCGACGACCTGGTGAGTCGCCCACAGGATGATCCACGTGGTCACGAATGGATAGGAGAGGGCTACTAGGGCTAGTACCGATTGGCGGCCGAGTTGCGACCAGCCGCTCGCGACGCCGGCGGGGTTGACAGCAAGGCGGGCGTAAACGCCGATGAGGACGACCCCCGCCGCGGCCCCGTCAGGCGCACCGCTCGCGTACGCGAACGGGGGCAGCGTATCGTTCCAGCCAGAAGGCTTGCCGATGCTGGGGACGGGCCTGCGTGGACTCTCTTGGCGATCCGCACGTCAGTACGCTAGCGGGGCTGGTCGGCCGCAGCCGCGAACTGGCGGCGGTCGGCGCGTTCCTGGATCAGGCCAGGTCCGGCGGGGCGGTGCTGCTGATCTCCGGTGAGCCCGGCGTGGGCAAGACGGTGCTGCTGAACGCCGCGGCCGAGACGGCCTCGGCCGCAGGGACCGTGGTGCTGCGGGCGGCCGTGGAACCCGACGAGCACGTGGCCGGCCTGCTGGAGCAGATCGCCGGGCGGATCCTGGCCCGCGGCGACGCCACCGGAGCAGTCGCCGCCCTGACGCGGGCCTCGGAGCTGACCCCGCAGCCCGCCGACCGGAGTCAGCGGCTGGCCAAGGCCGCTTACATCGGCGCGAACGTGACTGGTGACCTGGACGCCGCGTCGCGGCTGCTCTATGACGCCCGGCGGGCCGACCCGGACCCGGCCGGGTCGCTGGAGGCTGCGATCGCGGCGTCCTATCTCCTGCTGAACGACGACGGCGACGTCGACACGGCTCACCGCCTGCTGGTGGGCGCGATCAAGAACCGGGCGACCGGCGATGACGCCAGCGACAGCGTGCTGGAGGAGGCGTTGTACACCCTGCTCCGGGTGTGCTGGTTCGGCGGACGAGCCGAACTGTGGGAGCCTTTCTACGCCGGGCTTGACCGCCTCGAGCCCCACGTCCCGGTTGCACTCGATCTGGGCAGCAAGATCGTCGCCGACCCGGTGCGCACCGCCGCCTCGGTCCGCGAGCAACTCGACGCGGCGATCGCCGTCCTCGCCGATGAGATCTACCCAGTCCGGATCATGCGGATCGCCAATTCATGCGGGTTCGTCGACCAGTACGGGATGTGCCGCGACGCTCTGTGGCGGGTGGTCCGCGATGGCCGCGAGGGTCGCGCCATCGGATCGGCCATCACTGCGCTCATTATCCTGGGCTTCGCCTGCTTCCGGTCCGGTCAGTGGGACCAGGCCCTAGACCTGACCACCGAGGCCCTCAAACTGGCCGAGCCGCACGGGTACCGGATCCTCGGTGCGCGCCTGAACCAGGCCGTCGTCGCGGCCTGCCGCGGCGAGGAGACCAGGACGCGGGAGCTGACCGACGCCATGCTCTCCTGGGGCGCACCGCGCGGGGTGCGCGTAGCCCGGTGGAACGCGTGCTACGCCCGGGGCTTGGCCGCGCTGGGCCGGGGTGACTTCGAGGAGGCCTACCAGCAGGCGGCTGACATCAGCCCGGCCGGCACATTCGCCTCCCACGTCCCGTACGCCACGTGGGTCATGATGGATCTCGTGGAGGCCGCCATGCGGACCGGCCGTCACGCCGAAGCCGCGGCGCACGTAGCCGCGATGCGTGAGAATGACGTCGCCTCGCTGTCCTCCCGGCTGGCCCTGCTGGTCGCAGGGTCGGCGGCGATCGCCGCCCCGGACCACGAAGCCGCCGCGCTATTCGGCGCAGCGCTGGCGATTCCGGATAGTGACCGCTGGCCCTTCGACCTGGCCCGGGTACAGCTGGCCTACGGAGAGCGGCTGCGCCGCACCCGGGCTACGACCCTGTCGCGCGTGCACCTGACGGCCGCGCTGGAAACCTTCGAGCGCCTCCGCGCCCGGCCGTGGGCCGTCCGGGCCAGAAACGAGCTCCGGGCCACCGGCCAGACCAGGCCCCGCCCTGACGTGTCGGCCTCCGAGCCGCTCACGCCCCAGGAACGCGAGATCGCAGAGCTGGCGGCGGCCGGCCTGACCAATAAGCAGATAGGCGAGCGACTCTACCTGTCGCACCGGACCGTCGGGGCTCACCTGCACGGCGCCTACCGCAAACTCGGCATCACCACCCGGGCCGCTCTCCGTGACGCCCTCGCCGCCCTGCCGGACCAGGACGGCTAGCCGCCTTCGCCTCTTCCCACTTGCGGTCCCTTTATTTGCCGGGTGGTCGGATGACAGATGCTAGCGGCGGACAGGAGGCAGATACTCAGGGCCGGAGGCGCTACGCATCGGAGACGGATAGGAGACCGGCGATGGCCAATCGGACCGAGAACGAGATCACCACCAAGATGTGCACCATCGTCCGTTAGGTCAAAAGATTCATCCCGAACGACCGGTGGTTTCAGCTGCCACGAGTCCCTCACGTGCCAGCGGGTTAGGTCATCTTCTCTAGGAATCAGCGGCCGGTTGTCCCCGGTCATCGGCTACGACAAGGCCGCGGCCATCTCCTCCTACGCCATCGACCACGACCTGACCCTCAAGCAGGCCGCCCTGGCCAACGGCGTGCCCGAAGACCTGTACGACAAGATCGTCATCCCGATCGCGCTGACCCGCCCCGGCTCGGCTGACCTCCCGTCAGGCCAGCAGAAATCCTGACATGAGCAGCCCGGACACCGACGCCGCGCGGCCGGCTCCCGGGCCCGCGCCCATCGGCAAGGCAGCCCTCATCGCCTCGGTCGGCGGCACCCGGGGCTACGCCGACTGGACCAACCCCGACCACCGGGCGCGCCGCCTGCTGGCCGAGTTCCTCGGCACGGCCGGGCTGACCTTCATCCTGTCCGGCGGCGCGGCCATCCTGGCCCGGTACGGCGGCCGCGCGCTACAGCCCTGGCAGACGGTGCTGGTGCTGTCCGCTGTCTCGGCGCTGTGGCTCGTGGTCGCCGTTTACTTCCTCGGCGACATCTCGGCCCACTTCAACCCGGCCACCACCTTGGCCTTCGCGCTGCGCAAGGACATGGGCTGGGTCATGGCCGGCGTCTACTGGGTCGTTCAGTTCGCGGCGGCCATCTGCGGGTCCCTGCTGGCCCGCGCCTTCTTCGGGCCAGCAGGGAACCTGGCCGCCACGATGCCCAAGCCCGGCCAGTCCTGGCAGGCGGCCGGCTTCGAGGCCATCCTCACCTTCGGGCTCGTGCTCATGGTCTTGAACCTGGCCAACGGGCCCAAGCTCAACGGGCCCTTCGTCCCGCTGGCCGTCGGCGCCTACATCATGGCCTGGGGCACGATGGGCGGACCTTACGAGGGTGCCTCCATGAACCCCGCCCGCAGCTTCGGACCCGATGTGGCCATCGGCAACCTGTCCACCTGGTGGGTCTACCTGATCGGGCCCGTGATCGGCGCCGTGATCGCCGTGGGCGTTGCCTATGTGCTGCGCGGACCGGCCAGAGCCCAGGAAGCAAGCGCCGCCGAGGGGACACCGCTCGACCGGGACAT
>Ga0070706_100007402_pt1 | contig 10298 bp, 8 predicted proteins | sample KBSK5501metaG_FD_65476 | JGI IMG/M metagenome (GOLD analysis project Ga0070706, IMG submission 65476) | Corn, switchgrass and miscanthus rhizosphere microbial communities from Kellogg Biological Station, Michigan, USA - KBS K5-50-1 metaG | ecosystem: Host-associated > Plants > Roots >...
GCCATGCCGCGCAGCCGCAGCGGGCTCACCAGGTCCTGCAGTCCGAGCTGGCTGGTGAACTCTGCCGGCACGGCCAGTACCTCATCGGCGCTGAGCCCGTCCAGGCCGGTGTGCAGAATGCTGGCGAAGCCGCGGGTGGTCGGCGCTTCCCGGGGCGCGTCGAAGTACAGGTGAACGGTCGCGTCCGGTTCCACCTCGACGGCTAGGAACAGCGGCGACTGGCATTCGGGCACGGGCTCGAGCAGATCCGGGTGCTCGGCGTAGCGGGGCGGCAGGGATGGCAGTTCCTGGGAGAACTCCAGCAGCAGCTGCAGCCGTTCTGCACCTGGGAGCGCGTTGAAGTCGTCGGCGATCTCCTGCAGCCGGGGATGGAGCGTGGCGGCGGTCACGGGCTCTCCCCGCGCGTGATGGGGACCCGGACACTGTTGCCCCACTCGGTCCATGATCCGTCGTAGTTACGCACGTGCGGGTAGCCGAGCAGGTGGTGGAGCACGAACCAAGTGTGGCTGGACCGCTCACCGATGCGGCAGTAGACCACGATGTCGTCCTCGTGGCGCAGCTCGGCTTCACCGGCGTAGATGGCCGCAAGCTCGGCCCGAGTGCGGAAGGTGCCGTCCTCGGCGGCCGCCCGCGCCCAGGGGACGCTCCTGGCACCGGGGATGTGCCCCCCGCGGAGCGCGCCTTCTTGCGGGTAATCGGGCATGTGCAGCAGCTCACCGGTGTACTCACCAGGAGAGCGCACATCGATCAGCGGCTTGCCGAGGTGAGCGAGTACCTGGTCCTGGAACACCCGGATCTGCTGGTCGTCGCGGCCGATGACCGGGTAGTCCGCCTGCGGGCGCTGGGGGACGTCGGTCGTGACCGGGCGGCCCTCGGCGATCCACTTGGCCCGCCCGCCGTCCATCAGGCGCAGGTCCGGATGCCCGAACAGCGAGCAGACCCACAGCGCATAGGCGGCCCACCAGTTGTTCTTGTCGCCATAGAGCACCAGCGTGGTGTCCCGGCCGATCCCCTTCTGTGACATCAGCCGGGCGAAGCCGGCCCCGTCGACGTAGTCGCGGGTGACCGGGTCGTTGAGTTCGGTATGCCAGTCGAGCTTGACCGCGCCCGGGATATGGCCGGTCTCATACAGCAGCACATCCTCATCGGACTCGGCCACCACCAGGCCAGGGTCCTCAAGGTGCCCTGCCACCCACTCAGTCGACACCACCATCTCTGGATGGGCATAATCGGCGAACTTCGCCGCGGAGTCATAGGGCAGCGCCATTGTTAGCCTCACCTCCGCCCGCTATCGCTTGCGCAGCCGCACGGACCGCCGCAAGGGTGCGCAAACCTGCACACCACGCACTGTAACGCGGCGGCCCGGCCCGGCCTTCCACACCGCTCAGCCGCGCCCGTCCTCAACCCTCGGGCCGCAGCTGAACCGCGGGCAGCTTCGCCCGACCCCGGCCCGCCCGCGGCCGGGCAAGCGGTCTGGGGTGGGTCGAGACTATTGCTCTGCCCAGCGAAGCCGCTGGTAGATGACGCGATCGATCAAGATCCGCATTTCCCGCCGAGGGCTTCGATGCTGTTCTACCCTGCTGCGTCAGCGTGCCTTATGTCGAGGGCTGGGGCGTGAGGAGCTGGACCGGGCCGGTGTTTGGGACTGCACCGTTGAGGACGAGGAAACTGGTGAGGCCGGAGTGGTTGTAGTCGATCGGGAACGCGCTCTCGCCCGAGCCGACGGTTGTTTGCGGGATGGACATAGTGGTGAAGCCGCCGGTGGCGTTGCCGATCAGCAGGTAGTCCGGCGCGTTGGCGGTCCCGGTCCTGCCGCAGACGACGTAGATGTCTGGATTGTTGTCGCCGTTGACATCGCCAACCGCCAGTGCCACTCCGCCTTCAATCTCAAGGATGGTTTTGGGCGGTGCGAAGGTCCCGTCAGCTTTCTGGAGGCTGACGTTGACCGCGGTCTTGGTGAGGACGATGAGGTCGGGGCGGCTGTCGTGGTTGACGTCGACCATGACGGCGTCCACGGCGTTCACCGGGGGGCCGAGGACCGAGGACACATCGGTGAATCCCTGGCCCTGGTTGTTCTTGAACAGGCGGAGGCCACCGGTGTACCCACAGATCAGCAGGTCCGGCCAGCCGTCACTGTTGTAGTCGACGGTGCGCGCGGATTGTGCTCCGATGTTGAGATTGAGTCCCATGGCAGGGGAGTCGATGAATGAGCCCTGCCCGGTGTTGAGATAGAACCGGTTGATGGAAGGCAGGCCGTCCGCGCGAACCGGATCGGTGCCGTAGAAGATGTCCGGGTAGCCGTCATTGTTCGCGTCCAGGACGGCACAGTAGCGGCCGCGGCCCGTCGAGTCGCCGATATTCCACTGGTAGGCCTCGTCGACGAAGGTGCCGTCAGGCTTCTGGATGAACAGCCCGTTACATTTCAGTGCGGTGCCGCGATCGGCCCCGACGCTGGAGAATATGTCCATCTGGCCGTCCTGGTTGAAATCAGCGGCCTGGCAGTCGTGCCTGTCAAGGATGGAACTGAAGAAGCTCACATCAGCCGGGCTGAACGTGCCGTTCTTGTTGTTGATCCACAGGTTGGCTGGATGCCAGTGGTGGGAGATAAACAGATCCGGCCAGCCATCTCCGGTGAAATCGGCAACGGCCGCGCTGAAGGACCAGTCCGGCTGGCCGCTGATGCCCGCTGCCGCAGCCTGGTCGGTGATCGTCACCGGGACCGGGGGCACCGGCGGGGGCGTGCCCGGCGGCGGGCTCGGCGCCGGGCCGACGCCCGGCGCGGCAGGCACCGGAGGAACCGGCGCAGCCGCCCGGGCCGGCAGCGATACCGGTCCCGTGGGGCAGTTCGCCTGTTCGATGAGCGAGTTCGGGCCCGCCCGGCCCACCAGCGTGAGCGCCGACCCCGCCGGGTTGACCGCAAGTCCGATAACCTCGTCGCTGGCCGATTTGGAGTCGGCCGAGACCTTCGTTGTCCATGCCGTCCCGTTAAAATGCACCACAAGCGTCTGGTAGCGCTGCAGGCTCGCGTTGTAGTAGGCGCCAGCCGCCCACACGTTGCCGGGCTTGACCGCCCCGACCTGGCGCAGCAGCCCGGCGCCGGGAACCGGTGAACTGGCCCAGGTGCTGCCATCCCAGTGCAGCGCCAGCGGCAGGTCAGCGCCGCCATCGTTGCGGTAACCCACCGCCCACACATCGCTGGCCGTCCGCACATCCACCCCGGTCAGCACCGTATCGACCTGGCCCGGCGACGGCACGCCACCCACTAGCACCCACGAGGGCGACGGAAGGGTCGTGTCGTAGCGCAGCACCAGCGACTGCAGCCCCGTCGGACTCAGCCAGTAGCCGACCGCCCACAACCCGGTCGCTAGCGTCCCGCTGACAGCCATCAGCGAGTTATCGGTACTGCCCGCAACGTTGGGACTCGCCACCTGCGTCCACGCCCCGCCCGATTCCTGCTCAATCAGCGTGCTCCTGGTCCCGGTCTTCGTGGTCTGGAAACCGACCGCCCACGCGGTTCCATCCGCCAGGGCGTCCACACCGGTGAACACCGAGTCGCTGGGGAAAGTCGCGGGCAAGTGCAGCGACCACTGCGTTCCGTCCCACTGCAACGCCAGCGGCTGATACCCACCGGCCTGGTAAAAGCCGACAGCCCATCCCCCGCCACCGATCATGGAAACCCCGTTCAGGCCGTTATTCAACGTGCCCTGATTCGGAGAAGGAACGGCCGACCATGCCGAACCGTCAAACCGCACGATCAGCGTCCGGTTCGCGTGAAGCGCCGATCCCACGTTGCCCACAGCCCACCACTCGCCAGCAGACACGAAGGCGGCATCGGTAAGCTCACCACCCGAGACCGGCGGCCCCACAAGGCTCAACGAACCGCACGTCGCGGCAGCGGCGCGGCCAGCCCTCGCACCCGACACCCCCGACACCGCTACCCGGCCGGGCAAGGCCCTGGTAGCCGTCGCGGCTGCACCCGCCGCAGCCACCCCTGCTACAAAGCTCCGGCGGGACACCGGAGCCGGGCTGTGGCCGTCCTGCCCGCGGTCCTGCTCACTGGCATTGTCCTCCACGGCACCTCCCCAGAACGCTCATGACCTGCGATCGCCTGATGTCGCCCGGTCTCGCTAGACGCCGGGCGCGAGAATCGAGCTACAAATACGACGTGCAAGTCGGCCCCATGGATGACAGAGTGGGGCGTGCCCGCTGCGTGCCCAATAAGGCGGTGAACCGGGACGAACGACGGTCACTCCCGGACAAGCCGAAGTCGGCACCCAGCCGCGCTGACGGCACCACGGCGACCGCCAGCAACGTCACGGCCACGCCAAATGCCCGAATGCTCCCCATGACCTGCTACGCCCTGACGGATTACCGTCACCTCCCGACAGCAGCAGGGCAATCATCCGGCCTGCCGCCCAGCAGCACCAGAAATGCACCGTAAGCAATGAGTAAAAGTCACGAACTAATGAGTAAAGTCACGCGAATCGGAGACCGGCGCTCAGCGAACTTCCTACTACGATCGAGGGCCGTACGCCGCGAGGATCTGCCGCTCCGTTTCCTCTCGTGACAGATAGACGTTCAGATCCGTGCCGGTACAGCGCTGAGCGCCCATTGCATTCCCGTACTTGCAGGCCACGACGTAGTCCCGGTACGTGAGGTAGCCGTAGGCCAGTCCGCCGGCGAACGAGTCGCCGGCACCGGTCGTGTCCACGACGTGCTCAACCTCGATGCGATCGACGAACTCCCCGGCGACCCCCCCGGAGCCGTCCGGGAAGAAGGCTACGCAGCCACGCTCATCGAGGGTCACACATACCGCCCCGACACCGCGGTCCAGACAGTGATGCGCCAGGTCGCGCAACTGTTCATCGCTCAGCCTAGGCGGATCAGCCGTCACTTCCGCTGATTCACCGAGCCACGCCGAACTCGCTTCGTCAAGGTTCATCTTCAGGATGTCGATGTACGGAAGCCATACGTCCTGGTCAGCCCACACCTTTGGATGGCGCTCGCCGCTGCGGGTCAGCGTCGTCGCAGGGCCGTGGGCATCCAGCACCACGGTTGCACGGCTGTGCTCCTTGATGTGCCGCAGCGTTGACTGCCCCACCTCATAGTCCGTGATCGGGACACAGACAAACATGTCGGCATCGAGCACCTTGTCGATGTCGGCCGGCAGGACCGGGTTCATGAAGCTCGTCTGCCGCTCGACGCGACGATTCTGGTCGATATAACGCAGCTCGACCACGTCCCCCTGGTCGGCCGACGACGTTATGCCGGAGGTGTCGATATTCGGGAAGGACCCTAGGATCTGCTTGATCGGACCCTCGTCCCGCCGACGGACGTGTGAAATCGGGACGATCGTGTCGCCAATATCCAGCAGAGCCGAGAGGGCAACCGCCGTATACATTACGCACCCGTACTTGTGGAACCGCTCACCGGCATGGGTCACGATCTGGTCACGCGGGATCGGGCCCAGCACCGCAACCTTGCGACTCGCCCGGCTCTTCATGTCATTCATCACGAACACCTCCGGCGCCACATTACGTCTCCAGCCAACCAGCGACGGGCTCATGACGCTAGGCGGTGTCTTGTAGATCATGTGGTGGGTCACGTAGCCAGATCCGGATCGATGCAACGCCCACGGTGTCCTGTCTCGTACCGATACCACTGCACCTGAAATTGCCGCTGCTGACCAAAAGCCGATAGCTATCGCCCTATTGGTGTCACGTGTTGGTCAATGGCTTCTCGAAGGTCAGCAGGGCGTCGATGAGGATCCCCTCGGTCGGACCGGAGATCAGCGTGCTGCTGGACGGCGCCCAGGTGGCGACCTCACCCCGAGCTGATCGGGACAGGTGTATGGCCGCATCGAGGCGACGTAGACGTCAATCGAAAGTGGACTGGTGCTCATATCTCGTTCTCCTCCTCGGTGGTTCAGGCCTGCAGCTTGGCGATCTCGGCACGCGCGGCGGCGACGAGTTCTTCGTTGGTGTGGGCGTGGCCCCACAGGCCCCACCCGCCCTCCGGCGCCTCGGTCAGCAGCACCCATGTGCGGTCGGTCAAGGACGGGTCGCCGGCGGCCGCGGCAACGAGCTCGGTGAGCTTGGCGACCAGGTTGATCTGCTTCTCACGGTCGAGAGCGCCGGCGTTGGTCAGGACCTGCACGCGGGCGTACGTACTGTCGCCGTCCACATTCGCGAACGCTGCGGCGGGCAGTTCGTGCACGAAGGCAGCGGTGTTCTTGCGGAACATCGGAATATTCGGGACCCCTTCGACCGCCATCACTGCGGCGGCGAGGTCCTTGGCGAGCAGCGCGGTGTCAGGGAAGGTCCCAGTCGCGGCGTACACATCGATCATCGGCATGGGGCGGCCTCCGCACAGGTTTGATGGCGACTATGACGATCGTCATAATGTCTATGCAACTTAACATAGAGAGCACCCCTCGCAAGGGGTCGGGAGGTGAACTTTTGGCTGGCGACGTACGACAGCGGATGGTGCTGAGCGCGCTCTATCTGATTGCCGAGCGCGGGGTTCAGGGCACGTCCATCGCCGACGTGCTGGAGCGCAGCGGCGCGCCGCGTGGATCGGTCTATCACCACTTCCCCGGCGGGAAGGACGAGATCGTGGGCGCCGCCATGGAGTACATGGCGACCGACGCCCGAGTCCCACTGCGAGCGCTCCATGGCTCCGATGTCGTCGGTATCGTCACCGGATTCATCAATCTATGGCGGGGCGTGCTGACCAGGAGCGAGTTCGCAGCCGGCTGCGCGACCGCAGGCGTCACAGTGAGCGGCGAGTCAGAGACGGCTCGGGCTGCGGCGAGAAAGGTCTTCGAGGCCTGGATCGCGGACCTCACGGAACTGCTTGAAGCCGCTGGCGTTGACCGGTCGAAGGCGGCCGACTTCGCCTGGATGCTCTTCGCTTCGACCGAAGGTGCACTCGTCTTCGCTCGCGCGGAGCACAGCATGCGCGCCCTTGACCTCGTGGAGCAGCAGCTCCTCAGCCTCGGCGCGACTCTGGTCTGATTGAGCAGGCGGCCCCGTCGCCGATGTCGTTGGAGGCACCTCGCGCTGGGTGGGTGGCGCCTCGGCGCGCGGGATGGGCCTGATGGCCGGCCGGGCGGGTGACAGGTGGGAGGCGATAGGCAACACTCAGACGATGACCGACGTGCCGGCCCCTACCCTGTACCACCGGTGGCTTGGCTGGCACGCCCCGGCCATGCGGCGCGCGGTCACGGTACTGATCGCCGGGCTGATCGTTGTCCTGGCGCTGCTGCCGTTCGTGCCGTGGGGGATGGCTCTGGTCGTGGGCTGGGACGCCGCCGCGCTCACCTTCCTGCTGACCACCTGGCCGATCATTGTCCGGACCGACGGCTCGCGTGCGGCGCAACTCGCCGCCCGTGAAGACGATACGGAGGGCTCGGCGCGGGCGCTGCTGGTCGGGGCGAGCGTCGCCAGCCTGCTGGGGGTGGGGTATGCGCTGATCCTGGCGGGCCGCAGCACCGGCGCGGAGCGGGTGCTGCTGATCGGCGGCGCCGTGCTCACCGTCATGCTGTCATGGACCGTGATGAACACGGTCTACACCCTGCGCTACGCCGACCTGAACTTCCGGTCCACGCCGGGGGGCATCGCGTTCGGCGACCAAGACGGGCCAGAGCAGCCCGGATACCGCGACTTTGCCTACGTCGCCTTCACCATCGGCATGACCTACCAGGTGTCGGACACCACGCTGCGCGATCCCCGGATCCGGCGCTCCGTGCTCGCCCACGCGATCCTGTCCTACCTCTTCGGCGTGGTCATCGTGGCGGGTTCGGTCAACCTCATCTCCGGACTGGTCCGCTGACACCGCCAGACCCGGCCGCCCTGCACCCGACTGGCGCAACGCCAGTGCCCGCCGAACCCGCCGGTGACGAAGAATCTGGCGCCGCCACCAGGGCAAGATATCGCTGATGGTCGTTCGCCGGCGAGCCGGGTCGTGCGACCTCGCGCATGTATTGCTCGTAGGCCTGTGCGCCTGTGGTGCGGGTGGCGCCGGTCCAGATGCGGGCAATTACGGGTTCTCTTCAGGTGGGCAAGCAGCGCCTGTGATGCGCAGGCACGCGGACTGAGACGGCCAGACAGTCCCAAGAGTGCAGCATCCTGGGCGGGCTGGCTACGGGCGTGCGGCGAGGTCGAGGCTGGCGGGGATGGCCTTGACTGCGTCGTCGAAGCGTTTGAGGAGCGCTGTGCGGCCTCCGTGCCCGCCATGGCGGACCCAGTGCCGGCCGGACAGGCTCCAGGCGGTGGTGGCGAGTTCGGCCAGCACGTGCAGCCGCAGGTCGTCGGGATCCAGCTGGAGCTTGCCCGCGAGGCAGGCGATCACCTCGGTTTTGATCCCGGCGCGGTGGTGCTCGACGTATCTGAGCAGGGCCGGCTCGGCGGCGATCAGGCGGCGGGTGGCGAGGAAGCGCTCGTCCCAGCCGGGATCGAGCCCGGCGACGGCTGCGGCCAGTGTGTGGTGCAGCTCGCCGAGGATGGCGCCGGACAGCTCGCGGTCGGCGAGTGCGGTCAGGTAAGCCGACCATAGCTCGGCCTCGGCCTCGATCGCCGCGGCCTCCTTGGCCGGGAAGAAGCGGAAGAAGGTGCTCTTGGAGACGTCGGCCTCGTCGGCCAGTTCTTCCAGCGTGGTCGCGTCGAGGCCGTTCTCGGCGAACATGCGCAGCGCCGCGCCGGCCAGCGCGCGGCGGGTGCGCAGCTTCTTGCGCTCGCGCAGCGGCAGGGACCGGTCGCCAGCCTGGGTGGTCATGCCCGGCATCCTACCCGGCCCGGAACTCAGAAGTTAAACATACTGAGATCCTTTTTAAACTTGACTTCAAACAAGACTAAGTGTCACTCTGGGCGGGACAGTACCCGGGACGCCCAGCGCGGGCCAACGGCCCGCCCGAGGCAGCCACGCCCGCCCGATCACGGAGGAACCATGGATTACCAGCTCGACGGAGCAGGTCCAATGACGACCGAAGGATCCACCGGATATTCGTTGGGAGGTCCGACGACCCAAGGACCCACCGGATATCCGATCGGATACTGGATCAAGCGGTTGGACCGTGCGATCGAGGGGGCGCTGGACCCCACACTCGCCGCCGAGGATCTCACGCGCCGGCACTGGCAGACGATGAACTTTCTCCACGCGGGGCCGAGCGACGCGCGTGCGCTGGCCGAGGCGCTGCGGCCCTTCTGGGGTCAGGGTGCGATCACGCTGGATGAGGTCTTGAGCGATCTCCAGCGCCGGGCGCTGGTCGTCAACGACGGGGGCCGCTACGCGCTCACGGCCGCGGGGAAGGCCACCCGGGCCAAGATCGCCGAGCATGTTGACGTCACCCGGCACCGACTCGTCGACGGCGTCGCCCGCGAGGAGTACCTCGCGACCGTGGAGGTGCTGCAGCGCATGACCGCCAACCTGGAGGGCGCTCCTGCGGGCTAACCGCCCGACGGTTGCCATGGGCTGGTATTTACGTATTCAGCGATGGCTTGTTAGGTGCCAGAAGTCTGCTTGTCCTGTGAGCTGCAGTGACGGGCCAGGCCAGCCGTAGGGCATGATGACTGACCGTGTCTCTCCGTCTGCTCTATCACATCTTCGCGCGGCTGTGCGGCTGGTTCTGCTCGGTCGTCGGGCATCTTCCACGGACGCGGAGCGGCGGTCCAGCGCGGCCATCCCGGACCCGGGTCACCGGGGCGGATGGCACGGCGGGGCGATGCCCCAGCTGGTCAGTTGACCGGCGCGGCCTTCCCGTTGGCCGCGCTGGTTCCACCCTGCTCCGCCTCTACCGGGGTCATCGCCACGGCCCGCGGTGCCCAGACCATTTCTGGTTCCGCGGGCCGTTCCGGCACCCCGACGATGGTCGCCAGGTCCGAGCCGTCAATAGTCTCCCGTTCGAGAAGGAGATCGATAACCCGGGTGAGGGTGTCCAGATTCTGGCGCAGCAGCCTTGTCGCCCTGCTCTCCGCCTCCCGGAGCAGCTTGGCTACTTCCTGGTCTATGGATCGCTGCGTCTCCTCGGCATAGGGACGGCCAGCGAACGGGTTATCACGGCTCGGTCCTTCCGGGCCGTAGCCGATGGGCCCGACCTCAGCGGAGAAGCCCCATTCCCGCACCATGCGGGTGGCCAGATCGGTGGCGCCGGCGAGGTCATCCGCCGCACCGGTCGATGGCTCCCCGAGAACGATGATCTCCGCAGCCCGGCCGCCCAGCCGCACCGCGAGCGAATCGGTGAGGTAGCTCCGGGGATACAAGTGGCGTTCGGACTCCGGCAGCTGCTCGGTCACGCCGAG
>Ga0070706_100007407_pt1 | contig 10295 bp, 8 predicted proteins | sample KBSK5501metaG_FD_65476 | JGI IMG/M metagenome (GOLD analysis project Ga0070706, IMG submission 65476) | Corn, switchgrass and miscanthus rhizosphere microbial communities from Kellogg Biological Station, Michigan, USA - KBS K5-50-1 metaG | ecosystem: Host-associated > Plants > Roots >...
GCCATCGCGCCGTGCGTGTAGGCGGTGCCCATCTCGAGCAGGCGCGCCACGTTCGGCGCTTCGCCGGCGGCGGCCATCGCGTACAGCACGTTGGGGTTGGTGCCGTCCCACAGGAACCCGACGAAGTGCCGCGGCCGTCCGCCCCCGAGGTCGAGGACGTCGTCGCGGACCTCGCCGTCCTGGCCGTGGACGTACGCGCCGCCGTCGGCGGGAGCGAGGCCGAGCAACTCGGCGATCGTGGGGGCGACGTCGACGAGGCGCCCCGCCCGGGGCACCAGCCCGTCGGCGCGCACCCCTTTCCCGGCGATGATGAAGGGCGCCCGCGCCTGCACCACGTCGAGCGATCCGTGCTCGCCGCGATGTCCGCCCTGGTCCTCCCAGTTGTGGGCGGCGGAGTGGATCACGCACAGGTCGGGCGCGGCGGGGTGGTCGAAGAGCTGGGCGACCTGCGCGAACCCGAACGGGTACGAGTTCTCGCCGCGGGTGGGGTAGGGGTAAGCGCGCTCGGCTTCCAACCCGGCGAACTTGTCAGTGGACTGGTCGGCGAGCGGGTCGGCACCCTCGCTCGCGATCTTCTCGTAGCCGCCGCCCTCGCTCCGCCGGAAGCGGACCCACCCGTCGTGCGAACGCGCCTCGTACGCCCCGTCGCGCGCGAGCAAGACCATGTCGACGATCGGGTCGAGCGCGCTGTCGAGCAGGACGTCGAGCGCACGCTCGGCGTCGTCGACGCGTTCGGCGGTGATCTCGTGGACAGGCACCGCGGCGGGGGGAGCCGTCACGCGCTGCAGAGTACCGGTTCCACCGCGATTGTCTGAGCTGCCTCTCGGAGGAGTAACCTCTTCTTTCCTGTGCGTACATTCAGCCCCAAGCCCAGCGACATCGAGCGCGCCTGGCACGTGATCGACGCCGACGGCGCCGTGCTCGGCCGCCTGGCGACCGAGGTCGCCAAGCTGCTGCGCGGCAAGCACAAGCCGACCTGGGCGCCGCACGTCGACACCGGTGACCACGTGATCGTCGTCAACGCGGCGAAGCTGGACGTCGGGCCGCGCAAGGCCGAGGGCAAGGTGTACTGGCGGCACTCCGGCTACCCCGGCGGCATCAAATCGGAGAGCCTCGGCCGGCTCCTCGAGCGCGACCCGGAGAAGGTCGTGCGCCAGGCGGTCAAGGGCATGGTCCCGAAGGGCCGGCTCGGGCGGCAGACCCTGAAGAAGCTGCGCGTGTACGCAGGACCCACCCACCCGCATGCGGCGCAGAAGCCCGTCGCCCACCCGCTGGCGAGCGGTGCCCGGAGGTAGCCCGTGACCAAGCCCCTCATCCAGACCACCGGCCGCCGCAAGGAGTCGATCGCCCGTGTCCGGCTGCGTCCGGGGACCGGAGTCATCAAGGTCAACGGCCGCGAGTTCGAGCGGTACTTCCCGATCCTCACGCACCAGGTCGTCGCGACCGAGCCCCTGCGCCTCACGCAGACCGCCGACGTGTACGACGTCGAGGCCTCGCTCGACGGCGGCGGCGTGAGCGGCCAGGCCGGCGCCCTGCGCCTCGGCATCGCACGCGCGCTCGTCTCCCTCGACGACGAGTTGCGCCCGACGTTGAAGAAAGCCGGCCTCTTGAAGCGCGACGCCCGCGAGAAGGAGCGCCGCAAGTACGGCCTCAAGAAGGCTCGCAAGGCGCCGCAGTACTCGAAGCGCTGAGGCGCTTCCGCGCGGCCGCATGACGCTGCGGTTCGGCACCGACGGAGTTCGCGGGGTCGCGAATCGCGATCTCACACCCGAGCTCGTGACCGCGCTCGGCCGCGCCGCCGCCCGCGTGCTCGGCGCCGACCGGCCGTTCGTCGTCGGACGCGACACCCGCCGTTCCGGTCCTCTGCTCGAGGCCGCGCTCGTCGCCGGCCTGTGCAGCGAGGGCGCGGACGTCGAGCGCGTCGGCGTGCTCCCCACACCCGGCGTTGCGTACCTCGCCCAGATGTTCGACACACCGGCGGCGGTGCTCTCCGCCAGCCACAACCCGTACCCCGACAACGGCGTGAAGCTCTTCGCACGCGGCGGGCGCAAGATCGCCGACGCGCCCGAGCAGCAGATCGAGACCGAGCTGCGCCGGCTCGTCGACGCCGGCGCCGGCGACGGTCCCGAAGGGCCCGGCGTGGGCGTCGTGCGCGACCGCCTCGGCGGGGCCGCCGACTACATCGCCCACCTGTCGGCCGCGCTGGGCGACCGCCGGCTCGACGGGCAGTCGGTCGTCGTCGACTGCGGCAACGGCGCCGCCTTCGAGGTCGCGCCGTGGGCCCTGCGTGTGCGGGGCGCGTGGGTGCGTGTGCTCCACGACGAGCCCGACGGCACCAACATCAACGCCGGCTGCGGCTCGACGGACCCCGCCGAGCTCCAGCAGGCCGTCGTGGCTGCGGGCGCCAATGCGGGCCTGGCGTTCGACGGCGACGCCGACCGCGTGATCGCAGTCGACGAGCTCGGCAACCTGGTCGACGGCGATCAGATGCTGGCGATCATCGCCCTCGATCTGCACGAACGCGGCGAGCTCCGCGGCGACGCCGTCGTCGCGACCGTCATGTCGAACCTCGGTCTGCGGCACGCGCTCGCCGAGCACGGCATCGAGGTGGTCGAGACGCCCGTCGGGGACCGCAACGTGCTCACCGCCCTCGAGGAGCGTGGGCTGTCGCTGGGCGGCGAGCAGTCCGGGCACGTGATCCTCGCCGACCTCGCCACGACCGGCGACGGCACGCTCACCGGCATGCTGCTGCTCGACGTGATGGCGCGCCGGGGACGGCCACTGTCCGAGCTGGCCGCCGTGGTCGAGCCGCTCCCGCAGGTGCTGCGTAGCGTGCAGGTCGGCAACGGCGCCGGCTTGGAGCACGACGGCGCCTTCCGCGCCGAGCTCGAGGCGGTCGAGCAGCAGCTCGGCACCGACGGCCGCGTGCTGGTGCGACCGTCCGGTACCGAGCCCGTCGTCAGGGTGATGGTCGAGGCGCCGACCCCCGAGCAGGCGGAGACGGCGGCCACGCGTCTCGCCGCCGCCGTCGAACGCGCCTGCGGCTCGCGTTAGCTGAAGAAGGTGTCGAACGCGGCCTGGTCGGGGTGCGACTCGTCAAGGCGCGAGATCTTCCCACCCGTGAACGTGAAGGCGAGCGTCTCCTTCTGGTCGTAGCTCTTTCCATCCCGTTGCGCGGTCAAGTGGTGCACTGCGACGACCTTGTCGGCACCTTCGTCCTTCGCGCTCTGGAGGTCCGCCTTCAACGTCCCACCCGTCATCTCGAACAACGTGGCGTAGTAGCCGAGCACCTCGTCGACCCCTTTGTGGTCGCCCGACACCTTGCTCTTCCCCGGGACTCTCTGCACCACGTCCGGCGTCATGATCGACCGCAGCGTGTCCATGTCGCCCTGCCCGAATGCCTCGTAGCCCCGGCGAACCGTGTCTTCGTTCGCGCTCATCTGGCCTCCCTTTCCTCGCTGTTGCACTCCTCGTAGTTCGCAGCCCGGAGCGCTGTGGACCACCGCAGGCCCTAACCTGGGGTGTCTTATGTGCGGCATCGTGGCCGTCCTGCGGCGGTCGAGCGGCCGGATGCCGCCCGACGGCGCCCACCTCCTCGACGAGCTCGAGCAAGCCTTCGGCGCCCTGAGCGGGACCGACCAGGTTGCGGGCCCGGACGTCCTGGCCCGCGTCGCCGCCAAGGTCGAGCACGTCGACGCGCTCCTCAAGGGGTCGCCCGGCGTGCGAGCGCTCCTCGGCGACCGCGCCCTGTTCGTCGGCGTCGAGCACCACGTCGAGCAGCTCCAGCTCGCGACCGACCGCGTGGAAGCGGCGCTGGACGCGAACGCAGGCGACCTGTCGACCGTCGAGCTCGAGGACGTCAATGCCGCCCTCGTGCGGCTGAAGGACGAGGTCTGGGCGGTGGGCCACGACCGGCTGCGCACGGCGCGCGCCGTCGCCGATCTCTGCGGCACGGATCTCGGGACCAGCGCGATCGAGGTGTTCACCTCCGTGCAGGTCGCGCTGTCGGCGCTCGACCGGCTCGAGGTACGGGGTCGCGACTCGGCAGGCCTCCACGTGTTCGTCCATCATCACGCACTCGACCTGGACGATCCCGCGATCGCGCGCCTGCTCGACGAACGACGCGACCCGTTGTTCGGATCGAGGGCCGTTCGCCGGGCGGGTGACTCCCTGAGCTTCGTGTACAAGGCCGCCGCCGAGATCGGCGAGCTCGGCGACAACACCGCATCCTTGCGGCGAGGCATCCGCGACGACGAGCTCTTGCACCTGGCGGTGGAGGCCGAGACGAGCCAGGCCGTCGTGCTGGCCCACACCCGGTGGGCGAGCGTCGGCATCATCTCGGAGGCCAACGCGCACCCCGTGAACAGCGAGGAAGTCGGCCTCGTCGACGGGCCGTACGTCATCGGGGCGCTCAACGGCGACGTCGACAACTACGCCGACCTCGAGGCGATCGAGCGACTCGACGTCCCGACCGAGATGACGACCGACGCCAAGGTCATCCCGACGCTCGTCTCGCGGCGCCTCGCCGCCGGCGACGAAGTCGACGAGGCGTTCCGGGCGACAGTCGCCTCACTCGAGGGCTCGGTCGCGATTGCAGCGAGTGCGGCCGACCGACCGGACCGGGTCATGCTCGCGCTGCGCGGCAGCGGGCAGGCGCTCAACGTCGGCCTGGCCGAGGACACCTTCGTCGTGGCCAGCGAGCCCTACGGGCTCGTCGAGGAGACCGCTACCTACCTGCGCATGGACGGCGAGACGGCGGCCGACCCGCAGCGGCCCGGCGCCACCCGGGGCCAGATCGTGACGCTGGAGGCGGGGGCCGCCGGCGAGCTCACCGGCGTCCGCCGCTCGGCGTACGACGGCACCGAGCTGCCGGTGTCGGCTGACGAGCTGCAACACGCCGAGATCACCACCCGAGATATCGACCGCGGATCGTCCCCCCACTACCTCCTCAAGGAGATCTCGGAGGCCCCGGGGTCGTTCCGCAAGACGCTCCGGGGCCGGATCGGCGTCGGCGCCGACGGCCGGCTCGCCGTCGACCTCGGTCCCGAATCCCTCCCCGACGCGGTGCGGGCCCGCCTGGGTGACGGAACGTTGCAACGCGTCGTCGTGATCGGCCAGGGCACGGCCGCCGTTGCCGGCCACAGTCTCGCCGCCGCACTCCGCGACGCCACCTCGAACCTGCTCGTCGACGCCATGCCCGCCACCGAGCTGTCCGGGTTCGCACTGCGTCCCGACATGCACGACACGCTGGTGGTCGCCATCAGCCAGAGCGGCACGACAACCGACACGAACCGCACCGTCGACCTCGTCCGCGCCCGCGGCGCGTCCGTCGTGGCGATCGTGAACCGGCGGAACAGCGACCTCGTCGAGAAGTCGGACGGAGTGCTGTACACGTCCGACGGCCGCGACGTCGAGATGAGCGTCGCGTCGACGAAGGCCTTCTACGCGCAGCTCGCGGCCGGGTTCGTGCTCGCGCTCGCCATCGCACACGAGGCCGGCCCGACCGACGAGTCCCGCAGCCACGAGCTGCTCACCGCGCTCCGGGAGCTGCCCGACCGGATGCTCGAGGTCATCGGCACCCGGGATGCGATCGCCGGCGTCGCCCAGCGCCACGCGCCGTCGAAGCGCTACTGGGCGGTCGTCGGCAACGGCGCCAACCGCATCGCCGCCTCCGAGTTGCGCATCAAGCTGTCGGAGCTCTGCTACAAGTCGATCGCCTGCGACTTCACCGAGGACAAGAAGCACATCGACCTGTCCTCGGAGCCGCTCATCCTCGTGTGCGCGTCGGGACTCATGGGCTCCAACGCGGACGACGTGGCGAAGGAGGTCGGGATCTACCGTGCGCACCGCGCGACGCCTATCGTCATCGCGACCGCGGGCGACTCGCGCTTCTCGGGCGCGGTGGAGACGATCACGGTCCCCGCCGTCCATCCCGCGCTCGGCTTCGTGCTCTCGACGGTCGCCGGCCACCTGTTCGGCTACGAGGCCGCGCTCGCCATCGACGCCTCTGCCGTGCCGCTGCGCGAGGCGCGGGCCGCGATCGAGGCCGCGATCTCCGGCGTCGACGCCGACGCCGTGCTCGACCGCCTGGCAGCGGGGGTGGAAGCGCCGGCGACGGGGTTCTTCGACGGGCTCCGCACGGGCACCTACGACGGCCACCTCGAGGCCAGCAGCGCCGTGCGCATCGCGTCCGTCCTCCGCTACGCGACGGGGGCCGCGCCCCTCGACTCGTACCAGCTCGAGCTGGGCAAGGTCGGCACGCCGAGCACGGTGGTGGAGGACCTCACGGCTGCGCTCACGCTGGGGATCGACGAGCTGACCCGGCCGGTCGACGCCATCAAGCACCAGGCGAAGACCGTCACCGTCGGCATCTCGCGCTCTGACGAGACGCTGCTCGAGGTGCCCTTGGTGCGGGAGGTGCTGGCGGCGGGCGTCGCCCGCGACAGCCTCAGCTACCGCTCGCTGCGGACGCTGGTCGACCTGGATCCCGCGGTAGAGCACGTCACGGGGTTCACGCGGTACCGCATCGAGGGCGACGTCGAGGGCGACGCCGCCACCATCCACGTCGTCGACCGGGGCGGCGTCGCCGCCGGCCTCCCGTCGCGCACCGACACCGACCCGCGCCTCATCGGGACGAAGCACCGCGTGGCGTACGAGCGTGAGGTCACGGTGGCGCAGGGTCGCCGCGACGGCCGGACGCTGGTCATCGTGCCCGAGCTCAAGGGCAACCAGGCCACCGGCTTGTCGCTGCTGCACGTCGCGTTCCGCCCCCGCCTCGCGCCCGACGTCGCCCGCGGCGTCCTCCAGGGCTACCGGGGGCGCTACGCCGCGCTCAAGGATGCCGTCACGGAGACCGAGCCCGCCTTCGACGACTCGCGCCTGGCCGACGTCGACCTCGTCGACCTGCTCACCGAGCCCGTCTACGTGCTCGCCGAGCGGTGGCGCACGCGGTGATTCGGTGTATTGGCGTCACCTCCAGCCCCATGAGGGGCCTCGGTGACGCCAAAGGACCATGAACATCGTCGGGATCGGCACCGACCTGGTCGAGATCGACCGCTTCCGGCTGGCGATGCAGCGCCGGGCGCGGCTGCCCGAGCGGCTGTTCAGCGACGACGAGCGCGCATACGCGTTTCGTCATCACGACCCTGCGCCCCGGCTGGCGGCCCGGTTCGGCGCCAAGGAGGCGGTGATGAAGGCGCTCGGCGTGGGGCTGGGCGCGTTCAAGCTGCGCGACGTCGAGGTGGTGCGCAAGCGCGGCGGCGCACCCGTCGTCGCCCTACACGGCAAGGCGGCGGTGCTCGCCGACGAACGTGGCGTCACCGCCTGGCACCTGTCCCTCACCCACAGCGACTCGATGGCGATGGCCGTGGCCATCGCGGTCGGTTAGCGCGAGGCGCGGCGAGCCATGCGTCCCGTGCTCACTCCGGCCGAGATGGGCGAGGCCGACCGGCGAACGATCGCGGCGGGCACACCGGTCGACGTGCTCATGGAACGCGCCGGTCGCGCTGTCGCATGGACCGTGCGGCGCGAGATGGACGGCACGTACGGACGGCGCGCCGTCGTCGTGTGCGGCAAGGGCAACAACGGAGGCGACGGGCACGTCACCGCCCGCGCCTTGCGCGAATGGGGCGTCCGGGTCGACGTGTTCACGCTCGACGCGGGGGTCGACCGCCAGCTCTGCGAGCGGGCGCTGCTCCGGGCGGACGCGTTCGTCGACGCCATGTTCGGCACCGGGTTCCGGGGCGCGCTCGACGGCGACGCGTCGTGGGTGGCGGGCGCCGTCGACGCAGTGCTGGGCCCGTGCGTCGCCGTCGACATCCCGTCGGGTGTGAACGGCCAGACCGGCGCGGTCGACGGCGAAGCGGTGCACGCCTCGCACACGGTGACGTTCTCGGCGCTCAAGCCGGGGCTCGTGTTCCAGCCCGGCGCCGGCCACGCCGGCGAGGTGGAGGTCGCCGACATCGGCATCGACCTCGGTGGCCCGTCCGTGTTCGTCCCCGAGGTCCTCGACCTCGCGCTCGAGCTCCCGGACCGCGCGCCCGACGCCCACAAGTGGTTGAGCGGCGCGCTCGTCGTGGGCGGTTCGGGCGGCATGACCGGCGCGCCGTCGTTCGTGAGCCACGCCGCCATGCGCGCCGGCGCCGGCATCGTGTGGTGCGGCGTCCCGGGCGAGGAGGCCGCGGCCCGGGCGTCTGGGACCGAGGTCATCACGAAGGCACTGCCGGCCACGGCGGACGGCGCGCTCGACGAGCCCGCCGCCGCCGAGGTGCTCAAGGCGGCCGACCGGTTCCGCGTTCTGGTCGTCGGGCCCGGACTCGGGCGCGACGACCGCACCGCCGCCGCCGTCCGCCGCATCGTCGCCGAGGCGCCCGTCCCGCTCGTTCTCGACGCCGACGGGCTCAACGCCCTCGCCGGCGACGTCGGACCGCTGCGGGCTCGCCGCGCGCCGGCCGTCCTCACCCCGCACGCGGGCGAGTACGTGCACCTGGCGGGCGAGAAGGTGGGCCCCGACCGGCTGGCGGCAGCGCGCCGCCTGGCCGAGCGTGCCCATGCCGTCGTCCTGCTGAAAGGCCCGGGCGAGGTGATCGCCGACGGCGCGGGCCGCGCCGCGATCAACACCACCGGCGGGCCGTGGCTGGCGACGGCCGGGACCGGCGACGTGCTCTCGGGGATCATCGGCGGCTTCCTGGCCCGCGGCGCCGAGCCGTTCTGGGCCGCCACCGCCGGCGCGTTCACGCATGGGCGGGCCGCCGACGTCGCCGGGCATACTGGCCTGGTCGCCGGCGACCTCATCGCAGCGCTCCCGGCGGCGATCCGCTCCCTGGAGAGTCTCGAGAGCCTGGAGGAATAGATGCCCGACGCGACGCCCGTGCGCGAGGTGATGACCCGCGACGTCGTGACGCTGCGCCCCGACCAGCCGGTGGCGGAGGCCGCCGACGTTCTGGCCGGCAAGCAGATCGGCGCTGCCCCCGTCGTCGATGCCGACGGCAAGCTCGTGGGTCTGCTGCGCGACGAGGACCTCATCGTGTCGGAGGCGCGCCTTCACGTCCCCACCGTCATCTCGTTCCTCGGCGCCGACCTGGTGCTGCCGTCGTCGCTGCACCGCTTCGAGCACGAGCTGAAGAAGGCCGCCGGCGCCACCGTCGCCGACGTCATGATCACCGAGTTCCCCACCGCGAAGCCCGACGACACGATCGACGGCCTGGCGGCCGAGATGCACGACCGCGACATCACCCACGTCCCCGTCCTCGACGGCGGCAAGCTGGTCGGCATCGTCGCCCGCGGCGACCTCGTCCGCTTCCTCTCCCGCACGAGCTGATGGAGGCGGACTCGCGCTATCGCCCGGTGTGGGCGGAGATCGACCTCGACGCGGTCCGGGCCAACGTCCGCACGCTCGCCGGCGTCGCGTCGCCCGCCGCGCTCATGGCGGTCGTCAAGGCCGACGGCTACGGGCACGGCGCGGTGCCGGTGGCGCGCGCCGCGCTCGACGCGGGCGCGCAGTGGCTCGGCGTCGCGCTCGTCGAGGAGGGCGCCGAGCTGCGCGCCGCCGGCATCGACGCCCCCGTCCTCGTGCTGTCCGAGCCGCCGCCGCCCGCCGCCCCCGCCGTCGTCGCCCTCGGCCTCACGCCCGTCGCGTACACGCCCCCCGGCATCGACGCCCTCGCCAAGGCGGTCGCCGACTCGGGTGCCGAACCGCTGCCGGTGCACCTGAAGGTCGACACCGGGATGCACCGGGTCGGCTGCGCCGCCGCCGACGCGGGCAGGCTGGCCGAGTCGATCACGACGCGCGACGAGCTGCGCCTCGAGGGCGTCCTCACCCACTTGGCCGTCGCCGACGAGCCCGGCAACCCGTACACGCCGCAGCAGCTCGACCGGTTCGACGGCGTGCTGGACGACCTCCGACGCGCCGGCGTGGCGTTCGACCTCGTCCACGCGGCCAACTCGGCCGCGCTGCTCGAGTACACGGACCGCGCCCGCTTCGACCTCGTGCGCTGCGGCATCGCCGTGTACGGCGTGCCGCCGGCGCCGGAGCTCGCCGGCCGGGTGTCGTTGCGCCCGGCGATGGCCGTGAAGGCCCGCGTCTCCCACGTGAAGAGGCTCCGGTCGGGGGACCGGCTCTCGTACGGGTTGCGGTACGCGATGCCCGCCGACGGGACGGTTGTAACGGTGCCCGTCGGCTACGCCGACGGCGTGCCGCGCGCGTTGGCGGCGAACGGTGGAGAGGTGCTCATCCGTGGTCGCCGTCATCCGATCGCCGGCACCGTGACCATGGACCAGCTGATGGTCGACGTCGG
>Ga0070706_100007409_pt1 | contig 10293 bp, 13 predicted proteins | sample KBSK5501metaG_FD_65476 | JGI IMG/M metagenome (GOLD analysis project Ga0070706, IMG submission 65476) | Corn, switchgrass and miscanthus rhizosphere microbial communities from Kellogg Biological Station, Michigan, USA - KBS K5-50-1 metaG | ecosystem: Host-associated > Plants > Roots >...
CCGCGCCGCAGGCCCTGTAAAGCGCTCGGTTCCACTGTGGGCCCGCCAGTTTTCGATAGCCGATTCGGCGAGCGCCGCAAGGTCGTCGCGGGCGTGATCGATCCCGATCAGTTCCTCCGCGATGTCGAGCAGCGCCGCCATGTAGTTCGATCCGAAGACCGCCGCGGCGTGGTAGAGCACCTTCTGGTCCGGGGTGATCTCCGCGAATCGTGCGCCGGCGGCATTCGCGAGTCGCTGTGCGATATCGCGATGCTGCCCTTCGAAAACCAGCAACGCGTTTTGCAGGTCGGATGGCTCGCCGACCGGCGGCAGCGCCTTGAGTGGATGCAGCGAGAATCCTCCGCGGACGCTGGTGGCAATGCCGCTGGGATGGAAAATGATCGCGCTGGTCGGAGGAATCGATGCCGCCACCTCGCTGATGGCGCGATCGCTCACCGCAATCAGGATCAACTCCGACTGCTTCGCCAGATCGGGGACGCTTGCCTTCGTACTTTTGAGCAGTCCCGCGATCGGACCGTCGGAGCGCAGCGCGATGCCGGTGATCGGCCAGCCGATGCGGCGCCAGGTCGATCCGAAAGCCCAGGCGGCCCGGCCGCCTCCGATGATGCCGAGTTTCATACAATGAGTCGATGCGACTGGCCGCCATTCTCGCATTGCTCGCGGTTCCCGCCATGGCCGCGCCGCCATCAACCTGTGGGGCCACTGACGATTACGGCAAAGCGCTCTGCGCCTATCAGCAGCGGAAGTTCGACGAGGCGGAGGGGGGATTTCGGGCGGTGGTGGAAAAAGGCGAAAAGGACGCGCAAACCCTGCACGCGATGTACTTTCTCGCCCGGACAGAGATGAAGCGCGGGCGGTTCGAAGAAGCGTCCACACTTCTCATCAGAATCTACGGCATCGACAAAGCGTTCTATGACACGTGGAACTGCGACTTTCTTCTGGGCGAGTGCCGGAAAGCGACGGGAAGGGATTGAATGCCGCAGACGAACTTTGAGCTGAGACGAAAGCTGCTGCAGCTCGAAGCGCTCTACGACGTCGGCCGCGCGCTCAACACCCTGCGGCCCGAAGGCGAGCTGCTCGAGGAGCTGATGCAGCGGGCCGTGGCGGTCCTCGACGCCATGATCGGTTTCGTCTTCTCGCTCGACGAAAAGCTCAACGTCCAACATCTCTACACCTTTGGCATCGATCTTCCGACACCATCGAATGTCATCCTCAACGAACCGCCGGTCAAGCAGGTGCTGGGGTCGCGGCAGCCGCTGTCGACGGCGGTGCAGAAATTTCTTGAAGGTCCCGCCAGCGAGCTTCTGATCGCTCCTATGATCGCCGGCGATAACGTCCTCGGCATCCTGGGCGTCGGCGGCAAGGAAGAGCGCGGCGCGAAGCGGGGAAGCTTCGTGGAGGACGATCTTCGATTTCTCTCTTCACTCGCGGCCATCGGAGCCGCCGCGATCGACAACACCCGCAACTACCATCGTCTGGACGTCATCCGCGAGTCGCTCGAGGATGAGAATCGCAATCTCAAGCAGCGCATGCTGCGCGAGTACTCCGACCGGCTGATGGTCGGCGATTCGCCGAGGATGCAGCGCGTGATCGATCTCGTCGCGCGCGTTGCCGACAGTCAGGCCAACGTGCTGATTCGCGGAGAGTCCGGCACCGGCAAGGAGATGGTGGCTCGGCTCATTCACGGCAATTCGCCGCGCAAGGACGGACCGTTCGTGGCGATCAACTGCGCCGCGCTGCCGGAGACGCTGCTCGAGTCGGAGCTATTCGGCATCGAGCGCGGCGTCGCGACTGGCGTCGAGGCCCGCCCGGGAAAATTCGAGCTCGCTCGCGGGGGGACCGTCTTCCTCGATGAAGTGGGAGACATTCCGCTTGCGCTGCAGGCCAAACTGCTGCGCGTGCTGCAGGAGCGCGAGATCGAGAAACTGGGTGGGCGGCGGCGCATTCCGATCGACGTCAGGATTCTCTCCGCGACGCACCGCATCCTCGAGGAGATGATCGAGACCGGCGAGTTTCGTCAGGATCTCTACTATCGACTGAAGGTCGTCGAGATCGTTCTGCCCCCGCTGCGCGATCGAAAAGAGGACATTCCAAAGCTGGTGCGCTTCTTCCTCGACAAGTACGGCAAGCGCGAAGGTCTGCGCGATGTGCGCATCACGCAGGATGCGCTGCAGAAGTTGATGCGCTATTCCTTTCCCGGCAACGTTCGCGAATTGGAGAACCTCATCGAAGGTGCGCTTGCCTTGACCACCGACCCGGTGATCGATTCGGGAGATCTTCTCCTTCCGGCAAGTGTTCCGACGGCATCGGGCGAGGAGATGTCGGCCGATATGCCCAAACTCGGCGAGCTGGAACGGCGCTATGTCGCGCGCGTTCTCGCCTTCACCGGCGGCAACATGTCGAAAGCCGCCAAAATCCTCGGCATCGATCGCAAGACTCTCTATCGGATGCGAGCCTCTTTATCCCAATATGCCGCAGATGGGGAGAATTGGGACATTCAGTAATAAGCTATTGAAAGTGGGCAAGTTGCGGGGCGATGTGACGCAGATCACCAACAGTTGTCCCGTTATGCCACATAAGGACAGATTTCCCCAACTGTAGCGTTTTTCGTTTAAACTACGCAGGATCAGAGGCTTAGAAGTGTATTCGGACAGCGTGAGGGCGTGGCAACGCGGTTGCGATGGAGGTGGCCCGACAGATGAGGGGGGTCACCATGAACAACGTCGCAGAAACTCGAGCTACAACGCTTTCCGCCGTCTCCACTTCCTATTCCTACACTTTGCCGATGCTTCTGGCGATCAACACCTTCGCTCTCCTGGCTCTCAATCAGCTTGGACAGATTCCCGCGTGGATCAAGTCGGCGGTTGCCCTTTTCCTGGCGTTCTGATCGCCCCGCTCTTCAGGATTTCTAATCAATGACCACGACCGCCGAGCGGCAGATGGAGTTGACTCTCCCGATGGTTCCGGACATCGAAATCGCCGCCGCTCGAGCGGTCGGGAATCTTGCCCGCGAAATGGGCATGAGCTCCGAGCACGTGGACGAGATGATGCACGCGGTGATCGAGGCCTGCATCAACGCCCGCGAGCACTCCGGTTGCTCCGACAACCGCATCTATTTAAGATTCCTCGGCACTTCGCAGGGCGACGGCAGCAGGGTCGATATCTGGGTGACGGATCACGGCAAAGGTTTCGACCCTGATGAAGCGCGCTCCCACCGGGCGGCTCCCGGCACGCCGCACAAGCGCGGCCGAGGATTGCAACTGATCGAATTGCACATGGACGAGGTCGAGATCTCCACCACCCGCAATGGCGGCACGACGATTCACATGGTGAAATACGAGAAGAGGCATCATGACGGAGAGAACTCAAAATACGAGAAGAAGTCATGACTGAGGAACTGAAAGTGGCGGTCGAGCGCAAGCCCCAGGGAGCGGTCCTCTACACCAAGGGTTACATCAACAACGTGGGAGGGGAGGAGATCGCCAATCGTGCTTACGAGCTGATGGACGACGGCGTGCGTATTCTCCTGCTCAACCTGCGCGAAACGAAGATCGTGAACTCGATCGGCATCAGCATCCTCATCGAGATCATCGAGAAGATGATGGACACGGGCGGCAAGATCGCGTTCTGCTGCCTGACTCCGGTCATCCACAAGACGTTTCAGATCATGGGACTCGCAAACTACGCCTCGATCTACGAGAACGAAGAGACGGCCATCAAGGAGCTCGGGTTGTAGGTTGGGATGTTAGGATGTTGGGATGTTAGGAAGCCCGTGAAATCCAACGTCCCAACGTCCTAACATCCTGACTATGCCTCTGGTCCGCCGCTTCGCCGAGTTCATTCACGACCTGCAGCAGCTCGAGCGGACGGCGGCGCGCGGCGACGCGATCCTCGATGCTTTCACGCGCCACACGCCGTTCGAAGGTGGCGCCGTCTACCTCCGTGACCGCGACGCGATCTTGCGCCTGGCGGCGAAGAGCCTGCAGTTCGTTGCTCCCGAGATTCTCGACTGCGATCCGCCATCCGAGCTGACCGCGGGGGCCGATCGCGTTCTCGTTCCCCTCCGCAGCGGCCGCGAGCATCTCGGCGTCCTTGCGCTCACGGGTGGCGAATACTCAGACGAGGACCTCGAAGTTCTCCGCGCCGGAGCTGCGTTCGTCGCAACCGTCATCGTCAATCAGCGCCTCTCGCAGGAAGCACGCGAAGGCGATTTCCAGCTCAAGTACCGGCTGTGGGAGCTCGAATCGCTATACGACATCGGACTTTCGATCACGGGAATGCTGAACATCGACGAGCTGGCGGACGAAGTCCTGTTTCGGATGATCTCGCTGATCAATGCAAGGCGAGCCGCGCTTTTTCTGCGCGACGGCGGCGGCTTTAAGCCGTATCGCGCATTCGGCGAGCTGGCTGTCAGCGAAGCGGACTTGCAGCGGCTGCTCGAAACCGAGAAACCGATCAGCCTCGACGGCGGGACGGTGGTAGCGGTTCCCATCAACGGAAACAATCAGATCATCGGCGTGCTGGTGGCGGCCGATCGCGAGACTCGCGAAGGCGTCGGCGCATTCGAAGCAAACGAGCTTCGCCTTCTGTCACTGTTTGCCAATCAGGTTGGCATCGCGCTCGAGAATGCGCGGCTGCACCGCGACGCGCTCGAGAAGCAGGCGATGGAGCACGAGCTCGAGCTGGCGGCGACCATTCAGCGCGACATTCTTCCCAAGGCCATCCCCCATATCGAGCGCGTCGACATCGCCGCGCTTTCGCGGCCGGCCCGCCAGGTCGGCGGCGATTATCACGCCTTCTTCGAACGCGAGAACGGCGTGGCGATGCTGGTCGCGGATGTCTCTGGAAAATCGATGCCGGCGGCATTGCTGGTGTCGGCGCTGCACGCGGCCGTGCAGCTTCTCGTGCGTGAAGGTCGCGAGCTCGGTGAAGTGGCCACGGAGCTGAACCGCCACATCCACCGCTGGTCGGCCGAGAACAAGTTCATCACCTTCATCATCGCGTCGATCGATTGCGAATCGGAAACGCTGGAGTTCGTGAACGCCGGACACAACCCCGGCTACGTGCTGATCGGCGGACGGCTCGAGACGTTGAAATCGCACGGACTGCCGATCGGCATGCTGGCGCAGTCGAAATACATGACGCAGACGCGATCCTTCCCGTCCGGATCGACGGTCGTTCTCTACAGCGACGGCATCACCGAAGCGGAGAACGAGGCGGAGGAGGAGTTCGGTGACCGGCGGCTGGAGGAGATCCTGACGCAGTCCTGCAGCGCGGCCGAGCTGCGCGATCGGATCGCCGCGGCCGTGGATGCCTTCGTCGGCGCTGCGCCGCAGAAGGATGACGAGACCCTCGTCATCGCAAGAACGCGTTGACCCGCTCGACGGCTTCGGGCGAGGAAAATGCGCGCATCTGGTTCTCGGTTTCTAAAGCCAGCTGCCCGCGCAAATCGTTCGTTGCGTTCAAAGCGCGTTTGATGTCGGCGATCACGCCGGGTGGAGCATCGGAAAAAGCGCGGGCCAGTTTGCGCGTTTCTTCAGCGAGATCGGAAACCACGCGATCGATCATTCCGATGCGCATAGCTTCCGCGGCGTCGATCATCCGCCCGGTGGCCATCATCTCGAAGGCCGCACTGCGGCCGACCAGCCGTGGCAAAAGCCAGGTCCCGCCCCAATCGGGATGCAGGCCGATGCGCACGAATGTTTCGCCGAGCTTCGCGTTCTCGGACGCAATGCGGTAGTCGCAGGCCAGCGCCAGATTGCATCCCGCCCCGGCCGCCACCCCGTTGATCGACGCGATCACCGGCTTCGGCATCTCGACGATTTGCATGACGATCGCGGCGCCCGCTGCCAGCAGTTTGTTGAGACCATCGACGTCGCGATTCTCTTGCAGCCCTTGCTGAATGCCACGTCGCCGCCGGCCGAGAACGCACGTCCTGCTCCGGTGATGACCGCGACGCGGCAATCCGCATTTCCGGCCGCATCGCGCAGCGCCTGCAGGAGATCTTCGCGCATGCTGCCCACGAACGCGTTCAGCTTTTCCGGACGATTGAGCGTGATGGTGGCGATGCCGTCGCGGAGATCGCTGAGGATGAGCGACATGATTTCAGTTTATCCTGAGCGAAGCGAAGGATCTCCGGCACCGAAGATCCTTCGGCGCCTCTCGCCTCAGGATAAACTGAATCTGTGAAGCGCGCGCTCTCCTACGTGCTCTACGCGACCATCCCCATTGCGATTTTTTTCCGGATCTCACACGGCGATCGAGTGTGGCTGTTCGCTTTCGCCTGCCTGGCCGTGCTGCCGTTGGCGGCCTGGATCGGACTCAGCACCGAGCAGCTCGCCTCTCGGATGGGAGCGACGTACGGCGCGCTGTTCAACGCCACATTTGGAAATCTCGCGGAGCTCATCATCGCTATCTTCGCGATTCGCGCCGGGTTGCCGGACGTGGTGCGCGCCTCATTCGCAGGTTCGATTGTGGGCAACCTGTTGTTCGTCGGGGGACTTTCCATGCTCGCGGGTGGATGGAAACAGCAAACCGTGAAGTTCAACGCGCTGGCGGCCGAGTCGCACGCCGGACAATTGATCCTGGCGCTGAGCGCGATGTTGATCCCCGCTGTCTTTTTTCGCGCAGCCATCCAGGCCCACCACCCCGAGCTGATTCATCAAGTTTCGATCGGCACTTCCATCATTCTCCTCATCTCCTACATCCTTGGACTGCTATTCACGTTCAAGACGCATCGCGACGTTCTCAGCACCGTCGAGCAGCCGGTGGCGCTGGAAGAGCGATGGAGCATGAGGAATGCGGTCACCGTGCTCGTGATCTCGAGCGCATTGATGGCGGTGGTGGCCGAGGGGCTGGTGGAGGCGGTGCATGAGGCGGGGAGGGCGTGGGGGATGAACGAAGTGTTCCTCGGATTCGTGGTGCTGGCGATCGTCGGCAACGCAGCCGAGCACTCCACTGCGGTTCTCCTCGCATGGCGCAATCAAATGGACACCGCGCTGAACATCTCGATGCAGTCGAGTGTGCAGATCGCGCTCTTCGTTACTCCTGTTCTGGTCTTTCTTTCCTACGGCCTCGGCCATCCACTCGATCTGCTCTTCACTCCATTCGAGATTCTCGCCGGCGGCCTGGCGGTCGCAATCTTCGCGTATCTCGTGATGGATGGCGAGACAAACTGGTATGAGGGAATTCAGCTTCTCGCGGTCTACGCAATCATCGGCGTGGCGATGTATTTCCTTCCAGCTACCACATGAAGCGTCCGTACTTCTTCGAAGTCTTCACGGTCGTGAACTTCATCGCGATCCAGATTGCGCTCTGGCGAATTTCGCACGCGCCGCTCGACACCGTCCTGCATTCGTTCACGATCCTGCTTCCGGTGATGGTGATTCAGACCGTGATCGGCATCGCGATCCGCCTGGCCGTTCTTCGAGACCGGCGCGAATACTTTCAGGCCGTCCGCTCGAAAGAGTGGCTCGCCGACACAGCGCGCATCATCATCTTCAGCGCCCTTTCGGTGCACACGTACGGCTGGATCAAGCTGTCGATTCCGGTGCTGCATCCGACTCTCTTCGATCGTCAGTTGTGGGACGTCGATCAGGCGATGTTCTTCGGACACTCGCCGAACATCTTCTTTCTCGATCTCTTTTCCAACCCGCTCGCGCTCCGATTCTTCGACTGGACCTACGCCAATGTGTTCGTCGCGAGCATCAACATGGCATCGATCTTTTTCCTCTCGGAGACGAAACGCGTCCGGCTCGCTTTTACGAATTCGAACACGCTGATGTGGCTCGCGGGCGCGTGGCTCTACATGCTCGTGCCATCGCTCGGCCCTGCGTACCGCTTCCCCACGGTATGGCTGCCGCTGTCGGCAATGCTGAGCAACACCCAACAATTACAACGTATTTTAATGACTAATTATCAGCACGTATTACGCGGGGAGGGGGTCAACATCTTTCTCGGAATCGCCGCGTTTCCGAGCCTGCATGTGGCGTTCGAGATGCTGGTGACGCTTTGGATTCGGCGAATCTGGCGGCTGGGAGCAATCCTCTTCACCGCGTTCACGGTCATCATTTTCGTCGGTTCCATCGTGACTGGCTGGCACTATCTGATCGACGCCGTCGCAGGCCTTGTGCTGGCCGGGCTCTGCTATCTTGCTTTCGCAATACAGAGGCCTCGAGAAACGTTTCCACTCGCGCATGCCCCAACTGACTGAGCAGCAGATCTCTCTCGGCGAGCTTCTCGCGAAGCGGACGGCCGAGGCTGCGCCGGAGCTGGTGGATCAGCTCGAGAACAAGGCTGTGCGCTGCTACTCCTGTGGCCATCGCTGCAAGATCCTCAACGGCCTGAGCGGAATCTGCAAAGTCCGCTTCAACGAGGGTGGTGTTCTGAAAGTGCCGCGTGGGTACGTGGCCGCGCTGCAGGTCGATCCAATCGAAAAGAAGCCGTTTTTCCACGCCTATCCCGGCGCGCTCGCGCTCTCCTTTGGAATGCTTGGCTGTGATTACCACTGCGGCTACTGCCAGAACTGGGTGACGTCGCAAGCGATCCGCGATCCGATCGCCGGAGCGCCGCCGACGGATCTCGAACCTTCCGATCTCGTGAGGCTCGCGAAGCGCCACGGCGCGAAGGTCATCACATCGACGTACAACGAGCCACTCATCACGTCGGAGTGGGCGGTGGAAGTCTTCAAGGAAGCCAGGAAAGCGGGCCTGATCTGTTCGTATGTCTCAAATGGCAACGGCACCGATCGCGTGCTCGATTACATCGCACCGTACGTCACGATGTACAAAGTCGATCTCAAGGGATTCGATGACCGCCACTACCGCGATCTCGGCGGCGTGCTGCAGCCGGTGCTCGACACGATCAAGGGATTGAAGCAGCGCGGAATTTGGGTCGAGATCGTCACGCTGGTCATTCCTGATTTCAACGACTCCGATGCGGAGCTGACGAAGATCGCGGAGTTTCTCGCGGGCGTCGACGTCAACATCCCGTGGCACGTGACAGCGTTCCATCAGGATTACAAGATGACCGATAACGCGAACACCAGCGTGTCGACGCTGCAGCGGGCGTATCAGATCGGCAGGCGCGCGGGTCTGCGCTACGTTTATCCCGGCAACATTCCGGGAGCATTCGGCGACGAGGAAGGGACGCATTGCCCGGGCTGCAATGCGGTCGTCATCGGGCGCTACGGATTTCGCGTGACGTCGTATCGGCTCATCGACGGCAAGTGCCCGTCGTGTGGAACGCCGGTGCCGGGGGTGTGGGGCGACGGTACTGCGGCCGTCGGCCGGGATGGCATTCCGCGGCCTGTCTGGCTTGCGTAGTGCTACCCTCCGCCACTTCGATGTTCGTTGAAGTAGCGAAGACCACCGACCTTCCAATTGGCCGTGCGAGAGTGTGCGTGATCGGCGACCGTCAGATCGCGCTCTACCACACCGCCAAAGGTTTCTTCGCGAGCGACAACACCTGCCCGCACCGCGGCGGTCCGCTCGGCGAGGGCGACATCATCGGCAGCGAGATCGTCTGTCCCTGGCACTTCTGGTCTTTTGAAATTGGGACCGGCATCTGTTTCGGCAATCCCGAGATTCGAATCCGCATGCACGAGGTGCGGGTGGAAGACGATCGAATCCTGGTGAGGCTGACGTGAATCTGAATCCCAAGCCGCTGCGCCACGTCGATCTGTACAGCAGCGCCGGCCGGCTCGAAGCCCTTTATCGCGACCTCCAGGATCCCGCCGGCATCGCCGTCATCTGCCACCCGCATCCCCTCGGCGGCGGCACGCTGCACAACAAAGTCGTCTTTCGCGCTGCGCGCGGACTGGAGAACGCAAACGTGGCCACGCTGCGGTTCAACTTCCGCGGAGTCGGCACGAGCGGCGGCAAGCATGAGGAGGGCGAAGGCGAGCAGGAAGATGTCGCAGCGGCCATCGAATGGGCCAAACGCACACACGCCGGCAAAAAGCTGATCGTGGGTGGATTTTCATTTGGTGCCTGGGTCGCCACACGGGTCGCATGCGAGATGCCGGAAGTCGACGCGATGTTCATGATCGGAACGCCGGTCAACAAATACGACTTCGGCTATCTGCGGCAGTGCGAGCGGCCGGTTCTCTTCCTGCACGGAACCGAGGATGAGTATGGCGACGTCGCAAAACTCGAGCAGCTCGTGCAGCAGATGCGCAACGCGGAAACGATCATCGTGACCGGCGCCGATCATTTCTTCACCAAGCAGCTCGATGCCGTGGACGAGACCATGCGCTCGTGGGCGGAAGAGGTGATCGCGTCATCCTGAGCCGCG
>Ga0070706_100007413_pt1 | contig 10292 bp, 4 predicted proteins | sample KBSK5501metaG_FD_65476 | JGI IMG/M metagenome (GOLD analysis project Ga0070706, IMG submission 65476) | Corn, switchgrass and miscanthus rhizosphere microbial communities from Kellogg Biological Station, Michigan, USA - KBS K5-50-1 metaG | ecosystem: Host-associated > Plants > Roots >...
GACGCCCGCGGGACAGCCGGCAAGATGCCGGCGCTACTGTGCACAAGTTCGGCGCGGCAAGAGTACAGCATTCTCCGCTTGCTTATACGGAGCCCGAGTTTTACCTGCCCTGGGAATTGACGGTCACATTGCGGGCGACATAACGCGAGCCTTCGAAAGACGTAATTACAGTTACCACCGAACCTACCTGCAAGTTATCGTCTGGGGCGACAGATGGATCGAGAGAGATTTCGTAGGTCTTATGATCCGTTGAGGAATTCAGGACCAACAATCCGGTGCGAAGATCGATATGTAGTACCTGCCCGGCGAACGTGTACCGGGTTCCGGGAAGAGCCAGAATCGAAATTTCACTGGCCACTTCGTGCCCGTTACCTTGAGCATTAAATTTCATCGCGACTAAAGAACCTTCCAGCAAAGCGCTGGCTGGGACGGTGCGTCCCCCCTGCATAAAGCGCGTGGAAGAACTGAGCCGCACGCGTACCGGCGTCGGAGAAATCGCATCGCGAACCGTTAACTCTCCGCGGTCCGATCGGAATTTCAGCACGACACCTTGGCTTTCACCGACCGCCTGCACGCTCTTCAGCCGAATACTCCGCGCGAACACCGTGTTTCCATCCAAAATCGTGTCGAGATAAATGCGTTCTCCTACCTTCAAATCGGCGAGGGCGCCTGGCATCTGTCCCCGATACACGTGCGTGCGTGGGTCAAACAGAATGTTCATTCGGCCGCCGCCGAAAACGCGCACTGTGACTTGATCGCGTATCCGATCCAGCCGCTCGACCGTTCCGCCGATCAACGTTGCCTTTGCCTGGGGCACGCCTGGCAAGTCGGGCAGCAAGCTAGCGGGGTCGGCCACAATGTCCGTGTCGGGGGAAGGTTCAGGCGCGGCTGCCGGCAAAGGCTTAATACTGGGATCTGCCGGCGAGGCCGACGAGACCATGGCTGACGTCGCCGCCGAGGCCGCGGGTTCCGACGGCGCCTGGGCGCAAGCGAGGCCGCCAAGAAGCAGGCCGCCTACAGCGAATTTCGTCACAAAAGTCATGTCGAATTTCTCGGTGAAACGCACCTGTTCCCCAAGGCAATTGGATGCAAACTGCCCCGACAAGGTAGTCTCAATTCGATCACGATTAAGGCCCATTCTGCGGCAAACAAAACCCGCTTGTGAGCATCCAACTGGGGCCTCATTTTGTGCCATTTTTGCTCTTAAGGACTTAGACAAGATGCCTTGTAAGCGCTGGCTTCTCATAGGTTTGATCGCCGCGGTGGCAACTGGATGCGGATCGCAATCCGCGCAGGCTAAGGACCTTAAGATCAACATTCCCAAGCGCAGCAAACTCACGCCCGTACAGCGACTGAACCGCGAGGGCGTGGAAGCAGTCCGCAAGCACAATTACAAGAAAGCTGAACAACTCTTTTACAAGGCGTATCTGTTCGATCCCGATGATGCCTTCACGCTCAATAATCTTGGTTACATTTCGGAGTTGCAGGGACAACTTGATCGGGCCGAGCGCTTCTATGCTCTGGCCGGAGAGCAGTCGAGTGAAGCGGTCATCGATCGGGCAAGCGCAAAACGCGTGCAGGGCCGCCCCATGAGCGAAGCATTGGCAATCACAGATTCGCCCCTTCAGATCAACCACGCCAACGTCGAGGCGGTGCGGTTGTTGTCGCAGGGACGAGCGCCGGAAGCCGATCTGCTGCTCCAAGAAACGTTGAAAAAAGATCCGCAAAGCGTTTTTACCCTAAACAACATGGGCGTCGCCAAGGAAATGGAGGGGGAAGCCCAGGAGGCATTGAAGTATTATGACGAAGCTGCGGGCACGCATTCTGAGGCAACAGCCGTGGTGACCGTCGACCGCACCTGGCGTGGAAAACCCATTTACGAAATGGCCCAGCAGAACGCAAAGGCATTGCGCAATCGTCTAGAGCGGGTGAACGACCTCAGGGAGCAAGTTGCGGAACTCAACCTGCGCGGCGTTTCGGCGGTGAACCGCAATGACCTGCGCGCCGCGGACGCAGACTTTCGCAAAGCCTATGCCCTCGATCCGAACGATGCGTTCACGCTCAATAACATCGGCTTTGTCGCCGAAATGGCGGGCGACAAAGAAACCGCTCAATTCTTCTACGATCATGCCCGGCAAGCGGGCGGGGCAACGGCCACGGTGGGAGTTGCAACCCGGCGTACGGAGGAAGGAAAGAAGCTTGTCACGGTTGCAGCTGACAGCGATACCAAGGTCGAGGCTAAGGTCGCTCAGGAGCGCGATTCCCTACGGCGACAGCATGAACCGGTTGTGCTCCGGCGTCGTGACAACAGCATCGTAGATGAATCGGAACAGCCTGCCGCCCCGACAGACAGCACTCAGCCGCCTCAATAGTGCGATTTAAAGTAAGGTCTGGGAATCGCTTTCCTGGAAGCGCCCGATGTCCGACTCCGGATCGTAGAAGATGTGGCGCAGAAGATTAGTCAGGTAGCGCGACAAAGTATTCACGTTGGTCTGATACCAACAGCAACGCGTCATCTCCGGCGACAACCCGCAGATAAACTGAAATCGCTCAAGGTCTGCAGGCGGCTGTGCCAGCATGGCGGCAGCTATGCGATGATTGCCGTCGAGAATAGTCAAGGGGCTTCGATCGTCAAGTCCAATCAGCAAGACGGTTGGGTTCACATTGTCGTGAACGGAATTGCGAATGCGGTCGAGCTTACGGAAGAACTCATCGTCCGGCGATTCCTTCCATTTCAGACGCAGGGACTCGATCATGTCGGTCAAATAGAAGCTGCCTTCCGCCACCCGGCGCCACTGCGCCCGCGGGAAAAAGCGGATCCGAGCAAGATCGCTCCTCGTAAGTATGACCTCGAACCATTGGGTGTCTTCGGGGAGTTCCCGCCACATTGCCCCTCGGCGAAGGAATAACAAGGCTCGGCGCAAGGCGTTCTCCCGGTGGCTATCCAGAGTTGGATGGTGCACGAGATGCCCAAATTCATGTCGGTATTCTTCGAACTCAGGGTGATGAAACTCGCTGCGCAGGAACTCGGCTATCACTTCGTGTTCGCTTAAAGATCGCAGGATCGAAAGTCTGGAATAACTACCCACGTCTTCGGGTTGGTTGATTTCACGACGCAGCAGAGGCAGCGCAACCATGACCAGCAGAATCACCATCAGCACCAGTTGCACGAAAATTACCTGGCGCAAAGTCTGATGGAAGACGCAAATACCCAGAACGAGGGCGCCGCTGAATGCCAGCTGTGCCCAGCTGGTATTGGCGATCTTGCGCGACATTTCATAGGTGATCATCACGGAGCTCAGCGAATAAATCCCAGTCGTGACCGCGTAAAGAATCAACAGAGCCGCCAATCCCCCGTGATTGCCCAGCTCAAAGTGTGAGCCGAACAGAGTCCGCCACAAGAAACTAGGAATGGCCCATAGGCCCAGAATCAAAAGTGAGAGAATCAGAAACACCAGGCCTAACGACATAAACAGAACGGGCCGCGCTTCGCGATCGCTCTGACGGGCTGCTGCCGAGACGGGAAACATGGTGTTGACCACGGACCACGCGCACACATTTACCAGCCGTCCGACCAGCGATATGGCGGCATAGATTCCGGCTTGCTCGGGTGCAAAAAAGTGCTTGACCAATACGATGTCGAAGTTGTTGATGACGACTTGGCCAGAGAAAAACACGATCGCCTGCACGCCTTCGCCGGACGCGATCGGTATCCTGCGCGGACCCGCTGCTTTCCAACCCGGACTGGGTTTCGCGAGGAAGTAGGATGCGACGACAGCGATGATGCTGGCGAGCACCGCCCCTTTCACGCCCAAGCCGACTCGGATTAGCAGGTACGCTCCACCCAAGCGAACCATTCCTTCCAACATGAAATTGATCGCCAGCGAACTAAACGCGTGGACTCCCTGGATGTAACCCCGGCGCACACCGAGCGGAATGTAGAAAGCCATTCCTAGCGCGAGTAACGAGATCAAAACCGGATCCGGCAGATTCAAGTAGGCGGTGATTGTCCGATTAAACAGAAACAGCAGTACGCCGATCGCGATCCCGGCTATCCATGCCCGCAGATGCAGAGAAGCGAAGATCGTGCTTTTCTCGTCCGCCGTATCGTGACTGGCCACGTATTTCGCGCACACTACCTGAAAGGAGAGCGTGATGGCGGAGGCTAGCATCAGCAACGTGTAGACGGCGGTGGCGTGCGCAAACCCTGTGGGCCCCAGCATCCGGGCGGTGAGGACGTTGTAAATGAGGTTGGTAACTCCAACCAAGCCCGAGCCCGCCAGCATCGTCAGGCTGCCGCCAAGAAGTTTCTGCCTCAGCCTCTTAGCCTGTGTTTGAGGTACACCGGCAGGTAGGCCGCGCCAAGAATCGTTGATACGGATTTTTCCTATGAGCGCCATCGAGGAGCCAAGGCCGGCCTAGAACAAAGTAAAGTGCACAATCGGAAGTACCGTGCTCCTGCTGGATCCTGGGAAGTTATAGAACGTCTGTTGCTGGATGCCGATCGAGAAACGCATCGGATATGCCACCGGAACCTCGCCCATTCCGTCTTTCAAACTTCCGTGGAGAGGACGTACATAGGAAACCACGAACTCGCTCTGGGCATTGTCGTATGCGTGATACCCAGAACCGCGGGAAAGAAGGAAGGAGCCTTGAAAGCTCCAGCGCGGAGTTGCCCGAAAGTCGAACCGGCCTCCGGGCAACAAGGCCTGAGCGATCGCGTACTGCGTGTTCTGCACCCGCCATGACCGTAAACCCTCAGCCAGCACCGCCGCCGTCAGCCGATTGCCAAACTTATGCTGCAGTCCGGCATAGGTTGAGGTATTGAAATACTCTTCCCCCAACGGACGAAACAGCAGATCCCGCGCTGAGTACCCGGTAATCAGGGAAGTATTGCCCCAAGGCCGGCCGACGGTGAACTCAATGTTGGCGGCAGCATCCCGCGAGTGCAGGTTCTGATCGATGAACGGGCCAGCCTCACGCACGGCGCTACCAGTCACAGAGAGCCAATTGAAGAAAGAACTGGTGGAAAGGTAAAAGAATTGCCGGAAAAGATTCTGACTCAGGAACACAGGCGAGATCGTGTCTCGACGGACTGTAAACTGCAGGCCGCCGTTAAACGTAATTGAGTTTGAGCCGAGATGCAGAATAGGTGTCACTCCACCGTTCAAAATCGTGTCGAAAGTGTGGCGTTCCTGAACCACTCCAACGCTCGGATAGAGGAACCGACCGACGGTCACGGATTGGCCGACGAAGCCGGTAATGGCGGGGAAGTTCCCCAGGCGAACGCGGTAGTGAGACTCCGCCAGGCTCTGAAAGGAATGCCGCGGTGGAGGCAGTTGCGACGGATTGATGATGTGCAGAATCCGCGCGTCGAGTTGGTAAACGTTGATGTCTTCCAGAGCGGGAGCAAAGAGAGCTTCCGGAACGATGCTCACCTTGTCATTGATGATCTGGCGGCCCTCTACATCGGCGGCCGCGTACTGTAAAGTCTCGGCTTCGCCATGATCCTGCTGGCCGGCTACTGTGCTCGCCTGGGCGAATGCGGAAAGGGCGTGCAGGGGATCCTGCCGCTGGCGAGAGAGATTGGCTGAAGCCATCATGTAATCGTAATCATCGCGAAAATCATTCGCCGGTCCGAGACTGGCTAGAGTTACTTCAGCCTTGCGAGTATTCCCTTCGGCCAAGTAAGTGTTCGTCAGGCCGATGGCGACATTGCGATTATTTGCTCCCGCGAGTTTTGCCTTGTCGAAATAGGTCTCCGCCAGATCGAAGTCGTGCATGGCGAGGAAAAGGCCGGCTGCCTGGCTTAGATCTTCCGCCGTGACTGGAGAACTCGAATCGGCCACGATTGGAGAATTCGGTTCCTCTGTGATTGAAGGAGTCGATTCTTCCCTGACTGGAGAGGTCGCCTCGAGACGCGCTTCCGCGAAGCCCAGGGCAATCTGACGATGGGCCTCATCCACATGGCCTTGGCGCAGGAAAATCTCGGCGATCGCCAAACGGACGCCGATGCGATCTCCGCCAGGCACGTCCAGTGCCCGCGAGAAGCGCTGCATCGCGGCATTCTTATCGCCAAGAGTCAGCAACGCAGCTCCGGTCGCTGTGAGAATCTCCCCTCTGTTGCCGCCTAACCGTTCCGCCGACTCAATGTCACGAAGCGTTTGTTCGCGATCTCCCTGCTTGGCATGCACCTGCGCCATCAGTGCGTAGATCGCTGGATCAGACGGCGAAAGCTTCAGCGCAGTATTAAGCGCATCAATCGCTTCCGCGTAATGACGCATGCGATATAGAACGTCGGCATAAGCCAGTTGGGTCGTCAGGTCATCCGGAGTTTCTGCCAGCGCCGTGCGGTACTCCGTTGCGGCGTGAGGATAGTCTTGTTCCTGACGGAAGGCTTCTGCCCGGGCCAGATGCCCGGCGTGCGACTTGCCCAGCAATTTCTCCGCAATATCCAGTTGCTTGAGAGCCGGCCTGGGATGGTGAAGCTGGAGATCGGCGTAACCCAGACCAAGGTGAGCTTCGCCGTACCGCGGATCCAACTGCAGCGCGGTCTGAAAATCCTTGGCAGCCTTGCCCGGTTCGCGCAGATCGTTGAACACAAAACCGCGATCCACATAGCCGGTGGCCATTTTAGGGTCGAGTTCGAGCGCCCGCGTGTAGTCCTTCAGCGCAGTAGTTCGATCGCCGTTATGCGCATGGACATTGCCCGCAATGAGCGGTAAGTCTTTGTCCTTCGGGAGGACAGGCTCGTATTTAGTTACAAGCGCCAGCGCTTCGTCGTAGTGGCCGAGATAATACAGATCGTAGGCAAGGTAATCTACGCCTTCCCGGTCATTAGGCAATTTTGCGAGGACCTCATAGCCAAGCTTCGCCGACTCGGCGAACTGGCCTTTGAAGTAAAGGTAACGCTCCCGCTCCCGCTGAAGCTGCGGAACCGTGTTCATCCTGTCGTTGGCGCGTTCCAGCCAATGCTGGGCCAGGTTCATGTTGTGAGATTCGATTGCAGCGTTTGCGCCTCCCGCCACAATCAGAGCGTTGGTTGGCATGCGCTGGTAAGCATTCTCGTAATTTGTCTCCGCAGGTTGAAGTTTGCGTTCCGCCGTATACAGGTCGCCCAGGGCGAGGTACGGCGCGTAGTCTTTTGGGTGCGCCGCAATCGCGCGCAAGAAATAACTCTCCGCCAGCTTCGCGTCCCCGGCATCCCGTGCCAAATAGCCCAGAGAGGAAAGCGCCTGCCGATTGTTGTGGTCGAGTTCGAGAATTTTCGTGAAGGTATCGCGGGCCGCGTCCTTCTGCCCGATCTTCCACATGAGCGTGCCCAGGTTCATCAACGAATTCACATTGGTGGGAGCCAGCGCCAGGGCTTCGTTCAGATCGCGTTTGGCGCCCTCCGTGTCCCCCAAAGCGGATTCGATAGCAGCGCGCAGGCGGAGCATCTCCGGGCGTTCAGCCTCGGGAACTTGTACTTGCCGAATTGCCGCCGCAGCGGAATCAAGCTCTTGCTTTGCGCCGGCGGCATCCTCTTGACGGACGTCGACCTCGTAGAGATTCAACCGGAGTTCAATCGGATAGAGCGGGCCCTCCTGTGGGTGGGCGGGCAGATTGGCCAGGGCAAGTTTGTATTCCTTCCCGGCTTCTTCCATGCGGTCATCCGACGATGCAATGCTCCCGAGAATGGCGTGGAGACGATAATTGTTGCGGTCGACCTTCTGGACTTCTTCCAGAAATGGACGGGCCGCATCCGGTTGTCCGATGTTGAACAAAGCCTGCGCCGCGCTCAACTCCAGACCGATGTTCCCTTTCGCCGCCTTTGCCAGCCGCGAATAAAGCGCGGCGGCCTCCTGCGGTCTGCCGGCGAGCTGATACGTGTAGGCCAGTTCGGACTGCACATCAAGCGTTTTGGTCGGGATGGCCTGCAACGTCGCAATCGCCTCATCGTACTTGCCCTGATCGCGGTATTGTCCCGCCACTGCCCGCAGAACTTCAGGATCCCGGGGAGCGCGGCTCTTCGCGCGATTGAGATATCGTGCGGACTCTTCCGGCTGTCCCATACGCTCGTAAGCGTGGGCAATCAGCATGTCGCTGTGCGCCGTAGGCTGCAAGGCCTCCGCCCGCTGAAGCAAGGGTAGAGCGGCTTTGGGATCTGTGCTCAGCATAAGCTCGCCGGCGAGTTCGAGGCTGTTCGCGTCTTTCGGGTTGGCCTCAACCACCTTGCGCAACAGTGCCTCCGCTTCCTGAGTGCGGCCCATCTTGGCATATGTCTGCGCGAGCCCGGCCAATCCACGCACGGAGTTCGGTTGCAGCTTCAGTCCGTGATTGTAGGAATCTAGAGAAAGCTGGTAACGCTCGGCGAGGCGAGCGGCATAGCCCAACAAGAACCACATCTCAGCATTTTGCGGCGCTGACTTGGCGGCCTGCTCGGCGTATGAGACTGCAGCTGCATAGTCGTTTCTCTTGAGAGCTGCGTCGGCGGCGCGGGCCTGGCGCGCCACATCAATGCCCGATCCCCAACTGAAGTCTTGGCCGCTCTGAGGAGCGTCGGCGGACGGCTTCTTGCCAGTCTCCTTGCTGGAGGCTGGAGGATTACTCCCTCCACTAACGTCGAATGTTTGTCCAAGGGATCGGCCCACAAGGCCGAGAACCATGACAATGCAAAAGCTCGTGAGCGGAAGCCGGCTTTTCACAATATCACCACGCTTTAAGGTCTTAGAGAGTCTCCAAAGAGCCTCCCTTGCACAGGAAATCCTGCGGTTACTTTCAGATGCCGCGTTCCCAGCTAGGTTTGCCTTGTTTAAAACGCGTGGAACGTTGTACGCATGGGGTAAATCCTTCAGTTAGGCAGGGAAAAATCCGGACAAACCCCCCAGATCATTTCCGAATCAAAGATTCGCTAAAGGGCAGTGTGCGTCACCGCTATGACCTCGAACGAAACCTACTCTCGTCCCATTCCGATATTGGCGATCATCCTGGTGGCTCTGGCGGTTCATGGGCCCTTGTTGCTCATGCAACTTCCTGCCGGATCGTTCGATACGAACTTCCATATCTTTCTGGCTTCTCACTACGCCCATCATTGGTTTAATCCCTGGAACGAAAAGTGGTTCGCTGGCTTCTCGCAAACCACCTATCCGCCTCTCACACATCAGTGGATCGCGCTGTTCTCCACGGTTGCGGGCCTGAAGTTGGGATACATGCTCGTGCAGTTGATTGGAGTGCTCCTACTGCCGGTCGGCGTGTTCCGGTTTGCCAGGATCTGGGTGGATGACCGCGCCGCTAGTTATGCTGCCTTGGGCAGTATTTTTCTAGGCGCCCTGGCTTTTCTGGTTTATCAGGCCGGGCAGTTGGCCACGGTAACTTCCGCAGCCTTGTATTTAAATGCCTTGCCCTACTTCTACGAATGGTCGACCGAAGCCTCCGGACGTGCGCTGGTGAAAGGAGTAGCGCTCAGTTGGACGGCTGCGGCTGCTCACCACGTCACCTTGATTTTCGGTGTCGTATTTTTTGCCGCGCCCGTGCTGTGGATCGCTTGCCTCGATGCCCGCGATGAACGTAACGAACGCTCTCTCGCAGGGGTAATCACGCGGGCTCTCGTATTTGCGGCGCTCGTTGCCATCGGTGTGGGAGTCGTCTTGTTTCCGTACTGGATAACCCTGATCCAGCACCCGATCCACCAGATACCGATACCTCATGACAGCAGGAATAATTTCCTGCTGAATTCAATCACCGCCATCAACTATTTTGTGATCCCTTACGGAGCCTTGATTCTGGCTTTGCCGTTTATCCTTCTCCGTGGCTCGTCCGTACCGCGACTACGGCCGCTGCTGATTGGATTCTGGCTCAGCCTCATTTTTGGATTGGGCGGCACTACCCCGCTGCCAAGATGGCTGCTGGGGCGCGCCTACGACATTCTCACCTTTGAACGCTTCACCTTCTGGGCCACCTTGCTGGCCATGCCTATCGTCGGCCTGATTGCGGTCCAATTGCTGGATCGCTTCCGCACTAAAGCCGCTGTCGGTTTGTCTCTGGCAGCGGTCGCTACAATTGGTGCGGCATTAGCATGGCTCAATGCCAACCCATACCGTCCGACGGTCACGATGGACGTCAACCCTGTGATCTCATTCCTGAACCGCGATGGACATGATTCTTATCGCTATCTGACCCTGGGCTTTGGCAGCGAGCTCGCACAAGTGTCGACCTACACCGACGCCAGCAGCGTTGATGGCGACTACAATTCGGCTCGACTTCTGCCGGAGATGACGCAGTACGGCTCAGCCCAGCTCACTAACTCCAAA
>Ga0070706_100007417_pt1 | contig 10285 bp, 7 predicted proteins | sample KBSK5501metaG_FD_65476 | JGI IMG/M metagenome (GOLD analysis project Ga0070706, IMG submission 65476) | Corn, switchgrass and miscanthus rhizosphere microbial communities from Kellogg Biological Station, Michigan, USA - KBS K5-50-1 metaG | ecosystem: Host-associated > Plants > Roots >...
AGGTACTGGTAGAAGGCGCGGTACTCGATACGCTCTTGCGCCTCCGGCCCGCCATGAATCGCCAGCAAGACCGGCGTCTGATGCTGCTCACTCGCCTCAGCGGGACGGTACAGCCAGGCCGGGATCTCGCGGCCATCGAAGGTCGCGTAGCTGATTAGCTCCGGCTCGACCAGCTCGTCCGGACCCAGGCCGCCAAGCATGCCATAGGTCAGCCGGCGCAGGCGTGGCAGCTCGTGCTCCAGCGCGCCGACCTCCGGCAGCGCGACGGCGTAGACCTCAGCCGGCGCCGTCGCAGCGTTGATGCGCAGCGCGATCGTCTGCCCGTCGGGCGTCAGCTTGACCTGCTCGATGACGCCCAGCGGCATGCCCGCCACCCGCATGGGCGTGCCGTCGCCGTCGCGCACGTAGAGCTGGCTGCGCCCGCTCTCGTTGAGCACCCACAGCAGCCGGCGGCCGTCGGCGCTCAGCGCGATGTGCTCGACAGCCCACTGCGGCGTCAGCACCCATTCGAGGTCGCCACCCGCCAGCGAGTAGCGCGCGATGCCCGTGAACTCGCGCCCGCGGTTACAGACGACGTAGAACCCAGAGCCATCCGGCAGCCAGGGGCCGGGGAGCAGGGTAAATTCCGTCTCGTGCGGCAGGACCTCGTGTATCTCGCCGGTCGAGGCATCCAGCAGCCAGAGGTGCTGGTCGGTGTTGTTGCGCACGTCCACGATGCAGAGATAGCGGCTGTCCGGCGACCAGTTGGCGGCGAGGTTGTAGCGCCCATTGGCCAGCACACGCTGCACGCGCCCGCTCTCCAGCTCGCGCACAAGCACGTCTGAATCGGTCGGCTCGCGGTCATTGCCGGAATAGGCCAGGTAGCGCGCGTCGGGCGAGAGGCCTTCGTCCGACAGCTCGTGCTGAGCGTCGGGCCGCGCCGTGAGCCAGCGCAGCGCGCCGCCTTCGGCGGGGATGGCGAAGAGCTGATACTGCTCGCTGCCGTCGGTGTCGGCCATGCCGATGATCTCGCCCGCGGGCGTCCAGATGATCCCACGCACCGACTCGCGCTCGAAGGTCGTCACCTGGGACGCCCAGCCACCCATGATGGGCTGGCGCCATACGTTGAGTTGCCCGGAGGTATTGACGATGTAGGCGACCTGGCTGCCGTCCGGCGAGAATGCAAGATTGCCGAAATGCGTGCGCACCGCGAAGTAGCGATTGAAGTCCGCGCGGCGTGCCGCCTCCGCGGACTGGGCCGCGGTTTCCGTCATTGTGTCTGCTTGAAGCACCGTGAGTATGTCCTTTTCTGGGCGTCAATAGCGAGCGAGTGACAGGGGGAACCGACTCCTGATGGCAGCATACCATCCGCGTCCGAGCCCCGCATGTGCACGTACGCTATCACGCGCGGACGGGGGCATGCTATACTGGTCGCGCGCGGCTTCCTATCGCGGGGGCGAACAGACCTGAGGGCGTCGGGGGGAGCGTATGGCGAAGACGGAAAGCGCACCGGCGCGCGTCGCCGTTCGCAGCGTGCCGCCCGACCGCGCCGCCGGCACGTCGCGCGCACCCACGCTGGCGTGGTGGCGCGCCGCGCTCCTGATCCTCCTCGCCTGCGCCGTCCTGGGCGTGGTGCCGGTGATGCTCGCGGGCGAATTCGTCGGTGCCTGGACGGTGCGGCTGCCCGGTGCGCCCAACTTTGCCCCGGCCACGCCCGCGCCCACCTTCGCGCCAGACCTCGCGCTGCCGCGCCAGGCCTGGGTTGCCAGTCGCGTCACGGTCCTGCCGCGCCCGGGCGCCGGCTCGCCGGTCGCGACCCTCGAGCCGGGCTTCCCCGTGACGCTCGCTGCCCACCAACGTCTGGGATCCGCTCAGTGGTCGCACATCAGCTGGGTCGGCCCGACCAGCAACGCGGGCGGTGACGGCTGGGTGCCCGATGCCGCTATGGTGGGGTTTGCCGCCGACACACGCCCGATCGGCGACCTCGGCGCGCTCTCGCCCGCGCTGGCGCAGGCGCTCTCCGTCTATGGCGCCGCCTTCGCCGCCGTCATCTATTTTCCAGACTCTGGCCAGCTCTATCGCCTGCGCGCCGATGTACCCCTCGCGCTGGGCACTGGCTTCCGCGCCCTGCTCATCACGGCCACGTTTGCCGCGGCGGAGGCGCATCACACTCCCCCGCCAGCGGTCGCGGCCACCACCGCCGTTGGCAAGCTCGCGGGCGGCGACGTGGCGAGTGGCGCAGCGATCTACACGCAAGTGGGCGGGTCGGCGGGCATGGGGCGCTTTCTCGCCAACGCCGGCGTCTCCGGCGTGCAGCCGGCGGCCGGCGATTGGACCTCGACCCAGGCGACGGCCACCGCGCTGGTGACGTTCTACGCCGCCCTCACGGGTGGCGGCGTGCTGAGCGCAAGTAACCGCGCGGCCGTCGTCGCGCTGCTGGCAGGCGCGGATACCTCCGGCGTCTCGAGCGTGTTGAACGGAGGCGCGGCCGGCAAAGATGGCGTGCTGGTCGTCGGCCGCGCCCACAGCGGCGATGGATGGACCGTGAGCGTTGGCGGCAGCATCGTGCCGGCCCACGGTCCACGCTTTCTCGTGGCGGTGGCTGCCCAACGGCAGCCGAGCGAAGCCGCCGGCCGGCAGGCGCTCGCGACCTTCTTCACGCAGCTGAACGCCCTGCTCGCAGCACACTGAGGCCTACCTCACACTTTCATACTGGCCGCTGGCAATCTCAACCCTTTCTCAATCCCCACCACGCCCGCCTTGCTGCCGTCCGCACCGTACACTGCCCACAAAGGTAAAGCGCGCATCCGCAAGGTTGGTGGAGAGGCTGCGTGCCTGCGTTTAGGGGAGCACGCTGATGACGCGCGTACCGGATCGGCAGCGCCAGCGCGACACGCTGGCGCAGAAGCTTTCGTCGCAGATCGCCGCCTGCGGCAAGCACGCGGAAGATTGCTCGTTGCTCGTCCTCCGGCTGCTGGACCACCCAGCCCACGCGCCCGCGTTGGCCGAGCTGCCACGGCTGCATGTCCATCTCGCCGAGCGGATACGTGGCCTCGTGCGCGGCGGCGATAGCATCGAGGTGGCGGGGACGGTCGGCGTTGGCGTGGTGCTGCACGAGGCAGGATACGCCGGCGCACGGGCGGCCTTTGAACGCATCAGCGGCGCTCTCACCGCCGTCACGCCGACGGACGATGCGAGCTACCTCGTGGCGCTGGGCATGACGACGAGTACCGTCGAATGGCGGGACGAGGGCGCGGTTGCGGACGCCGTGCGACGGGCGTGGCAGGCGCAGAACGTCGTGCTGACGGCGCTGCCCCGCGCGAAGACGGACGAGCTGGCGGCCCAGCCGGCCCAGCCGGGCACGCCGGAGGGCACGACTGGCACGGCCGCGCAGGCACAGCGCCGCCCGCGCCGACGCGCGGCGCGGGTAAAGCCGCGACTCGCCGCCGGTGCAGACGTGCCGTCGCAATCGGCGGGCAACACGCCGGGGAGCGCCGTCATGCGTGAGCGCGCGCTGGCGCTTGGCGTGCCCTACGTGGAGCTGCCGTCGCATGTCTCATCGGCGTGCCGGCGCGCCGTCGCCCCAGCGCTCGCCCGCGAGCTGCGTGTCGTGCCAATCGGCCGCACACGTGGCACCCTCACCGTCGCCATGGGCGACCCAGCCGACAGCGCCGCCGTGCAACGCCTCGGCGTGGAAACCGGCCTTTCCATCTTCCCCGTGCTGGCCTCCCCGGACGCGCTCGCCCGCGCACTCAGCCAGCTTGCTGGCCGCTGAGCGCTCACTGCCCCACGCGCTCGTGCCCTGCTACAATTGTGCCCAGCGTGGCCCGCGCGGCCGCGCCTGTTCCACCCGCGCACCTGGGGAGAGTGAGAACGCATGCCCGCGCACCCGCTCGTGACGCGCAGCCGGCGCGCGCTGTGGTCGCTGCACGCCGAGATCATGCGGCTGCCGCCCGCCGTGGCGCTCATCGGCCTTGGCTGCCTGGCGCTCGCCGCCTCCAGCGATCTTGCCAACACGTTTGACGCGCCGCGCCAGGGCGGGCCGTTCGTGGCAAGCTTGCTCTTCCTCACGTTGCTCGCCGCCTTCGCCTGCTTTCTGCTCGCGACGCGGCGCAAGCTGCCCGCCCGCTTGCAGCGCCACGAGCGGCCGCTGCGTCTGCTGCTCTATCCCGTGCTGGCCTGGGCGCTCTTCACGGCGCCGCAGACGGCAGGCGTACTGGCCGGCGGCGTGCAGCGCGCGCTGACCGTCAGCCCGCCACACTATGGCAGCGACGATCTGTATTACAACCACTACAACGCCTGGCTCGTGCTTCACGGGCAGAATCCGTACACCGGGCCGTGGCTGGCGAGCGAAGTGCGCTACTTCGGCGATCGCGCGTATACGCCGCTGGCGCGCGGCCGCTTCAGCGATCCGCGCCACTATCCCTCGCGCCAGCAGATGGACGCAGTGGTGGACGAGCATCTCGCCCATCCCGCGCAGCCGCTGCCCGAGCTCGACCCCGCGACCACCCACAGCTATCCCGCTGGCGCGTTCCTGGTGGCGATTCCCGCCGTCTGGGCCGGTCTGCCCAGCATCACCCTGACACAGCTGTTGCTGCTGCTGCTCGTGCTCGCGCTGGCCGTTTGGGCGGCGCCGACCCCGCTGCTGCGCGTCGTCGTGCTGCTCCTGCTGCTCTCCACCACAGACGGCGTGCGCCAGGTTGCCGGCTCGGACTTCGAGATTGGGCCGCTGGCGCTGCTGCTCTTCGCCTGGCTGGCGCGCGAGCGGCGCTGGACCTCGGCCATGCTGGTCGGCGCGGCCTGTGCCATCAAGCAAACCGCTTGGCTCGCCCTGCCCTTTTACCTCGTCTGGGTCTGGCGCAGCTATGGCCGAGACGAGGCGCTGCGGCGGGGTGCTGTCGCTGTCTGCTGCTTCTTCGCCCTCAATCTGCCGTGGCTGCTTGCCTCACCGGGCGCCTGGCTCGCCAGCGTGCTGCTCCCTGTGCGGCTGCCGCTGCTGCCGGACGGCAGCGGGCTGATCGGCTTGTCGCTCACAGGTGTGCTGCCGCTCTTCCCGCCGGTGGTGTACTCCGCACTGGAGCTAGCGGCGCTCCTCGCCGCCCTGGTCTGGTATTGGCGCAAGGTGGCGACCGCGCCTTTCGTGGCGCTGGTGCTGCCGCTGCTACCCCTGCTGCTGGCCTGGCGCAGCTCGCAGCGCTACTTCGTGCTATTGCCGGTGGCCGCTGTCTTCGCGTTGGTGCTGGCGCTACGCGCGGACTCCACACAGCAAGCGTCCCCGTTCCGCCGAAACGGATCGGGGACGCGGAGGTCAACGTCACCTACGCCACTGGTAGGCTAGCTCATTGGGTACAGCGGCAAGTTGATCCTGCCCTTCGAGGTGGAGGCCAAAACACCAGCGGCGGCGACATACCACGCCGCGATCGCCGTGAGGATGCCGATCCAGCCGCCGAGAGTCGTCAAGCCGGATTTGGCTCCGGAGGCTGGGGTGTTGAACTCTCCCAGTGCCAGCAGGAGGAACGTGAGGAACAGCAAGACGAAGACGGCGATGAGGCCGCCATTGAGCCGTAAGGACGCGATCATCATGATGCCGGTGAAGATCGCCCAGCCTAACAAATACAGACCGAGCGCCCGGTGCGACGGCCCCGTTCCCGCCGTCACCCCAAAGCCGGGAATGAGCAGCGCGGCGAAGGAGAGCCAGAAGGCGCCAAACGAGGAGAATGCCGTCGCGCCAAAGGTGTTGCCGTTGGCGAACTCCCATATGCCAGCAAGCAGCTGGGCGATACCGCCATAGAAGACGGCCAGGCCGATGACAACTTTGCCGTCGCCCGCACCGGAGAGAATACCGGCGTTCACCGCACTCAGGATAAAGGTGGTGAGGCCGAAGCCACTGAGGCCCAGTGGGCCTGGATCAGCGCGGAGGGTAGATTTGGCATCTGCTGCGGTTCTGAGGTCTGCCACGGATGAGACTCCTCTCGACGAGGGAAACGTCTGCGTTTCCCTACCTGTGCTACAACGCCGAGACACGGGCGCCACTGGACTATGCCGGGTGGCGCGGGCAGAACACGCTGGTTGAGAATGCTCTCCTTTCGCTAAGGCCCGTGACGACAGGTAACTTGCTACACGTAAGAGTAGCATACTTCAATTTTGACACTCTGCCCGGTTAAAACCGGGAGATTCTTGGTTCCGCCAGCCGGGGCAACGGCGCGTCTCGCGGCGGACCGCAGGAGCCCGGCTGTCCCCAAGCGTTAGGTTCCCGTGTGCCCCACGGTACCGCTCGCGGCGTCTGGTGCGCGGCGCACCGGAAACCGATCATCTGCCCCGGCGCACCCCACCGCGCCGCCCAGGGCCGCCACCGCCGCGGCCAGGATGTTGCGCGCCGCGTTGTGGTCCCGGTCCAGGACCAGGCCGCAGCGCCGGCAAACATGCGTGCGCACCGACAGGCTCTTGCGAACCAGGCCGCCGCACCCGGAGCACACTTGGCTGGTGTACTGGGGCGGCACCGCGACCACGGGGACGCCATGCATCCGCCCGTAATATTCCACCCAGCGGCGGAACGTCGCCCACCCGACGTCTGAGATCGACTTGGCGAGGCGCCGGTTCCTGACCAGGTTGCGCACCTGCAGGTCCTCCAGGGCAATCAGGTCGTGAGACGAGACGAGCGCGTTCGCCCGCTTGCGGGCGAAATCCTCGCGCTGCCGCTGGACGGTGAGGTGGCGCCTTGCCAGTACGATGCGCGCCTTGTGCCAGTTGGCCGATTGGTGCCGCGGTTGCGGTTGCGGCTGCGGTTGCGGCTGCGGCTGCAGCGGGTCCGGCGCGGCTGGCAGCGGCCGGGGAGCCGCGGGGTACTTGTTCCGCCGGGCACGGCGACGCGCAGCATGGTTGCGCCCGGGTTTGCAGCCCTGCTTGTGCTGCCAGCTCTTGCGCGACAGCCGCCTGCTCAGGAGGCGCAGGCGTTGCTCCGCACGGCGCAAGAGGTGTGGGTTGTCGACGGTGCCGCCGTCGGAATCGGTGTAGTAGGCGCGCACCCCCACGTCGATGCCCACGCGCTGGCCCGTCGGCACATGCTCGACGTGACGGTCGGCCGCCACGGCGAATTGCGCGTAGTAGCCATCCGCTCGGCGTAGCAGCCGCACGCGCTTGATGTGGGCGGGCGGAAAGGTGGCGATCTCGCGGGTGCCGACCAGGCGCACCCGCCCGATGCCGCAGCCATCAGTGAAGGTGAGGTGTCGGCCATCCGGGTCGAGCTTCCAGCCGGTCTGCTTGTACTCCGCGCTGCGGCAATGCTGGCGGAACTGGGGATAGCCCTTCTTGCCGGGCCGCTGCTCGCGGCAGTTGGCGTAGAAGCGGCTGATCGCCTGCCAGGCCCGGTCGGCAGCCGCTTGGCGCGCCTGGGAGTTGAGGCGGGCGGCAAACGCATAGTCGTTGGCAAGCCGGCTGCAGAAGACTTGCAGGTCGTTGGTGGAGACACCCCGGCTGTCCATCCAGAGGCGCAGGCACTTGTTGCGGACGAACTGCCCCACGCGGATCGCCTCATCGATGCGCGCGTATTGGGCCGGGCTCGCGTCCAGCTTGTACTCGTAGACCAGCATCGCGGCTCCTCGCGCCGCACGCGGCGCCGATGCCCGCAGGCCAGGGATCGTCACCCTGCCGCCCCGCCGCCCCGCAACTACTAGGCAGTATACCAGACACGGAACGCGTGGGCGAGCGGGGCCATTCATCCCCCGCTGAAGCAAGGGGGCTTTCTGGCCCTTCTCTGTAATCGGAAAATATCGCAGCGTGGTGTTGTTGTGCGTTCTTGGTTATTGAGTATAGAATGTGTGTGCAATGCGCTTGCCAGCGCGCGCCGGGAGGTCTCCAACCGCGCGTCTGGGAGGTGGACATCGAGGCGCAAGTGTCAGGTCCGAAAGGGGGCACGCATGTCGGCTTCTCGAGACTCTTCGGCGGTATCGTCCACGATCGACGCGCTACTGCAGGAGACGCGCCGCTTCCCGCCGCCACCCGAGTTCGCGGCCACCGCGAACGTGCGCGACGAGTCCGTCTATCAGCGAGCGCGCGAAGACCCCGAAGGCTTCTGGGGAGAGGCAGCAAACCGGATCGAGTGGTATCAGCGCTGGGACCAGGTGCTGGAATGGAACGCTCCCTGGGCGAAATGGTTCATCGGCGGTCAGCTCAACGCGAGCTACAACTGTGTCGACCGGCATAACGCCACCTGGCGCCGCAACAAAGCGGCCATTGTCTGGGAAGGCGAGCCCGGCGACAGCCGGGTGCTGACCTACCATGACCTCTACCGTGAGGTGAATCAATTCGCCGCGGTGCTCAAGGATATGGGCATCCAGAAGGGCGATCGGGTCGCCTTCTACATGCCGATGATCCCCGAGCTGACCATTGGCATGCTCGCCTGCGCGCGCATCGGCGCCCCGCATACCGTCATCTTCGGCGGGTTCAGCGCGGAGGCCCTGCGCGACCGCGTCAACGACTCGCAGGCCAAGCTCGTCGTCACGGCGGACGGCGGGTGGCGACGCGGCAGCATCGTGCCCCTCAAAGATACGACAGACGCGGCCGTGGCCGAGGCGCCCAGCATCGAGCATATTCTGGTCGTCCAGCGCATGGGGCCGGACGTACAGCAGGTGTCGATGCAAGACGGCCGCGACGTCTGGTATCAGGACGCGGCGGCGCAGGCGACGCAGCGGCTCATCGAGCCGGAGAAACTTGACAGCGAGCATCCGCTCTACATCATGTACACCTCAGGCACCACCGGCAAGCCGAAGGGCCAACTGCACACGACCGGCGGCTATCTCGTCGGCACCTCGCTGACCCACGACTGGATCTTCGATCTCAAGGAGGATGATGTCTATTGGTGTACCGCCGACATCGGCTGGGTCACCGGCCACAGCTACATCGTCTACGGTCCGCTCGCCAACGGCGCGACGGTCGTGATGTACGAAGGCGCACCGGACTTCCCCGACAAGGACCGCTTCTGGGCGCTGGTCGAGAAGTATGGCATCACGATCATGTACACCGCGCCGACCTCGATCCGCACGTTCATGCGCTGGGGCACCGAGTATCCCGCGCGCCGGGACCTCTCGTCGCTGCGGCTGCTGGGCACGGTAGGCGAGCCGATCAATCCCGAGGCATGGATCTGGTACAACGAGCACATTGGTGGCGGGAAGTGCCCGATTGTCGATACGTGGTGGCAGACCGAGACCGGCATGATCCTGATCACGCCGCTGCCCGGCCTCGTCGCCACCAAGCCCGGCTCCGCGACGCGCCCGTTCCCGGGCATCGAGGCGGATGTCTTCGACGAAGCCGGCAACAGTGTGCCCCCGAACACGGGCGGCAATCTGGTGATCAAGCGTCCCTGGCCCGCCATGTCGCGCACCATCTGGGGCGACCCCGACCGCTACATCGCCACCTACTGGAGCAAGTATCCCGGCATCTACCTCACCGGCGACGGCGCCCGCCGCGACGAGGACGGCTATTACTGGCTGCTCGGCCGGGTCGACGACGTGCTCAACGTCTCGGGGCACCGCATCGGCACCATGGAGGTCGAGAGCGCGCTGGTCAGCCACCCCGCGGTGGCCGAGGCCGCCGTCATCGGCGCCAGCGACCCGATCACCGGCCAGGCCGTCGTCGCGTTCGTGACGCCGCGCGCCGGCCAGCAGCCCAACGACGCGCTCACCGCCGATCTCAAGCAGCATGTCGTCAATGCCATTGGGGCGTTGGCGCGGCCGAAGCGGATCTACTACACCACGGAGCTGCCCAAGACGCGCAGCGCCAAGATCATGCGCCGGCTGCTGCGCGACATTGCCGAGGGGCGGGTGCTGGGCGACACCACCACCCTGCTCGACCCCAACGTCGTCGCCCAGATCAAGGAGCAGTACGCCGCCACCGAGGGCTAGCGTGTACACCTGCCTGTCACTTGCCCCCTTCCCATCACCATGGGAAGGGGGCAAGTGTCGTTCACAGGGGGAGTCGACCGACTTCCTCCCCGAAGAGCGTCTCGCCGGTGGAGTGGAAGCCGACACTCGCGTACAGTCGTGCTGCCGTCGCATTGGCTGGATCGTAGCTCACCCGCACCTCCGCGCAGTTCGGCAGCGAGCGCAGCCGGCGCAACACCTCGTCGAGCGCCGCCTTGCCATAGCCGAGGTGCTGAAAGCGCTGATCAATCATCAGCCGCTGAATCCAAAAGTTGCCGTCGGTGGGCGAGCGCCCGTAGACAACGAGGCCCACCAGCGTGTCGCCATCGTAGATGCCAAGCGGTGTCTCGGCTGGCGACACCTTGGTCTCCGCGATCGCGTACACGTTC
>Ga0070706_100007418_pt1 | contig 10284 bp, 6 predicted proteins | sample KBSK5501metaG_FD_65476 | JGI IMG/M metagenome (GOLD analysis project Ga0070706, IMG submission 65476) | Corn, switchgrass and miscanthus rhizosphere microbial communities from Kellogg Biological Station, Michigan, USA - KBS K5-50-1 metaG | ecosystem: Host-associated > Plants > Roots >...
CTCGCCCGCGACGTGCTGTCGCGGGACAAGGGTCCCCAGGCGATGCAGGACGTCGCCGACACGATTCGCGAGGGCGCTGACGCGTTCATCAAGCGCCAGTACACGACCATCGCCGCGCTCGCGGTCGTCGGTGCTTTCGTCATCGGCGCGGTCATCACCGTGTTCGAGACCAAGGAAGTCGCCGACACCAACGTCTTCGGGCTGGACCTCGGAATTCGTACCGGCTTTGCGTTCCTCGTCGGTGCGGCCTGCTCGATGGCCTCGGGGATCATCGGCATGTACATCAGCGTGCGTTCGAACGTGCGAACTGCCTCCGCGGCGCGACGCAGCCTGGTCGAGGCGGTCCAGGTCGCGATGCGCGGCGGCGCCGTCTCGGGCTTCCTCGTCGTGGCGCTGTCGCTGCTCGGCGTGTACGGCATCTTCGCTGCCTTCGGCGGCCTGAACGGCGGCCAGGCCACCCACGACGCACCGTTTCTGATCGTCGGCTTCGGCTTCGGCGCCTCGTTCGTGGCGCTCTTCGCCCAACTCGGCGGCGGCATCTACACGAAGGCGGCCGACGTGGGCTCGGACCTCGTCGGCAAGGTCGAAGCGGGCATTCCCGAGGACGATCCGCGCAACGCCGCCGTCATCGCCGACCTGGTCGGCGACAACGTGGGTGACTGCGCCGGCCGCGGCGCCGACCTCTTCGAGTCCACCGCAGCCGAGAACATCGGCGCGATGATCCTGGGCGTGGGCGCGTTCGCCATCGCCAGCGCCGCCGGTTGGCCGAACCCGCAGGCCTGGATCTTCTTCCCGCTCGTCGTTCGAGGCTTCGGCCTGCTTGCGACGATCGTGGCCATCTTCTTCGTCCGCGGTCGCGAGGACGAGAACCCGATGAACATGCTCAACCGTGGCTACTGGGTCACCACGATCCTGTCGGTCGTCGGCCTGCTGATCACGACCAACGTCATGATGAACACGGGCACCGCGACCGGCGCGAACGGCATCCCGCCATGGATCTGGTTCTTCCTGGCAGGCGTCGTCGGCCTGGCCACCAGCGTCGCCTTCGTGTACATCACCCAGTACTACACGGCCGGCACGTTCCGGCCCGTGCGCGAGATCGCCGAGGCGTCGAAGACGGGCCCCGCGACCAACATCATCGCGGGCACGGCGGTCGGCTTCGAAACGACCTTTGTCACCGCGATCACGATCGGCATCGCCCTGTTCCTGAGCCACTGGCTCGGCGCACAGGCGAACCTCACGAACGCCGACGGCCACGACGTCGGCGGCATCTTCGGGACCGCCGTCGCGACCATGGGCATGCTCATGACCACGGCCTTCATCCTCGCCATGGACACCTTCGGCCCGATCACCGACAACGCCGGGGGCGTCGCCGAGTTCAGCCGCGCAGAGGCCGGCGCCCGCGAGATCACCGACCGCCTCGACGCCGTCGGCAACACGACCAAGGCGCTCACCAAGGGCTATGCCATCGCCTCGGCGTCGCTGGCCGCGTTCCTGCTCTTCAGCGCCTACATCGACAAGGTCAACCTGATCATCGGTCGCCAGATCGAGGCAGGCACCGCCGGCGCGCGCCAGCTGCTCACCTCGGTGAACCTGGCCAACGTGGACGTGTTCATCGCCGCGCTTATCGGGGCGATGCTCGTGTACTTCTTCAGCTCGCTCGCGATCCGCGCGGTGGGCACGACCGCCCAGGCGATCATCGTCGAGGTCCGGCGCCAGTTCCGGGAGATGCCCGGGATCATGGACTACTCCCAGCGCCCGGACTACGCCCGGGTCGTCGACATCACCACCCGCGCCGCGCTGCGCCAGATGGTCCTGCCGGGGGCCGTCGCGGTGGCGACACCGATCATCGTCGGGCTGCTCCTGGGCCACGAGGCGATCGCGGGCATGCTGATGGTCGGCACCATCGCCGGCGTTCTGCTGGCGACCGTGCTGAACAATGGCGGCGGCGCGTGGGACAACGCCAAGAAGTACATCGAGTCGGGGCACCTTCTCGATGACAACGGCAACGTGATCGGCAAGAAGACGCCGGCACACGCTGCGGCGGTCGTCGGCGACACCGTCGGCGACCCCTTCAAGGACACAGCGGGGCCGTCCCTGCATGTCCTCGTCAAGCTCCTGGCGACCATCACCCTCGTTCTCGCCCCACTCTTCATTCGCTGAGCTGACAATCGCTGACACGATCTCCTGTTGATGGATCAGCTCGTTCAGGCGGTCGTGATGGGGATCGTGCAGGGGCTGACCGAGTTCCTGCCGGTCTCGAGCTCCGGGCACCTGATCATCGTGCCGGCCCTGCTCGGCTGGCACGACCCGTTCATCGACAGCCTCGCCTTCAGCGTGATGCTCCACATCGCCACGCTCCTGGCGTTGCTCGTCTACTTCCGGGAGGACTGGCTCCGGCTGATCCCGGCGGGCCTCGCCGCGATCCGCGACCGCTCGCTCGGTGCCGATCCCGATCGCAGGCTGGCATGGCTGCTGGCCGTCGCAACCGTTCCGGCGGTGATCGCCGGCGTGCTCCTGAACGACGCGATCGAGACAGCATTCCGACAGCCGCGCCTCGTCGCGGTCACGCTGGTCCTCGGCGCGGCGATCCTGTTCCTGGCGGATCGGCTCGGGTCGCACAGCCGACGCGTCGAGTCGGTCAGCTTCCCGCTCGCGTTCGGCATCGGCGCCGCGCAGGCCCTCGCCCTGGTGCCCGGCGTCAGCCGCTCGGGCATCTCGATCTCGGCGGGCCTCTTCGCCGGGCTCGACCGCGAGTCCGCGGCCCGCTTCGCGTTCCTGATGGCGACGCCGATCACCGCGGGGGCGGGGCTGTGGGAGCTGCGCAAAGTGCTCGCCGGCGAGGCGGGCGTGAACATCCCGATCGTGCCGGTGCTCGCGGGCATGCTTGCCGCGCTCATCGCCGGACTGCTCGCCATCGCCGTCCTGCTGCGCTACCTGCGCACCCATGGGGTCGGCGTCTTCGTTGCCTACCGCCTCGCACTTGCAGCGCTCGTCCTCGTTGCCTGGCTCGGCCTGTGGGATCGTTGATTCCGTGGAGGTGATGAAGCAGCTCCGCCAGCGCGCGATCCGCGACCTGGTCGAGCAGCGCCCGATCCGCACGCAGCAGGAGCTCGCCGCCGCGCTCCGCGATCGCGGCTTCCGGGCGACCCAGGCGACGATCAGCCGCGATGTTGCCGAGCTCGGCCTCGGCAAGGGCAGTCGCGACGGGCGCTCCGCGTACATCCTTCCGCCGCGCCTCCGCGACGCCGACGCGTCGGGGGAGGACCGGCTGCGGCGGCTGCTCGCCGACGTCCCGGTCGAGTTCCGGATCGCCAACCTGATCCTCGTGATCAAGACCCTGCCGGGCAGCGCACACGCCGTGGCGGCGGCCCTCGACCGGACGCGCTGGCCGGAGATCGTGGGCTCGCTCGCAGGCGACGACACCGTCTTCGTTGCGACGGGTGACAAGACCTCGTTGCGAAGGCTGCGCGACCGTCTCATCGGCCTCGCAGGCAGGCACTGACCGACCCGCTGTCGACCGGGGGCGACCTGCCTCAGCGTTCCGGAATCAAGATCGATACGCCAACGAACTGACGTTCTGCCCGAGATCGAAACGCCCGCTTTGACACCCCTCCGGGGGCGCGGTAACCTACGCCGCCGACCCGGACTCCAGCCCGCATCGACGATCCCGCGGGGCTGGGGTTCTTCCTTTATCCGGGGGCCCGAGACTGACCGTGAACAACAAGCCCACGTACATCAGCAAGGATGGACTCGAGAAGCTCCGCCAGGAGCTCGACGAGATGGTTTCCGTGCGCCGGCCGGAGATCGCGCAGCGCATCCACGACGCCAAGGAGCACGGCGACCTCACGGAGAACGCCGAGTACGAGGACGCCAAGAACGAGCAGGCGTTCGTCGAAGGCCGCATCCAGATGCTCGAGGCACTGATCAAGAACGCGACGCTGATCGACGAACACCACTCGAACGACCACGTCCAGATCGGCTCGACGGTCAAGCTGAGCGGCCCAGACGGCTCGCAGACCTTCACGATCGTCGGCTCGACCGAGGCCAAGCCGACCGAGGGCAAGATCAGCAACGAGAGCCCCGTCGGGCGCGCGCTGCTGGGTCGCAAGAAGGGTGAGAACGTCACCGTCCAGGTTCCGGCCGGCGACATCGCCTACAAGATCGTCTCCATCACGTAGAGGAATCCTCGGACCGAGGGCCCGCGGGGCTTCACCTCGGTCCTCGGAGAGCGAACGGCGACGCGGTAGCTGAGGTTGTCCTGATGGAGTGGGCCGACGAGCTGGCGGCCCGGGTCTCCGGTCCGCAGGTCGTCAACGATTCGAAGACCCCGTCCGGGACTGTCCACGTCGGCAGCCTCCGCGGCCCGGTCATCCTCGACGTCATCACCCGTGCGCTGCGCGCGTCGGGGCACGAGACGACGCTCCTGTACGGCGTCGACGACCTCGACCCGATGGACGCCCAGGCGCTCCTGACCCCCGACGCGGTCGAGCGGGAGATGGGCCGGCCGCTGGCGCATATCCCTGACCAGGTCGCTGACGGGCACGCGTCGTACGCGCGGCACCACGCGCAGGTATTCATCGACACGTTCGCGGGACTCGGCATCAACCCCGACCGCTACTACTGGATGAGCGAGCACTACGCGGCCGGTGACTTGGACCCGTACATCCGCATCGCGCTCGACCGCGCGGCCGTGGTCCGCGAGGTCTACCAGCGCGTGGCCAACGTCCGGCACCCCGACACCTGGCACCCGATCTCGGTCATCTGCCCGACCTGCGGCCGCGTGGGCACGACCATCGTCACGAAGTGGGACGGCGAGAAGGTGTTCTTCGAATGCCGGCCGGATCTCGTGACCTGGGCGAAGGGCTGCGGCTCCAGCGGCTGGGTTTCGCCGTACGGCGGCGCCGCGAAGCTGCCCTGGAACCTCGAGTGGGCGGCGCAGTGGTCGCTGTTCGGGGTGACCATCGAGCCATGCGGCAAGGACCTCGCGACCGCGGGCGGATCTCGCGACCGGTCCGACGCGATCGCGCGCGAGGTGTTCGAGCGCGAGCCGCCGATCAACGTGCCCTACGAGTTCCTCAACATCGGCGGCCGCAAGATGTCGACGTCGAAGGGCCGGGGCACGCCGGCCCATCTGATCGCCGAGGTGGTGCCGCCGGAGCAGCTCCGGCTGCTGTTCCTCCGACCCCGACCGAACCAGGCCATCGAGTTCGACCCTGACGGAACGGACGCGATCCCGCGCCTGTTCGACGAGTTCGACCGCCTCGGCGACGCGATCGCCGGGCGCGACGTGAAGGGCGAGCTTCCCCAAGGCTTCGCGAACGTCTTCCGATATTCACTGCTTGACCCGAACGCAGACTTCGAGGCGGAGTCGGCCCGGTTCCGCTTCCCGTTCTCGCATCTGGCGACGCTCATCCAGATTCCCGGCGTCGACGTCGTCGTCGCCGCTGCGGAGGAGAAGGGCGCCGGCCTCGACGATTCCGAGGCGGCCAACCTCGAGCGGCGCATGACGGCCGCGTCGCGCTGGCTCGAGGACTTCGCTCCTGACGACGCGAAGATCGCCGTCCAGCCCACGCTCCCTGCCGTGGCGGCGGACCTTGACGCGATGGATCGGGCGTTCCTCGCTGCGCTCCTGGAGCGAGCGAAGGAGCTGGCCTCGAACCCGGATGGGGTCGCCGGCCCCGCCGTCGCGGCGGATGGCGACGCGTGGCAGGCCGCGATCTTCGAGACCGCCAGCGAGGGCGGGCTCAAGGCCGGCCGCGCGTTTCGGGCGCTGTACCTGGCATTCCTCGGCCGACCGAACGGCCCCCGCGCCGGGTGGCTGCTCGCCAAGCTCGAGCCAACCTTCGTTGTCGCTCGCCTGCGCGAGGCCGCGGGCGAGGCCACACTTCCGGCATGAGCGTCGGGCTGCAGCGGCTGCGCGAGGACAGCGAGGCGATCCGCAAGGGCGCGATCGACAAGGGCGAGGACCCGGCGATCGTCGACGCCGCGCTCGCAGCGGACGCGCGACGCCGCGAGCTGCAGGGCAACGCTGACGGCCTGCGCGCCGAGCGCAACACGGCCTCGAAGCAGATCGGCGAGTCGATCAAGGGCGGCGCGAAGCCGGACGGGCCCGAGGTCGCGGCCCTGCGCAAGCGCTCCACGGACATCGGCGCCCGCCTCGAGTCGATCGAGAAGGAGCTTGCCGAGAAGGAGGCCGAGGTCGATGACCTGCTGCTGCGCATTCCGAACCCGGCGGAGTCGGATGTGCCGGTCGGTGGCGAGGACGCCAACGTCACCGTTCGTGCCTGGGGCGAGCAGCTCGCGCGGAGGCAGCCGGTCGAGGGCGAGGTCGGCGCCGACGCTCCGGCGGGCGGCGCCACCTGGGAGCGCAGGCCGCATTGGGAGCTCGCCGAGGCGCTCGACATCATCGACCTGCCCCGTGGGGCGAAGATCGCCGGCTCGGGCTTCCCTGTGTACAAGGGTGCGGGCGCCGCGCTCCAGCGCGCCCTGATCACCTGGTTCCTCGACGTCCATACCCGTGAGAACGGGTTCACCGAGATCTGGCCGCCGGTCGTCGTCAACAGCGATTCAGCGCGGGGCACCGGCCAGATCCCGGACAAGGAAGACCAGATGTACGTGGTCACCCGCGACGACCTGTACCTGGTCCCGACCGCCGAGGTCCCGGTCACCAACCTGCACCGCGACGAGATCATCGAGCCCGCGACGCTGCCCATCCACTACGTCGCCTACACGCCCTGCTTCCGGCGCGAGGCCGGCGCCGCCGGCAAGGACACCCGGGGGATCCTGCGCGTCCACCAGTTCGACAAGGTCGAGATGGTCCTGTTCGAGACGCCGGAAACGTCTGCCGCGGCACTCGACTGGATGACCGGGCGCGCCGAGGACCTGCTGCAGCGGCTCGGGCTCGCGTACCGCGTGCTCCTGATGGCGACGCGCGAGATGGGCTTCGTCCAGCGGCGCAAGTACGACCTCGAGGTCTGGTCGCCGGCGGTCGAGCGCTGGCTCGAGGTCAGCTCCTGCTCCAACTTCGGTGACTACCAGGCGCGGCGCATGGCGATCCGCTACCGCGCGGAAAAAGGCGCGAAGCCCGAGCTCGTCCACACCCTCAACGGCTCGGGCCTGGCCCTGGCCCGAACGGTTGCCGCGCTGCTCGAGACGTACCAGCAGCGCGACGGTTCGATCTCGGTGCCCGAGGTGCTTCGGCCGTACCTCGGCACGGATCGGATCGGGCCGCCCGCGGGCTGACCCGAGCGCCGACCGTGTCGACCTGGCTCGGCGGTCGCATCGAGATCATCCGGGCCGACATCACCACGCTGGACGTCGACGCGATCGTCAACGCCGCGAACAGCTCACTCCAAGGTGGTGGCGGCGTCGACGGCGCGATCCACCGCGCGGCAGGTCCGCGTCTGCTGGAGGAGACTCGGACCTTGGGCGGTACCCCGCCGGGCACGGCCAGGATGACCGCCGGTTACGACCTCCCGGCTCGACATGTGATCCACGCGGTCGGTCCGATCTGGTGCGGCGGATCGGCCGGCGAAGACGAGACGCTCGCGGGCGCGTACCGCCGGAGCCTCGAGCTGGCGGCCGCAGCCGCCCTCGGGTCGATCGCCTTCCCCTCGATCTCGACCGGCATCTACGGCTTCCCGCTCGAGCGCGCGACGCGAATCGCCCACACGAGCGCACGCGACTGGCTGGCCGCAAACGAGCACCCGCGCCTGGTCGTGTTCTGCGTGTTCAGCGAGGACGATCTCGAGGTCCACGAATCGGTCGCCATCGACGTCCTCGGGCGAGCCGGCTGAACCCCGTTGGTATCCTCCGTCGCGGAGAGGTGCCGGAGCGGTTGAACGGTCCTGTCTTGAAAACAGGCGCACGAAAGTGCCGTGGGTTCGAATCCCACCCTCTCCGCCAGGCGGGCGTCATGGACGGACGATCCGCGCGTTGCCGGCCTGCGGCCCTCCCTCACGCACCCTGAAGTGCGCTCGGTCCGGTCCTCGGCCGTCGCCTTCGGCTCGCCGCGTCCGCTGACGCCCTCCATTCGCAGCCGCTCCCCCAACTTGTTCCGCCGAAAGTCCCGTAGGGCGGGGGCCATTCGCGGCCTTTCGTGGTGCATCCGAACACAGGACCCTTCTCGTGGCCCGGGCAAACCACGAGGGATTCCTTGCAGGACGCGCTCACCTACTCGAACGGGAAGAGACGATTCGCTCCCGGATGGCTCAAGTCGCCATTCGGGGCGCGGTCGTCCCTGGTCATCGCGTTGGTGGCGGTGCTCGCCCTCGTGGCCGGCTCGCTGGTGGTGCTGCAGATCACGAACCAGATGCGCCGCGAGGCCGACGACCGCCTTGCCGCGACCACCGCCTCGGTCTCTGCGGATGTCGCGAAGATCATGGCCGATGCCTCAGCTGACATCCGACTCGCCCGCCAGAACGAGATCTTCGAACGCGCCCTCGCGGACTCATTCGGCCCGCTCCTGCCGGCGGATCGCGCCGACGTCGAGGAGGCCATCACCTACCTCGGCGAGCGCTACGACGTCGATGAGATCTGCGTCATTCGCTCGAGTGGCCTCGAGGCCGCCCGCTGGGTCGGCAAGTCCGGCATCGCGCCGGTCGATCAGCTGTCGCCCGACGAGCGCACCAACAACCCGGCCGTCATCCCGACTCTCCAGATGGCCGATGACTCGTTCTTCCAGTCTGCCCCGTACGTGTCGCCCGACTCCGGCCGGTGGGTCATCGGCGTCGCGACGCCGATCGTGCTGCAGACGGGTGTGACCGCGGGCATCCTCCACTTCGAGATCCCGATCGCGCGGTTCGCGGCGCTCCTCGAGGAGCACACGTTCGGCGGGTCGAGCTACGACATCCTGCTCGACACGGACGGGCGCGTCCTCGCCCATCCGGATCTCGCCGCCTTCCGTGCGGCTGCCAACACACCAGTCGATCCCGACACTGCCCCGTTCCCGCTTGCGACATCGTCCGGCTCCGCGTCGTGGAAGGACGCGGTCGGCCAGATGCTGTCCGGCTCGGCCGGCATGACGACCTTCCAGGAAGGTGGCGAGACGTTCGGCGTCAGCTATCAGCCGGTACCTGACTCGACCCGGATCGTCGCGGTCGTCTCACCCGCCTCCGAGCTCTACGCGGACGTCGATCGCGTGCTCCTGAACCTGGGCCTCACCGCTGGGCCGCTCCTTCTGCTGATCGTGGCGGTGATCATCTGGTTTGCCAGGCGCATGGCGTCCGCGAACACGGGCCTGTCCGGGCTCAACGAGCGCCTCGCGCTGACCAACGTCGCGCTCGAGGAGACAAGCAAGACGAGCTCGGAGCTCGCCCACGAGTCGGCGATCGTCAACCAGTTCACCGAGCTGACCGCGCTGACCGAGGACGACATCGCCCTCTCCGAGGCAACCCTCGCCACGCTTGACGAGCTCATCCACCCAAGCGACGCCACCCTCCACGTCTCGAACCAGTCGCAGGACCGGGCCGTGCCCCAGGCGGCGCTGGGCGGGCGCCAGGGCGAGGTGCTCTCGCTCCACGATCTCGGCCGCTGTCCCGCGGTCCGGCGGAGCAGCCTGTACGTCACTGATGACGTCGCTTCGCGGCTCGCGTACCGCTGCCCGGTGTATCCGGTCGAATCCGGAACGCTCGCGTGCGTGCCGCTGGTGGCGCTCGGCGAGACGGTGGGCGCCGTGCACCTCCACTGGGCCAGGTCGCGCGAGCTGTCATTGACCACGCGCCTGGCGATCACCCGCGTCAGCGAGCACTCGGCGCTGTCGATCGCGAACCGTCGCCTCCTGTTCGCGCTGCGCGGCCAGGCGAACACGGACGCGCGGACGGGCCTGACGAACAGTCGCGCCTTCGACGAGAGCGTCCAGCGCCGGCTGGCCGCCCGCGGCAATACCGAGCAGGCCACGATCCTGATGCTCGACCTCGACCACTTCAAGGAGTTCAACGATCGCTTCGGCCATCCGGCAGGCGACGAGGCCCTGCGCGTGTTCGCGCATCTGCTCGCGTCGAGCATCCGGGAGCCCGACCTCGCGGCGCGCTACGGTGGCGAGGAGTTCGCCGTGTACCTCGCCGGCGCCGGCGCGGCCGAGGCAGCCGAGGTCGCGGAGCGGATTCGCGAGCGCACGGAGACAACGATCATCCCGCTCGCCCCTGGGCTCACCGGGCGGCTCACGGTATCGATCGGGTACGCGGTCGCGCCGGACGACGGCGACGAGCGCGTGCTCCTGCTCAAGGCCGCGGACGACGCGTTGTACCGGGCGAAGCTCGCCGGGCGCAACCAGATCGTCGG
>Ga0070706_100007419_pt1 | contig 10283 bp, 6 predicted proteins | sample KBSK5501metaG_FD_65476 | JGI IMG/M metagenome (GOLD analysis project Ga0070706, IMG submission 65476) | Corn, switchgrass and miscanthus rhizosphere microbial communities from Kellogg Biological Station, Michigan, USA - KBS K5-50-1 metaG | ecosystem: Host-associated > Plants > Roots >...
TGGGCTGCCCCGACAACGTAGGCCATCCCGGCGCGGGTCGCCACTGATTATTGGTAGCGCCCCGGGATAAGACCGCAGGGGCTGCGCTACGCCACCTCGGCTTCCTGTGGGAACCCTTGCCGGCCGGTCTCAAGCAGGCCGACCTCGCCGACCCCGCTCACCTTGGTCAGCCGGCCGAGCACGGGCGGCAGCCCGTCGGCGTGAACGACGCCGGCCCGCTGCGTCGCCCGGGTCAGGGCAACGTACAGGTCACCGAGTCCTCGCGGCGACTCGGCCAGGATCAGCGCCGGGTCGGCGACCAGGACCGAGTCGAATTCCAGGCCCTTGGCCTGCCGCACGGTCAGCACCACGACCGGCCGCTCCAGGTCGGGTTCGCCGCTGCCGGCCGCACCCGGGTCGGGGTCCCCGACGCCGGCGCCGGGCAGTGCCGCGCTGACCGCGACCCCGATCTCCGCGAGCCGGCCCTCAGGGACGATCACTGCGAGCGTCCCGTCGCCGGTCAGAGCGGCCATTGCGACGGCCGCGTCGGCCGCAGCGCCGGGAAGCTGCCCCGGATCGGTGACCCCGAGGCGCCACGGCACGGCCCCCGACTCGCGAACCGATCGCGGCTGCGTCGCCTGCGGGTCGATCTGAGCGAGCACATCGGCCGCCACCGTCATGATCTCGGCCGGGGTGCGATAGTTCACCGTCAGCGGCGCGAGCTTCCACCGGTCCCCGACGAACGGCCCGAGCGCGTCGGACCACGACGCCGTCCCGGATACGTCGCCGGTCTGGGCGACGTCGCCGACGATCGTCATCGACCTGGCCGGGCAGCGGCGCATCACCATCCGCCACGCCATGGGCGAGAGTTCCTGCGCCTCGTCGACGATCACGTGCCCGAACGCCCACGTCCGGTCGGCCGCGGCCCGCTCGGCAGCGGTGAGGTAGACCTCGCTGTCGAACCGGGCGGCGAGGCCGGCCGCGTCGAGCATGTCGGCGCCCATCAGGATCTCAGGATCGTCCTCTTCGTCCCGCCCGATGATCTCTAGGACGCCCTGGGCGTACGACTCATCCTCTTCGCGCCGACGTCGTGCTGCTGGCTGAGCCCCACGGTCGTCCTCGCCGAGCAGCTCCGCCGCCTCGTCGAGCAGCGGCACGTCGGCCGGTGTCCAGGGCGAGCCGGCCGGCCGCTGCAGCAGATTCCGCTCGTCGGCGGTCAGCGACCGCGCCGCGGCCGCGAGCAGCCGACGGGACGCGAACAGATCGCCGATCAGGTGCTGCGGCGTCAGGACCGGCCACAGTCGGCCGATGGCGGCCCGGATGTCGGGGTCGTCTCTGAGCTCGGCGCGCAGGTCCTCGATGTCCGCGCGCCCCATCAGGTTGCCGCCGCCGAGCGGGTCCGCGCCCAGCCGGCCAGCCACGACCCGGGCAAGCGCCTCCAGTGCATCGCGCACGAAAACCTGCCTGGCCTGGTTGTGCGGCCGCCTGGAGCGGCGCGCCCGCTCCCTTGCCGTGGCCAGAGACTGCCTGCTGAGCCGGTATTCGGTCCTTTCGAACCTAATCTCCAGGCCTTCATGCGGCACGCGCTGCCGGTCCCGTACAGCGGCGGCCACAACCTTCGCCATCACTGGGCTGCCCTTGATCCGTGCTACTTCGGCCCGCTCAGCGCCAGTCGCCTCGATGCCCGGCATCAGGTCACCGATGGTCTCGAGCAGGACGCTCGTCTCCCCCAGCGACGGCAGTACCTGCCCGATATAGCGCAGGAAAGTGGTGTTCGGACCGATCAGCAGCACGCCACGCTTCTCGAGCTGGCGCCGATAGGTGTAGAGCAGGTAGGCGGCCCGGTGCAGGGCCACCGCGGTCTTGCCGGTGCCCGGACCGCCCTCAACGACAAGCACGCCCGGCAGCCGAGACCTGATGATCCGGTCCTGCTCGGCTTGGATGGTCTCGACGATGTCGCGCATCCGGCCGGTGCGGCTTGCGTCCAGGGCTGCCAGCAACGACGATTCGCCGGTCAGGCCCTCGTGCCTGCTGGGGTCCGCGGCCGCGAGGTCGAGCACCTCGTCGTCGAGCCGCTGGATCGTCCTGTCCCTGGTCTTGATATGGCGTCGCACCCGGACATCGCCCGGGGAGGCTGCCGTGGCCAGATAGAACGGCCTGGCAGCGTCGGCTCGCCAGTCCATCAGCAGTTGGTCGTAGTTCTCGTTGTCGGCGTGCATGCCCAGTCGGCCGATGTAGCTCCTGGCGCCGTCGTTGAACTCGAGCCTGCCGAAGCACAGGCCGTTCTCCGCGGCGTCGAACTGTGCGACCTGCTGCCCGTACATGACCGCCAGCGCCTCGCGCTCGGTCCGCGCCGCCGGCGTGCCGCCGACCTGCCGCAGCGTCCCCGCCAGCCGGTCCGACGCACGATGCCTGAGCTCGTCCAGCCTGCGGTAGAGGCTGGTGATATAGAGTTGCTCGCTTTCCCGCTCGATGTCTGTACGGTCCCCGCCACGGTGCTCGCCCGACAAGCGCGTGTCCCTTCGCCGCCGAAAAAAGTGCCCGTACAGTTTAGTCGCGGGGCCGGCTTGAGCCGTCCACGATGCGTTCCGGACGGCGCTCTAGCGCTCCAGGCGAGGGTCGGTGCCTCGGGGGCCGAAGCCGGCGCCTGCCGGCTGCTTCGGATCCCAGTCGAATACCACCGAATTGTCCTCTTCGCCGATCAGCACCTCGGCTCCTGGTTCGGCGCCAGCTCCGGCGAGTGCTTCCTCGACGCCGAGCTTGGCGAGCCGGTCAGCCAGGTAGCCGACCGCCTCGTCGTTGCTGAAATCGGTCTGCAGGATCCATCTGCGCGGCTTCGCGCCGCGGACCCGGAACGCGTTCTCGCCGACGCGCTCCAGCTCGAAGTCCGGGCCGGCCACCGGCGCGGGCCTGAGGACCAGCCTCGTCGGAAGCGGCTCGGGTGCGGCTGCCCTGGCCTCGGCGACGATTGCTGCCAGGGCGAACGCGAGTCCGCGCAGCCCCTCCCCAGTCGCGGCCGACACCTGGTACACGGGCTGGTTCCTGGCCTGCAGGTCGGGCATGACGAGGTCGGCGAGATCGCGTGCCTCAGGCACGTCGATCTTGTTGAGCACGACGATCCGCGTCCGGTCGGCCAGGCCGGCGCCGGTCATTTCGTCGTGCGCGGCAAGCTCGGCCTCGATGACGTCGAGATCGGTCACGGGATCACGCCCGGGTTCGTCTGTCGCGCAGTCGATGACGTGCACGAGGACGGTGCAGCGCTCGATGTGCCGCAAGAAGTCATGGCCAAGACCTCGGCCCTCGCTGGCTCCCGGGATCAGGCCGGGCACGTCGGCGACGACGAACTGTATGTCCTGCGCCTCCACCACACCAAGATGCGGGGTGAGCGTGGTGAACGGATAGTTGGCGATCTTCGGGCGGGCCGCCGACATCGCCGCGATGAGCGACGACTTGCCGGCGTTCGGGAAGCCGACGAGGCCGGCGTCCGCGATCACCTTGAGCTCCAGCAGGAGTTCCTTCTGCTCGCCGGGCTCGCCGCGCAGCGCGAAGCCCGGAGCCTTGCGCTTGGTCGAAGCCAGCGCAGCGTTCCCCAGGCCGCCATGCCCGCCTTGCGCGGCCACGAACTCCGTCCCGGCGCCAATCAGGTCGGCGAGCACCTCGCCGTCGGTGGTCTTCACGAGAGTTCCGTCCGGCACGTTGACGGTCAGGTCGGCGCCGTGAGCGCCGCTGCGATGCGAACCCGCGCCGGCTTTGCCGTTGCCCGCCCGGCGCAGTGGCCTGCGGTGGAAGTCGAGCAGCGTCGCGGTGCTCGGGTCGACCCTGAAGACGACGTCGCCGCCCCGGCCTCCGTTGCCGCCATCCGGGCCGCCTAGCGGCTTGAACTTCTCGCGGTGAATCGAGGCGCAGCCGTTGCCGCCGTTGCCCGCCTGGATCCTGACCACCGCCTGGTCGGCGAATTCCGCCACGCCAACCCCCTTCAAACCCCGTCAACCGCACCGGAACTGAACAAACTGCAATCGGCCACCGACCGTCTTCTTACGACGTCTTCTCACGACAGTGATGGCCCATCGCTGTTCATCAAGTGGGCGGCGGGCAAGGGTGCGCGGGCGTTGTTTAACTGGCTTTGGCTGATACGGCGTCGGCTGGGGCGGTCTCGGCCGCGACCGGAATCACGCTGACCGCTCGCCTGCCCCGCCGCGAGCCGAACTCGACCCGGCCGGACACGAGCGCGAACAGGGTGTCATCACCGCCGCGGCCGACGCCGATGCCCGGGTGGAAATGCGTGCCGCGCTGGCGGACCAGAATTTCGCCGGCATTGACGACCTGGCCGCCGAACCGCTTCACGCCAAGACGCTGGGCGTTCGAGTCACGCCCGTTCCTGCTGGACGAAGCGCCTTTCTTGTGTGCCATCTCAGGCCTTCTTCTTCTGGGAGGCGCTGGCCTTGCCCGTTCCGATGCCGGTGATCTTCAGCTGCGTGTACTTCTGCCGGTGGCCCTGGCGGCGCCGGTAACCGGTCTTGTTCTTGTAATGGATCATGTTGATCTTCGGGCCGGTGGCCGGCCCGAGGATCTCGGCGGTGACCTCGTAGCGTCCCAGCTCGGCGCGGTCGCTGATCACCTTGCCGTTGTCCACGATAAGCACAGCGGGCAGCGTCACACTGGAGCCGATCTCACCGGCGAGTTTGTCGACGGTCAGCACGTCGTCCACCGACGCCCTGCTCTGCTTGCCGCCGCAGCGAACGATCGCGTACACGAAGAACTCTCTCTCCCTGGTGCCGGCCCGCGGCGCGAACCGCGGCCTCGTCCGAGCGTCGAGGCGACCGGGCCCGCCGACTATACGCGCCACTCAGCCGCCGAACTTCCGATCCTGGCCCCCGGCAGCAAGACACGCCGACGAGCAAGAATACCAGACCATGCGCCCTTATTCGGCCGGAGATGCGCTGGGCGACCCGCCAGCCTCCTGGTCCTCACCGGCCTCCGTCGCGGCGAGGCCGTCGCCCGGCGCCGAGGCTGAGGTTGCGTCCGCTGAGGCATCAGCGGCGGGCAGTGCATCGGCAGCGGGCGTCGCCGTCTTTGCCAATACGGTGTCTGGCGGACCGGCCTCGCGGTGCGCGGATCGCCTCGGCCGGCGACGCGCAGCGGCACCGGCGGCAGCCGTGGCGCTATCGCGGTCCGGCGCTGCGCCATCGCTGCCTGGGCCGACCTCGGCTGCCTCGCTAGCGGCGGCACCGAGATCGGCTCCGCCAGCACCGGCCTCGGGCACGGCGGACTCGGGTTCGACGGTCGCGGCCGGGGCAGCCTGGGTGTCGGCTGGTGCGCCTGCCTCGGCCGGTGCCTTGGCTGCTCCGTCAGGCCTGGCTGCCTCCGACTCGATCGTCTTCGCCGCGACCTGCGCGATCGCCTTGCTCCTCGCGGACCTGGACCTGGCCGGTCCTGGCTTCGGCGTTGCAGCCGGCTGCCCATTTCGCCCGTGCGCATGGGGCAGATCGGTGAGGTCAGTGGAGACAATGATGCCCCGGCCGTTGCAGTGCTCGCACGGCACCGAGAACGCGGCCAGCAACCCGGAACCGACCCGCTTCCTGGTCATCTGGACCAGGCCGAGCGAGGTCACCTCCGCAACCTGGTGCTTGGTCCGGTCGCGCGCCAGGCACTCGATCAGCCGGCGCAGCACCAGATCCCGGTTGCTCTCGAGCACCATGTCGATGAAGTCGATCACGATGATGCCGCCGATGTCCCTGAGCCGGAGCTGCCGGACGATCTCCTCGGCCGCTTCCAGGTTGTTCCTGGTGACGGTCTGCTCCAGATTGCCGCCCTGGCCGGTGAACTTGCCAGTGTTCACGTCGATGACCGTCATCGCCTCGGTGGTGTCGATCACCAGCGAGCCGCCGCTGGGCAGCCAGACCTTCCTATCCAGCGCCTTCGCAATCTGCTCATCGATCCGATAGGCAGCGAACAGGTCCTTGTCGTCGGCCCACCGGTCGAGGCGGTCGGCCAAGTTGGGTGCGACGTACCGCACGTACTCGTCGACCAAGTCCCACTCGCTGTCACTTGCCATGACGAGTTTGGTGAAGTCCTCGTTAAATATGTCCCTGACAACCCGGATCGTCAGGTCGGGCTCGCTGTACAAAAGGTCAGGGGTGCTTGCCGTCTTGGCCTTGCGCTCGATCGCCTGCCACTGAGCCACCAGCCTGGTGACGTCGTGCTGCAGTTCCTCCTCGGACGCTCCTTCGGCGGCGGTCCTGACGATGATGCCGCCTTCTTCCGGCGCGACCTTCTTCAGTATCTGCTTGAGCCTGTTGCGCTCGGTGTCAGGCAGCTTGCGGCTGATCCCGGTCATCGAGGCGCCAGGGACATAGACCAGATACCGGCCGGGCAAGCTGATCTGGCTGGTCAGACGGGCACCCTTGTGGCCGATCGGGTCCTTGGTCACCTGGACCATGATCGACTGCCCAGACTTGAGCGCCGACTCGATTCGCTTCGCGACCCCTTCCAGGCCGCTCGCGTCGAAATTGACTTCGCCGGCATATAGGACGGCGTTGCGCCCCTTGCCGATATCGACGAAAGCCGCCTCCATCGAGGGCAGCACGTTCTGCACCTTGCCGAGGTAAACGTTGCCCACGAAGGATTGATGACTGGCCTTGTCCACGTAGTGCTCGACTAGGACACCGTCCTCGAGCACAGCGATCTGGGTCCTGTCGCCCTGCTGACGCACCACCATGACGCGCTCGACGGCCTCTCGCCGGGCCAGGAACTCCGATTCGCTGATAATGGGTGGCCGGCGCCGTCCGGTGTCACGTCCGTCGCGGCGGCGCTGCCGCTTGGCCTCGAGCCGCGTGGAACCCTTGACCGCCCGGACGTCGTCTGGCTCGCTCGCGGGCCTGGGCTCACGAATGTGGACCACTGTGTCCGCGGGCTCGTCGGGCGCCGGCACCTCACCACCGGCCACGACCGTGGCGCTGCGTTGCCGGCGCCGCCGGCGGCGCCTGCTCGATGAGCCACCGCCTTCGCCTTCCGTGCTTTCGTCGCCTGCCTGCTCGGGTCCGTCGCCGGCTCCGTGGGCCTGGGCACCCTGTTGCGCGGCGGCGCCGGCGGTGTCCTTGCCGCCGCCGTGCTTGACCGCGGTCGCCTGACCGCTGTTGCCATCCCCCGCGTGGCCGTCGCCGTGATCGGCCGCGCCGGGCTGATCCGCGCCCGTCCCGGCAGCACCCTGCGCTGAATTGCCGCCTTTATGGTCGTCCGCGCCGCCGTCGACCGAGCCGCCTTTGCCGCGGCCGCGGCCGCCTCGCCGCCGCCTGCGCGAGCTGCCGCCACCGCCCTCCCCTTCACTCTGGCCCGCCTCGGGGCGGGCGGGGGCAGCCTGCTCTCCGCCGTCGGCCAGATCGGGCGGCTGAAAGACCAGGACAGGCGGCTGGAACGCCGCCGCTGGCACCGGCTGCTGGGTACCGCCGCCTGACCTGCCTGACGACTCTGGGTCGGACGCGCCAGGCGCAACGCCTGGCACGGCGGGAACGGCGCCCGCGGCCTGTCCAGCCCGACCGGCCCGACCAGCGCGTGAGCCTGTGCCCCGGCCGGCGCCCTGCTGTCCGGCCTGGCCAGAGCCTGCCTCGCTATCCGGGACGGCTGACTTGAATGCTGGCAAGTCGGCCGGTTTATTCACGCCACGGCGACCGCGGCGCAGCAACCCGCGCCGGTGGCTGCCTTCATGGCCGGAGGTCTGAGCCTGACCGGCATTTGCTGATGATTCATTGGATTCTGACTGGTGATCCTGTGGCTCGGTTTCGAGCATCCGGGCGATCTCTTCCGTAGGGCTCCCGGGCGCGCGGGTCGATGAACTGACCGAGCGCGCCGCGCGGGGGCTGTTCGTTCGCACGCAGCCGGCTGGCTGGCGCCTGCTGGGCGCTCTCCGCCTCCGGCTGCATTGCCTTGTCTGTCGTGCGTGGTGGCAGGTGTACTTCGTGCCTGGGAACCGGGTCCGGGTGGTGCTGCCGCGGTTCCGGCATACGTTCAGGTGCTCCCGTCTGACCCGCGCTGAGCGCACTGATCGGCCCCTGCCACAACCTGGTCACCAGCGGGGGCGACGCAGGCATCGGAGCCGACAACTGCCGGAGCGCGGCGAGAATGTCATCTGGGCGGACGGCGGGTGTCATATGCCGAACAGTCATTCGAAGTATCGCACATCCGGCAATGCCGTCGATTTCGGGCTGCTGCGCATGACTAGTGAGGGTGATCACAGCGGCGCGCGCGTCGAGCGTTCGCGTTCCCTTGCTGGTCAGACGTTCCACCTGAACGCTGGGTGCGGCGAGGAACGCCTGCACGGCCCTGGCGGCAGCATCGGCCGGAACGCCGGGCCAGACGACCTCCCACTCGGAGGCCTCAAGCTGGACTCCGGCGGACCTTCCGCCCGTTTCGACAACCTCGATCACGTCAATCCCGTCCGGCAGCGCCGCGTTGAGCCGCCGACTGACATCGTCCGGCTCGCAACGGCGGGTCACAGCGAGTTCGAGATACTCCGCCTCGCTCGCTGATCCCGTCGGAGCCCCGCCCGAATACGAAATCCTCGGATGCGGTGAGAACCCGGCGGAGTAAGCGACCGGTAGGCCGGCCTTGCGTACTCCCCGCTCGATCGCGCGCGCTACATCTCTGTGGCTCGCGAAGCGCATCCTGCCTCTTTTAGAGTACCTGATGGTCAGCCGCTGGACCGTGAGCGCAGGTGGCGGCCCGGATGGCTGGGGCCTGGCCATCTATGCCCCGCTCCCGCGGGCGGCCGGCGCCGGCGCCGGCGGATCGGAATGCAGCACCGTCAGCGGCAGCAGCCGGGCGCCCGTCGGCCCCGTCTCGATCTCAGTGTCCATCGCCGGGCATACCCCGCACTCAAAGCACGGCGTCCAGCGGCAGTCATCGACCTCGGCGGCGCCCTCCGGGTCGACGGCGGCCTGCCAGTCCTGCCAGAGCCAGTCCCGGTCGAGGCCAGCATCCAGGTGATCCCACGGGAGGACCTCGGCGTACGAACGCTCGCGTGTCGTGTACCAGGCCAGATCGACGCCGTCATGTGCCAGGGCACGACGCGCGCAGGTCTCCCAGCGCTCAAACGAGAAATACTCGCTCCAGCCGTCGAACCTGCCGCCGTCTTCCCAGACGGCCCTGATCACCTTGGCAACCCGGCGGTCACCGCGGGACAGCAGTCCCTCCACCACTGAGGGCTTGCCGTCGTGATACCGGAAACCGATCGACGAGCCGTAACCGCGGTCGGCCCGCATCGCCGCGCCAAGCGCACGCAGCCGCGCGTCCACCGTCTGGTGGTCGCATTGCGCGGCCCACTGGAAGGGTGTGTGCGGCTTGGGCACGAAACCGCCGATCGACACCGTGCACCTGATGTCCCGCCTGCCGGTCGCCTTCCGCCCGGCCTCGATCACGCGGTGCGCGATCCTGGCGATCGCGAGCACGTCCTCGTCGGTCTCGGTTGGCAGCCCGCACATGAAGTACAGCTTCACCTGCCGCCATCCACTCGCATAGGCGGTCGTCACGGTGGAGATCAGATCATCCTCGGTGACCATCTTGTTGATCACCTTGCGGATCCGGTCGGTGCCGCCTTCGGGGGCGAATGTGAGCCCGGACCGGCGGCCGTTCCTGCTGAGCTCGTTGGCCAGCGTCACGTTGAACGCGTCGACCCTCGTCGACGGCAGCGAAAGGCCGGTGTTGGTGCCTTCGTACCGGCCGGCGAGGTCGGTGGCGATCTCATTAATCTCGCTGTGGTCAGCGCTCGACAGCGAGAGCAGCCCGACCTCGCTAAACCCGCTCGCGGCCAGCCCAGCCTCGGTCATCTGGCCGATGGCGCTGATCGACCGCTCGCGGACCGGCCTGGTGATCATGCCGGCCTGGCAGAACCGGCAGCCCCTGGTGCAGCCGCGGAAGATCTCTACGCTGAATCGCTCGTGTACGGATTCGGCGATCGGAACGAGCGGCTTAGTCGGGTAGGGCCAGGAGTCGAGGTCACTGACCGTGTGCTTGGCGACCGCGCTGGGCACGCCCGGCCGGTTCGGCACCACACAGCCGATGGTCCCGTCGGGCAGATAGCTGACGTCGTAGAAGCGCGGAACGTAGACGCCCCCGCGCGAGGCCAGCCGCAGGAGCAGGCCGTCCCGCCCGCCAGGCCTTCCGGCTCGTTTCCAGTCCCTGATGAGCTCGGTGATGGTCAACACCGCCTGCTCCCCGTCCCCGAGGACCGCGCCGTCGATGAACTCGGCGATCGGCTCCGGGTTGAAAGCGGCATGGCCGCCAGCCAGCACCACCGGGTCGCTGTCCCC
>Ga0070706_100007420_pt1 | contig 10283 bp, 8 predicted proteins | sample KBSK5501metaG_FD_65476 | JGI IMG/M metagenome (GOLD analysis project Ga0070706, IMG submission 65476) | Corn, switchgrass and miscanthus rhizosphere microbial communities from Kellogg Biological Station, Michigan, USA - KBS K5-50-1 metaG | ecosystem: Host-associated > Plants > Roots >...
ATTCCTCACCGGGCAAGCGACCTACACGCTCTCGGGGTTTTACGACAGTGCGGTGGATCAGGCCGGCGTCCACCACCTGTTCGCGGGTGAGCTGGCCTGGCAAGCGACCCCCCGGTTAAAGTTCACGCTCGCCGACACGCTGACGAAAAGCGATAACCCCGCCCAGGCCGACCGGCTCGACCTGCGTCTCGTCCGGCAGGAATTTACGAGCAACCTGTTGTCGCTGGGCAGCGCCTATTCGCTGGGCTTGATTGACACTAGGGAGTATTACCGGCTGTCGACCTTCACCTCGGTTCAAGCTGACACGACCTCCCAAACGATCGGCGCGACAGGCTCCATCCCGCTCGGGCAGATCCACAGGGTGACGCTGGGCTACGAGTACCTCGACAGCGAAACGACCGCGAAAAATACCGCTCCGCTGACCTTCTTCGGTCCCTCGGCCGATTCGGCGGTCACCGGGCACCAGGTAACGGCCTCCTTCTCGCGAGACTTCAGCCAAGACCGGACCGCCGGGGTGACCGCCGCCTACGCGGCACGCGAGCAGACCGTCGCCACCGGTCGCACTCCCTTCACTCGCTGGAACGTGTCGCTCTTCAACAACTACGTCGTCCCCGACAAGCTCATCGTGCGCGGCAATATCGGCATTGCCCAGCTGAACAGCGGCGGCTCGAGCGGGCGCCCCCTGCTGACCAGCAACTCTGACATCACCTACTATCGCGGCCCGCTGGTCCTGGGGCTGGTGCTCGAGCGCGGGTTCGCCGAAACCTTCGGCCAGGGTCAGAACTTCGGCGTCGTCGAGACGTCGGGCTACTCGGGCTGGCTGTCTTATCGATATTCGCCATTGTTGACCGGTCGCCTCAGGGCCGAGTATCGCGAGAATAAGTTCACCGGCGCGGGGGTCGCCGGCCAGGGTCACCGAGATGACAAGACCGTGAGCGCCACCGCCAATGTCTCGTATCAGGTCCTGCGGTGGCTGACGGCCACAATGGACTACACATACACCAACACCAAGACAGACGCGTCGGCTGGCCAGATCGGATTCACCGGATTCGTCGAAAACCGCATCCGCGCTGGGCTGAGCATGACGTTGTACTAAACGCCCCGCGCCTTCCCCGTGGCTACTCACCCCATACCTCGCGGAGCACCTGGTGGGGACTCGATGTAAGTGTAGGCAGCTGAAAGTGTAAATATCTTCCACAGGTCCGCATGCAGTTCTTGCATGCAATATTTGCGGAGACAGCGGATTGATACAGTCATTGTTTTGATACTCTGCATGTAAATTACCATACATATCAAAGACTTACATATCTGGCCTCTGAATTGTACTGTCTGCCTCCCGTTGTGAAAATGAGATCCGTTATCGCTCGCCAGGGAATCAGAGCCAAGGGGATTCGCGAGTTGCTCGACAGCGACCACGTCTGTCGAGAAATCGTCCACTATCTCGTCCGTCACAGCGAGGCGGCGGACACCGCGAGCGGAATTGCGGAGTGGTGGATCAAGCGCGACGTTCCCACGACCGCAAAGGCGTTGACAAAGCTGCGCGAGCACGGAGTCGTCCGTTCGCACATCGTCCAGGAGACGACTTTCGTCTACACGCTCACCAAGAACCATTTCATTCGGGGGACCCTCCAGCAGTACGTCGAGCAATTCCGTTCTGCGATCGAGGTCGAGGAAAGGTAAATGGAACAGTCCAAGGCGACTATCGACTACGTGCGGCTCCTACGCCGCGTCGTCACGACACGTTGGCGGATCGTGCTCGTTGTGTTCTTGGCGATAGCCGTGCCTACGATCGCATGGACCGTCCTCGGGACCGAGAACACCTACGAGGCCTCGGCCACCCTGTTCCTGCTGCCGGAGAATAGCGACCGTGGGTTCCTCCGCGAGTTCATGACCCCCGACGTCCACGCGCTGTACCACGCAATGCTCAGGAGCCGCTCGCTGGCCCAAGCCGTGGTCGAGGGGCTGCCCAAGGAGAGCCGCGATGAGCTGAGCCGGGGGCTGGGCCTCCGCGACTACGTCCTCGTCGCCATGAACCAGCTGCGGCGCTGGAGGGGCCAGGAGGTCGTCGTCTACAGCCCCACCGAGCTCGCCATCCGCGAGCTGCAGGACGCCCGCACGACGTTCACCATCGCCAAGGACGGGACGGCGAGGATCACGGCGACCGCGTTCAGCCCGCGCGTCGCGGTCGATCTGGCGAATACCTACGTCGAGGTGCTGCTTTCCCGGAGCAGCGCCTTTGCGCGGCAGCAGGCACGGGGCACGCGCGAGCTCTTGGAAACGCTCCTGGCCCAGGCCAAGACCAGCCAGGCCGAGGCCGAGGACGCGCTGCGGAAGATCCAGGTGCAAGGCGGCGCCGTGAAGCTCCCGGACGAATCGAGAGTCGATCTGCAGCGCCTGACGCAGCTCGAGACCTCGCTCGCCGACGTGCAGGTCAGCCGTGAGATCGCCGAGAACCGGTTGGGGTACCTCAAGGGCGACCGGAAGTCTGGACGGCCCATGTCGGACCTTCCGGCTCAGCCGTTACGCGAGGCTGCCCAGCCGCTGCGCGAGCGCCTCGCTCAGTTCGAGGCCAAGCTCGCCTCACTGCAAGAAAAGTATACCGACCAGCACCCGCTCGTCCAGGCGGGGCGCGCGGAGGTTCTGGAGGCTCAGGAGCGGCTCAAAACCGCCTTGCAGGGCCAGCAAACGCCGAAACCGGGCGGGACCGCGACGCTGAGGCCGCTGGATGCGGCCCAACTCTCGAAGCAGATGGTCGACCTCGAGGTCGAGATCCTCTCAACACAGACCAGGGAGGAGGTGCTGCAGCACCGCATCGCGCGCTTGAAGAAGTCGATGTCTACCATGGGTGCCCGGGAGCAGGAGTACGCCGGGCTAGCGCGGACGGCGGAGACGCAGACGAGGCTCGCTGGCATGCTCGCGGAGAAGTTGGCGGGAGCGCGCATGGGCGAGCAGAGCCAGATCCACGGTATCCAGGTCATCGACTTGGCAGCGCTGCCGAGGCAGCCGAGCGCAAAGCAGCCGTTGAGGCTTCTCCTCCTCGGGGTGCTCGGTGGCTTGGGCCTGGGGATCGGCGCCGCTGCCCTGCGCGAGTATGCCTCCCAGGTGATCGAGACCGAGCAGCAGCTGGCCGCCGCCACGGGCCTCCCCGTGCTCGGCTCAATTCCGACCGCTCGCCCGCGGCCAGGCGCGCCCGCGGGGGACCTGACACCCGCCATCTTCGTGGCGACGCACGATCCGCACTCGCTGCCGGCCGACGCCTGTCGCGCGATCCGCACGGCGATCGACTGCCACAGTCTCGACACTCCACTCAGGACGCTGCTCGTCACGAGCCCCTCTGCCCACGAGGGCAAAACGACCGTGCTGCTGAACCTGGCGCTGGCGTTCGTCGAGTCGGGCCGGCGTGTCCTCGTGATCGACGCCGATCTGCGACGGCCATCCATCCACCACGCGCTCGGCATCCCGAACGAGGGGGGCCTGGCCGACATGCTGCAAAAGGGCGAGGCCTGGCCGGAAGGCTTTCACCGGGTGACCGAAGGCCTCGAGTGCCTACCCTCCGGCATCAAGCCGCAGAACCCCGGTAGCCTCCTGAGCTCTCGTCACATGGTCAAGCTCCTGGAGCAGGCGCGCGAACGCGCGGACCTGGTGCTGATCGACTCGCCCCCGATTCTGGCCGTCTCGGACTGCTTGGCCCTCACCGCCCAGGTGGATGGGGTGCTGCTCGTCACACGCTTCGGCGCCACCCAGCGCCGCAGCCTGGTCCGCGCCAAGGAACTGCTCGAGAAGATGGGCGCCCGCCTGGTCGGGGTCGTGCTGAACGGTCTCTCCGCCCGCGAGACGCGCCGTCAGTACGCCGAATACAACCAGTACGTCGGCGCCCAGAAGGCCGTCACAACGAAGGCGCGGAGGAGAACATGAAGTCCCTGTCTACTCGCCTGCTGATGGCGCTGATCGGCCTGATGGTGGGCACCGGTGTCGTCGTCACCGCGACAGCGGAAGAGGAATACCGGATCGGCACCGAGGACGTCCTGCGCATCATCGTGTGGGACAACAAGGATCTCGAGCAGACGGTCACCGTACGCCCGGACGGCAAGATCTCCTTCCCGCTGGCAGGCGAGATCCAGGCGCAGGATCTGACCGTCCCCCAGCTCACCGAGCTGCTCACGCAGCGCCTGAGCGCCGCCGTGAAGAACCCGAACGTCTCGGTCATGGTCCAAGAGATCCGGAGCTTCCGTGTCCACTTCGTCGGCCGGATCAGCAAGCCGGGCGTCTATCCGATCAAGGCCGGAACCCCGCTGCTGCAGGCGCTGACGCTGGCCGGCGGCACTAGCGACAACGCCGATCTCGGCGCGGCCTACATCATCCGCGCCGACAAGAAGCTGCCGATCGACCTGCGCAAGCTGATCCAGGAAGGCGACCTCAGCAAGAACGTTCCGCTGGAGCGCGAGGACACGGTCGTCGTCCCGGAAATCTCGCTCGGCAGTAACCTGCAGGACCTTCAGGACCGACGCATCTACGTCCTCGGCAAAGTGGTGAAGCCCGGCGTCTACACTCTCAAGCAGGACGTCCCCATTCTGCACGCGCTCTTCCTGGCCGGCGGCGTTGCGGAGGGCGGCGACCTGGCCGCGGCCTTCGTCATTCGCGGCAAGGACAAGATTCCGGTCGATCTCTGGAAGCTGATCCAGAAGGGCGACGTCACGCAGAACGTGCTGATCACGCACGAGGACACCGTCGTCGTCCCGTCCGGCGGCGAGCTCCAGAACGCCGTCTACATCATGGGCGAGGTGTTCAAGCCCGGTGTGTACTCGCAGCCCGAGGCCCTCAGTCTGCTGAAGCTGGTGAGCCTGGCCGGCGGGTTCACCAAGTACGCCGCGCCGGGACGGGCGACGCTCATTCGTCGAGACGGTGACAAGAAGGTGCTCATCAAGGTCGATCTCAAGGACATCATGAACGATCCCAAAGCCAACAACGATCTCTCGCTCCGCCCCGGGGACGTGCTGATCGTTCCGGAGCGCCTCTTCTAATGCTCAATACCGTTGATATGCCCACTCGGAGCTCATCGTCATGCTGAGCATCGGCGTCATCGGCTACGGCTATTGGGGTCCCAATGTCGTCCGGAACTTTGCCATGCACCCAGATTGCCGGGTCACCACCATCTGTGACGGCGCGGCGGCGGCACGCACGCGTGCGCTGAGCCACTACCCGGCCGCGCGCGCCGTCGCCGACGCCGGGGAAGTGCTCACATCGCCCGACATCGACGCGGTGGCCATCGTGACCCCGGTATCGACGCATTACGAGCTGGCCCGGCGGGCGCTCCAGAATGGCAAGCACATCTTCGTCGAGAAGCCCTTTACCGCCACGTCGGAGCAGGCCGAGGAGCTGATCGAGCTCGCGGAGCGAAAAAACTTACGCATCATGGTGGATCACACATTTTTGTTCGCCGGCGCCGTTCGCAAGATGAAAGAGTTGATGGACCAGGGTGTGCTGGGGCGTCTCTATTACTACGACTCCACCCGCGTCAACCTGGGTCTCTTTCAGCACGACGTCAACGTCATCTGGGATCTTGCCCCCCATGATCTCGCCATCATGGACCACCTCATTGGCCTGGAGCCCGAGCATGTGATGGCCACCGGGCAAGCTCACTTGAACGGCCTGGAGGACATTGCCTATATCACGCTCTACTTTCCCAATCGCGTCACCGCCCACATCAACGTCAACTGGCTCTCGCCGGTCAAGGTGCGGACGACCCTGCTGGGCGGGTCGAAGAAGATGCTCCTGTGGAACGACGTGGAACCCACCGAGAAGATCAAGGTCTACGACAGCGGCGCCGAGATCGAAACGAAGGAGGGAATCTACAACCTCCTCGTCAGCTACCGCAGCGGCGACATGTGGGCCCCTCGCGTGGAGCAGACCGAGGCCCTCCAGCTCGAGACGCGCTACTTCCTCGATTGCGTGAGCTCGGGGCAGCGGCCGTTCAACGACGGCCACGCGGGTCTCCGTGTCGTCAGGATCCTCGAAGCCAGCCAGAAGTCGCTCAAGCGCGGAGGCGAGCCCGTACCCGTCGTCTCGACTCCGCAACGCTCGTCGGGCGCGATGGTGGATCTCTTCGCTTCCGTCGAATAATTCAGGGGGCTAACGAACATGGCCATCGAAGCAAATGGTAACGGCGATGGACCAAGAGACGTAGTGCGTCCGGTCGCAACCGCGCACGTCGACAGCACCAGGCCGGTCGTTTCGGAGGTCGTCCGTCCCGACACACGGGGCAATCGCCCGTCCGTTTTCAGCGAAGAGCTCTTCTCGCACCTGCTGGTCAGGGAGCGAAAGCGGTCGGAGCGGTCGAACCGGCCCTTCCTTCTTCTGTCCCTGAAGGCAAACGCGCGTCTAGATCTCGCGTGCTCGCCGACCGGGAAAGCCGTCCTCGAGGCCCTGGCCGCCACGACGCGCGAAACCGACCTGCTGGGCTGGGTGGAATGGCCGACCGTCATCGGCGTGATCTTTCTCGAGGTCGGCGACACCGAGCCGGCCGCGGCGGTCGAGACGATTCGCGCCCGAGTCTATCAAGAGCTCGAACAACGCCTGGGTGCTCGGACGATCCGCAACATCACGCTCGAATTCCATGTCTTTCCGGAATCCAGTGGCGGTGACCCGAAGCCCGACGCCGGAGCGATCGATCCCGTGCTCCATCCGGACCTGCTTCGCGACCAGCGCCAGCGCAGGTTCTCCGCCTGGATCAAGCGAGCCTTCGACGTCGTCACCAGCCTGGCGCTCCTGGTTGGGCTTGCGCCGCTGCTCCTCTTGATTGCGGCCCTCGTGCGGCTGACGTCTCCCGGGCCGGCCCTGTTCAGACAGCCGCGACTCGGGGAGATGGGCAAGCCGTTCAGGGTGCTCAAATTCCGAACGATGTACACCGACGCCGCCGAGAATCCTCACTATGAATTCATCACCCAGTTCATCAAGGAGAGTGGTCGGGTCCGGACGCCGGCTAAAAACCAGCGGTGCAAGCTCACCAACGATCCGCGGGTCACGCCCCTGGGGCGCCTGCTGCGCAAGACCAGCCTCGACGAGCTGCCCCAGATCTGGAACGTGCTCCGAGGGGAGATGTCGCTCGTCGGCCCGCGCCCACCCATTCCGTACGAGGTCGCGCACTACGCGCCATGGCATCGCCGCCGAGTCCTGGAGGCCAAGCCGGGGATCACCGGCCTGTGGCAGGTGACGGGTCGAAGCCGCACGACCTTCGATGAGATGGTGCGCCTCGACCTGGCGTACGCCAGGACGCGATCGCTCTGGACCGACCTTCGGATCCTGCTCCGCACCCCGAGGGCCGTCCTGTCCGGCAACGGGGCCCGCTGACGTGTCGAAGCGCTCGATTTCGGCTGCGACCCCTGAGCTCCCCCTTCTCAAACCGACGTGGACGCCGACCGGGGTCGAGCTCGGGGCGAGTGGGCGGCACGCTGCCTTCCTGCTCCTGGTCATCCTGGCGGCCGTGTGGTCCTGGCAGCCGCTGACGACCGTCATCGGCCGCTCGCTGAACCGCGCGGAGTACGAGCACTACTCCCACATCATCTTGCTGCCCTTTCTCACCGCATATCTGTTGTACCTGAATCGACGGGCGATCCTCGATCGCGTCCACTTCGGGATACGCGAGGGAATCCTCCCGGTGGCGGCAGGGGCCGCGGCGATCTGGCTCGCCGGAGCCCCTGCCGTTACCGAGCCCGAAGGTCGGCTCTCCATGGCCATGCTGGGCCTCGTCACGTTGTGGGCGAGCGGGTTCGGCCTCTGCTACGGCTTTCGCGCTCTGCGGGTTGCCGCCTTCCCCTTCCTGCTGCTCCTCTTCATGGTTCCGCTCCCCCCGGCCGCGCTGACGGGCGTCATCCGCTTTCTGCAGAGAGGATCGACCGACGTCTCCGAACTGTTGTTCGTATCGATCGGCATGCCGATATTCCGGGACGGCTTCTTCTTCACGCTTCCCGGGCTGACGATTCAGGTGGCAGAAGAGTGTAGCGGTATCCGGTCGAGCCTGGCTCTCCTGATCAGCGGCCTCGTGATGGCCTATCTCTTCCTGCGCTCGACCTGGACGAGGGCAGCGTTCGTGCTCGTGATCATCCCGCTGGCCATCGTCAAGAACGCCGCCCGGATCGTCGTTCTGTCCTGGCTCGCGATTCACGTCGACCCCAGCTTCATCACCGGAAGCGCCGTCCATCGCAATGGCGGCATCCCGGTCTTCCTCGCGTCCCTGGCGGTCCTCGGCGGCCTTGCGTGGCTGCTGAGGAGGTGCGAGGGAAGGGCAGTTGCCCGATGAGCCCCGATCCGCTCGTCGTGGCCCAGATCGGCTGCGGTTACTGGGGACCGAACCTCCTCCGGAACTTCTCCGCGCTTCCGGACTGCGAGGTGAAGTACGTCGTCGACGCGAGCGCCGAGCGTCGCGCTTTCGTTCACAGCAACTTTCCCAGGACGACCGCGCTCGAGTCCGCCGAGCGCGCGCTCGACGACCCTGACGTCTCCGCCGTGATCATCGCCACCCCAGCGGCCACGCACTGCGCGCTCGCCAGGCAAGCGCTCGAATGCGGCAAGCACGTCCTCGTCGAGAAACCCCTGGCGACCACGGTGGCCGAAGTCGATACGCTGGCCCGTTGTGCCGACCAGCGCGGGCTCGTGGTGATGGCGGGCCACACGTTCATCTACAACCCCGCCGTGCGATACGTGAAGCGGCTGATCGAGGCCGGAGACCTGGGCGACGTACGCTACGTCTACAGCCAACGGTTGAACCTCGGGCGGATCCGCTCGGATATCGACGCGATGTGGAACTTCGCTCCCCATGACATCAGCATCATCCAGTACTGGCTAAACGATCAGGAGCCGACGTCCGTGTCGCGCCACGGCATGGCCTGTATCCAGCCCGGCGTGGACGACGTCGTCTTCCTCAACCTCGTCTACCCGGCCAAGATCATCGCCAACATCCACGTGAGCTGGCTCGATCCGCAGAAGGTGCGGAAGATGACGGTCGTCGGCTCCCGCAGGATGGTCGTCTACGACGACGTGGCGGACGACAAGATCGCCATCTACGACAAGGGCATCGACCGGAAGGCCGTCCTCGGCGAGCACATGGACTTCGATCAGCCCATGCGCCCGGACTTCAGCTATCGCAGCGGCGACATCCTGCTTCCCCAGATCAAGTTCGTCGAGCCATTGCGGCTGGAGGCCGAGCACTTCGTCGAGTGCATCCGGACAGGCAAGGAACCCGCCACCGGGATCACGCACGCCCGGGCCGTCGTGTCGATCCTGGCGCGCGCCGATGCCGCTCATTCGTTCGGGAACGCGGAATGAAGCGGAACGTCGTTCTCCTCGGTAAAGGCACCCTGGCGATCAGGATTGCCGACTGGTTCTTGAAGCAGCCCGACTATGATCTCCGGCTCGTGGTCCCGGTGATCCCGGAGCCTCCGTGGACCGACTCTCTGTCCGCCTGGGCAGGAGCCAATCACTGCCCGCTCGTCCGCTCCGGGCACTACGAGGACATCCCCGACGTCGCATCGGGGCACTGGCAAGCGGACCTCGCGCTCTCCGTCTTCTACGACAAGATCATCAAGGAGTGGTTCATCAAGAAGTGCGCGAGAATCCTCAACCTGCACAACAGTCCGCTTCCGAAGTATCGCGGTGTGTCGCCCATCAACTGGGCGCTCAAGAACGGCGAGACACGCCACGGAGTGACGATCCACGAGATCACTCCCGGCATCGACGACGGACCGATCTACGCCCAGTTGCAGTATTCGATCTACCCGGAGTTCGACGAAGTCAGGGACGTCTACGCCAGGGCGCTCGAGTACGGCTGGGGCTTGTTCACCCAGACCATGCCGCTGCTGGATCGGATCACGCCGACCCCGCAGGATCACGCGCAGGCCACGTATTACAACGGCCAGCAGAATTCCCAGCTTGGCGAGCGGCGGAGCTTCACGAGGCAGGAGTCGGTCGGAGGTCATGCCGGTTAGCGTCTCACCGCGGTTCCGGGCCGAGGCCCGGTCAAAACATCTGTATCGGCACTATCTTAACGGAGGTCGTGGAGGGCGCACGGCCGCGCCGGTACCGCCTTCCCCCAGGCGAGGGCGCAGGGGTCTCCGTAGAGCGAACGGCGGAGCCTGGGAACGTCTTATACTGATGCGTCGTGAGAGCCATCGAGACGCGGACAGGAGCATGGCCCGAACGGGATTGACCGGCGGCGACGGATCGAGGCCGGGTGCTCCGGGGACCGCGCGCGCAAGCTCCTCCCTACAGGGCCGGCGAGCCGCCGTCCT
>Ga0070706_100007421_pt1 | contig 10282 bp, 7 predicted proteins | sample KBSK5501metaG_FD_65476 | JGI IMG/M metagenome (GOLD analysis project Ga0070706, IMG submission 65476) | Corn, switchgrass and miscanthus rhizosphere microbial communities from Kellogg Biological Station, Michigan, USA - KBS K5-50-1 metaG | ecosystem: Host-associated > Plants > Roots >...
CTGCTCGAGGTCGGCCTCGGCATCGTCGTGGTCGATGCGCGCTATTACATCCGGCGCATCAACACCGCGGCGCGCCGGCTGCTCGGCATCCACGGTCTTGCCTTCGACCAGGACTTCGTCCACCTGGCCGAGTCGCTCCCGTCGACCGCCGTGCGCGCCGCGATCGATGACGCCCTGGTCGGGAATGCGACGACGACCATCCACGAGGTCGAGGCAGCCGATGTATCGACCGATGGGGCCCGATTCATCGAGACGGTCGTTCGGCCGTACGTCCGCCAGGCCGGCACGGTCGAAGGTGCAGTCATCGAGCTGAGCGATGTCAGCGACACCGAGCGCGAGCGGCTGTCAGGCGCGCTCGCCGAGCGCCGTCTCGAACGGGCGACCGTCGTCAACCGCCGGCTCCTGCGGGCCAACGACGAGCTCACCGCTCTCGTGGCCCAGCTTCGGCTCACGAACGAATCGATGCTCCAGTCGAGTGAGGAGGCGCAGTCCGGGCGCGAGGAGGTCGAGACCCTCAACGAAGAGTTCCAGGCGACCAACGAGGAACTGGAGACGCTGAACGAGGAGCTCACCGCGAGCGTGGAGGAGCTGCGCATCGCGAACGAGGACCTCGCGGCGCGCACCCTGGCGCTCCGCCTCCAGACGGTCGCCCTCGAGGAACAGAAGCAGCAGGGCGACGAAGAGCACAACCGACTCCAGTCCGTGCTGGCCAGCCTCGGCGACGCGGTCCTCGCCGTCGACCGCGGCGGCCGGACCCTCGCCACCAACCCCGCGTACGACCGGCTCTTCGGCGGCCCCGAGGCGGTGATCGAGCCGGAGGACCTGGCCGGGCTCCCGCTCCCGAAGGAGGAGTGGCCACAGCAGCGAGCGGCGCGCGGTGAACGGTTCCGGATGGAGTTCGCGGTCAGCGGCAAGGACGGCAACCGACGCTGGTTCGAGGCCGTGACCGAGCCGCTGACGAACGAGGACCGCACGTGGGGTGGTGTCGTCGCCATCCGCGACGTCTCCGAGCGCACGATGCGGCTCAGCCTGGAGCGACTCATGGCGGCCGCCGGTCACGAGCTCAAGACGCCGGCCGCGGCGATCCACAACTACCTGCAACTCGTGGAGCGCCGCCTCGCCGAGGGCAAACCTGAGGAGGCGGGCACCTACACAGCCCGAGCCCTGGCGCAGACGCGCCGGATGGCGTCGCTCATCGAACGACTCCTGGACGTCAGCCGGATCCAGAGCGGGCAGCTCGAGCTGCTGGTGGACGTCATCGATCTGGGTGAAGTCGTCGAGTCGGCCGTGGATGCGGTCCAGGTGCTGCCGAAATCGCCACTCATCGCCCTGAAGGCTGCACCAGGACCGATCCTCGTGCGCGCGGACCGAGACCGGCTGGAGCAGGTCTTCCTGAATCTTCTGGTCAATGCCGCGGAGCACGGTTCGGGAACGGGCAGCATCGCCGTGGCGGTGCGCAGCAACGATGGCCGGGCGGAGGTCACGATCCGCGACCACGGCGCCGGGGTCGCCGCGGAGGACATCCGCTCGATGTTCGACGCCTACACTCGGCTCGGCCACCCGCAGCGGTCAGCCGGCCTCGGACTCGGCCTGTTCGTCGCACGCGAGATCGTGACCGCACACGGCGGGGAGATCGATGCCGCCTCGCGGGTCGGCAAGGGAACCACGATGACCGTGCGCATGCCCATGGCGGAACGTCGCGCCAAGGGAAGCCGGCGAAAGGCGCCGTCGCGCGCACCCGCCCGCGGAACATCTTCCTCGCGCTGACTAGACAAGCGATGCGATAGTTGGATCGGACGATCGAGAAGGATTGGACAGGGGGTAGGGGGTGAACAAGGGACTCGATCTCTCCACGAGCCGAGTGCCGGATGCAAGTGGGCGCACGGTCCGGGTCGCCATCGTCGAAGACCATCCCGCCATCGCTGACGGGTTGGCGGAGCTCATGAAGGGCTCGTCGGACGTCTCGGTGGTCGGGACCGCCCGGGACGTGCCATCCGCGAGCGCGCTCATCGAGCGTGAGTCGCCCGATGTCGTGCTTTGTGACATCCGCCTGACCGATGCCGGCGATGGCCTCGACCTGCTGGGTCGTCATCGACCGGGTCCGGCCTTCATCATCTTGAGCGCCTATTGGTACCCGAGCTATCACATCCGGGCCGTGGAGCTCGGCGCCAGGGGCTATCTGTCGAAGATGGCGACGATCGAGCAGATCATCAGCGCGGTCAAGACCGTCGCCGCCGGCGGCACCGCCTTTCCCGCGGCCGCGCGGCAAGCCGCCAGCGACGCCCTGCGCGTGCCGACGCCACGCGAGCTGGAGATCCTCGCGCTGGTGGCCGAGGGCCTCTCGAACGCGGAGATCGCCGAACGGCTGTCGCTGCGGATCAAGACGGTCGAGAGCCAGCTACGCCGGCTGTTCGATCGGTACGACGTCACGAGCCGAACCGCGCTGGTGCGGCTGGCCGCACGGCAGGGGTGGAGCGAGCAGGACCCCTAGGTCGGCTGGCCGCGTGGTCGCCCGCCAGACCAGCTACGGACAAGGTCCCCGACAGATAGAACGGCACGCGATCCCGGCGTCGAAACGGCTGGACCCGCTGAGATACCCTCCGTCTCTGACGGGCTTAGAGAAGGGATGCAGCGTGGTCAGCTTCGAGTTTGGGCAGCAGTGGAGTGCCGGCTTCCGGAGGGGAACTGAGGCGGAGGTACAGGGGTGGCTCGCGTTTGCGGTGGAGTGCTGTGAGGCGGCCGATCAACTCGCGCTCCGCGACTTTCGTCGGGGGCCTCAACCTGAGATAAAGAGCGATGGGACATACGTTACTCGGGCGGATCGAGCAATCGAGCGCATGATTCGCGAGCGTATCGCTGACGCATTTCCCTCGCACGGCCTCGTCGGCGAAGAAGAGGGAGAGGAGTCGGCTGGCGCCTCGATCAGGTGGTACATCGACCCCATCGATGGCACGCACAACTATATCCGGGGGATCCCACTGTTCGGAACGCTGCTCGCTCTAGAGCGGGACGGCGAGCTCCAGGTCGGAGTCATTAGCGCTCCGGCTCTTCGACAGCGGTGGGTGGCTTCTCGTGCCGGCGGAGCATGGAACAACGAGGGCCGCCTGCGCGTGTCGGCTGTCGCATCGCTCAACGAGGCAGGCGTCGTCTACACGAGCGCTCGAGAGATCCTCGCATCAGAATCCATCCCGGGATGGGATGCCACGCTGCGCGATGTCGACTACGAAAGCGCCGTTGGCGATTTCTGGGGTTTCGGGTTCGTCGCGGAGGCGAAGGTCGAAGCCATGATCGAAGGTCGGGTTCATCCGTGGGACCTCGCGGCCCCCCTGATCATGATCGAGGAGGCGGGCGGGCGGATGACGACGACCAACGGCGTACGGTCGGTGAACATCAACGGAGCCTGCGTCGCATCGAATGGCTTGATTCACGCTGAATTGTTGGCCCGCCTCTTGGCGACAGGTTAATGATGCAGCCGTCCAGTGCCTTGCCCGGCTAGCGCTCGCTGTCGAGGGCGTCGATCTTGGCGACCTTGCGTGCCGAAGCACCGCCGACGAACTCCGACTCCAACCATGTTCGTACGATCAACTTCGCCAGCTCAGGGCCAATCACACGCGCGCCCATGGTCAGAACCTGGGCGTCGTTGCTCTTGCGCGCCCGCTCGGCCGAGTAAACGTCGTGCGCCTGCGCCGCGCGGACACCGCGCACCTTGTTGGCCGCGATCGCCATACCGATGCCAGTGCCGCAGATCAGGATGCCGCGGTCGTAGCGTCGGTCGCGGACCCCCTCGGCGACGACCCGCGCAACGTCTGGGTAGTCGACCGGGTCGGCGTTGTGTACACCCACGTCGCGGTAGGCGATGCCGCGCTCGTCGAGGTAGGCGGCGATCACCTTCTTGAGCGGAAGGCCGGCATCGTCAGCGCCGATCGCCAGGCGGGCCGGCGGCGCGTCAAGTGCGTCCCGGGCTTCGTTCGAATCGAGCATCGACGCTATTCCTGTCGTGGAGCGGCCCGGATCTGCCGAGCTCTCACTGGCGGCCACCATACCCCACGGTGTCGCCGACGCCGAGGCCGGTTGGAGCCGTTCGTAGAGCTGCTTAAACCGAGCATAGCCCCCTTGGTAGCGGTCCCTGGTTTCCGGCGTCGGCTGGTACGACTTCTCCACGGCAGCGCTGGGCTTGGCGAAGGCGAAGTCGCTCTGGAGACCCACGCCCACCAGGGCACATACTGCGGCTCCGCGAGCGCCGGCATCCTGCGGGTCGCGAATGGCCATCAGCGGACGGTCAAGGATGTCCGAGATGATCTGCAACCAGACGTCGCTCATCGTGCCGCCTCCGACGGTTCGGATCTCGACGACCGGCGATCCAAAAGCGAGCGCGTAGTCAAAGGCCCAGTGCACCTGGAAGGCCACGCCTTCCATGATCGCACGCAGGATGTGGCCCAACCCGTGGCGAAGGTCGAGGCCCACGAAGGCCGCCCGCGCGTGATCGTCGAAGACCGGAGCCCGCTCGCCGCTCAGCCAGGGAGCGAAAACCGGCACATCGTCTGTCGACCCTCGCACCAGCCGCTCGACCGTGGTGTGGTCCGGGGCGGCTGGACCAAGAACGCGCAAGAACCACGCGAGTGCTCCACCGGCGGTGGCGATCTCCAGCCAAAGGATCCACTGGACGGGATCCATGTGGGCGAGCAACCCCATGCGCTGCATGGGGTCTACCAGCGGCTCCGCGAGCGTGATCCCCCAGTACCCGGCGGTACCCAGGCTCAGGTGTGCATCACCAGGGGCCGTCGCGCCAGCCCCCACTTGGGTTGCCGGCACGTCGCCTGCGCCAACGACCACCGGTGTGCCGGCCGGCAGGCCGAGTCGCTTCGCCGGTTCCGGCAGCAGGCCCCCGGCGATGCTTGTCGCTAGGGCGATCTCCGGCAGCATAGAAAGCGGTATCTCCAGGAGGGCGCATGCCGACTCGTTCCAGCCGCGCGAGGCTGCGTCGAAGAGCCGCATCGCGGACGCGCCCGCGTAGTCCGTGATGGGTACGCCGGTCAGATGCATCACGACGGCTTCCTTGCAGTCGAGGAGCTTCGCGGTCCGGTGCCAGATATCGGGACGCTGCTCGCGTAGCCAGAGCATCTTGGGGATGACGTCCTTCGCGGTGACCAAAGATCCGAGCTGCCGGAACTGTTCGGCTGGAGGCAACCGGCTCGCGAGGGCGCGCGCCTGCGGGGTCGCCCGCAAGTCCAGCCAGCTGATCATCGGAGCGAGCGGCTTGCCTCCCCGATCGACCGCCACGAGATTGAACATCTGGCCGGTGACACCGATCCCCTCGATGCTGGCGGGGGCGACGCCGGAGCGTGAGATCAGCTGACGGGTCGCTTCGCCGATCGCGGCGAGGATCTCGTCCATGTCCTGGTCGACCCAACCGGCCGCCTGCGTGACCAGGCCATACGGGCGATTCTGCGAGGCAACGACCTTGCCCGCGGCGTCAGTCAGGACAGCCTTGACGCCGCTTGTGCCGACGTCGAAGGCCACGACGTACCGGTCGGTCACGCCGTTTCAGTCACGATTGAAAGCGCTCCGTCATGCACTCGCTTCGCCGAGCGTCTGGTCGTTGTGGCTGTGCCGAACTCGCCGGACGTGAATGGTGAAGAGCCCCGGCACGTAGTGCTCCATGGAGAAGAGCACCGGCCGATCGTCCGCGTCCCGCTCGACCTGGTCCGTGCGCAGCAAGGCCGATCTTGGGGCCACGCCAAGAAGGCGCGCAAGATCACGGTCGGCACTCACCGCGGTCACCTCGGCGACGCCTCCGGCTAGCCGTAGCCCACATTCAGCCTCGAGGAAGCGATAGACCGAGCCGCCCTCGTAGCGCGATTTGGGAGCAAGCGCGGTGACGGCCTCCGGAACAACGTCAACAGCGTGGGCGACCGGAGCGTTGTTGGCACGGATCACCCGCTCCACCCAGAGTGTCCGCGAGCCGATAGGAATCGCGAGGCGCTCGGCGATCGGCCGGGAAGCGCGCTCGTCCGCGATTCGGATGATCTCCACGCCGAGCACCCGATTCGCCGCCTCCACCGCCTCCGTGATCCCGAGGTCGATGTCGAAATGGCTGTTCACGATCGGCCGCCGCTCGGTCGCGAATGTTCCAACGCCGTGGACTCGCCGGACAAACCCGCCGGACTCGAGGCTGCGGAGCACCTCGCGGATGGTCGGACGGCTCACACCGAAGGCGGCTGCCAGCTCCGGCTCCGACGGTAGGCGTTCGCCGGGTCCGTAGCTTTGCTCCTCGAGGGCTGCCAGGACCTGCTCCCGGACTTCGGTGAAGAGCGACCGCCGAGAACGCGGCGAACGGGTAGCCAGGTCGGTCATGGGAGTTGCAGCCCGTGGCGGTTTGTCAGACGTTTGACATCTTAGTCGAGGGGTCAAATCACGTGGGTCGCCGGGCGCCCGCAGGCGCTTGACGATGCGCTTAAGATGTCAAACATCTTACAGGTGACCCGAGGGTCCTCGACCTCTCGGCGCTGCATATGTTGGTATCGCGAGGGGTCCGTCGATGGTCGTGGTCACGACCGCTCTAGTCCCACTGCCGCGAAGTGGAAGGCATGTGTGATCACGGCATGACTGTCATGGCCAGCCCGGAGATCGCCATCCGTGCGAGCGGCATCGTCAAGAACTTCGGTCATCTAGAGGCGCTTCGAGGCGCCAGCCTGGAAGTACACGCGGGCGAGATCCTCGCTCTCGTCGGCGACAATGGCGCCGGCAAGTCGACGCTTGCCAACGTGATCTGCGGGGCGCTTGCTCCGGATGGCGGAGACCTCACGCTCTGGGGCGAGCCGGTCGAGGTGCACTCGATCGCGCATGCCTATGAGTTGGGCGTCGGAGTCGTCTATCAGGATCTCTCGCTGGCCCTCGACCTCTCCGTCGCCGACAACCTCTTTCTCGGACGCGAGCCTGAGGGGCAGGGCTGGAGGCGCTGGCTTGGCATCCTCAACCGCGACCGGATGCGGAATGAGGCCCGCGCTGCGCTTGGGGTCCTTGGCATTCGCCTCAGGTCCCTCGACGTCCCGGTCCGCAACCTGTCGGGCGGGCAGCGGCAGGCGTTGGCCGTCGCGCGGGCGATGATGTGGGCCAAGCGCGTCGTGATCATGGACGAGCCCACCGCTGCGCTCGGCCCCAAGCAGTCCGGCATCGTCTTCGACACGATCCGCAAGGCTGCCGACGACGGACTCGCCGTGCTCGTCATCTCACACGACATCCCGCAGATGCTGACCGTGGCGCACCGCATCGCGGTTATGCGTCACGGCCGCGTCGTCGTAGAGGTCGACGCGGCGTCGGTGAAGCTCGCCGACGTGATCGGAGTGATGCTGGGCGAGGAAGTCGCCGGATGAACAGCGAGGAGCCGCTCGACCTTGCGAGATTGACCGAGGCCTCGATCCGCGCCGAGGAGACGCCACAGCCGGAGATCCTCGAGGGTCGGTTGGCCAAGGCACGGCGGTCGACTGCCCTCTGGATCGGGCTCGCTATCGTCGCGATCGCGGTCGTGTTCGGCCTCATCACCCCCAGCCACTCATTCGTCAAGCCTGAGAACCTCCTGGCGATCGGGCTGAACGCCTCTGTGATCATGCTTCTGGGGGTCGGCATGACCTTCCTGATCGGAGCGGGCCACCTCGATCTGTCTATCGGCTATAGCCTCATCCTGGCGTCCGTGATCGGGGCCAAGACGATGGTCGCGCTCGGCGGTACACCGGAGCAGGTACAGACCGGGGCGTACGCGAACCTCGCACTCGCCATCACCGCTGGTGTCATCGCGGCGATCGCGTCCGGGATGGCCATCGGGCTGCTCAACGGGCTGCTCGTCACCAGGCTTCGACTAAGCTCCTTCATCGTGACGCTGGCGACCTCGGGAATCGCCTTCGGCCTGGCCTTGATCCTCACGAGCGCGGCCAACATCCCATATATCCCCAACGAGCTCCAAGACAACTTCGGTGGCGCGAAGTTCGAGCGCCTCATCCCCTACCCGTTGCTGTTGGCTCTCGCGGTCGGGGGCGTTTTCTGGGCAATGCTGCGGAAAACCCGTTTCGGGATGCGGACCCTCGCGATCGGGTCGTCCCGGGATGCGGCGGCTCGAGCCGGCATCGACGTCAATCGCCACACACTCAAGCTCTTTGTCTTGATGGGCGCTCTCGTGGGCGTGGCGGCCATCGTCGACATCTCCCGCAACGCGAACACGAACGTCTCCGGCCACCAGACCGACAACCTGCAGGCGATCGCCGCGGTCGTCATCGGCGGCACGAGCCTCTTTGGGGGAGTCGCTTCTATCGGCGGGACGCTCCTCGGAACGCTCATCCCGGTCATGCTCGCTAACGGGCTCGTGCAGATGGCGGTCCCGCCGTTCTACCAGTACGCGCTGGTCGGGGTGATCCTGATCCTGGCCGTCTATTTCGATCAGCGTCGTCGCGAACGATCGAGCTAGGAGGGCGGCGTCACCCGAGAGTGCAGCTCTAGCGTAGCGATGGCTCACTGCCAGGCACAGGTGAGAGGAGGAGTCGGAAATGAATCGACAGAGGATCCAGTGGCTCGCGTTCGTCCTGTCCGCCACACTCGTGGCGGCTGCCTGCGGCGCCGGCGCCGCGCCCTCGTCAGTGGGCGCCGCTTCCGCTGGCACATCCGCCGCACCGGCCGAAAAGGTCCGTATCGCCTTCGTTGCCGGCCAGATCGGCATCACCTTCTATACCGGGGTTGAATGTGGGGCCAAGCAGGCGGCCAAGGACTTCAATGTCGACCTGAATTGGAACGGTTCCCACAACTGGGACATCAACGAAGAGCGGCCGATCATCGACGCCGACCTCGCCACGAATCCTCAGGGTTGGGTCATCTCGCCGACGGATCCGGACGCCTTGATCACGACGATCACCGACCTCATGGCCAAGGGCATTCCCGTCGTCACCATCGATGCGCCCATGAGCAAGCCGGCCGAGCTCCAGAACATCCAGTCGAACCATTACCAGGGTGGTCAGGCGGCGGCCGCGGCGATGATCAAGCTGACCGGCGGAAAGGGGAAGTACCTGGTCCTTCAGCTGACGCCGGGTTTGCCCGACATCGGCGCACGTGCGAAGGGCTTCGAGGACGACATGACGAAGGCTGGCGCGGCCCTCCTGCCCGATGTCTTCCCGGGCACCGACCAGGCATTGGCAGCGGACGCAGTCACGGCGGCCATCTCGGCCAATCCAGACCTCGCGGGTGTCTACGCCACCCATGAGACCGCCGCCAACGGAGCGGCGTCCGCGATAAAGGGAGCGGGCAAGCAGGGCGCGATTAAGCTCGTCGCATTCGACTCGGCACCCAACCAGATCGCCGACCTCAAGAAGGGCGTCTACGACGCGTTGATCGCCCAAGCTCCGTTCAACATGGGCTACAACTCGGTCAAGCTCGTGGCCCAGGTGATTCGCAAGGAGGTGGATCCGAAGTCCGTTACGCACGACACCCCCACCGCTCTCTACGCGATCACAAAGGACAACGTCGACAGCCCCGACACGCTGCCGTGGATCTATCCGGCCGACCTCAGCGCCTGTCCGACCAAGACGCTCGGCGGCTGACGCCCGCGCATCCATCCGTCACACGGCGCCGCGGTCCAGTTCCGGGCCCCGGCGCCGCAGCTACTCCTCCTGGCTAGCTGCCGCAACCCGGCGGCGGCGTCGGTGGGCAGGCGGAGATCAGCGTCCTCGGGGACTGGCTGCTCGCAACGATCGATGGGGAGCCGATCTACGACCCGTCCGGCGACCGGATTCGCGGAGATCCGTGGGGCACGGCAGGACCGCAGGTGACTGAGATGGCCTCGCCGACCGCAGCCAGGGCGGCGGCCAGGGAGACCGCTCCTGCGTCTGGAGTTCCCTTGCTGCGTTCACCGTGAACGGCCGCCCGACCCTTCCTGGCGCCGAGATCGGCCGTGGCCTCAGCCGCCCTCGCGGCCGCTTCGGCGGCGGCGCTCCACGCACCCGCGACCGAGGCTTCGCCGGACCCACCGAATGCCTCGACGAATGGCGCCAGGGCATCGACCATCGTCTTGTCGCCAGGCACTGCGCCTCCGAGCCGGATCACCGCATCGAGGGCCGCCACGAGTGCGCCGTGGACGGTCGCGACGTCAAGGACCGGCTCTCCCCGCCCCCCCGCCGACCCGCTCGCTCTGCCGAGCGCTCCGCCCATGGCGAGGAGTCCAGCACCCCATAGAGCGCCCGATGCGCCGCCCGCCGCATCGCTGAACGCGAGCGCGGCTGCATTCAGGACCTCGGCGGCTGAC
>Ga0070706_100007422_pt1 | contig 10282 bp, 11 predicted proteins | sample KBSK5501metaG_FD_65476 | JGI IMG/M metagenome (GOLD analysis project Ga0070706, IMG submission 65476) | Corn, switchgrass and miscanthus rhizosphere microbial communities from Kellogg Biological Station, Michigan, USA - KBS K5-50-1 metaG | ecosystem: Host-associated > Plants > Roots >...
CGCGCCACCTCGAGGGTGGTGTCGGTGGAGCCGTCGTCCACCAGGATCACCAGGCTGACCGCGTCCTTCGGCAATTCCTCGTAGGTCATGCGAAGGGTCCGCCCCGCGTTGTAGGCGGGCATGACCACCACCACCTTGGGGGCGACCTTCGGGCGCTCGATCTGGGGCGGCCGCTCCATCAGGCCCCGCCCGCGAGGCGGCACACCGCCACGAACTGGTAGGCGAGCCCGCCCGGCCAGATGCGGGCGGCGCGCGCGCTCAGGCGGTGGAGCGCGCGCAGGCCGGCGCCGTGCCAGCGCGCGGGCACGACGAGCGGCAGCGGCACCGGGGTGACGTGCAGCTCGTCGAGCGTGAGCCCGGCCGAGCGGAGGAAGGCCACGAACGTGCGCCGCGTGAAGAAGCGCAGGTGCGTGCGGTCGAGGATGCCGCGGTCCGCGTAGTCGAAGCGGCCGGCCAGGAGCGAGAGGCGGATCCAGAGGTGCGCGACGTTGGGCACCGAGACGATGACGATCCCGCCGGGGGCCAGCGTGCGGTCGAGGGCCACGAGCGCGGCGCGCGGGTCGCCGAGGTGCTCCAGCACGTCGCCGTAGACGATGGCGTCGAACGGACCGGGGAGCAGCGGCGGGGCCGCCTCGAGGTCGGCGACCACGACCTCCTTGCACCGCCCCTGCGCCCGCGCGGCCAGGACCGGATCGCGCTCGAGCGCGGTGACGTTCCAGCCCTGGCCGGTGAGGCGCTCGGCGAGGAAGCCGTCCGCCGCGCCGACGTCGAGGGCCTTCCGGCCGCGCCCCTCACCGAGCCGGCCGAGGATCACCGAGTGGCTCGAGTGGGGATCGTCCTTGAGCCGGTAGATCGGGTCGCTCATGCGCGTCGAGGCGCGATCTCGCCTGCCATGTCCGTCCGCCTGGCGGTCAGGATATCACCCGGGCCTGCCGGGCCGGTTCGAATAGAGCCGCCGCCCGCCGCCCTCGACGAGCAGGTGCACCTGGCCCGGCGGCAGGTCGCGCACCACGCTCCGGGCCAGGGTCAGCCCGGTGAGCAGGAAGACCCGCCGCTCGCCTCCCCACGCCCGGGCCAGCGCCTCCCCGTCCCAGAAGATGCCGCGGGCCTCGGGGAAAGTGGAGCCGAAGGCGAGGTTCGACTGCAGCCCGTTGACGATCTGGACGCGCCGGTCGAGGCGCAGCAGCGCGGACGCGCTGTTCTCGACCGCGCCCTCGTGGGCGAGGATATCGCCCGGAGCCGCCCGCAGCAGCACCGCGTCGGTCATGACCCGCACCGAGCGCGCCCGGGCGAAGAGGGTGAGCCCCTCCACCGAGAGCGGGAGGAAGGCGAGCATGCCGGCGAGCATCGCGCCAACCCCGAGCCGCGGCAGCCGGCGCCAGGTGGCCATCGCGAGGGCGGCCGTCACTAGCCCGAAGATCGCGCTGATGCTGCCGAAGAGCGGCCGGAACTGGCCGATGAAGTCGGTGGGGACCGGCTGGCCCTGGGCCGCCATGTTGCGGGCGGAGACGTCGGCGAGCGATACCGCGCCGGTCGAGACCCCGAGCACTCCCCGCCAGACCAGGAGCGCGGCCACCGCGAGACCGGCCACCGTCAGCAGGGAGGGGACGAGCAGGGTGAAGGACCGCGGGGCGCCCGCGGGCCGCTCGATCGCCTCGTCCCAGAGACGGGCCACCAGCAGGGCCATGGCCGGGAACGCGGGCAGGCCGTAGTGCGGCAGCTTGAAGGGCGAGAGCGCGAAGACGCCCAGGATCGACACCACCCAGATCGCGAGCAGCGCCCAGAGCCGCGCCTGGGGTGTGCGCCACGGCCGCGCGAGGGCGCGCCACGCCGCCAGCGGGAGCGCGAGCACCCACGGGAAGAAGCCGGCCGCGGTGATCGCGAGGAACTCGAGCGTCGAGAGCGACACGTCCTCGTCGGGGAACACGCGCTGCCGTGTGACGTTGAGGAGGTGGTTGTCGACGATGGTGTACCAGAGGAAGCCGCGATGCTGGAGCTCCACCGCCACGTACCACGGCACTCCCACCGCGAGCAGGAGCAGCAGCGCCCGCGGCGGGATCCACAGCCGCCACGCCCGCCCCTCGCCGGTGAGCCCGAGGAAGAGCGCCACGATCGCGATCGGCCCGAGCGCGCCCAGCGGGTCCTTGGCCAGCACCGCGAGGCCGAGGCTTCCGTAGGCGAGCAGGAGCGGCCACCGCCCCTTCCCCAGGTACGCGAGGATGAAGCCGTAGAGGCCGAGCAGGATGCAGGCGACGAAGAGCAGGTCCGGCTTGACCATGCGGCCGAACAGGAACATCTCGAGGTTGGCCGCGACCATCAACCCGGCCATGAGGCCGACGCGCGCGGAGGCGAGCCTAGTCCCGATGAGGACAGTGAGCACCGCCACCGCCACCGCGGAGAGCCCGGAGACGAGGCGGGCCGCGCTCTCGGTGGGGCCGAGCCACGCGAAGGCGCCCGCCATCAGCCAGTAGAGCAGCGGCGGCTTGTCGAAGTACGGGACCCCGTCGAGATGCGGGGTGATCCAGCCGGCCCCGCGCAGCATCTCCCAGGCGATCTGGGCGTGGATGCCCTCGGGCGGGTCGAGGAAGGGGGCGGCCCCGAGGCGCCCGAGGAAGAGGGCGGCCGCGACGATCGCGACGGCCAGCGGAGGGGTCAGCAGAGCCGCCCGCCGCGGCGGCGGCTCACCGCTCGACCCGGACGATCGCCTCCTTGGGGAGGCGGTCCAGGAAGCGGCCGACCGCGGCGTCGAGATAGCCGCGGTCCTTCGACTCGAGCGTGACCTTCACCTTGTACTCCGGGTTCGAGAACTCCGGGTACGAGCCGAGCAGCAGGTCCGGATGGCCGGCCAGCAGCTCGTTCAGGTGATCGGCGAGGGTGCCCTCCCCCATGCTCACGTAGACGCAGCAGAGATGAAAGGGCGCGTCGCGGAACCGCTCCTTGAGCGAGTCGAACTTCTGCCGGAAGATCTCGGGCACGCCGGGCAGGATGTAGATGTTCCGCACCACCACCGCCGGGAAGACGAGCTCGCCGTCGGCGGTCAGCTCGGCGCCCTGCGGCACCTCCGCCATCTTGAGGCGCGCCTCGTTGAGGCGGCCCTTGAAGTAGCCCTCCAGGAGGCTCACCAGCCGCGGCTCGCGGATCACCGGCACGTCGAGGGCCCGCGCGACACCCTCGATGGTGACGTCGTCGTGGGTGGGCCCGACCCCGCCGGAGGTGAAGACCACGTCGTAGGCCGCGCTGAACGCGCGGACCTCCGTGGCGATCAGGTCGACCTCGTCGGGGATGACCGTGATGCGCCGCACCTCGACGCCCAGGGCGCGCAGCTCACGGCAGAGGTAAGCGGCGTTGGCGTCGGTGATCTTTCCCGAGAGAATCTCGTTGCCGATCAGGAGAATACCCGCCGTCTTCGCCATGGGCGGTCCACATCGTAGCACGGACTTCTGCCGGGACTCGGCGGCCGCCGGCGGCCCTTCACTTCTTGCGGATGGACTCGGCGCGAGCGTCGGGCCGGTAGTTGACGGCGTAGCCGCGCTGCTTGAGGCACGCCCACGCCTCCGCTGGTCGTGCTTCGGTCATGCCGGCCTCGACCGCCCCCACCAGGACCACTCCGGCCGGGTCGTACAGCCCGCGCTTGAGCCCGCAGGCCTGCAGGTCCGCCACCACGGCCGTGAGGTCCGGGGCGGGGCTCGCGGGCGGGCTGATATCCGCTGGTCCCAGGGCTTGACGCTGTAGCCGCGGCTCAGGGCGCAGGCGCTGTACCGGAGCTCGGCGGCCGGCAACGGCTCGTTCGGCCCCTTCGTGCTCCTCGTCCAGGATTCACAGGCCGCGTCGTCCTGCTCGAGCAGCTCGACCGATTGCCCCCGGATCCTCCTTGTGACGAAGCCAGTGGATCCATCATGTCCCGGGAGGGTTCAATTCGGCGCCGGTAAATGCCCAGGCCGGCTGCCTTTTCCGGACACTCGGGAACCTTCCGCAGGAACGTCCTCAGGCAGAGAGGAAGGGCCTGCGGTATCCTGCCGGCTGCCCGTGAGCGAGAACGCCCTCTTCTACACGTTCAGCACGATCCCCCAAACGCTGGCGGGGGGAGCCGCCATCCTGGTGGCGGTGGTGCTCTATCGGTTGGCGGACGTCGATCGGACCATCGACCAGGCGAGCCACTACCTGGAAACGGTCTGGCGGGGGCGGCCGTTCCGGCAAGCATGGCGGGCACTCGAACGGGGTGGCTGGAGGGCAGTGGACGCAGTGGTCGGGCAGTGGGAGGGCTTCTCCCTCACCGTGGACGACCAGAGCGCGTGCCGACGCGCCTATCGGGCGATCCGGATCCGGCAGCAGATCATCTTTCTCCTCTACTCGTCGCTCGCCCTCACGGTCGTCGACATCCTGGTCTGCCTGGCCTCGATCCCCATGACCCCCCGTCTCATGCGCCTCGAGGGGAACGCGAACCAGGTCGTCGTCGGGATTCTCACCCTCACGTGCCTGTGTCTCGGATTCTACGCCCGCCTGATCTGGGCGATGGTCCAGCCCATCACCAAGCGGTAGGAGGGTCACGCCAAGCCAAGGAGAACACCATGAAGGGACAAGCCCAACCCTATCAGGCACTGACGTCGGACAATGCCGCCGTCGTTCTCGTCGACCACCAGGTCGGCCTCATGACCGGCGTCCGCGATTTTTCGACGGGCGAGCTGAAGCACAATGTCGTCGCGCTGGCGAAGGCGGCGAAAGCGCTGAAGCTCCCGATCGTCGTCACCACCACCGCCCGAGACAGCATGTGGGGGCCGACCTTCCCCGAGCTGGTGGAGGCCCTGCCCGGCATTCCGATCATCGACCGATCGACGGTCAATGCCTGGGATGATGCCAAGGTGGCCGCAGCGCTCGAGGCGACCGGCCGCAAGAAGCTGATCATCGCGGGCATCTCTCTCGAGGTCTGTGCCGCTTTCCCGGCCATTACGGCGATCGGCAAGGGCTATGACGCCTATGTCGCCGTCGATGCGTCGGGAACATTCAGCGACACAAAGCGCGAGGCCGGGTTGCTGCGAATGCAACAGGCGGGCGTGATCGTGTCGGACTACGCCACCCTGATGGTCGAGATCCTGAAGGACAACGCGCGGCCGGAAGCAGCCGCGGTCTACGCCGCGCTCGATATGCCTTGGGCGACCCTCGTCGGCCAGATCTCCAAGGCCTACGGCAAGTAACGCTCCTTCTGCTAAAATGGACCGGGCTCGAACCGGTGAAACCTCTCACGCGAGGAGTGGGATGAGCACGGACGCCTCTCCGATCACGCTGCGCGGCTGGGCCCTCGTCCTGGGCGCGTCGTCCGGCTTCGGCGCGGCCACCAGCCTGGCCCTCGCGCGCGCGGGCATGAACGTGTTCGGGGTGCACCTCGATCGAAAGGCGACCCTGCCCAACGTGGAGCGCCTCGCGGGCGAGATCACCGCGCTCGGGCGCCAGGCGCGGTTCTTCAACGTCAACGCGGCCGACGAGGAGAAGCGGGCCGAGGTGGCGAGCGAGATGGAGCGGGTGCTGCGCGAGCGCGACGAGGCCGGCCAGGTGCGGGTGCTGCTGCACTCGCTCGCCTTCGGGACCCTTAAGCTCTTCGTCGCCGATCCGATCAAGGAGGCGGTGACCAAGGCCCAGATGGACATGACCCTCGACGTGATGGCCCACAGCCTCGTGTACTGGACCCAGGAGCTGGTGAGTCGCGGCCTCATGGGGCGCGGCGGCCGCATCTACGCGATGACCTCCTCGGGCGGCGCGCGGGTGCTCCCCTTCTACGGGCCGGTGTCGGCGGCCAAGGCCGCGCTCGAGTCGAACATCCGTCAGCTCGCCGCCGAGCTGGCGCCCCACGGCATCACCGCCAACTCGATCCGGGCCGGGGTGACCGCGACGCCGGCGGCCCAGAAGATCCCCAACTACGAGGAGTTCTCCCAGCAGGCGGCCCGGCGCAACCCGCATCGGCGGCTGACCACCACCGAGGACGTGGCCCGGGCCATCGTGGTGCTGAGCCATCCCGACACGCACTGGATCACCGGCAACGTGATCGGCGTGGACGGCGGCGAAGAGATCGTGGGCTGACCGGCCGATGCCCGAGTGGCTGGCCGTCTTCCTGCTGGGGGTGATCGAGGGGGTCACCGAGTTCCTGCCGATCTCCTCCACCGGGCACCTGCTCCTGGTGGAGAACACGCACCTGCTGCCGGGTCAGTCGGACCTCTTCAACATCACGATCCAGTCCGGCGCGGCCCTCGCGGTGCTCGCGGTCTTCGGCGGCCGCCTTCGCGACCTGCTCGCCCGCATCCGCGAGCCGGAGGCGGGCGGCTACCTGGCCAAGCTCCTCCTCGCCTTCGTGATCACCGGCGCGGGCGGGCTCGCCATCAAGCGCCTGGGCTTCGTGCTGCCGAAGGAGGTCGCGCCGATCGCGTGGGCGACCCTGATCGGCGGCGTGGTGATCCTGCTGGTGGAGTGGGGGCTGCGGGGCCGCGCCGGGCGGACCGAGGTCACCTGGGCGGTCGCGGTCGCGGTGGGCCTGGCGCAGCTGCTCGCCGCGGTGTTCCCCGGCACCTCGCGCGCGGCCTCCACCATCATGATCGCGATGCTGCTGGGCCTCGTGCGGCCCGCCGCCACCGAGTTCTCCTTCCTGGTGGGCGTGCCGACCCTGCTCGCGGCGGGCGGGTTCGAGACCCTGCACGCGCTTCGCCACCCGGCGGGGCCGCCCACCAAGTGGGGCATGCTGGCGCTGGGGACGGTGGTGTCGGCGGTGACCGCCTTCGTGGTGGTGCGCTGGCTGCTGCGCTGGATCCAGACCCACAGCTTCGTGCCGTTCGGCTGGTACCGCATCGCCCTCGGCCTCTTGATGCTCGCCCGCTTCGTCTGATCCCCTACTGGTACTGGCGGAGGATCTCGAGGAAGGTCTCCACCACCTTGGGGTCCCAGTAGCCGGCGTCGGTCTCGTGAATCAGGAGAGACACCGCGTCGGACCGTGAGAGGGCCGCCTTGTAGGGCCGCTCGGTGTGGAGCGCGTCGAAGACGTCGACCACCGAGATGATGCGCGCGCCGAGCGGGATGGCCTCGCCCTTGAGCCCGTCCGGGTAGCCCGAGCCGTCCCACTTCTCGTGGTGGTGCCGCATGATCGGGCGCACCAGCTCCATGCTGCGCAGCCCCAGCACCAGGTCCGAGCCCGCGCCCGGGTGCGCGCGGATGCGCTCCTGCTCGATCGGATCGAGCGGCCCGGGCTTGAGCAGGATCCCGTCGGGCACCGAGATCTTCCCGAGGTCGTGGAGGTAGCCGCCGAGCCGGAGCGCCCGCACCATGTCGTGGTCGAGGCCGAGAGCCTCGCCGAGGGCCACCGCGTAGCGTGAGAGGCGATCGCAGTGGCCGAGGGTGTAGGGATCGCGCGCCTCGATGGTCAGCGCCAGCGTGGTGATGACCGCCTCCGCCCGCTCGAGCTGGCCCAGCAGCAGCTTCACCCGCAGCAGCGCGGCGAGGCGGGTGCGCAGCTCGACGAACTCCACCGGCTTGGTGAAGAAGTCGTCCGCCCCCGCCGCGAGCCCGGCCACTCGCGCCTCCAGGTCGCCCACCGCGGTGAGGATCACCACCGGCATCAGCTCGTAGCGCGGGTCGGCCTTCAGGCGCGCGCACAGCTCGATGCCGCTCATCGCCCCGAGGTGCACGTCGGTCAGCACCAGGTCCGGGCTCACCACGTTGAGCGTGTCGAGGGCCTGCTCGGCGGAGGCCGCCATCAGCAACCGGTAGCCGAGGGCGCCCAGCAGCCCCGAGAGGACCTCTCGGATGTGGGGCTCGTCCTCGACCACCAGGATGGTGGGCCGCTCCGAGATGGCGCCCAGCGCGAGATCGAGCCTATCGTTCATCGATCGCCCGCGCCATCCACGCCAGCACGTCCTTGAACGGCTGCTCCCAGCCGTCCTCCAGCATCAGCATGTGGCCGTGACCGGCCGCCTCCTGGTACTCCGAGCCGTAGCGGCGCGCGATGCGGCGCTGGAGCGCGGCCGGGGTGATGCGATCGTCCTCCGCCCCCACCACCAGGGTCGGGCAGCGCACCGCCGCCGCGTCCACCGCGATCCCGCCGAGGGCCAGCTCGCGGGTGGCCCGGCCGGACTCCGGCCCGAAGCGCGGAAAGGCCCACTCGCGCTGCTCGGGACTCAGGCGGTTCAGGCAGAGGGCGTCGGCGTGCGCGCGGCTCACCGTGAAGGCGCGCCCGGTCAGGATCGCGGGCACGTAGCGGATCGCGCGCGCGAGCACCGGCCAGTCGACGCTCACGATCCCGCGCGGCGGCGCGCTGGTCATGAACACCGCGGCCGCGACCCCGCCGCCCTCGGCCACCTTCTGGACGATGAGGCCGCCCATCGAGTGGCCGACCAGCACCGCGTCCCCGAGCTCCCCCAGGCAGCGGCGGACGTCGTCGACGTAGTCGAGGAAGGACACGCGGTCGAGCCCGCCCGGGGCCGGGCTCTCCCCGTGGCCGCGCAGGTTGACCGCCCACGCGTCCCAGCCGGACTGGGCCGCCGCGTAGAGATAGTTGCGCAGGTACCAGCTCCCGCCCCACATGCCGTGGACGAAGAGGACGGACCGGGAGTGGGCCCGTCCCGCGGGGGCGGCGTGCTCGAGGACCAGGTCGCCGATGCGCTCGCTCACGGTGAGGACGGTATCTTACGCCAACCGGGAGTCCCGCGGGGGGTGGTCACGGGTGGGCCGGCCGGATCAGGCCGCGGCGTTGAGGCGGACGGTCTCCACCACCAGGCCGGCGGTGAGCACCAGGTCGCGCACGTCGACCCACTCGTTGACGGTGTGGATCTCGCGCATGCCGCAGGCGAGGTTGGCGACCTCGAGCCCGCGCTCCGCGAAGACGTTGGCGTCCGAGCCGCCGCCGGTGGAGCGGGTCGGGCAGGTGCGGCCGGTGGCGACCGCGGCCCCCTGCACCAGGCGCACGATGGAGGCGTCCTCCCGGACGTCGAGCCGCGAGTACTGACGGTCGACCTGCGCCTCGACCCGCGCCTGGTAGCTCCGATCGCCCACCCGCACCGAGTGCCGGCGCACCGCCTCGTCGAAGCAGCGTCGCATGTGCTCGGTCTGGGCCTCGAGCTTCTCCACGCTCAGGCTCCGCGTCTCGCCGCGCACCGTCACCATCGCGGGCACGATGTTGGTGGCGAGGCCGCCCTGGATGAGCCCGAGGTTCGCGGTGGTCTCCGCGTCGAGGCGCCCGAGCTTCATCGCTGCGATGGCCTCCGCCGCGATTCGGATCGCGCTCATCCCTTGCTCCGGGCAGATGCCCGCGTGGGCGGGCAGGCCGTGCACCGTGAAGGCCATGCGGTTGGCCGCGGGCGCCCGGGTGATCAGCTCGCAGACTCCGTCCACGTCGAGGACCAGCCCGCGCCGCGCCCGCAGCCGGCCGGTGTCGAAGTGCTTGGCCCCGAGCAGACCGTACTCCTCGCAGATGGTCAGCACCACCTCGATGTCGCCGTGCGGGATCGACTTCTCGCGGAGCACCCGGATCGCCTCCAGGATCGCCACCACCCCCGCCTTGTCGTCGCCGCCCAGCACGCTGGTGCCGTCGGTGCGGATCACGTCGCCCTCCACCACCGGGCGGATCTTCTCGGCCGGGCCGACCGTGTCCATGTGCCCGGAGAGCAGGAAGGGCGGCGCGCCCGGGGTGTTGCCCGGGAAGCGGGCCAGAAGGTTGCCGGTGTTGCCCTCGATCTTCTCCCCCGCGCCGTCGACCTCCAGGCTGGCGCCCATCCCTTTCAGGATCGCCTCCAGGCGCCGCGCGATGGTGCCCTCGCGCTTGGACGGGCTCGAGATCGACGCGAGCTCGAGGAACTCCTCCTTCAGGCGGGCCGCGTTGATCATGGAGCCGTCCTCTGGGACCCGAGATGGTGGAGCATGAAGCGCCGGCTCTGCTCGAGGGCCTCGCGCCGGTGGTCCGGATCGGAGAGGCGGTGATCCGCCCCCGCGATGACGTGGAGCGCGCGCGGCTCCGCGGCGCGCTCGAAGAGGCGCCGCCCGTGGACGGGCGGGACCACCTCGTCGCGGTCGGCCTGGATGACCAGGACCCGGGCCACGCCGGCGGGCGCCTCGGCCCGGTCGCCGCGAAGGACCTCGGCGACGAGGGCCCGGCCCGCCTGCTCGGGGTCCGCGCCGGGCAGCTCGCGCAACGACACCGGCGCGTTCCAGGTGACCACCGGGAGCGGCGCGCCGCCGGCGCGGGCCGCCGCGGCCCAGAGCGCCACGTACCCGCCCAGGCTCGAGCCGAGCAGTCCGAAGCGGCCGTTCA
>Ga0070706_100007424_pt1 | contig 10280 bp, 7 predicted proteins | sample KBSK5501metaG_FD_65476 | JGI IMG/M metagenome (GOLD analysis project Ga0070706, IMG submission 65476) | Corn, switchgrass and miscanthus rhizosphere microbial communities from Kellogg Biological Station, Michigan, USA - KBS K5-50-1 metaG | ecosystem: Host-associated > Plants > Roots >...
TGAACACCGACATCGTGACCGCGGTCTCCGACCAGGCCACCGACCACCTCGGCGTGGTCTTCAGCGCCCCTGCCGGGCTGGACTACCTGCGGGCCAGGCGGAAGGTGCCCGAGCCGGCCCTGGCCGCGCTCCCGTGGTTCGGCCTGTCGAGCATCTGCAACATCGTGGCCGCGGCCAAGACCGCCCGCTACCTGGGGCTCGGATCGCGCGATGTGGTCATGACCGTGGCCACCGACGGCGCCGGCATGTACGGCAGCGAGCGGGAGCAGGTCCTGGCCCGCGACTACCCGGGCGGCTTCGACCAGGCGCATGCCGCGGAGGCGTTCGGACGGTGGATGCTCGCGGCCGGCACCGACCACCTGCTGGAGGCCACCCTGCGCGACCGTCAGCGGATCTTCGACCTCGGCTACTACACGTGGGTGGAGCAGCAGGGCGTCAGCCTGGCCGATTTCACCGCCCGCCGGTCGCAGGCCTGGTGGGCGGGCCTGCAGCAGAAGCTACCCAGCTGGGACGCCCTCATCGAGGAGTTCAACGCCCGCACCGGCGTCATGGAGGACCTGTGAACACCTCGCTCTCCTCGGTTCGCTGCGCCGGCTGCGGCTGGGTCGCGGCCGCCGAGGCGTACCCGTTCCGGTGCCCGAACGCCGCCCGTGCTGCTGGAAACAGTGACGACGTCGACCACGTCCTGGTCCGCGTCCTGGACACAGCCGCGCTGCGCTTCCCTGACGGCGACGAGCCCGACCCGTTCGCCCGCTACCGGTCCCTCATGCACGCCTACCACCTGGCCATGGACGCCGGGCTGGACGACGAGGAGTACCTGCAGCTCATCGACGCGCTGGAACGGTCGGTCGCGGCCGTGGACGGCCATGGCTTCGCCGTCACGCCGCTGCACCGGGACACCCTGCTGAGCGACCGGCTGGGCTTCTCGCCGGCCGGCGGGGTGTGGGTCAAGGACGAGACCGGCAACGTCTCCGGCTCGCACAAGGGCCGCCACCTGATGGGGCTGCTGATCTACCTCGAGGTCGCCGAGCGGCTCGGGCTGCACGCCACGGCCGGCCGTGCCACCCTGGCCATCGCGAGCTGCGGCAACGCCGCGCTGGCCGCGGCTGTCGTGGCCCGGGCCGGCGGCCGGAGACTACGCGTGTTCGTCCCAGTCGACGCGCAGGCCGGCGTGGTGGCCAGGCTGCGCGCGCTCGGCAGCGACGTCGTCGCCTGCCCGCGCGAGCCAGGGGTGGTCGGCGACCCCGCCTACCTGAGGCTGCGCCAGGAGCTTGCGGCCGGGGCCGTGCCGTTCACCTGCCAGGGCAACGAGAACGGCCTGGCCATCGAGGGCGGGCAGACCATCGCCTACGAGCTGGCCTCCCAGATGGCCGGCGTGCCCCTGGACCACATCGTCGTCCAGGTCGGCGGCGGCGCCCTGGCCAGCGCCTGCGCAGCGGGCCTGCGCGAGGCCGCCGAGCTCGGCGCGATCGGTCGCGAGCCCCGGCTGCACACCGTCCAGACCACCGGCGCCCACCCCCTCGAGCGCGCCTACCACCGGGTCCGCGCCATGCTCGCCGCCGCCGGCCAGGCCGGCCAGGAGCGCGGTGACGGCACCCGGCCGCGCCGCGCCGACGTCGAGCGGGTGCTCGCCACCGCGGCGCGCCACCGCTCGGCCTACATGTGGCCGTGGGAGAGCGAGCCCAAGAGCATAGCCACTGGCATCCTCGACGACGAGACCTACGACTGGCGGGCCGTGGTCGGCGCCATGCTGACGACCGGCGGCCAGCCCGTCGTCGTCGCCGAGGACCGGCTGGCCGAGGCCAGCGAGCTGGGCGCCGCGACCGGCATCCCGGCCGACCCGACCGGGACGGCCGGCCTGGCTGGCCTGCTCGACCTGCGGCAGGCCGGCGTGGTCGGCGCCGACGAGCGCGTCGCCGTGCTGTTCACGGGGGTGCGCCGTGGCTGAGCTGACCGGCCCCCGGCCGGGCCGATACGGAAACGGGACCTGCGATGGACTTCACCCTTAACGGCGCCCCGGCCTCGGCCGACGTCCGCCCCGGCGAGCACCTGCTGGAGGTGCTCAGGGACCGCTGCGCCGTCACGTCGGTCAAGGACGGCTGCGCACCGGAAGGCTCCTGCGGCGCCTGCACCGTGATCGTCGACGGCAAGGCCGTCGTCTCCTGCGCCCAGCCGGCCGAGCGCTTCGCCGGCCGGGCGATCACCACCCAGGAGGGGCTCCCGGCCGCCGACCGGTGGATGTGGGCCGACTGCTTCGTCGCCGCCGGCGCCTCCCAGTGCGGGTTCTGCTCGCCCGGCATCCTCATGAAGGCGGAGGCGCTCCTGGCCAAGACGCCCGAGCCGACCAGGGACGAGGTCGCGGCGGCGCTGGCGGGCAACCTGTGCCGCTGCACCGGGTACGTCAAGATCATCGATGCGATCATGCTCGCCGCCGGGTTTCGCCGGGGTGAGCCGCTGCCGCCCATCGACACCAGCGGCCGCGTGGGCTCCCCAACGGCCCGCTACCAGGGTCGCGAGCTCGCACTGGGCGACAAGCCCTACATCAACGACATGACCATGCCCGGCATGCTGCACGGCGCCATCCGCTTCGCCGACCACCCGCGCGCGGTGATACGTGCCATCGACACCAGCCGCGCCCTCGCCTATCCCGGCGTGGTGGCCGTGCTCACGGCGGCCGACGTGCCCGGCGACCGCGTCCAGGGCGAGATCACCCAGGACTGGCCGCAGCTCGTGGCGCCCGGCGAGACGACCAGGTACGTCGGCGACGTCATCGCGCTCGTGGCCGCGCAGACCCGGTCCGCGGCGTGCGAGGCGGCGGCCCGGGTCGAGGTCGGCTACGACGTCCTGGACCCGGTGACCAGCCCCGCCGACGCGATGGCCCCCGGGGCGCCGCTGCTGCACTCCCACGCGCCGGGCAACGTGCTGTCGGTCTCCGAGGTCAAGCGCGGTGACGTCGACGCGGCGCTCGCCGGGGCGGCGCACGTGCTCACCGAGACCTTCCAGACCCAGTTCATCGAGCACGCCTTCCTCGAGCCCGAGTCGTCCCTCGCGGTCCCGACGGCCGGGGGCGGGGTGCACTTCTACTCCCAGGGCCAGGGCATCTGGAGCGACCGCCGGCAGGTCGCGGGCCTGCTGGGCCTGCCCGAGGACCAGGTCCGGGCGACCCTGGTGTCGAGCGGCGGCGCGTTCGGGGCCAAGGAGGACCTCGGCGTCCAGGGGCACGCCGCGCTGCTCGCCTGCCGCACGGGCCGCCCGGTCAAGCTGACGCTGAGCCGGGCGGAGAGCATCCGCTTCCACGTGAAGCGGCACCCGCTCACGATGACCTACACGGTAGGCTGCGACGGCGACGGCCGGCTGCTCGGCGTGCGCGCCCGCATCGTCGGCGACACCGGCGCCTACGCCAGCGTGGGCGCCAAGGTGCTCGAGCGCGCCGCCGGGCACGCCTGCGGCGTGTACAAGGTCGCGGCCGTCGACGTCGAGGCCAGGGCGGTCTATACCAACAACCCGCCGTGCGGCGCGATGCGCGGGTTCGGCGCGAACCAGTCGAACTTCGCGATCGAGGGCATGCTGGACCGGCTGGCCGAACTGACCGGGCTCGACGGCTGGGAGATCCGCTGGCGCAACGCGGTCGAGACGGGCGACACCTTCGGCACCGGGCAGCGGCTGGGGCCGGGCGTGGGGATCAAGAAGACGCTGCTGGCGGTCAGGGACGCCTATCGCTCGACGGCGTTCGCCGGCATCGGCTGCGCGGTCAAGAACACCGGCGTCGGTAACGGCCTGGCCGAGTACGGCAAGGCGGTCCTCCGGCCGGAAGCCGACGGCTCGGTGACCCTGTTCCACTCCTGGACCGAGATGGGCCAGGGCGTGCACACCGTGCTCATGCAGATCGCCTGCGAAGAGCTCGGGCTTACGCCCGGGCATGTGCGGGTAACCGTGGACACCGACCGCGAGCTGGGCTGCGGCCAGACCACCGCCTCGCGCGCGACCGTGCTCGGCGGCCGCGCCGTCATCGACGCGGCCGGCAAGCTGAAGGCCAAGCTGAACGGGGGCCGGCTGGCCGATCTCGCCGGGCAGGAGTTCTACGGCGAGGTGGTGATCGACTGGACCACCAGGCCGGGCGATCCGACCCCGGACCCGGTGACGCACTTCGCGTACGGCTGGGCCACCCAGGTGGTCCTGCTGGACGAGACCGGGCGGATCACCAAGGTGGTCGCTGCGCACGACGTCGGCAAGGTCCTCAATCCGACGCTGCTGGCCGGCCAGGTCGAGGGCGCCGTGCACATGGGCCTGGGGCACAGCCTGTCCGAGGAGCTCGTCGTCTCCGGCGGGGTCCCGGTCACCACGACGCTGAAGTCTCTGCACATCATCCCGCCGTCGGGGATGCCGCCCGTCGAGTGCGTGTTCGTCGAGGAATACCAGCCCGAGGGTCCCTACGGCGCCAAGGGCATCGGCGAGATCGGCCTCGTCCCCACCGCGAGCGCCGTCGCCGGCGCGCTGCACGCCTTCGACGGCCGCTACCGGACCAGGCTCCCGATGAAGGACTCCCCCGCGGCGGTTGCCGCCGTTCCCCGACTGGCCCGGCGATGAGCGACAGCCTCACCCCTCCCACGCCGCCCACCCCCGGCGCTCTGGCGCTGTGCGGCGGCACGGTGGTCACCGGCCTCGATCCGGTGGAGATGGCCAGTGCCGACGTGGTGATCGACGGTGACAGGATCGGCGCGGTCGGGTACGCCCCGCCCGGCGTGCCGCGCCGGGACTGCTCGGGCGCCCTGCTGCTGCCCGGCAACGTATGCGCGCACACCCACCTGTACTCGGCGCTGTCCCGGGGCATGCCCTACCGGCTGGCCCCGCCAGGGAACTTCCTCCAGATCCTGCAGCGCGTCTGGTGGCGGCTGGACCGGGCGCTGGACGAGCCGAGCGTCCGGATGTCGGCGCTGGCGGGCGGCCTGGACGCGCTGCTGTCCGGGACGACGACGGTCTTCGACCACCATGCCTCGCCGAATCTCATCGACGGCTCGCTCGACGTCATCGCCTCTGCCCTCGACGAGCTCGGGCTGCGCTCGGTCCTGTGCTATGAGGTGACCGACCGCGACGGCGAGGACCGGGCGGCCGCCGGCATCGCCGAGAACAGCAGGTTCCTGAAGGCCAGCTGGCCGCGGGCCCGCGGCCTGATGGGCGCGCACGCGTCGTTCACGATGTCGGACGAGACCCTGGAGGCGTGCGCGGCGGCGGCCGCGGAGGCGGGCGTCGGCGTGCACATTCACGTGGCCGAGGACGCCGCCGACCAGCGCGACGCGCGAGCCGGGCACGGGTGCGGCGTCGTGGACCGGCTACAGACGGCGGGCGTGCTCACCGGCGGCGCCCTGCTGGCGCACTGCGTGCACGTCGACGCGCGCGAGCGGGACATCCTGCTCGCCTCCGGCGCCACGATCGCGCACAACGCCCGGAGCAACATGAACAACGGCGTCGGCCACAGCCCGCTGGCCGGGGGCGGGGACGAGGACGGCCGCGGTGCCGTCGCGCTGGGCACCGACGGCATCGGCGGCGACATGATCACCGAGTCGCAGGCGGCGTTCTTCCGGGCCCGGGAGGCGAGCGCGCGCACGTCCCCGTCGTGGCCGCTGGCCCGCCTCGCGGCCGGGTCGCGCGCGGCCGGCCGGGTCTTTGGCGAGCCGCTGCTCGGCCGCATCACGCCGGGGGCTCCCGCCGACATCACCGTGCTCGACTACGCCGCCCCGACGCCGGTGTCGGCCGACGCCATGGCCGGGCACTGGGTCTTCGGCCTCTCGCCGAGGCAGGTCAGGGACGTCGTCATCGCCGGCGACCTGGTCATCGCCGACCGCCGCTCGACCCGCGTGGACCAGGCCGCGCTCGCGGCCGAGGCGGCCGCGCAGGCCAGCCGGCTCTGGGCCCGGCTGGAGGACATTCCCCCGCACGACTTCACCCCGCAGGGAGGCGAGGCGAGATGACCGTCACGTCCGCGGGCCGGATGGCCCTGTACCTCCAGGACAAGCACCCCATCCGGGACGGCATGCGTTATGCGCAGTACGCCGAGTCCCGCGGGTTCGAGGCGGTGTGGCAGGCGGAGAGCAGGCTGGTCCGGGAGGCCACGGTGCCGATGGCGGCATACGCCGCGGTCACCAGCCGGATCAAGCTCGGGTCCGGCGTGATCCCGATCTGGACCAGGAACGTCGGCCTGCTCGCGGCGACGTTCTCGACCCTGTCCGAGCTAGCGCCCGGGCGGATCATGATGGGCCTCGGCGCCTGGTGGGAGCCGCTGGCGTCGAAGGTCGGCGTGGACCGGCGCAGGCCGCTGACGGCCATGCGCGAGGTGGTCGAGGCGACCCGGCGGCTGCTCGCGTTGGAACGGGTCTCCTACCACGGCGAGTTCGTGCACCTGGACGACGTGGAGATCGACATCGTTCACGGCGACCGTACCCCCCGGGACGTCCCGATCTACGTGGGCGCGACCGGCATGAAGATGATGGAGTTGGCCGGCGAGATCGCCGACGGCGTCCTGCTCAACTACATGGTCAGCCCCGACTACAACCGGCGCGCTCTCGAGGCCCTCGCGGCCGGCGCGGCCCGGGCCGGGCGCACGGTCGGCGACATCGACCGGCCGCAGCTCGTCGTCTGCTCGGTGGACACCGACCGCGCCGCCGCGCTCGACCGGTCCAGGGAACTGCTCACCCAGTACCTCGGGCAGCAGCCGCACATCATGAAGGCCAGCGGGGTCGACCCGGAGCTGATCGCCGAGATCGGGAAGATCCTCACCTGGCCGGCCAGCGAGGCCGACATCCGCCGGGCGATGAAGCTGGTGCCCGACGAGGCCGTCCAGATGATCTCGGCGTCCGGCACGCCCGACGAGTGCCGGGCCAAGGTCGCCGAGTACGTCGCGGCCGGCGCCACGTGCCCGATCCTGTACCCGCTCGGCGACGACGTCGAGCTGATGATCAACACGTTCGCCCAGTGAACATGTCACTGGGACAACCGAGGGGCACGCGAGCCGTGCCCGGAGAAAAGGGGTGGCTGCCATGCGGAGCTTTCTCGGCCGGGACATCCTGTCCCTGAAGGACATGGAACGGGATGAGTACCTGCAGATCTTCGGGGTCTGCGACGAGCTCCGGCCGTACGCCGCGCAGCGCCGCAACGGCGACCTGCTGAAGGACAAGACCCTGCTCACCGCCTTCTACCAGCCGAGCACCCGCACCCGGCTGGCCACAGAGGCGGCCATGCACCGGCTCGGCGGGCACGTGCTCGGCTTCGCCGACGCGAAAATGACCAGGGCCGGGGACTTCTACCAGGAGTCGATCAAGGACACCATGCACATGCTGGAGTACTACGGCGACGTCATCGCGATGCGCCACTTCCAGCAGGGCGCGCCGGCCGAGGCCGCCCGCTGGGCGTCGGTGCCGGTCATCAACTGCGGGGACGGCTGGGGTGAGCACCCCACCCAGGTGCTCACCGACCTCTACACGATCTGGCAGGCGAGGGACCGGCTCGACGGCCTGAAGGTGGCGTGCATCGGCGACATGCGGATGCGCACGATGCACTCGATCCTGTACGCGATGTCGCAGTTCGACCTGGAGGCGTTCGTCGTCAGCCCGCCGGACATGTCGCTGCTGCCGGAGTTCACGGCGGAGCTGGACGAGCGGAACACGCAGTACCGCGAGGTGGAGAGCGTGGAGAAGTGCATCGCGGAGGCCGACGTCATCTACATGGAGCCGGTGGTGCAGGCCGATTATGAGAAGTCACGGGTCGACCCCAGCCAGGACAACGCAGTCACGCCCGCCGCCTACCGGGTCACCCGCGACCTGCTCCGCAGCAAGGCCAAGAGCGACGCGATCATCCTGCACTCGCTGCCCCGGATGGACGAGCTGCCCCCGGACGTGGACGCCACCCGGCACGCCAGGTACTGGACCGAGGCGTTCAACGGCGTGGTCATGCGGATGGCGCTGCTGTCCCTCGTGCTCGGCGCGGTCGGTTAGGAGCGCGTCATGCAGACCTACCTTCGCGGCCGCGACCTCATCGACCTGTCCGAATGGACCCGGGACGAGATCAGCACGCTGCTGGACGTGGCGCTCGAGCTCAAGCGCGACCGTGCGCTCGGCCGGCCGCACCCGTACCTGCGGGACAAGGTTCTCGCCATGCTGTTCTTCTATTCGAGCACCCGCACCCGGGCCTCGTTCGAGGCGGGCATGGCCCAGCTTGGCGGGCACGCGCAGTTCATCGAGAGCCGGAGCACCCAGATCGCGCACGGCGACACGGCCAAGGAGATCGGCGAGATTCTCGGCCGGTACAACGACGGCATCGCCATCCGGTACATCGACTGGCAGCTGGGCAACCGGTACCTGCGCGAGGTCGCCGAGGCGAGCCGGGTCCCGGTGCTCAACATGCAATGCGACATCTACCATCCGCATCAGGCGCTGGCCGACCTGATGACGATCATCGAGCGCTTCGGCGATCCGCGGGGCCGCACGGCGACCATCAGCTGGGCGTACGCGTCCAGCTACCAGAAGCCGATCAGCGCGCCGCAGAGCCTGGCGCTGCTGCTGCCGCGGTTCGGGATGAACGTGCGCCTGGTCCATCCGCCCGAGTTCACGCTGATGCCGGAGATCATCGAGCAGGCCCGGGAGTTCGCCAGGCAGGGACACGCCGGCTTCGAGATCCTGCACGACTTCGACGAGGGCATCCGCGGCACGGACGTCGTCTACGCCAAGAGCTGGGGAGCGCTGCTCACCACCACGGATGAGGTGCAGGGTCAGAACCTCATCGACTCGTACAAATCCTGGATCACCGACGAGCCGCGGATGGCCACGGCCGCGGAAGACGCGATCTTCATGCACCCGCTGCCCGCCGACAGGAACATCGAGGTCACCGACGAGGTCATCGACGGTCCGCAGTCGGCGGTCTACGACGAGGCGGAGAACCGCCTGCACGCCCAGAAGGCGGTCATGGCGCTGACCATGAGCTAGTAGCTCCAGGGGGGTCGACCCCCCTATAACCCCCCGCCGCGGCGCAACCGCCGCGAAGGGTCTAGGGAGAGAAACGATGGAACAGCGGCTCGCGGTCATCGCGATCGGCGGCAATTCGCTGATCAGGGACCGGCAGCATCAGAGCGTCCAGGATCAGTACGTTGCGGCGCGGGAGACCTGCCACCACATCGTCGGCATGATCCGTGACGGCTGGGGCGTCGCGATCACCCACGGCAACGGCCCGCAGGTCGGCTTCATCCTCCGGCGGTCCGAGCTGGCCGCCCACGAGCTGCACGAGGTACCGCTCGACGTCTGCGGGGCAGACACCCAGGGTGCGATCGGATACGAGCTGCAGCAGAATCTCTGCAACGAGTTCCGTCGCTACGGCATCGACCGGGACGCGGTCACGCTGGTCTGCCAGACCGAGGTGGCGGCGGATGACCCGGCCTTCGCCAAGCCGAGCAAGCCGATCGGCTCCTTCATGGACGCCGCGCAGGCGGAGCGGCGGCGAGCCGAGGGATGGGACATCTTCGAGGACTCGGGGCGCGGCTGGCGCCGCGTGGTCGCGTCGCCGCGGCCCCTGCGGATCGTCGAGTTGCCGTCGATAAGGAGGCTGCTCGACGTCGGCACCGTAGTCATCGCGGTCGGGGGCGGCGGGATCCCCGTAGTGGCCGACGAGTCCGGCGATCTGCAGGGCGTGCCCGCCGTCATCGACAAGGACCTGGCATCGGCCCTGCTGGCCAGCGAGATCGGTGCCGACCTGTTCGTCATCTCCACCGCGGTGGAGAAGGTCGCGCTGGAGTTCGGCACCCCGCGGCAGCGCTGGGTGGACCACCTGACGCTCGCGGAGGCCGAGCACTATCTCGCCGAGGGACGGCACTTCGCTGCGGGCAGCATGGGCCCGAAGATCGAGGCCGTCATCTCCTACCTCGAGCGCGGCGGGAAGGAGGCGCTCATCACCGACCCCGACAACCTCGAGCGTGCCCTCGCCGGCCAGACCGGGACGCGGATCACCCGCGACTGAGCCTCGGCCTGCTATGCGTAGCGCAGCGCGTCGCCGGGCCGGAGGTGGGTAGCGCGCCTGATCGGCACGAGGGTGATGAGGAGTGCGAGCAGGATGGTGCCGGCGAGGCTGAGCGCGAGGTTCCAGGCCGGGAAGGAGACCGTGATGCTGAGATTGAGGACGTTATTGAGCAGCCAGACGAGAAACCGGTCGAGCACGTAGCCGAGCGGCACCGCGATCAGCCACCCTGCCGTGGCCAGGGTGAGGGTTTCGGTGGCGAAGATGCGGCGGATGTCGCGAGC
>Ga0070706_100007426_pt1 | contig 10280 bp, 9 predicted proteins | sample KBSK5501metaG_FD_65476 | JGI IMG/M metagenome (GOLD analysis project Ga0070706, IMG submission 65476) | Corn, switchgrass and miscanthus rhizosphere microbial communities from Kellogg Biological Station, Michigan, USA - KBS K5-50-1 metaG | ecosystem: Host-associated > Plants > Roots >...
TGCAGTTGGCAAGGTGCTATCAGGCAGTATCGCCCATCACATCAGATGCTCGCCTGCGGGCGAGGCGGCATTCATCCCCTGCCCTGAAGGGGCGGGGCCTTCTGCCGCTGAAAGGTAACCCCGGCAGCGCAATCAGCAGTATTTCGGGCACGACGACCTACTTCTTCCCTAGAGGCCTGCGCCACAGAGAGATTGGCCGGCGACTAGAGCTCGAGATCCATGTCCATGTCGTACTCGGCGGCCATCTTGAGCACTTCGTTGCGCTGGCCGCGCACCAGCTCAACATCGCGCGCGCGTAGCGACGTGCTGGCCCAGGCGCGCTCGCGCGGCCGCCACATCAGGTGCTGCACGAACATCGGCCACATTTCTTTGCTCACGCGCGCGATCTGGCGCTTTGTCTTCGCGGTCGACCGCTCCAGCAGCATGCGCTCGTAACAGACGCCCGAGGCGTGGTGGATGCCGTCGTCAACCGTCAGGCGGCTACAAATCTCGGCCAGGATCGTGCCCGGCGCCGCCTTGGCGATCTGGTGGAAGCGCGGGATGACGAGCCCCTCGAACGCGACCTGGAAGAGCCAGATCTTCTCTTCGATGGTGTCGACGTTCATCGTCAGCTCGCCGAGCTTCTCGAGGTACGGGTCCGGCTCGCAGACGCCTCCCACTTCATTGGAAAGGCGCAGCCACGCCTCCAGATGGCGGGCCTCATCCTGCGTCATGGTCGTGTAGTACAGGCGTGCGTCGTGGTCCGCGGCATCGCGCAGGAGCTGCACCGAGCACTGCACCGCGATCATGTCGGCTTGCAGCTGCTGGGTCACCACCGAGCGCCACATCGCATGGCGGCGCGCGCGCTTCACCTCGGCGCCCGTCCCTTCCGGCACCGGCGCGATCTTGCCCCAGGAGAGCGCGCGCACGTCCCACGCCTGCTTCTTGGCGAGGTAGTAATAGCGCTGCATGCCTTCGAGGGCCCGTTGCTCGATCGACTTATTGCTCTGCTGGATGGTGTCACTCAGGATGGTGTCGGTCTCGGCGCTGATACCAGTCTGTACTACATCAATCGTCACTCCGGCCCCCTTCTCAGTTGCCATTCGATGTGCCGCTGGGTTGAGGCGGCGGCCATCAGGTGCGAAGGCACCCGCCGCCCGCGCATACCATACCACGTCGTCACCGCTTACGTGCGAGGTCCTACGCTTGCCATCCGGCCACATGCGCCCGTCCGGCACATGCGCTGCGGCGCGCGCAAGCTCGCCACGCGTGAGGGCTTTGCTCCATGAAACTCGCTGACGTGGGTCTGCGCCCCGTGAGTTGACCGCACCCGCATCACGCGGCTGCATTCTAACATGTGCCCGCTGTTCTGTCACCTGGCGGCAAAGGGAGGCGACGGTGTTGCGGCTCCCAAGCGTGCCCAAGCTGGGGCCGATCTCTGGGGACAGTCTGCTATACTGTGCCCGACTCGCATGGTGCCCGCCGGGCGCGGTGGGGCGCGGTGGGGCGCGCACGCGACAGGGAAGGATGAGAGCGGCGATGAGCGAAGGCGTTGGCGGCACGGCTACCTGGCCGGCGGACATCATTCACGTCAACGAGGACGGCTGGGTGCTGATCAATCGTGGGCGAGCGCACGGGGTGTTGCCGGGGTTGCGGCTGTTGGTGGTCGGCAGTGGCATCCGCGAGCTACGCGATCTCTTCCCGGCCGCCGCGCGCGAGGTGGCGGGCGACGCGACGAGCCAGCCGCCTGCGCCCGCCCTGCGCACGCGCCGCACCTACGAGCAGCTCGACGTCGTCTATAGCGAGGATGCCTGCGCCGTGGCTGTTGCCACGCGCACGCCGCCCGAGCGCCGCCCCGAGTTCTATCGCGGCCTGGAGGGCGAGCTGTTGGTCTGGGTGCCGCTGCCCTCCGGCTTCACGTGGCCGCAACCCGGGGCGGACGAGCATGACCTGCCGCCCGATGCGGTCGCCAACGGCGACACGGGGGACCGTCAGGAGGAATCCTGGGACGCGGACGACACAGCGGACACTGCCGGCGAGGACGAGGTGGATACGCCGCCCGAGCTTGCCGAGCAGGACGACGAGCGCTGGGAAGAGGCGCTGCCGCTCAACGGCGTCAACGTGGGCGACCACGTCGTGCCTGCCGTGCCGGTGGCGACGACAGCCGCGCCGGCGGCGACAGCTGCCTCCGCCCCCGCCGTCGGCGCGCCCAGCGCCGAGCCGCGCGAGAATCCCTTCGAGAGCGGACGGGACTACGAGTGGATGAAGCCGCAAAGTTAACTGCCTGCCGTGCCGCGCCTGGTGGGGCATGTCTAAGTCGCTGCCCTTGTCGCCCTCATCGCGTGGGCCGGTATCTGTCACCCTCTCCGCGCCGACGTCTGGCTCCCCTCTCCGACGCGGAGAGGGGCTTGGGGTGAGGTTCCTGCCCGGCGCTACGCTTATCCTCAGCGGCGGGCGTTCCCCGCTGCCATGCCGATCTCCTGGAGGCTCCCTATGCGGCGCATCATCCTGGACTGCGATCCCGGCCACGACGACGCCATCGCCATTCTGCTGGCTGCGCACTCACCGGCCCTCACGCTCGAAGCCATCACGACGGTGGCGGGCAACCAGACCGTCGAGAAGACGGCGCGTAACGCGCTGCGCGTGTGCAGCCTGGCGGGCATCCGCGACGTGCCCATTGCCGCCGGCATGACGCGGCCACTGGTGCGCGAGCTGCGCGTCGCCGCCGATATCCACGGCAGCTCTGGGCTGGATGGGCCCACCCTGCCGGAGCCGGACCTGGCGCTCGCGCCGCTGCATGCCGTGGACCTGCTGATCGAGAAGCTGCTCACCTCGGACGGCGACATCACGCTCGTCGCGACGGCGCCCCTCACCAACATCGCCGCCGCGCTGCGCCGCGAGCCGCGGATCATCCCCAAGATCCAGGAGATCGTGCTGATGGGCGGCGCCATCGGCTTGGGCAACACGACGCCCGCCGCCGAGTTCAACATCTATGTGGACCCCGAGGCCGCGCACGCCGTCTTCACCTGCGGCCGGCCGCTCACCATGATCGGGCTGGACGTCACCCACCAGGCGCAGGCGACGCCCGCAGTACGCGAGCGCATCCGCGCGCTCGGCACGCCCGTCGCGCAGCTAGTGGACGGCTTGCTGGAGTTCTTCGCGGACACCTATTTGCAGGTCTTTGGCTTCCCGGCGCCGCCCGTGCACGATCCGTGCGCCGTCGCGCGGGTGATCGATCCGACATTGCTGCGCGCCAAGCCAATGCATGTAGACATCGAGCTGCGTGGCGAGCACACCACCGGCCGCACCGTCTGCGACCTGTATGGCAGCACCGGCCAGCCCGCCAATGCCGAGGTCGGCCTGGAGCTGGACGTGCCGCGCTTCTGGGACCTGCTGATCGACACGCTGGCGACGTACTAACCTACAGCGGCGCCTGCGCGGGGTAGTCCGCGCTCTTGCGGGCCATCTCCTCGATGACACGCATGGCGGCCAGCGCAACATGCTCGTGCCAGGGACGCGCCACCACCTGCACGCCGACGGGCAGGCCCGCGCTCCCCAGCTCAGAGCGCCGTGCCGTCCGCTCCGCCGCATCGCGCGAGCGCTTGCGCGCCGACTCCTCGTCCGCGCGCACCCGTGTCACCGGGACGACGCCGGCGGGATAGCCGAGCACGTTGTAGAGCACGATGTAGCCACCGCCGACGACGATGTCCTTGCTGGCGCCGTGCGGAATCGCCGCCAGCGCATGCGCCGGGCAGACGATCACGTCGAAGGGACCACCCTCGTCGCCGTCGAGCGCGGCGGCGAAGCGGCGCTGGTATGCCAGTTGCTCTTCGACAAGCCGCCAGTAGTGGTGTGTGTCGCGATGGCCGAAGTTACGAATGGTCCCCGCCGCGGTTCGCTGGCCCAGCAGGCGTAGCAGCGCGCCCAGCACGGCAAGAGTCGGCGCGGGCTGCGCCGCCAGCGCGGCCAGCTGCGCCAGCCGCGGATCCTTCTGCTCGTGCGCCAGCAGCGCGCGTAGGCCGCGCCCACCATCCGCGCTGAAGATGCCAAAGAGCAGAGCGACGGCGTCCCCGACCGCTGGTGGACGCCACTCCGCGACCTGAGCTCCGCGGCCGGCGAGGTGCCCCGCCGCCTCCACCACCGCACGGCGTACCGCTGGCGAGACGGCGAAGGTACCGTCGTCCGTGTAGTACGCGACCCGCAGCCGCGCGATATCCGCCGCCGCGGGATCGCCGAGCGGCCGCGGCGGCTCCACAGCGGGCGCGCGGCCGCCGTTGAGAATCTCCAGCGCCAGCGCCACGTCGTCTACGGTGCGGGCCAGCGGGCCGACCTGGCTCACGATGGCGCGCTCGCCGAGCGGGAGCGAGTAACGCCCGGCGTCCTCACAGCGGCCCACCGTCGGCCGCATCCCCACCACGCCACAGTAATTGGCCGGCACGCGAATGCTGCCGGCGAGATCGGTACCCAGACCGAGCGGGCTGCCGCCGGCCGCAAGGATTGCCGCCTGGCCACCGCTGCTGCCGCCAGGCGTGCGCGCGAGATTCCAGGGATTGTTGGTGCGCCCGTAGGCGGGATTGTCGGACTCGTTGTAAAGCAGCGCCTGGGCGACGTTGGTCTTGCCGAGCACGATGGCACCCGCCGCGCGCAGCCGTGCCACGTAGAGGTCGTCCGCCTCGGCGAGCACACCCTTGCGTCCAGCGAAGCCGAAGGTGGAGGGCGTTCCGGCAAGGTCGAGGGATTCCTTGATGGTGACGGGTACGCCATGCAGTGGGGGCAGCGGCTTGCTGGTGGCGCGGCGCTGGTCGCCGGCGCGCGCCTCCTCGCGTGCGGCGGCGTAGCGTGTCACGACGACGGCGTTCAGCCGTGGATTCACTGCCTCGATGCGCGCGATGTGCGCCTCCACCGCCTCCACCGCCGAGACATCGCCGCTGGCGATGCGCGCCGCCAGCGCGCGCGCCGAGAGCCGCGTCAGCTCCTCCCCATCCGACATACTCATACTCATGCGCTGCCCTGCCCCCTCACCCGCGCTGCCCTGAGCCTGCCCTCGCTTTCCAGTCTAGTGTAGCATTGCCAGCCAAGCGGCGCGGCCAGGGGCCACTGATCCTCGCCGCGCCATGTAAGAAACCGTCCGCTACATCGGGCACGCAGCTGGGATAGCTCTGCCAGAGGGCCTGGGTACCTAACCCTTCCTAGCCATCCCAGCGCTGTGACCGACGCGAATGGGCTGTGCTAGAGCCGCGCGTGACCCCGACAACACGCCGCGGCCGGCCACGCCTGCATCCCCTCCGTCGCATCCTCAACGCGATCTTCTATCTCGTGCACAGCGCCTAGTGATGGAGGCTTGACAAATGAACTGGACCAAGGCTAATATTGCTAAAAATAATGGCAAATTTAACCATTCACAATGGCGTTTTGAGCGGTGGAGCGGCGTTCTGCCGCCGCCTTGCTCCGCGACGGCGAGACGGAGATGATTTCGTGTAGGAGGGACAGACCATGAGCGAAGAGCGCGCGCAGATTCTAGAGATGCTGGTGGCGGGGCGGGTGACCGTGGAGCAAGCAGATCAGTTACTACAGGCTCTCGACGCCGCATCCCCGGCTGCACCTCACGAGCCGGCGGCTCAGTTGGGAGGGCAACGGCGGCGAGACGAGCGAGCGGACGACTTCTTCGCCACCCTGACGCCCGAGCAACTGATCGAGCTGCATGATCACGATGTGAGCAGGGCGTTCATCGAGCAGATGCGCGCGGCGGGACTGCACGGTCTGAGCGTCGACGACCTCATCGACCTGTACGACCACGGCGTCACGCCGCGCTTCGTCCTCGACCTGCGGAAGACAGGATTCACCGAGCTCACCAGCGACGATCTCGTGGAGCTGTACGACCACGGGGTGGACGCGGCCTTTGTGCGCGAAATGCAGGAAGCCGGACTCGCTGCGGCGACCCCGGACCAGCTCGTCGAGATGTACGACCACGGGGTGGGCGCGGCGTTCGTGCGCGAGATGCGCGACCTGGGCTTCACCAATCTAGCCCCAAGCGAGTGGGTCGAGCTGCGCAATCACGGCGTCGACAGCGATTTCGCGCGCGAGATGCACAGCCAGTACCCCACTCGCCAGGGTAGGCGGGACGAGCCCGGCGAATAAGGAACACCGACAGTTGCTACGGATACACCCATGGAGGCGCCTCATGGGCGAGCGAGCGGCGCACGTATGGATCGCTATCGGATTGGAGGGGGCACAATGAGATGCGCAGGGTAGGCGGAGATGGGAGCCGGGCGCCGCTTCTCCCGTTGATCACGCGCGATCCCGTGAGCGGCGGCGAACTGGTCGTGACGCGGCTAGAGTCCCCTCAGAGCGGCCTCGTGATTGAGGGCGCATTCAGCCTCGGGTGGATCGGCCGTCTGACACCGGAACAGCTGGAGTTCGTTGGCCACCTCGTGCGCAATCGCGGCAACGTGCAGAAGGTAGCCTCCGACTTGAATATCGCTTATAACACGGCGCGCAACCGCCTCGATGATATCGTGGCGGCCTTGGACGTGACGGACACGGGAGGCGACCAAGTTCGGGAGCGGCGCACGGCAGTGTTGCGGCGTCTGTCCCAGGGCGAAATCGAGTTTGACGAGGCGCTGCGCCTCCTGGAGCAATGAGCCGCGCCAGGCGCTGCGACACGGCGCCTATCATGCCTGCACAGCCAGGAGGCGGGCGCGGCCGTGGGATATGCACTGCGAGATCCACTACGACCGCGCCATCACCACTCGATCGTGGGCTACGTCATGCCAATCAGCGCAGGCCGTCGAGCTGGTAGACGCTGAGGGGCTGCGTCTTGCCCTTGACGGTGAGCGGGCTCAGCTCGTGCGCGGCGATGAACGGGGCCACCTCCATGAAGGTGGCGGCGCTCAGCAGAATCTGATTGGCGGAGGCGTTGGACTGCAAGCGCTGCGCCAGGTTGACGGCGTCGCCGATGGCGGTGTAGTTCTGCAAGCGGTCGCGCGAACCGATGTTGCCGACGACGGCCAGCCCGGTGTGCACGCCGATACCATACTCGACCTGCGGCCCCTGCGCGCCGGAGCTGCGCTCCAATGCCGCATGCATTGCCCACGCGGCGCGCACGGCCCGGCGCGCGTGGTCCGGCTGGGGCAGCGGCGCGTTGAAGATCGCCATCAACGCGTCGCCGATGAACATCGTCAGCGTACCCTCTTCCTGCCAGATCGCCTCGGTGAGGATGTCCAGATACCCATTCAGGATGCGCACCAGCTCGCCTGGCGCGTGCTGTTCGGCCAGCCGGGTAAAGTTGCGGATGTCGGCGAAGATCACGCTGATCTCGCGCGTCTCGCCGCCCAGATTGAGCGCGGTCGGATCCGCCAACAGCTGGCGCACGACGGCGGGATGCACGTAGCGCCCGAAGACGCGCTGGATCTCCTCGGCATGGCGCTGGCTCTGGCGCAGCTCCGTTAGATCATCCACCACCATCGCGACACCCAGCGACTCACCCTCGCCCTCGGCGGCGCGCAGCGGCGACACATTCAGCCGCAGAGACACCTCTCCCCGGTCCGCCAGCGCGCGGGTCATCTCGTGGCCCAGCGTCACCTCCTGCTCGGTCACCGCGCGGCGCATGATCTCCGAGAGCTCGGTGTCACCCAACCCGGCCAGCACCTCCTGATAGGGCTGGCCCACGGCGAGATCGCCGGGGAGGCCGAAGATTCGCTCCGCGGCGCGATTGAACGCCGTCACGCTACCCAGGGTATTGGCCGTCACGACACCACTGGCGATCGAAGCGAAGATGTTGTCGGTGTACGCCTTCATCGCGCTGATCTCGCGTATGCGGCGGCGCAGATCGGCGAAGAGCCGCGCATTGTCGATCGCGATGGCGGCCTGATTGCAGAACGCGGCCAGCAGATCGAGGTGGGCGGTATCGAAGAGCGCGGCCTGGTTGCGGCTATCCACATAGACGATGCCGACGCCGTGCCCGCGCACGCGCAAAGGTGCGCACATGACGGAGCGGATGCCGTAGGCGACGATGCTCACGCGCGACCGCAGCCGTTCGTCTTCCTGCGCGTCCACCGTCAGCAGTGGCTGCTGCGACTGCCAGACACGGTCTACCACGCCGGCGCTCAAGCCGAAGTCGGCCTGGGCCAGCGGCAGCCCATCGGCGCCGCGCGCCGCCGCGAACTCCAGCCGCTGCGCCCGCTCATGCCAGAGCATGAGGAACCCGCGCTCGGCGCGCACGACCTCGATCAGCTGCGCCATGACCCGGCCGAGCAGGTCTTCCAGCTCCAGCGAGGTATTGAGCTCCTGCGCGATGTGATAGAGCGTGGTGAGCCGCTCGCGCTCGCGCTGGAGCGCGTCCAGATTGCTCTGCGCCAGCTGCACAGAGGCGGTAAGCCGCCGTACCATGTCGCCCAAGCGCGCGAGATGCAGGTCCGCTTGCCGCGCGATTTCGAGTGACTGGGAGAGCAGGCGGGTACGCGGATCAGCCAAGTCTGTGGAGAACGACCCCTCGACGAAGCGCTCGAGCCGCGCCGCGTGATCGTGGAGCGTCGCGGCGATCTCGGCCACGCTGCGCGCGAACGTGGAGACGTCCGCCTGCGCGCGATCTTGCGCGGCGCGCGCGGCAGAGGCGACCTGGGTGGCCAGCGCCGGCTCGCCGATGTACGTCGTGAGGCCGCCACCCGGCTGCATCGTCGGCGGCGCGATGGGCACGCCCGCCGCGGCGAGCGTCGGCGCACCGGGAACCGCCGGCGACTGCGTCTGCGCTTGCGCCACGGCCGGCATAGGGAAGCTGCCCGGCGACATACGCACGGTGCGCTCGGTGCTGATGTCGTGCTGCTGGGAGCCGGAGTCGGGCGGCTCTGGCCGTCGCTGCATGGTCGCGTTCCCCTCATCAGTGGCCGCTCGCCGCTATCCTTGGCGGTATCTAGGCGGCAGGCACGTCGAGTATACCACGGCCGCCAATGGGCCGCGCCGCATGTGTGTGCCTCTCCCCACCACACGATGCGCACACGCGCCGTTTTCGTCTCATCGGTGCCGCCGCTCGCACATGAGTAGTTGTAGGTAGCCCCGTAGGTCGCTATACTGGGGTGGCACGACAGGGTGGCGGCGCCCCCGCGGCAGAGTGGCGCTTCGGCGCTTCGGCGAGAGGAAACAGGCACCATGGCGGCAGGCCAGGCACGGCGAACGTCGCGGTGGGGAAGGTGGCCGGCGGCGCTGCTGGCCTGCGCCGCGCTCGCGTTGCTGCTCGCCGGCTGCAGCACATTACGGGCCGGGCAGCAGACGGCGCCAGCGGCGACGCAGACGGCAACCAGCAGTGGACCGACGGCGACGCCGCGCTCCACAGCGCCACCCAGCCCGACGGCCGTCCAGATCACCGATCTGGGCGCGTTCCGCCAGAAGCTGAGCACCAGCTATACCAGCAATCACTGGGAGAATGTGAATCCCCTGCTCAGCCCCAACTTTTCCTTCCAGGGCACCGACAGCGGCGGCGCACAGCTTGTGATGCCAGCCTCCGCGCACGATCTGAAGCAGCTCTTCACCAGCGAGGGCACGTGGACGCAGGCGCCGGGCTGGCAGGTCGCGAACCACAAGTGCTTCGCCGGCACGACCCCTTTCTCGCAGCAGTTGGGCTTCGACGGCGACGGCGGCAGCTTTGTGCTGCTCGGCGTCGAGCGCTGGCAGGGCTACTGGGTGATCGCCTGGGCCTTCCAGGATCCTCTGGGCGGCTCCAACGCCTGCGCCAGCGAATAGCGCACCTTCGCGTCGGCCACTCCCCGCCCCTCACCCTTCCCTATACTCATCGCCCTCATGCACGGCCATGGCACCATGTCGAAAGTCATCTTGCACCTGCCGCGAGAAGGTGACCAACGAGACTTCATTCCCCCACGTCGGCATGCTATCGTGTCTCTCGGCGAGATGCCCCGGTGCTTCGTTACGCGCCTCGCGGCCGCGATTTTCTTGGGTGGAGGAGTCTTTATGGCAAGCACGACCGACGTCATTCGAGTCGAAAACCTGCGCAAGTACTATGGCAAGACCAAGGCAGTAGACGACATCAACTTCGCCGTCTACTCCGGCGAGATCTTTGGCATGCTCGGCCCCAACGGCGCCGGCAAGAGCACGACCATCGAGATGATCGAAGGGCTGCGCGTGCCGGATGCCGGCGCCGTCTCGGTGCTCGGCCTGCGCCAGCCCCAGGACGCCAAGGCCATCAAGCAGCGCATTGGCATCCAGCTTCAGACCACCGCGCTCTACCCGCGGCTGACAGTCACCGAGCTGCTCGATCTCTTCCACACGTTCTATCCGGGCCAGCGGACGGT
>Ga0070706_100007431_pt1 | contig 10276 bp, 8 predicted proteins | sample KBSK5501metaG_FD_65476 | JGI IMG/M metagenome (GOLD analysis project Ga0070706, IMG submission 65476) | Corn, switchgrass and miscanthus rhizosphere microbial communities from Kellogg Biological Station, Michigan, USA - KBS K5-50-1 metaG | ecosystem: Host-associated > Plants > Roots >...
GGCCAATCCGGGGACTCTCAAAAAGAGAAGTAAGCACACTAAAACTGCGTTGCCAGTGAAAGTTATCAATGGCAACCGAGAAGTTTTTTGAAATCAGGCGGCTGCTAGAAGAGCAGCAATAGATTCATTGCGGCCTCGGCAACTGCGAGCACATCTACCGCGTTTGCAGCGGGTGGGGTACTCATTTGTCGCAGATTTGCCGAGTCATCGGGTGTTATCTGAGCAGCGCCGCACGGCGGCGTTGACGTTTGCCCTGGTTGTGGTGGCGCGCAGGGCCCTGTTGGCGTCTCGCCAGCGAAAGCGGTCACTGCGAGCACGAACGTCAAAACGACGGCGGCGCTTACCCTTTTTAGGTTCTTCATGTTTTCTCCTTAACTTCGGGAGTTGGTGGTACGGTTCTCCCTTTGAAACGAACAAGAGGAAGCGGGTTTAAGGCGGCGCCTGACTTGTAGTAGCGAGTGACGCAGCCAGCGCTTCCCGGCGCACACTTTTTATCAAGTATACAGAAAGGCAAGCCTCCCATGAACTTAGAGTCTCAGCTAGCAGCGCTTAGCAACCAGAGTCGCGATCTCCCACTTGCAGAGCGGGCTGAGCTTTCGTGTCGCGTGGCTAAACAATTCGAGAAGGCTGGTGAGTACGAGGCAGCGTGCGAATCCCTGGGCGAGTTTTGGCCCGATCGTGATAAACCGCCGAACGTCACAGGCCTTGGCCAAGAGAAGTCAGCCCAGATCCTACTGCGGGTTGGCGTTTTGGCCGGATGGATTGGCAGCGCGGATCAAACTGAAGGGAGCCAGGAGAGGGCTAAGAATCTGATTACGCAGAGCGTAGAGATCTTCGAAGAGCTTGGACAACCTGAGAAAGTTGCAGAGGCGCGTGGCGATCTTGCGCTCTGTTACTGGCGCGAAGGTGCATATGATGAGGCACGTATCCATCTGGAAAACGCATTAAGTCTTTTGCGTAACGAGAACAGTGAACTCAAGGCAGTCCTGCTTATTCGCGCAGGGATCGTTGAAGTTTGGGCCCAGCGCGTGAATGAGGCGTTGCGTCTCTACTACGAAGCAACGCCTCTGCTGGAGCAAAGTGAAGATCACGCTCTCAAAGGAGCCTTCCACAATGAGTTCGCCCTCCTGTTTACAAGACTTGCCACCGAAGAAAATCGGGAAGATTATTTGGACCGAGCATTAATCGAAGCCGCAGCCGCCAGTTTTCACTTTGAGCAAGCGGGCAACCAACGCTATCTCGCTCGTGTGGAGAACAATCTCGGTTACTTGTTCTTTACAATCGGACGATACAAGGATGCACACAAGCATCTCGATCGCGCTCGTCAGCTCTTCCTCGAACTGAAGGATGTTGGAACAGTTGCTCAAATAGATGATACTCGGGCTCGAACTCTACTCGCCGAAGGCCGTCTCACAGATGCCGAGCGATTTGCGCGTCAGTCGGTAAGAGCGCTTGAGAAGGGGGGCGAGCAAGCGGTCCTGGCGGAAGCACTGACCACTCACGGGGCCTCGCTGGCGCGCCTAGGCAACTACAAACGTTCGAAAGCCTTATTGGAACGCGCGGTCGAAGTTGCTCAAACAGCGGGCGATCTGGAAGGTGCGGGTCGCGCCAAGTTGAGTCTCATCGAGGAATTGAGTGCTCAGACATCCGCAGTGGAGTTGGCATCGATCTATGAATCCGCGGCCGACCTCTTGCAGCACTCTCAAGATCCGTCCGCCAGCAAACGCTTGATCTCTTGTGCTCGCAAAGTAATTGATGCGTTGGCAGCCGCAGAGCACGACCAGGATTCTGACGCGAAACACTCGTGGGAGGGGTTCTCTTTCAGACAGGAGATAACGAAGATTGAGAAGACGCTAATCGAGCGCGCCCTGAGAGACGCTGGAGGGTCGGTAAGCAAGGCGGCGCGTTTGCTTGGCCTCAAGCATCATCAGAGCCTCATCTCATTAATAAACAGCCGGCACAAGGATTTGCTCAACACGAGGTCTGCTGTCCGCAAGCGAAGACACCACCTGTTTCCCAAGCCGAGAAAGATCAAAAGGAAGGTCGTTAGGCGCGGCCCTGAGCGGGCCACATCCCAGATCTCCATTCTGCACGTTGAGGACAACAGGCCCATTGCCAAACTGGTGGATGAGATGTTCGCCGCGGAAGAATGGCTCGTCGAGCTTTGCACGGACGGCGACAGTGCGCTGCGGAAACTTACGGGCAACGATCACTATGATGTGCTTCTGGTCGATAACGATCTTCCCGGCCTGAGCGGTCTGGAACTGGTGCAGCGCGCTCGCAAGATAACGCACCGGCGCCGCACGCCCATCGTCATGCTTTCCGGAAGTGATTGCGAGACTGAAGCCTGGGGCGCTGGTGTAGATGCTTTTCTCAGAAAGCCAGAACAGATTGGTGAATTGCCATCGACTGTCACCAGGGTCTTGGAGGGCGGATCTGAGCACGCTTAGACTTCAAGCCTCATCGCGCGCAAGTGAGTGCGCGACCGCCGTCGATCGAATAGGTAGCGCCCGTTATCCACGATGCTTTCTCGGAAGCAAGAAAAAACACCAGTTCGGCAATCTCGCGCGGATCGCCCACGCGTCCTAACGGATGCGTGGTTTTCGAGCGTTCCAGGAACTGTTCGTAATCTGCTTCGCCCATTCCCCCGCGCCTGTGAATCTCAGTAACGACCACGCCTGGATTTACAGCGTTCACGCGCACGCCTTTGGGTGCGAGTTCGAGGGCGGCGCAGCGGGTTAACTGATCGACGCCGGCTTTCGAGACGCAATAGGCCAGCACGCCAGGGAACGAACGCAGGCCAGTCACGCTGGAAACATTCACGATGCTGCCCTTCGTCTTTACGAGGTGCGGCGTGGCCAGCTGCATCAGATGAAAGACGGCGCGAAGATTTACGTTCATCATCGCGTCCCACGCGTCGAGCGAAGTATTCTCGATTGATCCGTTGGAAATATGCCCGGCCGCATTCACCAAAACATCCAGACGGCCAAACCTAGCGATCGCGCTATCAATCGCGCGCTGCATCTCAGTCTCGTTGGTCACGTCAGCCGTAATCGCCAGCGCGTGACCGCCGGCTTTCTCAACCACGCTCTCAACTTTGCGCAGCGCTTCGACCTTGCGCCCCAGGGCCACCACGCTCGCTTTACTTTCAGCAAAACGAAAAGTGACGGCCCGGCCAATTCCCGAAGTTGCACCGGTTACCAGCACGACTTTATTAGCGAAGCCATTTTCCATACCGGCATCCTTTCCCGGCGACTGCGAACCGCCGACTTCCGCGCTCAGCGCTGTCCGCTTCGAGTCTCAGCGAACCCAATGGAATAATTCGCCGGGTATATTGACATACGAGGCTCGGAGTTGACTATAATTCGATTCGCGGCCCGATTACACCAACGGTTTGGTCTTGCGAGTTTGAATTGTTTGAAGTCATCATCGCACTTCGCTACTGATTCGTAGTTTCCTTCTTCAGTCGGAGAGTTAGTCAATGGAATCGCAAGATCGGGCCTTTCATAGATTGAGACGTGCGCGCGAATCGGGCGAGTTTTCTTCGCCGCGCCGCCACTCGCGTCCTCGCATGCCCTCGACATCCGGCTATATGGTGGCGGCCAGCGCTACCGCCGGAACTCTGTTTTTCCTGCTCTGGTGGATGTTGCAAGGCGAAGAAAATCCCTGGGTGCCTGCGGGTTTGGCTGCCAGTGTGGTGATGCTGGTTGCGGTTGCAGCGCGCGAGGCGGTGATTCGCCGCGCGTGGACTCGGCACATCCTGGAGCAGGACAAGTTCGCGCGCCGCGAATCCAGAACCGGCAGGCAGTCTTCCAGGGGTATCGGGTCGACAAGTCTGCAAAGCGCAACCTTGCGTGCTTTGCAAAAACAATCGGCCGAAGTGGATGCTAACGATTCGCTCCCGGAAGCTCATCGCGAAATTTATCAACTCTGCACTGATTATCTGGCGAGTACTGACGAGGCTTTACGCGCGCCCGAGATAACGGTTGAGAATCGCCTTGCCCTGCGCGCTGCCCAGGAGCGCGCGCGAAATTTACAAAGACATCATCTGCTAACGTGGGCTCGGGACTCGGCGCGCTCGCTAACGCGCGAAGCACAGCAACGCGTTCGGCTTCACGAAAAAATCGAGATAGCCAATCGCGCGCTGGATTGTATAGACAATGCGTTGCTGACGTATCCCGATGAGCAGGAGCTTAATCAGTCAGCCTGGGCCGTGCGCGAATTCATAACCTCCAGCAGAGTCGCGCATTGGGTTGAGCTGGGTGAGCGCGCGGCTTTCAAAGGGCATTACCGGCGGGCGATCGACTGCTATCGTGATGCGTTGTTCTATCTCATGCGAGACGGTTCCGATCACGCCCGCGAAGCGGCCGCCGAGCGTATTAGCCGAGAAATCGAATTGTTAAGAGCGCGCATTGCTACTCAAAAAGCAGTAGGCACTTCAGAAACTGGCAATTCGAAACGGCCATGATGATTGTCGTCATGCGCCGTCGCAGGCCACACAGTTTGCACTATTCCTAAGATCAGAACCGAAATGCTTACGCGCAAGTGCCCAAGGTGTCACAGCAATAAGATCAGACGCGGATACCATCGGACGTCGTGGTTCCTGCGATTGTTTGGCATCCATAATCTTTTGTGCGATCATTGCAACTGGTTATTTACTGGATTCGGATTTCCTGGGTTGTTTCCGAAACACTCAAAGCGACGAAGTTAGGGTGCTGCGCGGCGTCATCTGGTTCCTAATAAGTATTCCTTTTATCGACGGGTGTTGCGTTACAGATTCGCGCCGCACTTCGCCGCGAAATGCTTGATTTTCGAGGTTAGGCGATGAAAAAGAAAACTTTGGTTGTTTTCGCGGCCATGTTTGGTTTGGTCGCGGTCTTTTCGGTTCTGGCACAGAGTCAATCGCCCGCCACTCCTCAGTCGGCTGGCGCTCCTCAGGAATCGCAATCCTATCAGCCTTCATCTATAGACAATCAGGGAATCAGGGGCTATCGACTGGGCCCGGGAGATCTCCTGGATGTCAGGGTTTTCGGCCAACCGGATCTAAACTCGACAGTAGAGATCGACGAGGAGGGGAATATCTCTTCGCTGCCGTTTATTGAGGAGCCGATTGCCGCCAGATGTCGCAACGAAAAAGAAGTGCAGAAGAGCATTACCGACGCGTATGCGAAGTATCTGGTCAAACCGCACGTCAGCGTGCGTATCCTCGAACGGCGGAGCCGTCCACCAGCTACGGTATTTGGCGCTGTCCGTACTCCAGCGCGCGTACCGATGATGCGGCGCGTGCGACTGCACGAATTGCTTGCGGCCGCTGGAGGAGTGACTGCAAGCGCCAGTGGAACGATTCAGGTAGTCCATACTCAGCCAGAATTGTGCCCAGAGCCGGGCGAAGTTATGCAGCTGGTCTCGGCTACAACTTCCGATGTGGGTCGACTCGATGTTTTTCAGATCCGTAGCCTCAAAACAGGGACCGGAAACGGCGATCCCTTTATTCGGCCTGGCGATATTGTTATCGTTACCGAAGGTGATCCGGTATTCGTAACAGGTGCCGTGCTTGCGCCGCGTGAACTAATAATGAAGGATCAAATGACCCTGGCTAGAGCCATAGCGATGGCTGGCGGAGCACAAAGACTTGCAAAGACATCTGAGGTCCACGTCTATCGTCAGAAGGAAGGAAAGCTCGGATCCGAGGATCTGAAGTTCAACTACGAGGCGATTAAGAAAGGACAGCAACAAGATGTGCTTCTCGAGCCCTACGATATAATTGACGTTCGCCAGGTCGGCGCGTTGGCCCCGAAGAGTGTTGCTGACATGCTCCTGGGAATGGGAAGGAGCACTCTTGGTATTTTGCCTATGAGGCTGCCTATACCTTAGTGTAGGGTGATCAACACTGGTCTGAAAGGCTGGCGACCTGCCAGCCTTTCGATTGTAGAGAGCTGGAATCAAAGATGAGTCAAAGAATAAAGACAAACAAAACCAGAAGGCGACGTGGATTCACTTATTTATGGATTTTTGGTCTGGCGGTTGTAGTCTTCCTGCTGATTTATTTCGAGCAAACTGCGTTGCTATATGTATTGGCGACGTTGGGCGTGACTGCGTTGCTGTTCGTAGTAGCAGCCGCCGACCTTGGTCGCAGCGACCAATCCACGCAAGTTTCTGCTCCCCAACCGGACGCGCAAGGCGCCGGCAGTGGAATCACTTCCAAAGTACCTCGCAAGTAAGTTACTGATACGCAAACGAAAGCTAGCTCTTCGGTGCGACGTAACTCCGTCGGGCCTTCACGACAAGTTTCCCCTGGGATTTCTGCGGCGCTGCGGCGACGTCGATCCTAAGTTTACGCACGGTGCCGTCACGTTTTTTATTTGAAGAAACAAAGGCCAGGCTGTAACGGCTGCGCAGGTGATTTATCAGCGTTTGAAACGTAACGTCCAGGTTCTCGGGTTTGTCTTGAAGCACTTCACCGCCCGTTTCGTTCGCCAGCGTTTCAATGTCGAGGTAGGGAGCACCGCCCAACCGTCCCATCCGCGTCGCCCAAATCATGATACCGTTCTCGATTTTTTGATCCTCCGTCTTCGGAACGATGCCGCACACCACGGCGCCGGATTCGTAGATGGCTTGTGCGGCTGATTTGCCCGATGGTCCGTCGGCGCAGTTAAAGTTGCGCGTTACGCCCGTGATCGCAATTATCACGCGCCTGCCGATTGGATTGCCGGCTCTCTGGATATAGTCGGCCGCATCCGTGAAAGCTTTATTCAGACAGTGGTCTGCTTCTTCGTCGTGCGGGGGCACGTGATTAAGCGCGTCGGCAATCAGCGCCCGGTCGCGAGTGAAACGTTGCAGCAGCTCCACGTTGGTGTGATAACTCATCACCGCAACTTCGTCCGTTGATTTCAGATGAGCGATCGCGTCCAGCGCCGCTGTGCGCACGTGGGTTCCGAATGGATCGAGACAACCACCACGGTCGATCAGTAAAAGCACCGAAAGTGGCAGGCTATCCCGGCTGAAATGCGTGATCTGCTGTTTCACGCCATCTTCCGACAGGATGAAGTCGTCGCGCTTCAAATCCCCCACGACGCGCGCGGTGTTCTTCTGCAAAACCAGCGCGTCAATCGTAACCAGATCAACATCCACCTTAACCACTTCTTCTGGCCGCACCGGCAACCTGTCCGCCGTGGTTTCCGCGGACGTTCCATTATTGGTAACCGTGCGTTGTCGTATCTGTGAGTTGACGGGCGATAATAGATACGGAAGTGAAACGGCCGTTAATAGGAGCAGAATTACGCTCGCGTATTTCACGAGTTCTGACCGCTTCAACTGTTTCGGGATGAATAAAGTTAGCCGCCTTAGAAATGTCGGGTCTTTCATAAGCACCTCCCAGGTTGGCTGGACTCACTAAACCAGCGCGGCAGATCTTTCTGACTACTGCTTACTGCCTGCTGGTCTCTGCGGGGAGAGTGCCGATGGGTTCCACGATATTACCCGCTTTGCGCGGTAAGATAAAGACGTTTCACCGGCGGCAATCGTTAACGCGACCGGCGTAGTAGCCCGACCCAACCGGGATCCCCGCGCGGGCAGCGTGTGGTGGTCGATAGGGAGGGCTTAACGAAACTATCTTGTCCTTGGACACAGCCCACGCCTCCGACGTTGGATTTTTGACCCGGCTCGGCTAAAGTATGGGCCGACCCGCAGAGTATTTTCTTAAGATTTTCCCGGAGGACCAATCGTAATGAAGAAGATGAAGTTCGCTTTCCTGCCCCTGGCGCTGGCCGCCCTGGCGCTGTCAAGCCTTTCCATTTCGCCGCTTACCCGTCTGGTCAGAGCTCAGAAAAATGACGGCGCGGCGCGCCTTTCGTATCCCGAGACGAAGAAAGCCGATGTTGTAGACGATTATTTTGGGACGAAGGTCGCCGATCCTTATCGCTGGCTTGAAGATGACAAGTCGCCGGAAGTTGCCGCCTGGGTCGAGGCGCAGAATAAAGTCACCTTCGCTTACCTGGACAAAATTCCTTATCGCCCGCAGCTCAAGGATCGTTTGACGAAGCTCCTGAATTATCCGAAGTATTCCGTGCCCTCGCGTCGCGGCGAATACTATTTCTTCTCAAAGAACGATGGCTTGCAGAACCAGAACGTGCAGTACATTCAGAAAGGTCTGGACGGCACGCCGGAGTTGCTGCTCGATCCGAACAAGTTCTCCGCAGATGGCACCTCACGCCTGGGCTCTTACTCGCTGTCTCACGCGGGAAAATACGTCGGCTATGGCATCTCGGAGGGAGGCTCTGACTGGAATGACATGTATGTTCTGGATGTGGCGACGAAGAAGCCGCTGGCCGATCATTTAGAGTGGGTCAAGTTTTCCGGCGCGTCGTGGCGAGGTGATGACGGCTTCTATTACAACCGCTACCCGACGCCGCCCGAAGGCAGGAAGATGACGACGAAAAATGAATTCCAGAAGGTTTACTATCACAAGATCGGCACGCCGCAATCGGCGGACGAGCTCATTTATGAAGACAACGAGCACCCGGGACGGTTTCAGGGCATCGGCGTTACCGATGACCAGCGCTTCGAGATTCTCTCAAAATCTGATCCCGCTGCCGGCAAGAAAGGAAATGCGGTTTTCTTTCGCGATCTTTCCAAGGGCGAAAAATCGTTTACGCCGATTGTCGCTGAGATTACCGACGATGACTATGGCGTGATTGACGATGTTGACGGCAAGTTTTTGATCGAGACCAACCACAACGCGCCGAACGGCAGAGTCGTGCTTTGGGATCCGAAGAACCCACAGAGTTGGACCGACGTCATTCCGGAAAAGCCCGAGCCGATTGAAATTACCAACACGGTAGGCGGCAAGCTGTTCGTCACGTACCTGAAAGACGTGACCACCCGCGCCTATGTCTACAGTCTCAACGGCAGGCTGGAAAACGAGATCGCGCTGCCGGGACCGGGAACTGCCGTAGGATTCGGCGGCCGCAACGACGACAAGGTCACCTTTTATGTCTTCACGTCGTTCAACTACCCGCCGACGATCTACAAATATGATATTGCCAGCCGGAAGTCGTCTGTGTTTCGCACCGCGGACATTCCCGGGTTCAAGCCTACCGACTACGAAACCAGAGAAGTCTTCTACAACAGTAAAGATGGCACGCGCGTCCCAATGTTTCTGACGAACAAGAAAGGAATCAAGCTCGACGGAAATAATCCTACGCTACTCTACGGTTACGGTGGCTTCAACATTACCAATTCGCCGGCGTTCAGCGCTCTGCGAATCGCTTTGCTCGAGCAGGGTGTAGTCTACGCGTCGGCGAACATGCGCGGCGGCGGCGAGTACGGCGAGAAGTGGCACGAAGCGGGAACGAAGTTGCTGAAGCAGAACGTCTTCGACGACTTCATCGCCGCGGCAGAGTATCTCATTAAGGAAAAGATCACTTCGCCGAACAAGCTGGCCATACATGGCGTTTCCAACGGCGGCTTGCTCGTCGGCGCCGTGTCGAATCAGAGACCTGATTTGTATAAGGTTGTCGTTCAGCAAGCAGGCGTGATGGACATGCTGCGCTTTCACAAGTTCACTATCGGCGCCGCCTGGATTTCGGATTATGGATCGAGCGAGCAGAATGAAGCGCAGTTCAAGGCGCTATACGCCTACTCGCCGATTCACAACATCAAGCTGGGCACGAAATATCCGGCCACGCTGATCACGACCGCGGATCATGACGATCGCGTGGTTCCCGGTCATTCGTTCAAGTACGCCGCCGCCCTGCAGGCTGCGCAGGCGGGCGACAAGCCGGTTCTGATCCGAATCGACACCAAGTCAGGCCACGGTCCCAGCAGCACCACGAAGACGCTCGAGCAGACCGCGGACATTTATGCGTTTATCTTTTATAACCTGGGCGTGACGCCGAAGTGGTAGCCGGAGCGCGGGCATCTTGCCCGCACCAACGGGTCAGTAACCCGATCGTAAGGGAGGGCTCAGGTACAGAACCGCTCGCAATAGCGAGCGGGTTTAAGCCAACGGCGTTCAATAGAATAGCCGAGGGTAAGCACCTGGTCGCTCTCCAAAGCTCGCGGCGGCTAACCTCTTTTTGCGAATCCAGAAGATTTGACTTTGATGTCCCGCTCAAGCGTTTTTTGATCCATAAAACCTATATGTCACGCTGTTGGCGTGAGGAACGGATGAGCCCTCCCTAACGGGCTACTGCCCCGCTCGCCTTAACCCGGTCGCTACCGCTGCCGGTTCTGTATCGAAGTACCCACCCGCTACCGCAGGTGGTACTGACAAAAG
>Ga0070706_100007432_pt1 | contig 10276 bp, 6 predicted proteins | sample KBSK5501metaG_FD_65476 | JGI IMG/M metagenome (GOLD analysis project Ga0070706, IMG submission 65476) | Corn, switchgrass and miscanthus rhizosphere microbial communities from Kellogg Biological Station, Michigan, USA - KBS K5-50-1 metaG | ecosystem: Host-associated > Plants > Roots >...
GAACTCGGCGGCGAGGTGCGCGAAGTCTTCGTCGCCGAGCATCGCGCGGATGCTCGGGTACGTCGAGGCCAGGGCGCGGTCGGCCAGTGCCTCGGCGTTCGCGCGATAGGCGCAAAGCCCCCGCGCGGCGCGTTCACCGGTCTCCTGCAGGCCGACTGGGGCAACATCGCCACGCGGCGCAAGGATCGCAGCGAGCAGCGCGCGCTGCCGCCCGGCCTCGGCATCACTGCCTCTCCCAGGGCTGCGAAGGGGCCCTCTCGTGGAAGGGCCACGAAGGGACCCCTTCGTGGAAGGGCCACGAAGGGGCCCCTTCGTGGCCCTTGGAGAGGGGACAAGTTCCCTCATGTCCGCCCTCCGGGCCTCGCCGAGCAGGACCTCGAGCGCCGGCACGTTCGTGTCCCATTCGACCAGCGTCGGCACCGCGCCGAAGCGGCGCAGCGCATGGTCGTACAGCGCCCAGACCTCGGGCCGCACGCGGCTGCCGTGGTCGTCGATCACGATGTCGCCGCTGGCGTCGTAGCCGGCCAGGTGGATCTCGCCGACCATGCCGTCGTCCGGCAGCGCATCGACGAACGCCTTGCACGACGCAAGCGGATCGGCTTCCTGCCGGTTCAACGCGTTGACCACCAGGTTGTTCACGTCGAGCAGCATGCCGCAGCCGCTGCGCCGGCACAGCTCGGCGAAGAACTGCGGCTCGGCCAGCTCGCCGTCGAACGACACGTAGGCCGACAGGTTCTCGACCAGGATGGGCCGGCGCAGGCGCTCCTGCACCTGCGCGACGTTCGCGACCATGATCTCGAGCGCCGCGTCGGTGAACGCGATCGGCAGCAGGTCGTTCGCGTGCAGCGGCGCGTGGCCCGCGGCCAGCGGCGCCCGCGCGAAGCTCGCGTGATCGGACACGCGCGCCGGCTCGATGCGCTGGACCAGCCGTTCGAGCCGGTCCAGGTGCCACGGGTCCAGCCCCGCCGCCGAGCCCAGCGCCAGTCCCACGCCGTGCAGGCTGACCGGATACAGCGACCGCGCCTCGCGCAGCACCGTGAGCGCAGCGCCGCCGTCGGCAAAGAAATTCTCCGAATGCACTTCGACGAAACCGAGCGCCGGCTTGTCGTTCAGGACCTGCGCATAGTGCGGCTGTCGCAGGCCGATGCCGGCACGCGCCCGCGCGGGTGCATCGTTCGTGGTGATCGCGGGGGAAGCCGCGGGGGAAGCGATCACGTCGCGCCGGTCACGACTGCTTCTTCGCCGCCAGCGCGGCCTTGGCCTCTTCGAGCGACTTGCCGCCGATCTTGACGCAGGTGCCCTTGGCGACGTAGTTCCACTCGTCGACCGCCATTGCGTTCTTGTTCTGCCCGGCGCAGGAGTGCGAGCCCGAGAGGTTCGCGCAGTCGTTCGCGCCGGCCTTCGCGATGCCGTAGCACTTTTCCTTGTCCTTGGCGGGGTCCTGCGCCTGGGCGGTGTCGAGCAGGCCCATCGCGAGCACGGAGGCGAGAGCGGCGGAAGCCACGAGGCTGTGGTTCATCGGAAGTCTCCTGACAGAACAGAACGGTAGCGGGGGCTGCGCAGGCGCCGAACGCCTTGCCACGCAACCCGATTGTGTCGGAGACCCGCCGGCGCTTCTTACGCAGCGCCGTACCCGCCCCCGCCCGGGGTTTCGATGACGAACACGTCGCCCGGTTCCATCGCGACCGACCCGATGTGGTCCAGCGGCTCGACGCGGCCGTCGGCCCGCTCGACCCGGTTGACGCCCGGCAGCCCGGGCGAGCCGCCGGCCATGCCGAAGGCGCCGTGGTGCCGGCCGTTCGACAGGATGGACGCGGTCATCGCCTCGAGGAAGCGCACGCGCCGCACGCCGCCGTCGCCGCCGCGCCAGCGGCCCGCGCCGCCCGAGCCGGCGCGAATCGCATAACTTTCCAGCCGCACCGGGAAGCGGAATTCGAGCACCTCGGGGTCGGTGAGCCGCGAGTTGGTCATGTGGGTCTGGACGACGCTGGTGCCGTCAAAGCCCGGCCCGGCGCCCGAGCCGCCCGAGATCGTCTCGTAGTACTGGTGGCGCGCGTTGCCGAAGGTGAAGTTGTTCATCGTGCACTGCCCGGCCGCCATCGCGCCGAGCGCGCCGTACAACGCGTTCGTGATGCAGGTCGAGGTCTCGACGTTGCCCGCGACGACCGAGGCCGGCGGCTGCGGGTTGAGCATCGAACCTTCGGGAATGATCACCTTCAACGGCTTCAGGCAGCCGGCGTTCAGCGGGATGTCGTCGCCCACCAGCGTGCGGAACACGTACAGCACCGCGGCCATGCAGACCGCGGTCGGCGCATTGAAGTTGTTCTCGAGCTGGGCCGAGGTGCCGGTGAAGTCGATCTCGGCCGAGCGCTGCGCCGCATTGACGCGGATCGCGACGCTGATCTGCGCGCCGTTGTCCAGCGGCAGCGTGAAGGCACCGTCCTTCAGCTTCGTGATCACGCGGCGCACCGACTCCTCGGCGTTGTCCTGCACGTGGCCCATGTAGGCCTGCACGACCTCGAGGCCGAACTGCGCGACCATCCTGCGCAGCTCCTGCACGCCCTTCTCGTTCGCGGCGATCTGCGCTTTGAGATCGGCCAGGTTCTGCTGCGGGTTGCGCGACGGGTACTCGCCGCTGGCCAGCAGCGCGAGCATCTCGCGCTCGCGCAGATGCCCCTGGTCGACGAGCTTGACGTTGTCGATCTGCACGCCCTCCTCTTCGACGCGGGTCGAGAACGGCGGCATCGAGCCGGGCGTGATGCCGCCGATGTCAGCGTGGTGCCCACGGGAGCCGACGTAGAAGAGGATGTCCGCCCGCGCGTCGTCCCACACCGGCGTCACGACGGTCACGTCGGGCAAGTGCGTGCCGCCGTGGTACGGGTCGTTCAGCGCGTACACGTCGCCCGGCTTCATCGCGCCGGCGTTGCGTGCGATCACGGTCTTGATCGACTCGCTCATCGAGCCCAAGTGCACCGGCATGTGCGGCGCATTCGCGATCAGGTTGCCGCTCGCATCGAACAGCGCGCACGAGAAGTCCAGCCGCTCCTTGATGTTGACCGAGTACGCGGTGTTCTGCAGTTGCAGGCCCATCTGCTCGGCGATGTTCATGAACAGGTTGTTGAACACCTCGAGCATCACCGGATCGACGCGGGTGCCGATGGCCTGGCGCGTCTCGCGCGGCTGCACGCGGTCGAGCACCAGGTGGTCGAACGCGGTCACGCGCGCTTGCCAGCCGGGCTCGACGACAGTGGTCGCATTGCGCTCGGCGATGATGGCCGGGCCGGCGATCACGTGGCCGGGCCGCGCCTGCTCGCGCACGACGAGCGCGGCATCCCACCAGCGGCCGCCGCAGAACATCGCCACCGTCTCGGCCACCGGCGGCATGCCGCTCGCGGCCAGCGCATGGCGTGCTTCGGTCGGCGCGTCGCCGGCAGCGACCGCCTCGACCGACACCGCTTCGACGACCAGCGCGCGCCCCGTCATCAGGAACGCAAAACGCTGGCGGTACGCCGCCTCGAACGCGGCGACGATCGTCGCCACGTCGTCGTCGAACGGCACGACCAGCGCCGAATCGGTGCCCTGGTAGCGCACGTGCACGCGCCGCAGCACGCGCACGTCGCCGGCGGCCACGCCTTGACGGCGCAATTCCGCTTCGGCCTCGAGCGCGAGTTCGGCGAGGCGCTGCGCGACCGGCGCGAGCGCGTCTCTCGAATCGGTCGTGCCGGCGGAACCGGTGAGGATCTGCTCGACCGCCGCCTCGCGCATCACGCTCTGATCGGCCAGGCCCATGCCGTAGGCGCTGAGCACGCCGGCCAGCGGGTGCGCGAACACGCGGGTCATGCCGAGCGCGTCGGCGACGCGGCAGGCGTGCTGGCCGCCGGCGCCGCCGAAGCACTGCAGCGCGTAGCGCGTCACGTCGTAGCCGCGCGCGACCGAGATCTTCTTGATCGCGTTGGCCATCGCGCCGACCGCGATGTCGATGAAGCCCTCGGCCACCGCCTCGGCCGAGCGCTCCACGCCGGTCGCCCGTTCGATCTCGGCTGCGAGCGCGGTGAACTTCGCGGCGACGACGTCGCGATCCAGCGCCTCGTCGGCCTTCGGCCCGAACACCTTCGGGAAGTGCGCCGGCTGGATCTTGCCGACCATCACGTTCGCGTCGGTCACCGCGAGCGGCCCGCCGCGCCGATAACACGCCGGCCCCGGGTTCGCGCCGGCGCTCTGCGGCCCGGCGCGAAAGCGCGAGCCGTCGAACGACAGCACCGAGCCGCCGCCGGCCGCGACCGTGTGGATGCTCATCATCGGCGCGCGCATCCGCACGCCGGCCACCTGCGTCTCGAACGCACGCTCGAATTCGCCGGCGTAGTGGCTCACGTCGGTCGACGTGCCGCCCATGTCGAAGCCGATCACGCGAACAGGACGTCTGGCTCCCTCCCCGACGAGCAACTCCTGCGCCGCCAGCTCCGCCGTCCTCACCATCCCGACGATTCCGCCGGCCGGCCCGGACAGGATCGCATCCTTGCCCTGGAACGCGCGCGCATCGGCCAGGCCCCCCGACGACTGCATGAAGAACAGATGGACCCCCGGCATCTCGGCCGCGACCTGGTCGACGTAGCGGCGCAGGATGGGCGACAGGTACGCGTCGACCACCGTCGTGTCGCCGCGGCTCACGAGCTTCATCAGCGGGCTGACCTGGTGCGACACGCTGATCTGCGCGTAGCCCAGCTCGCGCGCGATGCGTTCGGCCGCAGCCTCGTGCGAGGTGTAGCGGTAGCCGTGCAGGAAGACGATCGCGACGCTGCGCAGCCCGTCGTCGAACGCGCGCCGCAGTTCCGTGCGCAGGTGCGCCTCGTCCAGCGGCTCGACGATCGCGCCCTCGGCCGCCATGCGCTCGTGCGCCTCGATCACGCGCGTGTACAGCAGCTCGGGCAGCACGATGTGGCGATCGAAGATGCGCGGGCGCTCCTGGTAGCCGATGCGCAGCGCGTCGCGAAAGCCCCGCGTCGTGACCAGCAGCGTGGGCTCGCCCTTGCGCTCGAGCAGCGCGTTGGTCGCGACCGTCGTGCCCATCTTCACGCACTCGACGCGCGCCGGCGTGATCGGCTCGTCGGCCCGCAGGCCGAGCAGGTGGCGGATGCCGGCGACCGCCGCGTCGCGATACTGCTCGGGGTTCTCGGACAGCAGCTTGTGCGTGACGAGACTGCCGTCGGGCCGCTTGCCGACGACGTCGGTGAACGTGCCGCCGCGGTCGATCCAGAACTGCCAGCGTTGGGAGGAGGTCGGGTTCATGCGGCGGTTCTACAGCGAAGTCGCCGCCCGTGCGGCCTGGTCGTACAGGCCGGACATCGTGCGCAGCAGCCGCGCCATCTCGCCGATGTCGGGGTTGCGCTCGGCGGCGAGGTTGTCGACCAGGCAGGCCTCGCGCACGTCGCGATAGCGCTGCGCCGCGGCTTCGCCGGCGGCGGTCGGGCGGTAGAACACCTCCTTGCCCTGCTTCTCGCCCTGCACGAGGCCGGCCGCGAGCAGCTTCTTCAGCGAGTAGGCGACCACGTGCGTGTCTTCGTAGTTCAGCACGAAGCAGATGTCGGCGAGCTTCTTGTTGCGCGCGCGGTGGTTGATGTGGTGCAGCACCAGCACGTCGGTGATCGTCAGGTCCGGGCAGCCGGCCGCCGCCATGCAGCGCATCGCCCAGCGCGAGAACGCGTTCCACGCGACGATCAGCCCGAACTCGAACTCCGAGAGCTCGACGCTGCGCGTCGACACCAGGTGCGACGACGAGACGATGCCGCGCGCCACCCGCGGCAGTTTCGGCGCGGACCGCGGCGCTGGTTTGGGTACGCTCGCCTTCGCCGCCGCGGCTTTGCGGGGATGCCTGGGTTCCATCGACTTATCGATAATTTATCGGCAATTTATCGGAACATCGTTCCTTTCGCAAGCTCGTGAAAGAACCGATGCCGCCGTCTTCGGCACGTTCTATGCTTTTCCGGTCCGATGCCCTCCACCCCCGATCCGGAGCACTCATGAGATTGATCGATCGCCGCACCGTCTCCACCCTGATCGCGTGCGCCCTCGCGGGCCTGGCAGGCACCGCCGCGGCGCAGACCAAGTGGGACCTGCCGGCGGCCTATCCGGCCAGCAACTACCACACCGAGAACCTCGCGCAGTTCGCGGCCGACGTCGACAAGGCGACCGGCGGCAAGCTCAAGATCACGGTGCATGCGAACGCCTCGCTGTTCAAGGCGCCGGAGATCAAGCGCGCGGTGCAAGGCGGGCAGGCCCAGATGGGCGAGATCCTGATGGCCAACTTCCAGAACGAGTGGCAGATCTTCGGCGTCGACGGCCTGCCGTTCCTCGCCGACAGCTACGACGCATCGGCCAAGCTCTACAAGGCGCAGAAGCCGGCGCTCGAAAAGAAGTTCGGCGAGCAAGGCATGCTGCTGCTGTACGCGGTGCCGTGGCCGCCGCAGGGCATCTACGTGAAGAAGCCCATCACGTCGGCGGCCGATCTGAAGGGCGTCAAGTGGCGCGCCTACAGCCCGGCCACCTCGCGCATCGCCGAGCTGGTCGGCGCGCAGCCGGTCACGGTGCAGGCGGCCGAGCTCTCGCAGGCCATGGCCACCGGCGTGATCGAGTCGTACATGTCGTCGGGCTCGACCGGCTACGACAGCAAGACCTACGAGTACATCAAGTACTGGTACGACATGCAGGCCTGGCTGCCGAAGAACGCGGTGCTGGTCAACAAGGCCGCGTTCGACGCGCTCGACAAGCCCACGCAGGCCGCACTGCTGAAGGCCGGCGCCGATGCCGAGGCGCGCGGATGGGCGCTGTCGAAGGCGAAGAACACCGAGTACATCGATCTGCTGAAGAAGAACGGCATGAACATCGTCGCGCCGCCGCCGCAGCTCAAGTCCGACATGAAGAAGGTCGGCGACGTGATGCTGAAGGAGTGGCTCGACAAGGCCGGCGCCGAGGGCCAGGCCGTCGTCGACGCGTACAAGAAGCTCTGAGCGGCGCCGCGACGATGCGCCGCACCCTCGATGCGCTGTACGACGGCTGCGCCGCGCTCGCCGCGATCTTCATGATCGTGCTGCTGGTGATGGTGCTGCTGTCGATCACGAGCCGCGAGCTCGGCTTCAACGTGCCCGGTGTCGACATCTACGCCGGCTACATGATGGCCGCGGCCGGCTTCCTCGCGATGGCGCACACGCTGAAGAAGGGCGAGCACATCCGCGTCACGCTGCTGCTCGGTGCGCTGCGCGGCGGCGCGCGCCGCGGGCTCGAGATCTGGGCGCTGTGCGCGGCGGCGCTGCTCGCGCTGCTGTCGGCGTTCTACAGCACGAAGCTTGCGTGGCAGTCGTACGCGTTCCACGACATCTCCACCGGCAACGACGGCACGCCGCTGTGGATCCCGCAGCTCTCGATGGCGCTGGGCGCGATCGTGCTCGCGATCGCGTTCGTCGACGAGCTCGTGCTCGAGCTGCGCGGGCAGCGCGTCGAGCCGGTGTCCGAAGAAGCGATGCACAACGAATGAGCGACATCACCGTTACCTTGCTGCTGGTTGCAGCGCTGTTCCTGATCCTCGGCAGCGGCGTGTGGATCGGCCTCGCGCTGTCGGGCGTCGCGTGGGTCGGCATGCAGCTGTTCTCGTCGCGCCCGGCCGGCGACGCGATGGCCGTGACGATCTGGGGCTCGGCCTCGAGCTGGACGCTGACCGCGCTGCCGCTGTTCATCTGGATGGGCGAGATCCTGTTCCGCACGCGGCTCAGCCAGGACATGTTCCGCGGCCTCGCGCCATGGATGCAGCGCCTGCCGGGCCGGCTGCTGCACACCAACGTCGTCGGCTGCGCGATCTTCGCAGCGGTGTCGGGCTCGAGTGCCGCGACCTGCGCGACCATCGGCAAGATGAGCCTGCCCGAGCTCGCCAAGCGCGGTTATCCGACGATGATGTCGATCGGCTCGCTGGCCGGCGCCGGCACGCTCGGCCTGCTGATCCCGCCGTCCATCATCATGATCGTCTATGGCGTCACCGCCGACGTGTCGATCTCGCAGCTCTTCATCGGCGGCGTGATCCCGGGCATCGTGCTCGCGCTGCTGTTCTCCGGGTACATCGCCGGCTGGGCGCTGCTGAACCCCGGCCAGGTGCCGCCGCGCGATCCGCCGATGAGCTTCGCGCAGAAGCTGCACGAGTCGCGCAATCTGATCCCGGTGGTGCTGCTGATCGCGGCGGTGCTCGGCTCGATCTACGCCGGCATCGCCACCGCGACCGAGGCCGCCGGCGTCGGCGTGCTGGGCTCGCTCGTGATCTCGGCCGTGCAAGGCTCGATGAACTGGCGCACGTTCAAGGAGTCGCTGATGGGCGGCACGCGCCTGTACTGCATGATCGCGCTGATCCTGGCCGGCGCGTCGTTCCTGACCTTGAGCATGGGCTACATCGGGCTGCCGCGGCACCTGGCCGAATGGATCGCGACGCTGGGCCTCACCAAGTTCCAGCTGATCCTTGCGCTGACCGCGTTCTACGCGCTGCTCGGCTGCTTTCTCGACGGCATCTCGATGGTGGTGCTGACGATGGGCGTGATCATGCCGACGGTCCAGAAGGCCGGCATCGACCCGCTGTGGTTCGGCATCTTCATCGTCGTCGTCGTCGAGATGGCGCAGGTCACGCCGCCGGTGGGCTTCAACCTGTTCGTGCTGCAGGGCATGACCAAGCGCGAGATCGGGACGATCGCACGCGCCGCATTCCCGTTCTTCCTGCTGATGGTCGTGATGGTGCTGGTGCTGTACGTGTTCCCGGCGCTCGTGACCTTCCTGCCGCAGCAGATGCGCAGCTGAACGGCCGCCGCCGCGGCGCGAGGCCGCCCAAAGATGGCCGGCCTTGGCGCCTCATTTCCGCAGGTCGCCCGGCCGCGCAGCGGCGGATCATTGGCGGATGAGTGATCTATCCGCCCCGCTGGACTGGGAACCGCCGCAGGACACCCTGCCGCTGCCCCTGAATCCCGAGCTGCGTCCCGGCCCGCCCGCGCCGCAGCCCGGCCCCGTGCGCGGACAAAACACCCCGGCACCGGCGCCCGCCGGCGCCAAGACCAGCCAGCCGCCGTTCGCCTGGCCGACGCCGCCGTATGCGAGCTACCCGGTCGCGACACCGCAGACCGACCCGCTGCCGTGCGAGATCGTCGGCATCAACGACAAGCGCATGACGGGTCGCCTGACCTTCTTCGTGCCCGACGAAGGCGTCGCGCATGTGCAGCTGCCGCCGGCGCGCACGACGCTGCCGCTGCGCTTCGAGCAGTTCCGGATGCTGACGCTGACGACGCCGCTCGCGCCGACGCTCAAATCGTCAGGCGACCCGCATGCGCTGATCCTCGGCCACCGCGCGCACTCGATCTACCAGCTCACGCTGGCCGGCGGCACCGAGCTGACCGGCAGCACGATCGGCTACGTCGAGAACGAGCACGGCCTGTTCCTGTTCCCGCCGCTCGACGAGGACGAAGCGAAGGCCGACGGCCGCGTGCTGCGCAGCTTCATCCCGCACGGCGCCTACAGCACGTTCGAGATCGGCTCGCGCATCGGCGAGCTGCTGGTCGAGCAGAACAGCACCACGCCGCAGCAGATCGACGAGGCCATCGACGTGCAGCGCGAGCTGCGCGACCGCCGGATCGGCGACATCCTCGTGACCCGCCAGATCGTCTCGCCGCAGCAGCTGTTCGAGGCGATCGAACGTCAGGCCAAGATGCCGCTGGTGCGCATCGGCGAGGCGCTGCTGTCGCTGGGCATGATCAGCGAGGCGCAGCTCCAGGAGGCGCTGGCACAGCAGCAGCAGGACCGCAGCGTGCCGCTCGGCGAGCTGCTGGTGCGGCTGAAGATGGTGTCGCGCGAGGACCTGCAGATCGCGCTCGCGCGCAAGATGGGCTACCCGCTCGTCGACGTCGACGCGTTCCCGATCGAGGCCGATGCGCTGCGCAAGCTGAGCTACGCGGTCGCTTCGAGGCTCGCCGTCGTGCCGCTGCTGGTGCGCGAAGGCCGCCTGATCGTCGCGCTCGACGACCCGGCGCGGCGCCGCAGCGCGGTCGACGAGGTCGAGTTCAGCGCGCAGATGAAGGTCGTGCCGGTGCTCGCGCACAGCCGGTCGATCGAGACCGTGCTCCACGCCGCCTACGACAAGATCGGCGCGATCAGCGCGATCGGCGGCCCGCGCGCGAACGCGGCCGACGCGGCGATCCCGCTGACCTTCGACCTGCAGGACACCGACAAGCTCGTCGAGACGCTCGAGAAGGAAGGCCTA
>Ga0070706_100007433_pt1 | contig 10275 bp, 9 predicted proteins | sample KBSK5501metaG_FD_65476 | JGI IMG/M metagenome (GOLD analysis project Ga0070706, IMG submission 65476) | Corn, switchgrass and miscanthus rhizosphere microbial communities from Kellogg Biological Station, Michigan, USA - KBS K5-50-1 metaG | ecosystem: Host-associated > Plants > Roots >...
GCGGCGCAGCTCGGCTCGAATTTGCGCGGTGTGCTTTACGTTCTCGACGAACCGACCATTGGTTTGCATCCGCGCGACAATTTGCGCTTGCTCGATACGCTGACCGCGCTGCGCGAAAAGGGAAACTCGCTCGTCATCGTCGAGCACGATGAAGAGACGATGCGGCGCGCGGATCATATTGTCGATCTTGGCCCGCGGGCCGGAATGCACGGCGGTGAAGTGATCGCGACCGGTACGTTGCGCGATATCGAGCGAGCGCAAAATTCCGAGACCGGGCGTTGCTTGAAGACGCCGCTCCGCCATCCGATCCGAAAATCGCGTCGATCTTTACGAGACGCAGAGAGCTGGATCGACATCCGCGGCGCGCACGCCAATAATTTGAAAGATGTCGATGTACGCTTTCCAGTCGGCCGGCTTTCAGTGATCACCGGTATTTCCGGCTCGGGAAAATCGACCCTGATGCACGACGTTTTGCTGCCGTTTATTCGCGAACAAATCGAGAAACGCGGGAGTCGACGGAAGATTCGGGATCTTTTTTCGAGCCGTGATGAAATTTCAATCGAAGCCGTTTATGAAGTCGATCAATCGCCCATCGGCAAAACGTCGCGCTCGACGCCCGGAACGTACCTCAAAGTTTTCGACGAAATCCGGAATCTTTACGCGCAATTACCCGTCTCGCGCGTGCGCGGTTATTCCGCCAGCCGTTTTTCCTTTAACGCGGAAGGCGGCCGCTGCGAAACGTGCAAAGGCCAGGGCGTGATCAAGCTCGAGATGAATTTTCTGCCAAGCAGCTATGTGCCGTGCGAAGATTGCAATGGCCGGCGCTACAACCCGCAAACGCTCGAAGTTCTCTACAACGAAAAATCGATCGGGGACGTTATGGAGATGACGATCGAGGAAGCAGCCGAATTTTTCTCCGCCCATCCAAAGATCGCACGTCCGCTTTCGTTGCTTGTCGACACCGGCCTCGGTTATCTGAAGCTTGGTCAGCCCAGCCCAACCTTGAGCGGCGGCGAAGCGCAGCGGCTCAAGCTCGTGACGCAATTGAAGCGGGGCGTCAGCCGCGCACAGAATGAGCGCATTCGCAAAATGCGCGAGCCAGAATCGACAGTGTATTTGCTGGAAGAGCCGACGATCGGGCTGCACATGGCCGATGTCGATCTTTTGCTCAAAGTTTTGCATTGGCTGGTCGATGAAAGAAACACCGTCGTCGTGATCGAGCACAATCTCAGTGTAATCGCGGAGGCGGATTATATTGTCGATCTTGGCCCGGAAGCTGGCGGGTATGGCGGGGAAGTCGTAGCGTGCGGAACTCCGGAAGAAGTTGCAAAAAATCGCATCAGCCGGACCGCGCCGTTTCTACGTGCTGTGTTAACCACGGCGGCGCGCAAAAGAATTCGGTTATCCTGAGCGGAGCGAAGGACCTTCCACAGGGTGGTTGAACTTCCAGTTACGTTTGGTGCTTCGAGCTTCGAATGCGAGGTACCTCACGTTCGCTCGGGATGACAGCGTTTGTATTGCCGGATTCTGGGAGGTCGTTGAGAATCGCTAACAAATGCTCGCTTACTATCTGCATGATCTCAATCCGATTATTTTCCGCTTGTGGGACAATTTCGGTCCGCGCTGGTACGGGTTGGCTTACGTGCTTGCGTTTATCTCCAGCTATGCGCTCTTTTTTTGGCTGGCGAAACGCGGGTATGCCGATCTCACCACTGCGAAGGTCGGCGATTTCATCACCGGTGCGGCGCTCCTAGGCGTGATCGTCGGCGGGCGGCTCGGTTACGTTTTTTTCTACAAACCGGAAATGCTGCGGGATCCGTTGTCGATCTTGCGCGTGTGGGAAGGCGGAATGTCGAGCCACGGCGGGATGATCGGGCTGCTCGCCTTCACGTTCTATTACGCTTACCGTCACAAGATTTCCTGGACGAACCTTGGGGATAATCTTGTCGTCACTGCGCCGCTCGGTTTGTTCTTTGGCCGCTGCGCCAATTTCATTAACGGCGAACTATACGGACGTGTGACGAGTGTTCCGTGGGCGATGCAGTTCCCGAAAGAATTGCTCGATCATCCAGCCGAAGCGGACCATGCGATCTCAGCTTGCGCGCAAATTGATCCTTCGCTCACAACACCGGAAGCGATCGTCACCGCCATACATCGACAATCACAAGTGAAGGAGATTTTGCGGACAATCCTGACGCCGCGGCACCCGTCGCAACTCTACGAAGCTCTTTTCGAAGGGATCGTCTTGTTCTCGATCTTGTGGTTCGTGCGCACGCGCACGCGACAACCCAATGGCGTCTTGACCGGGCTCTTTTTTATTTGCTACGCGATTTTTCGCATCTTCGTCGAAAATTTTCGCGAGCCGGATTCGACATTGATTGCCGGTTTCACGCGGGGACAGTTTTTTTCCCTTTTCCTGATTGCGATCGGCCTGGCGTTCATTGTCGTGGCCAAATTGCGCCCGACGTTTCCGAAGAAAATCAATTTTCGCGGCTAGGCCTTTCGCTTTCGCCGGAATCCGTTATTACTTAGGCAGGTAAAGCGGACATGCTTATTCCGGAGTTGCTAGCGGCAGGCGGCCTGCTTTTCGCGTTCGATCACGCGACAATTGCGGGCAAGCTCGTGCTATCTCTTCTGGCGGTCGTCTCGATCTTCAGTTGGTCCATCATGATCACGAAGTTGCGCGTGATCGAGTTCGCGCGAAAACAAAACGCACGCTTTCTGGCCGCTTTCCGCCAGGATCGACAACCACTGCGCTTGTTCGAAAAGAATGCGCGCTTCCCGGGATCGCCAAATTTCAATGTGTATCGCGCCGGTTGCGAGGAAACGACGTTTCATCTTCTTGGCTCGCCGGAGGTGGATGAAACGTTTCGCGCGCGGCTAGAAATCGCCGATAAAATTTCGGCGGCGCAAATGGGCGCAGTCGCCGCCGCGATGGAACGCGCCGTCGGAGAGACGGCGCTCGATCTCGAGTCACAAATGATTTTGCTCGCCACCGCCGTGAGCGGTTCGCCGTTTCTCGGATTGCTCGGCACGGTTTGGGGCGTGATGGATGCGTTCACCGGAGTGGCGGAGGCGGGCGCGCCCAATCTCGCCTCGATGGCGCCGGGCGTTTCCGGCGCGCTCATCACCACCGTCACGGCGCTCTGTGTCGCGATTCCCGCGATGTTCGGCTACAATTTTCTCGTCACCAGAATCCGCGGAATGATCGTGGAGATGGACAACTTCGCGGCTGAGCTCGCCTCCGATTTCGAGCACAAATACGTCGATCACAACGCGCGCCTGCCGGAATTTCGGCGATGAGACGTTATTCGCAGCGCAATAACCTGACGACGTTAAGCGAGATCAATATCACGCCGCTGCTCGATCTCGCTTTTGTCTTGCTCATCATTTTCATGATCACAACGCCCCTGCTCGAGAGCAGTATGAGTCTTGTTATTCCATCGAGCGCGGCGTCGAATCCACCACTGAATTCAGCGCAAGTGCAAACCGTCTCGATCGATCGCAACGAGACGATCAGGTTCAATAATCAAGTTGTCGATCCTGAAACGCTGACGGCGCGTTTGGGCGAATTGAAGCGGACAAACCCGGACGTCGCGATTGTGATCCGGCCAGATCGAGAGTTGCCCGTGCAAAAACTGGTGACGTTGATGGACGCGCTCCAGCGCGCTGAAATCACGAAAGTCGGCATTGCTACGAAAGCTGAGGCGAAATAAAGGATGTCGAAAGCCGCGCGCTTCTGGCGAAACGTCACGCTAATCGGACTCGCCCACGTCGCGATCATCTTCGGGTTGGTCCGGTGGAGCCGTGAAGCAAAAAACGCGACTGCGCAAAGCATCGTCTGGATGAGCGGGGGCGCAGGCGATGGAGAAGCAAAGAGCGCACCGCCGCCAAAGCCAGTCAAAGCAACAGCGCCGCGCCCTGAGCAAAAATCTGAGCCCTTGAAGAAGGAAGAGCCGGAGGATGAAAGGCCGGTTTTAACTTCCGCGATGAGTGATATTCAGCTGCCCACGCCGAAACCGTCGCCAATATCGACAATTACTTCGAAACCAAGTCCAACTCCCAAGGCGAAAGTAACACCGAAACCTACGCCCAAGCCGACACCAAAACCAACTCCCAAACCGAAGCCTTCTCCCAAGAAAACGGTTTTAGCGAAAGCCTCGCCCAAACCATCGCCGAAAATAAAGCCGACTCCGGAGGAGACGGATGAAAACGACGGACAAGCCGACGCCGATGCAGAAGAGAAGAAAATCGCCAAAGCTGCATTAGCGAAAAACGACGCAGGCAGCGAAGACAAAATTTCGACGAAAGCAACGACGGCTCAGCCGGGCGGCGGCAAGGGAACTTCAGCGGGCGCCGGTGGTGGACACGCCGGCGGAGCCGGCAGCCAATCGGAATTCGGCTGGTATGGAAGCATGCTACACGACCGCTTTTACAGCGAATGGATTCAGCCCACCACGGTGATCGCGTCGAATGCGAAGATTTCGGCGCTCGTGAAAATCCGGATCGAGAAAGATGGTCGGGTTTCCAATTTCGAAATTATCAAGCCATCGGGAAACGCAGCGGTCGACGAATCGGTCGCGATGGTTGCGAAACGTGTTACAGAAGTTGATCCTCTGCCGGCCGGTCTTGGCAACGGCGATCATTACGACGTGAAAATCAATTTCGAATTGAATTCCGAACAATGAACTGGAAGTCAGTCCGCCTCAGGCGGATTAGAAGTCAGAGATTAGTTCTCGTGCTCCTCGCGAGCATGTTGATCTTTTCCGCCTTAGGCGGATCGATCTACGGCGAGGAGCCGCCGACGATTACAGTCAGCAAAGGCGGTAAAATTAATCTGACAATTTCGCAGCTCGGGGGCAGTGACGGCGTGGCCGCCACCAAAATCTTACAAAACGATCTCACACTCTGCGGCTATTTTACCTTGAGCGGCAGTGCATCTTACACGGCGCGCGGCACCGCGAGCGGCGGAAGCTTGGCGGGCCAAGTGGTTGATCCTAGCGGTGGCACGGTTCTATCAAAAAGTTACAACGGCAGCGCGCGCGAAGACGCGCATCGATTTGCCAATGATATCATCGAAACGCTCACCGGGAATAAAGGTTTCGCGACCAGCAAAATCGCGTTCATCGCCACGCGCAGCGGCAAGAAGGAAGTTTACGTGGGCGACTACGATGGAACGAATGTGCGCCAGCTCACACACGACGGCGTGATCAGCGTCCATCCAGCGATCAGCCCCGATGGCCGTCGCATCGCCTACACCAGTTATCAAAGCGGCTACCCGGACGTTTACACCATCGATCTCGCGAGCGGCGCGCGTAATCGCATCGTGAATTTTCCGGGGACAAACAGTGGGGCGGCATTTTCGTCGGATGGCGGACGCATTGCCCTCACCGTTAGCAAAGATGGGAATCCAGAACTTTACACGGTAGGCGCAAGCGGGGGCAGCGCGCGGCGTTTGACGCGCACTCGTGGCATCGAGTCAGGACCAACGTGGTCGCCGAGCGGTGAGGAGATTATTTATTCGTTCGATGACGGCCGCGGCCCGCAGCTTTGCCGGATTTCGTCCGGCGGCGGAACCGGACAACCAATCGCGACTGGCCATGGCTATTGCACCGAGCCAAACTGGTCGCCGGACGGAAAAGAGGTCGCCTTCAATGTGCGCGGCGCGGGAGGATTTGAAGTTGCGATTGTTGATCTTGGCAGGGGCGGATCGCGAGTCGTTTCCGCCGGAGAAAACCCCGTCTGGGGCGCGGATTCGCGCCACATCATGTTCACCGAGGGCGGCGCACTTTACTTGCTCGACACCGTCACGAGTCACAAAAGCCAAATTCTCGAAGGTCTCGGCAAAATCAGCGAGCCGAGCTGGTCGCGGTGATTTAACTGGAGGGCGCTGCGCTGTCAGCGCCCATAATTTTGGGACGCGACGGCGCGCGTCCCCCCGATTTATAACCAAGCCAGCGATTTGCCTTTCGAATATCGCCGTGGCGCGAGTTTTGGCGGCCGTTTCCCATTCAAAACCGCACCTGCGACCGCGACGTATTCGAGTTCTTCTCGATCTACCGCGCAGCGCAGCAGCAAACCACCGCGGCTCATGTCGCCGCGCCCGATGAAATCCGCGGGAAACCGCAAACGATTACGAAAGTTTGCCAGCAAAACATCGACATATTTTCTGGTGGCGATGCTGCCAAGCAGAACAACGTCAGAGGTGGATGATAATTTCTCCGCGAGCCGTCGCGCATCACGCTCAAGCGGTTTTCGGTAACGCAAGTCCTCTTCATCGATAGCCACCTCGGCGAATTCTCGCAGATCGCCGAGACGGATACGTGTTTCCGAATCGACAAGTCCACGCGTCGGAGTGATAACGAGAACGCCGGAAGATCCGGCGAATGGCCGCGCAAACGCGTTTGCGTACGCAATTTTGCCGCGAAAATAAAGGCCGCTTAGGAACGTAAAGACTTCGGCGATAGTCGCGCCGCCTCGGCTTCGCAATTTTCTCGCGAGATCAAACTGCGCGTGGTCGCTCATGATTATGCGTGCGCGCTTGCCGCCTGCGTAGGCAGGCGAGAGCAAGAAAATGCGACTTGCGATCTCGTTGTCGATGTTACAACCCATGGGCGAAATCAATCTCCGGTCAATCGCGCTTCCGCCAGATCGAGGTCGCGCTGAATGCGGCGCAACGCTTCGTCATTGATCACATGTTCGTTGCGCAGGCGAATGATCGTTTCCCGTTCGATCCGCAGTGCTTCGTATTGCAACTGCTGATATTGCGGCGTGGCGATTTCGCCGCTGCGGTCCGCGCCGGTTTCCGCACAGCGCCGCAATTGCTCGATGCGATCGTCGTACTCAGCGCGCAAGCGCCCGATCACGTCCGGCAAAGTGCCGTCGCGCGCCGCCAGATTGTCGATGTAAGCGATGGCGGCTGTGTTCGCTTCAAGCCTGGCGGAGCGTTCCTCCTCGTCGGTCACCCCGTCATCTTTGACGCCGAGTATCCGAATCAAAATCGGCAGCGTGAGACCTTGGAACACCAGCGTCGCGAGAATCACACAGAAGGTCAGAAACAAGATGTAATCGCGGCCGGGAAATGCGCTGCCATCGTTCAGTGCGAATGGCAGTGCGAATGCCGCCGCGAGTGAAACGACGCCGCGCATGCCGCACCAGGCGACTAGCGCGATGTGTTGCCAGGGCGGAATCGGATCGCGCGTACGCAGTTTTTTACTGAGCAAACGCGGTAGATACGTTGCCGGAATCACCCATGCGATGCGCACGAGTACCACTGCGCCGCTCACCAGCAGCGCGCCACTGATCAATCCAAATAGCGATGTGCCGTGCAGCGCACGCAGGATTCCAGGAAGTTGCAGACCGATCGTGATAAAGACGAAACCGTTGAGCAAAAACACAACGATCTCCCAGAAAGCAAACGCTTGCAGACGATAACGCGCAGTAGCAATCAGCGGCGAGTGCCAGCCGAGAAAAATGCCGGCTGCAACCGTGGCGAGCACGCCGGAAACGTGCAGCCGTTCCGCCGGCAGGTAAGCGACAAATGGCGTGAGCAGCGAAATCGTGATCTGCACGGGCGGATCGTCGAGATGGCGTTGCACCCAGCGCATGGCGAGGCCAACGAGCAATCCGAATCCAATGCCGCCGGCCGCCACCCAAACGAAGCGAAGCGCCGCGTGACCGAGCGAGAAAGTTCCTATCATCAAGGCAGCAATCGCGAATTGCAGTGTGACCAGCGCGGTCGCGTCGTTCACGAGACTTTCGCCTTCCAGAATAGTTTCGATGCGATGCGGTACGGAAAGACGGCGAATGACACTCGTCGCGGCGATCGCGTCGGGCGGAGAGACAATTGCCCCAAGCGCGAACGCTGCTGCCCATGGCAAGCTCGGCGCAATGGAATGCGCTACGTACGCGATCGTCATCGTCGTTACGAGCACCAAACCGATCGCGAGCAGCAAAATTGGCCGCAAGTTGCGCCGGAAATCTCGCCACGAGGTGAAGAGCGCCGCCGGGTAAATCAGCGGTGGCAAAAAGAAATAGAAAACGACGTCCGGGTTCAGCTTCACTTCCGGCAGACGCGGAATGAAACTCAGTGCCAGTCCGGCGAGGACGAGCACGACCGGATACGGCAGCGCTAGTTTGCGCGCGACCACGACCAATGCCGCAACCGCCGCGAACAAAAGAACGATGATTTCAGCCTGATGCATCGCGACAATCGCCGCTCAGGCTGCGGCGGAACGATTTTCCAACGTCGCTTTCGCTTTTGCCCGCGCGCGGTTCGCTTGCAGCTCGGGCAAATGTTTTTCCGACCAGCGGCAGAGCGCGTGCAGCGGCTCAATCAATGTCCGGCCAAGTCTCGTAAGTGCGTATTCGACTTTCGGCGGCACCACCGGATGAACGGTGCGTTGCACGAGGCCGTCGCGCTCGAGGCTGCGCAGCGTTTGCGTTAGCATTTTTTGCGAAACCCCGCCGATCTCGCGCTGCAACGCCGCATAACGCATCGTACCGTGGGCCAAAATCTGAATGATAAGCGCCGTCCACTTATCGGCGATCCGGTCGAGAACCAGCCGGGAAGGGCATTGCGCGTCCATCACTGAAGCGGTGGAAGAAGATTTTTGCATGACTTCTTTTGTAGCCAGTCTGAGATTGGGTGCAACAAGAGAGTAACATTCTATAACGAGTATACATATAAAATCGATAGGTAGTTGACTTCGGGTTACCCCAATTCAAAATTTCATTCATGACAACTGCGACTTTCCCAAATGAAGAGGAGCCATCGTTCGCTCTTCTCTTGAACGAGGCCGCCTCCGACCACGGATCTGGCCCCTCGACCGGAATTTCTGCGCCGGCTGACTCGGCTTTGCTGGACGAGTATTCCCGCACGGTAGTGAGCGCGGCGGACCGCGTGGCGCCTTCCGTGGTCAACATCGACATCAAACAACAGCGACAAAGCCGACACGGTGCCCGCGAAGTTGGCGGCAGCGGCTCCGGATTCGTGATCGCGCCCGATGGATTCATTCTGACCAACAGCCATGTCGTGCATGACGCGAGGTTAATCAGAGTGAATTTGCCAGACGGCCGTGAATATGCCGCGCAATTGGTCGGCGATGATCCTGACACAGATCTCGCGGTGATTCGCATCGATGCGCCGCAACTCGCGCACGTGCGACTGGCTGATTCAGAGAATTTGCGTGTCGGTCAACTGGTGATCGCGATCGGCAATCCGCTCGGTTTTCAGGCGAGCGTGACGGCTGGAGTGATCAGCGCGCTTGGGCGCTCGATGCATTCGCAGTCCGGTCGTTTGATCGACAATATCATTCAAACCGATGCGGCGCTGAATCCCGGAAATTCTGGCGGACCGCTTGTGAACTCGGCCGGCGAAGTCATCGGCGTGAACACGGCGATGATTCGCCCAGCGCAAGGAATTTGTTTCGCTATCGCGAGCAACACCGCCAAATTTGTCGCCGGGTGGTTGATTCGCGACGGACGAATTCGGCGCAGTTACATCGGCGTGGCTGGTCAAAATGTGCCGCTCCATCGGCGCATCGTTCGCTTTTATAATCTGCCGCTGGAAACCGGCGTCCTAGTTGTTTCGGTGGAAAATGGCAGCCCGGCCCAGCAAGCAGGCGTGCGCGAAGGTGATGTGATTGTCGCATTCAAAGAGCAGCCGATTGGAAGCATTCACGAACTGCACAAAATGCTCATGGGCGAACAGATCGGCGTCGAAGCGCAGCTCTTGATCATTCGGCACACCGAAAAATTGGAATTGTCGATCTTGCCCGGGGAATCGCGCACGCATGCTTGAGAGAGGGACGCCGCGTTGCGGCGGCGTCCTGGGGGATTTTAGTGGCAGGCGTGCCGTCTGCGGACCTAAAAGCTTCGCAGCCGACACGGCTGCCTCTACAGTGCTGCGCGACGTTGCTTGTCTTTCTGATGGCGCGCGCTTTCAATTGCGTGCCCGATGAAAATTTTCGTGATTGGCAGCGGCGGTCGCGAACACGCACTCGCCTGGAAATTGAAGCAGTCGCCGGCGGTGGATCGCATCTTTTGCGCGCCCGGCAACGCGGGTACCGCCCAAATCGGGGAGAACGTTCCCATTCCAGCCACAGACCTGCTCGCGTTGGTTCGATTTGCGAAGGAAAATCATGTCGATCTAACCGTGGTCGGGCCGGACGATCCGCTAGCGGCGGGGATTATCGATCTTTTTCACGCCGAAAAATTGCGCGCCTTCGGTCCGACCAAATCGGCCGCGCGCATCGAGTCCTCGAAAATCTTCGC
>Ga0070706_100007435_pt1 | contig 10273 bp, 13 predicted proteins | sample KBSK5501metaG_FD_65476 | JGI IMG/M metagenome (GOLD analysis project Ga0070706, IMG submission 65476) | Corn, switchgrass and miscanthus rhizosphere microbial communities from Kellogg Biological Station, Michigan, USA - KBS K5-50-1 metaG | ecosystem: Host-associated > Plants > Roots >...
TCCCCGAGCAGGTCGCGGACCTGGAGCGCCGCGGCCCGCACGGCGCCGGCGTCGTCTCCGGATGGGTCGAGATCGAACACGCAGAGGTCGGGCTGATACAGCTTCGGCACGCGCGACGTCCACACGTGCGGCGTGATGCAGTTCTGGTTGGCAAGCCACCGCAGGGATCGCGAATCGGTCACCAGGGCATGGCGCACCGTCCCATCCTTCTTCGGGACCTCGACGCGCTCCAGCCACTCGGGGAATCCCTTCGCCACGTCCTTGTGCATGAATCCCGGCTGGCCGATGCCCGACGGATACCGCTCCATCGTGATCGGACGCGCGCGCAGGTGCGGCAGCATGACCGGTGCGATCGCCTCGTAGTAGGAGGCAAGCTCGCCCTTGGTGATCCCGTCGGCGGGAAAGAGCACCTTGTCGGGATGCGTGATCACGTCTCCCTCAGGACTTTGCGCGCCGGCTTGTCGAAGCGGATGCCGAGCAGCCGGGGATGACGGAGCTTGTCGTGCACCGTCCATTCGAGAAAGGCCACCTGCACGACGATCTCGGGGCGGACCCAGTGCCACCGCACGCGCGGCAGGCCAACCGCTCTGGTGAACGGCGGCTTCGAGACTTCCAGGGCGTCGAGCCGAGCCCGCAACTCGAGCAGCAGCCTGGTGTCGAAGCCCGTCCCAACCTTCCCGGCGTAGACGAAGTCGTCCTGGTCGAAGTAGCCGACGAGCAACGCCCCCAGACCGACGCGCCGGCCCTGGGGGTCGGTGAAGCCGCCGACCACCAGCTCCTGGGTCGCCTCGCATTTCATCTTCAGCCAGTGCGGCGACCGCCGGTGCTCATAGGCTGAATCCCGCCGCTTGGCCACGACACCTTCCCAGCCCTCCCTGGACGCGCGCTCCCACGGCTGTTGACCGTCCAGTGAAGCCACGCGCTGCAGCGGCTCACGCAGCGGGAGGTCGCGCAGTCGGCCACGACGCTCCTCGAGCGGCAGCGGCCTCAGGTCGCGGCCGTCGAGCCACAGGATGTCGAATACGTGGTACGCGACCTGGCCCGGTCTGCCCCAGACGCCGGTGACCTCGCCGTCGAGGATGACGTCACGCACCGGCAGATCCGCGATCGCCCGGGCGACCGAAGGGTAGTCCTGCGGCAACCGGTTGCGCGAGAAGAGGCGGACGCTCAGCGCGTCCTTGAACGCGAGCAGGCGAATGCCGTCGAACTTGCGCTCGAAGATCCACTCCGGTCCCGCGAACCGCTCGTGCGTAAGCGTCGCCGCCATCGGCTCGAGCCATTCGGGGAAGGCGGTCGGCATTTGTCAGTGCGGGATAGCCGCGGCCCGAAATGATAGCCCCATGGACGAGGTCCCCGCCTGAAGTCGCGTGCAGTGGGAAATGGCGCCTCTGGATCTTTGCATGGAGCCAGACAAGGAGTACCGTGCCGGCATGGTGAAACGGCCCCGTGCTCGTCGCGGCTCCCCTGCCACGTTCGGCGCGCAGCACATGGTCCTCGCTCAGTCAACATTCGCGCCCGAACCGCCGCGACGTGGCTTGGCCTGCTGCTGATGCTCCTGACCGCGCTCATCTACGCGCCGATCCTGGCTACAGCCGTTCAGTCGTCGGAGATGATCGAGGGAATGAACTACGTCGCGGACACCCTTCTCTTCGCGGGCACGGTGGTACTGTTGGCGGGGGCGCCATGACGACGACCCAGAAGCCCATCCATTCTGGCTACGGCGCGCAGACGACGGCGCGCGAGGTGATCGGCAACACCAGGCTCGATGGAGCCACCGCCGTGGTGACGGGCGGGTACGCGGGCGTCGGGCTGGAAACCACGCGCGCGCTCTCGGGCGCCGGGGCGACGGTGATCGTTCCCGCGCGGACCCCCGATAAAGCGCGCGCAGCGCTTTCGGGCATGGCTCGCGTGGAGCTCGAGAGCCTCGACTTGAGCGATCCGGCATCGATTGACGCGTTCGCGGCGCGATTCTCGGCGTCCCGCCGCCCCCTGCACATTCTCGTGAACAACGCCGGCATCATGGCGACTCCGCTCGCGAGGGACGCTCGCGGCTTCGAGTCCCAGCTCGCGACCAATCACCTCGGCCACTTCCAGCTCACGGCGCGACTCTGGCCCGCGCTGCGCAGCGCGCACGGTGCGCGCGTGGTCTCCCTGTCGTCGCGAGGTCACCGCCGCGCCGCGGTCGACTTCGACGATCCGCACTTCGAGCGACGCCCCTACGACAAGTGGATCGCGTACGGTCAGTCGAAGACGGCGAACGCTCTCTTCGCGCTCGCGCTCGACGCCCGCGGTGAGGCACATCGCGTCCGCGCCTTCTCGGTCCATCCGGGAGCCGTGATAACCGAGCTGATGCGGTACATGCCGGACGAGGAGGTTCGCGCCGCCGTCGCTGCTTCGGGCCCGGAGTCGAGCCTCAAGAACGCGGAGCAGGGGGCGGCGACGAGCGTCTGGTGCGCTACGAGCGCGCAGCTCGAAGGCATGGGCGGCGTCTACTGCGAGGACGTCGACGTCGCCGAAGCGGTGGCCGCCGATTTTCCCGAGCCGCGCGGCGTGAGACCGTGGGCGATGGATCCCGACCTGGCCGAGCAGCTCTGGACGAAGAGCGAGGAGTGGACCGGTACGACGTTCACCGGGTGACGGGCTCTCCTCCTTGTCACACCCGCCGGGTCCCATACGTCACTCTGATGACGAGGTGCGGCGGAGGGATGTGACCGTGGACGAGGCCGACTGGCGGGCGCGGCGGTTCGAGGAGAACCGGGGCCATCTGCGCGGGGTGGCCTACCGGATGCTCGGCTCGCTGAGCGAGGCGGAGGACGCCGTCCAGGAGGCCTGGCTCCGGTTCAGCCGCGCCGACACGAGCGGCGTCGAGAACCTCCGGGGATGGCTGACGACCGTCGTTGCGCGAGCGTGCCTCGACATGTTGCGCTCGCGGAAGTCGCGGCGCGAGGAGGCGCTGGGCGCGGACGTGACCGAGACGATGGCGAGCCGCGCGGACGGGATCGACCCCGAGCAGGAGGCGCTGCTGGCCGACTCGGTCGGTCTTGCGCTCCTCGTGGTGCTCGAGACGCTGGCTCCCGCGGAGCGGCTCGCGTTCGTGCTGCACGACCTGTTCGCCGTGCCCTTCGACGAGATCGCGCCCATCGTGGGACGCTCTGCGACGGCGGCCCGGCAGCTCGCGAGCCGGGCGCGCCGCCGGGTGCAGGGAGCGGCGACGCTCCCGACCGCCGACCTCGCCCGCCAGCGAGAGGTCGTCCAGGCCTTCCTCGCCGCCGCGCGCGCCGGGGACTTCGAAGGGCTGCTCGCGGTCCTCGACCCGGACGTCGTGCGCCGGCTCGACGCGGTCGGCGCGGCCACGGGCGCGCCGAGGGAGCTGCGCGGCGCGCAGGCCGTGGCCAGGGGCGCGCTCGCCGGCTCCCAGCGTGCCCGGTCGGCGCCGGTGGCGCTCGCGCTCGTCGAGGGAAGCGTGGGAGTCGTGGTGGCGCCGCGAGGACGGCTGTCCACGGTGATCATCTTCAAGATCCGCCGCGGGCGGATCGTCGAGATGGACGTGATCGCCGACCCCTCGCGCCTCGGCCAGCTCCACCTGGCGGTGCTCGAGGCGTGAGGGCCGAGAAGTCTCGCGGGCCCGCAAGCACGGCCGCCTTTCATGCCGGGTCCGATGGCACCGAGCCTACCACTTGCCTCGTGGCCACGTTGAGGCGGTTCCAGACGTTGATGCTGGCGATCGCGATGAGCAGCGCCGCGAGCGTCGGCTCGTCGTAGTGCCGGGCGGCCTCGTTCCAGACCTCGTCGGGTACCGGGTCGAATCGATCGCTGAGCCGGGTGAGCCCCTCCGTGAGCGCCAGCGCGGCGCGCTCGGCGTCGTTGAAGTAGGGCGTTTCCCGCCAGGCCGCCACCGCGAAGAGACGCTCGTCCGTCTCCCCTGCCTTCTTGGCGATGCGGGGGTGCATGTCGACGCAGACACTGCAGCCGTTGATCTGGCTCGCGCGCAGGTGGACGAGCTCGAGCGTTCGCGGCGGGACGCCGCGCTTGGCCACGGATGTCCCGAGCGCCTGCAGGGCCTGCATCGCGTCGGGAACGATCATCGCGGGGTGCTTCATTCGTGCTTCCATTACCGCCTCCTCCTCACGATGACGGATCGCGAGGAGGGAACGTGACCGGGCACGCACGCGGCGAAGACCGCGGACAGGGCTCCCGCCGACGAAGCAAACGGCATCCGTGACGTCACGGAACCGATCGACAGGTCCTGCGCAGGCGCGGTGGAGACGGACCGCCTGCTGGCCGACCCGCTCTGCCGCGTCTGCCTGGACGACCTCCCGCCCGAGCAGCTCCGGGCCCTGGAGCACGACCTGGAGATGGCCGGCCGCGTGCAGTCTACGCTCCTCCCCGGGCGCGACCTCTCTTTCGAGGGCTGGCAGATCCACTGCCGCTACCAGCCGCTGGGACCCGTCAGCGGCGACTACTACGACCTCATCCGCTCTACCGGCGGCGAGGCGCTTCTGCTCTTCGGCGACGTGGCCGGCAAGGGCGTGGCGGCTTCGCTGCTCATGTCGCACCTGCACGCCATCTTCCGCAGCCTGGCCGGCGCGGGGCTGGCCCTGGACGCGCTGGTGGCGCAGGCCAACCGCATCTTCGGCGGCAGCACGAGCGCGGGCGCCTACGCCACGCTCGTCTGCGGCCGCCTGGCCAGCGGCGGTGCCGTCGAGCTGGTCAACGCCGGCCTTTGGCCGGCGCTGCTGATGAGAGACGGCGGCGTGCGCGGCCTGCCTGCCACCGGGCTGCCGGTGGGCCTCTTCGCCGTGGGAAAGTACTCGCGCCGGCTCCTGGAGCTGGACACCGGCGACGTCCTCCTGCTCTACACGGACGGCCTCACGGAGGCCCGCGGACCCTCGGGCGTCGAGTTCGGGACGGACCGCGTGGCCGCCGTGCTGGAGCGCAGCCGAGGCGTGCCCGCGGCCGAGGTGGTGGAAGCGCTGCTGAGCGAGCTGGATGGCTTTCGGCAGGGCGTGCCGCACGCCGACGACCTCACCGTGATGGCCGTGCGCCGGGCCGGCTGAGAGAAAGGCGCAATTCATCGGTTGCACTTACCCTCAGCCCGCCGTAATATGCAACCAGGAGGTTGCTGATGCCCATTTCCACCGGCACGGACCGCATCGAGAAGGAGATCGTGGTGAAGGCACCCCGGCCCCGGGTCTGGCGCGCGCTGACCGACGCCGCCGAGTTCGGAAAGTGGTTCGGCGCGGAGATGAAGGACACGTTCGCGCCCGGGGCGCACGTGCAAGGGAGGATCACGCACCCGGGTTACGAGCACCTGACGCTCGACATGACCGTGGAGCGCATGGAGCCGGAGCGGCTCTTCTCCTGGCGCTGGCACCCGTACGCGGTCGACGCCAGGCACGACTACTCCAGCGAGCCCACCACGCTCGTCGAGTGCGAGCTCACGGACGTCCCCGGCGGCACGCGCCTCCGGGTCGTGGAGTCCGGATTCGACCGCATCCCCCTGGCCCGCCGCGCGGAGGCGTACCGGATGAACTCGGGAGGATGGGCCGAGCAGATGCAGAACATCGCGAAATACCTTGACCAGAGGAGGTAGGGCCCGCGCCACGGCGGCGGAGTTGGCCCGCGCAGCGCCCGCCTTCGCCGCCCTGGGCGACCGGACCCGTCTCCGTCTGGTCGCGCGGCTGGCCGCCGAGGGCCCGCTCTCGATCACCCGGCTGACCGCCGGTACCGACGTCACCCGCCAAGCGGTCAGCAAGCACCTTCGGGTGCTGGCCGGCGCCGGCCTGGCGCGGAGCGTGCCCCAGGGCCGCGAGCGGCTCTGGCAGCTCCGGCCCGAGCCGCTCGACGAGGTCCGGCGCTCCCTCGACCTCATCTCCCGGCGCTGGGACGAGTCGCTCGATCGCTTGAAGGCCGCGCTGGAAGGAAAGGGATCCGTCACCTAGAGTCGCTCCCCGCCCGCACGCTGGCCGGGTACCGCGTAGCCGTGTCCACGTCGACTGATCGTTTTCAGACGCTGGTGGGCATTCGAGCCACGGGCAGCCGGCCCAGGAAGACGCGGCTGAATCGGGAATCGAACGGCCCTTCAGCGAGTTAGGGCTGCATCGCGGCCTTGCGGTCGATTGGCACGCGACGTGCCATGTCCCGGGCATGCGACGGAGGATGCCTTCACCCTGGAGGCCGACCCGCGCCACCGGTCGCTGGCGCTTCCTGGCCGACGCCAGCGCCGCCCTCGACACGTCGATCGATTACGAGGAGACGCTCGCCAACACGGTCAGGCTCGCCGTCCCCGAAGTCGCCGACTATTGCGTCGTCGTACTCGTCAACGAGGACGGCACGACCCGGTTTGCCGATTCGGCCCATCGGAATCCCGGGAAACACGCGCTCCTCGAGCGGCTGCGGGAGTACGTGCCGCCCATCGCCTCGCCCGACCACCCGGTCTCGAGGGCGCTCCGGACCGGACGGCCCCAGCTCGTCACCGACGTCGGCGCTCAGCTCCTGAAGTGGTGGGACGGAAGGCGGCTGAGCATCGTGCGCGCGCTGGCCCCCGTGTCGTCCATTGCCGTCCCCATGACCGCCCGCGGGCGTACGTTCGGCGCGATCCTGTTCGCCGTCACCACGGAGTCGGGACGCCGTTACGGCAGCCGCGACCTCGAGTTGGCGACCGACGTGGGGCGGCGCGCGGCGTTTGCGATCGACCACGCCCTCCTCTACCGGGCGGCGGAGCGCGCGGCGCGGGCGCGCGACGAGCTCATGGCCGTGGTCGCGCACGACCTCAAGAACCCGCTGAACACGATCCAGCTCGCCCTCCGCGTGCTCCTCGACGGCGACCGGCCCGGCGACGCGGCGCGACGCGAGATGGAGCGCCACGCGCTCGGCGCCGTCCAGCGGGCGGCGGACCGGATGTATCGCCTGATCCACGACCTCCTGGAGGTGTCGAGCGCCGACGCCGGGCGGCTGTGGATCCAGACCGCCCCCGTCGACCCCGAGGAACTGCTCCGCGAGGCCCTCGACGCCCATTGCTCGATCGCGGCCGCGAAGGGCATCACCATGGAGGCGACCGCCGAGGGGTCGCTCCCGAACGTCCTCGCCGATCGCGAGCGCATCGCCCAGGTCTTCTCGAACCTCATCGGAAACGCCCTCAAGTTCACCCCGGACGGAGGACGCGTCTCCGTGCGTGGCCGGCACGCATCGCCCGTCGTGCGCTTCGTGGTCGAGGACACGGGATCGGGGATCGCACCCGACGACCAGGCGCACGTCTTCGACCGCTTCTGGCAGGCGAAGAAGGCCCGGATGGGGACGGGCCTCGGCCTCTCCATCGCGAAGGCCATCGTGGAGGGGCACGGCGGCACCATCGGTGTCGAGAGCGCTCCCGGTCGGGGCAGCCGCTTCCAGTTCAGCCTGCCGATCGCGGACGAGGCCAGCGCGTATGCCCAGCCGGGGGCGCCCGGACTGAGCGAAGCCCACCACCTCGTGTCCCTGTGCCGTTAGCCGCCGGATACAAACGAAGAAGCGGTCCGTCCCCGGGCCTGTCGCCTTTCGGAGCGAGGAGGCCGTCGACGAGCGGTGAACGACGGCCTATACTTGTGCGAATCCGCCATCCACGAACAATTCCGTTCCCGTGATGTAGCTGCTGTCGTCGGAGGCGAGGAACACCACCGCCTTCGCTATCTCATCGGGTGTGCCGAGCCTGCCGAGCGGAATGAAGTTGGACATCATCTTCAAGCGGTCCTGGCCCGTCTCCGAGGAAGCGAGCAGCTCGCTCAGGCCGGGCGTGTCCGTGGAGCCCGGGCTCACCGCATTCACGCGAATCCGGCGATCCTTCAGGTCCGTCGTCCATGTCCGCGCGAACGAACGCACGGCGGCTTTGGTGGCGCTGTAAACGCTATTCGATGAGAACCCTTTGCTGGCGACGATGGACGCATTCAGGATGATGGAGGCACCATCCGGCAGCAGCGGAAGCGCCTTCTGCACCGTGAAAAGAAGCCCTTTCACATTGATGCTGAAGATCGAGTCATAGAACTCCTCGGTGATCGCGCCGAACCGGGCGAACTTCGCAACCCCGGCATTCGCGAACACGACATCGAGCTTGCCCTTCTCCCGCTTGATTTGTGCGAAGAGGCGATCAAGATCACCAAGGTTCGACACGTCCCCTCGTACGCCGGTTACATTTCTTCCGATCTCGTCTACCGCCGCGGCCAACTCCGGATCACGGCGCCCCGTTATGAAAACGTACGCCCCTTCGTTCACGAACTGCTGCGCCGTCGCCAGCCCAATACCGCTATTGCCGCCGGTAATGAGCGCAATCTTTCCTTCAAGCTTGCCCATGGGTGTCTCCTGAGTGGTCATTCTCCGCACCGTCACCGAAGTCGGCCATCGCAACCTGCTTGAGGACCGTGCGGAGGGCGCGGGCACCTTTCTCGCCGAACGCGCTCACGAAGCGCTGCTGTGCCCTCGCCCAGAGCGGACGGCCTCTTGCGACAACGGCCCGGCCGGCGGGAGTCAGCGCGGTGACACGGCTGCGTCCATCCTGCTCGGACACGTGGAGCTTCACGAGCCCGCGCTTCTCGAGCGGGCGCAGGAGGTGGCCGAGCGTCGAGCGGTCCATGACGAGCCGCCGCGCCAGATCCTGGATGGTGCTCGGACCGACGTGGCTGAGCCGGGCCAGGATGGAGTATTGGTTCCCCCCCAGGCCCGTGGGCGCGAGCGCATCGTCGTAGAGTCTCGTGACGCGCCGCGCCGCCTGGCGAAGGGCGGAGCAGTGACAGGCATCGGGCTCGACCTCGGACATCGCTGTTGCCGGCATCCCCGGACAAGAGATACGTGTAATTGCCCTCAATGTCAAGAGCCGGGCCCGAAGAGTGGCGCGGCGAAGCCGTCATGAGCTTGTTGCTTCTGCGGCTAGTGCCGTTCCAACTATTCGCACCTAGCTCACCGCGAACGTCGATGCTGCGCTCCAACTCCGACTTACGAGATCATCGTGGGTCCATCAAGTTGGAACGGCACTAGTTGGCCTCGGCTCCGCAAGGAACGTCCCGAGGAGTTCGAGAATCCAGTCGATGCGTCCCTCGATCCGGCCGGCTGGGTAGGCTTGTGGACGGGGAACGACAGCGACGGCGACTTCGCGAACCTCCGCATCCTCACGATGCAATGAACCCGTAGCACAACAAGACATTCCCGTTACCGAAGGCGCGCGTCCTGGTCGGCTTCAGGGTCACTTTCTCCTTGACGCCGTCGAACATCGTCCTTCCCTTGCCGAGAACGATGGGAACCACCACGATCTGGTACTCATCGATCAAGCCCTCCGGCGCCAGTTGCGACACGATGCGGCCGCTTCCCATGATGACCATGTCCGGCCCGGGCTCTTTCTTCATCTTCCGCATTTCCGCCAGCATGTCGCCCTTCACGAGCTTCGTGTTCTTCCACGAGGCCCGGTCCAGCGTTCTCGAAAACACCACCTTCGGCAGGCTATTCATCCGTTCGGCCAGAGCAGGCTCACTCTTGAGCGCAGCCGGTGTCGGCCAGTAACTTGCCATGAGCTCATAGGTGATCCGGCCGAACAACAGCACGCTCTCGCCTTTTGCATTCTCCGCGACGAAGCCGCTCCACTCCGCATCCTGCTGAGCCCGGTGGGCCCAGCTCATGTCGCCGTTCACGTCCGTAAAGTAGCCATCCAGCGTCACATGATTGAAAACGATCACTCTACGCATGTCGGTTCTCCTTGCCGGCTGCTAAAAACGGGCCACTCTACGTGCCGGCGGCGGCCTCGCTGCGACCCATCGGTGAAGACGCCATCGACCAGCTCTGCGAAGATGATGCGGTCCACGGTCTCGAAGTCCGTGGCCTCGGGTACCATGGCCTCGATCCCGAGCCGGCCGAGAGAATCCGCTCAGCGCTTCCCTGCCCCGCGGCCAGGGTTGGCGTACATCAGCGATCCCGGCGTGGTCAGCAGCTCGCCCGTCTCGAGCAGCGTCTTCAGCCCGGAGAGGATCATGGGCCAGCCGCCGTAGAGCTCGCTGTTCGCGCCCTCGCGGAGCTGGTCGTGGGTGACGGTCAGGCGGCAGGAGTCGCCGACCGGCTCGATCTCCCAGGTCACCCTCGAGGTCCCCTCTTTCTTCACGTCGTCGCTCCACAGGGCCCTCATGCTCTGGACCAGCCGGCGGGGCGGGTCGACCTCGAGGTTCTCTCCCTCCCCCAGGAGCGCGGGGGCGTTCGGGTGGCCCATCTCGTAGCGCGAGCCGGGCTTCCAGTCCGAGCTGATCCGGGCGCCGAAGTT
>Ga0070706_100007436_pt1 | contig 10273 bp, 6 predicted proteins | sample KBSK5501metaG_FD_65476 | JGI IMG/M metagenome (GOLD analysis project Ga0070706, IMG submission 65476) | Corn, switchgrass and miscanthus rhizosphere microbial communities from Kellogg Biological Station, Michigan, USA - KBS K5-50-1 metaG | ecosystem: Host-associated > Plants > Roots >...
CAGTCTGCGCATAGACCGGGACACCAGCATCCTGCAGCGCCAGGATGTCCCGCTCGATCGTGCGCATGCTGACCTCATACTTCCGCGCCAGCTGCCGCGCCGACCACGGACGGGGCGCCACCGCCCGCAACTCCTCAACCAGGGCGTAAAGCCGATCGGTCCGGTTCACGCCGGGCAAGCTACCACCAGCCACCGACACTCCACGCCAGCTAACGCCCGCGCCCTGCTCAACCAAGCCAGCGACGCGGCACGGCCACAATTACCGGTGCATAACCACCGTGATCGCCGATATGTTCAATGGCGGCGACGGCATTGAGACCGGATGGGCGATGCCTGACGGCGCCTCCGCGGAATCAGAGCTGCCAGCGGCGGGCGGCATCAGCGGGGGCGGCCCCTTCCCGACCATGATCGGGCTGAGCGTCGAGGGGCTCCTCAGTCCCTGGGCGTGCCCGCCGGGAACAACAGCAGCGGATCCGGGTTTGGCGTCCTGCCGCCGAGCTATCCGGCTGCCTAGGACGGCCAGCATTGAGCCCGGGACCCGGCAGCGCTACTGGCCCGGGGATGCGATCCAGGCTGCGATCTGCGCCCGCGAACTGAAGCCGAGCTTGTTCAGGATGCTGCGGACGTGGCTGTCGACGGTGCGCTCGGAGATGAACAGGCGCGTCCCGATCTGCTTGTTGGTCAGGCCGTCAGCGACCAGCCGCGCGACCTCGGCCTCCCGCTGGCCGAGCGGTCCCGGGCCAGCGTGGCCGGGAACGGCGACGGGAGCCTGGGCGGGCTTGCCGAGCGCGAGCGCCAATGCCGTATCCCAGTCCATGCGTTTTCCGGCCTCAAACCCGGCCGTGAACCTCGCTGCCCCGAGCGCTGTGGCTGCCGACTCCTGGGCGTGGGTTACCAGTGAGGCAAGGAACGGCATCGTGTTGGCGCCGGCTTCGGTTCGCACCGTGTCCGCGGCGCCGAGCAGTTGCGCCGCGAGCCGCGGCTGGCCGGAAAGGGCGGCGTGGCAGCCGAAGGCGTCGAGCAGATAGAACCGTGCCACCCGGTCATCCATCTGGTCAGCGATCCGCAGCGACTCTGCGAGCAGCGGCTTTGACCCACCGAGGTCACCGGCGAGCAGCGCGGCCGACCCCAGGTTGAGGAGCATCATCTCCAGGCTGTAGAGGTCGCCGGCTTCCCTCGCGAGAAGTATTCCTTCTGAGGCCGCGGATCTGACCGTGTCGAGATCGGCTTCCATGAAGGCGTTGAGGGCCCGCGCCTGGAGGACCGAGACCGGGCCGGCCGGGTCAGCCTGGGCCGCGGCAGTGGCCTCGGCTTCATCGAGCATGCGCCGGGCCGACGCAGGCTCACCGGCCATCATCTCCGCGATCGATCCCATGGTCAGCGCGGACCACAGCACATCCCGCTGTCCGGTCTGCCGGGCCGACTCCTCCGCTGTGTGCAGCGCTGGCCTGGCCGCGGCCGGATCAGCCTTCAGCAAGGCCAGGAACCCGCGCAGGAACCACCCCCAGGCGCGCGCCGACGGATCGCCGCCGGCCAAAGCGAGGAACTCATCCAGCCATCGCATGCCTTCGGTGGTCGCGCGCGTGATCCAGTACCAGCCCATGGCGGCGGCGAGTTCGACCCCGCACGCGGCGTCGCCGCGAATCAGGCAGCGCTGCAGCACGGCCCGGACGTTGTCGATCTCTAGGTCGGCCCATTCCAGCCACTCAAGCAGCCGGTACCGGTTGTCCAGCGAGGCCAGCGCGCACGTCGACCGGTAGTACCCGGCGCATCGCAGTTCGATGGTCTCCTCCTCGCCGGCCTCTCGCAACTTGAGGCCGGCGAATTCGCGCATCGTCTCGTGCAGGCGATAGCACGCGAGGCCCCGGGCATCCTCCTTCATCACCAGTGACTTGTCGACCAGCGACGACACCAGGTCCAGCGCCTGAGCCACCGGCACGTCGCCGAAGCTGCACACCGACTCGACGTCGTCCAGGATGAACCGGCCTGCGAACACGCGCGAGCGCCGCAGGACGGCGCGCTCGCCATCGGTCAGCAGGTCGTGGCTCCATTCGATCGTGGTCCGCAGCGTTTGATGCCGCGGCAGCGCGGCGCTGCTCCGGCCCGTCAGCAGGCCGAACCGGTCGGTCAGGCGATCGAGGATCTGCTCCGCCGTAAGGACTCGCGTCCGGACCGCAGCGAGCTCGATGGCCAGCGGGAGTCCGTCGAGCCGGCGGCACAGCTCAGCGACCACCTCCTGGTTGGCGGCGGTCAGCTCGAACCGGCCTGAGGCCGCCGCCGCCCGCTCCGTGAACAGCATGACGGCCTCGTTCTGCTGCAACTGCGCGAGAGGTTCGGATGCCTGAGGCCTGGGCAGTTCGAGCGGCGGCACCGGGACCACATGCTCTCCCGGGATGGAGAGTGGCTCCCGGCTGGTGGCGATCACGCGCACGCCCGGCGCGGCTTTCATGATGTCGGTCACGATCTGGCCCGCCGCACCGAGCAGATGCTCGCAGTTGTCCACCACCAGCAGCAGTTCCTTGTCCCGCAGGTAGGACAGCAGGATGGCCGTAGGCGCCGACGCGGCCTGGTCGCGCAGGTCCAGAGCCTCCATGACCGCATTGTTCACGAGCGCCGGGTCCAGGACTTCAGCCAGCTCGACCAGCCATCCGCCGCCGCGGAAGCCGCGTCTGAGATCTGTCGCAATCCGGATCGCCAGGCGTGTCTTGCCGACCCCGCCCGGTCCGACCAGGCTGACCAGGCGGCCCTCGGTGAGTTTCTTGCTGACTTCCCTGAACTCTCGGCGGCGGCCGATGAAGCTTGTCGCCTCGGCTGGAAGGTTGCCCGAGCGCCGGGCCGGCCTGGCCATGACACGTATATACACGGGTCCGCTGGCAGCGCCGTTCAGTAGGTGCCGAATCGGTAATTCCGCCGATGCCAGCGCCGCGCCCGCGCTCCTAGCGTGGCGGCATGCCTGATGGACCGCTGATCCAGCGCGTAGAGGTGAGTTTCGTCGGCGCCGCACCGGCCGGGCCGGTGGAGCGCGCTCCTGGCGTCAGCGCCGTCGAGGTTCACGGTTCCATCCTGCGGTGCCTGGTCTGCGGCAGTTTTCAGCCATTCCTGGAGGCGTTGCGCGGTCACGAGGTCGTCGGGTTCAGCTCGACGCCAGCGCCCGCCGGGGGAACGCCACCACCCCCACCTTTGCCACCATCGGCGCGCACCTAGCGCCAGCTGACCAACGGGGAGATTCGTGTGCACCGGTTTTTCGCCGCCACCGGGCGGTTCGCGGTCCGCTTCCGCTGGGCCATCGTCGTGGCCTGGGTGGCCGCGGCCGTTCTTGCCAACGTGTTCTTTCCGTCGCTGACCAGCGTCGCCAGGCAGGACAACACCAGCTCTCTGCCGGCTGGCAGTCCGAGCTTGCAAGCCGCCTGGCTGGCCACCCCGTTCCAGGGCCCGAACCAGACGCCGGTCCCCGTCGTCATCGCCCGCAGCGGCGGCACACTCACTGCCGCGGACGTGACCGCCGCCGGCCGGCTGGCCGCCAGCCTGGCCAAGGTCGTTGGCGTGCGGCAGGTCAAGGACCTCGGCGTCAGCCGTGACGGCCGTGCGTCACAATTGCAGGTCCTGGCCAACATCGACCTCGGTAGCGATGGCCCCGCCCAGCATCTGGTGGCCGGCCTGCGCCACGCCATCGGGGCCAGCGAGCTGCCCGGCGGCCTGCACGCCCACCTGGCCGGCCCAGTCGCGGCCCAGGCCGACGCCAGCCAGGCCGGCCAGCGAACGGTCAACCTGGGCCAGGACCTGTCCATCCTGTTCATCCTGGCCCTGCTGCTCGTCGTCTTCCGTTCGGTCCTGGCGCCGCTGCTGACCCTCGCCCCCGCCGTGCTGGTCGCGCAGCTGGCTGGCCCGGTTGTCGGCGAGGCGAGCAAGGCGGGCCTGCAGGTCACGTCGCTCACCCAGATCATGCTGCTCATCTTGACCCTGGGCGCTGGCACCGACTACGGCCTGTTCCTGGTCTTCCGGGTCAGGGAGGAACTGCGGGTCGGCCGGGCTCCCCACGACGCAGTCGCATACGCCCTGTCCCGGGTCGGGGAGTCGATCACCTTCTCCGCGGCCACCGTCATCGCCTCACTGCTCACCTTGCTGCTCGCCGTCTTCGGGCTGTACTCCAGCCTCGGCGCCCCGCTGGCCATCGCGATCGCACTCATGCTGCTGGCCGGCCTCACCCTGACCCCGGCTCTGCTGGCCATCTTCGGCCGCGCCGCGTTCTGGCCCTCGAACACGACCCGGGGCACCCTACGCCTCGGCTGGTGGGGACGCACCGCCGGCCGCATCGTCACCCACCCAGCCGCCACCCTCACCCTCGGCCTGCTCGTGTTCGGCGGACTGGCCACGGCGGCGATCGGGTACACGCCGGCCGGTTTCAGCGGCGCCACGGCCGCCCCACGGGGCTCGGACTCCGCCGCCGGCAACGCGTTGCTCGCCGCTCACTTCCCGGCCGCCAGCAGCAACACGACAATCGTGCTATTGCACTTCCCCGCACCGGTCTGGAGCGACCCAGCACCGGTTGCCCGCGCTGAACAGCGGCTCGCCGCCGTCCCCCAGTTCGGCAGCCTGACCGGCCCGCTCGACGTCAACGGCATCACCCTCACACCGGGCCGGCTGGCGGCCCTGCACGCGGCGTTCGGCGACCCCCGCGCGCTGCCCGCCCGGCCGCCGCCCGGCCGCCGCCTCCCGGCCGCCACCTGGGCCGCCTACCGCGCCGAGAACCAGTTCATCAGCGCCGACGGGCGGACCGTGCTGTTCGACGCCGGGCTCGCGGCCGGCGACCCAGACTCCAACGCCGCGCTCCACCAGGTGCCGGCCATCCGCGCCGCCGTCGCCGACGCCGCCCACGACACCGGCGCCGGCACCTACGGCGTCACCGGTGAGGCCCCCGCCACCTACGACGTGAGCCAGGCCTCCGACCGGGACCTGCAGCACATCTTCCCCGTCGCGATCATCGTCATCGCGCTCCTGCTCGCGGTCGTCCTGCGCAGCCTCATCGCCCCGCTCTACCTCACCGCCTCCGTCGTGATCAGCTACCTGGCCGCGTTCGGCGTATCTGTGCTGCTGTTCCAGGACGCGACAGGCACCGGCGGGCTCAATTACTTCATCCCGTTCCTCATGTTCGTGTTCTTGCTGGCCCTCGGCGAGGACTACAACATCCTCGTGATGACCCGGATCCGCGAGGAGGCCGGCCGGATCCCGCTGCGGCAGGCGGTGACCCAGGCCCTCGAACACACCGGGTCGACGGTCACCTCCGCCGGGCTCGTCCTCGCGGGTACCTTCGGCGCTTTCGCGCTGGTGGTGGGGGGACAGCCCGGAGGCAGCACCTACCAAGGCATCCTCGCCTCACTCGCGATCGGCATCCTCATGGACGCCTTCCTCGTCCGCACCCTGCTCGTCCCCTCGACCGTCGCGCTCCTCGGCCGCTGGAACTGGTGGCCGTCGGCGCACGGCAGGCCCGTCGATGACGCTCCTGGGCTGACCGCCACCCCGGCCGGCGTCCCCTAGGACGGCACCCATGGGCCGTACGTGCATCATCGGGGCGGGATCGTCGGGGATTGCCTCGTGCCAGGTCCTGCACGCCCGCGGCATTCCCTTCGACTGCTTCGAGGCGGGCTCGGAGGTTGGCGGCAATTGGCGGTATGGCAATGACAGCGGCATGTCGTCCGCGTACCGCTCGCTGCATGCCGAGTCATCCCGGCTGGGCATGCAGTACACAGCGTTCCCCATGCCGGACAGCTATCCGAACTATCCCAGCCACAAGTTGATCGCGAAGTACCTCGATGATTTCGTGGATCACTTCGGGTTCCGCACAAAAATTCAGTTCCGGACCGAGGTGACCAAGGTGGCGCCGGCGACCGAAGGTGGCTGGGACGTCTCGGTCCGGCGGCGGGATACCGGGGAGGTGCGGACCGAGCGGTATGGTGCCGTGCTGATCGCTAACGGTCACCACTGGGATCCGCGGTATCCCGAGCCGACCTTTCCCGGTGCTACCACGTTCACCGGTGAGCAGATCCATTCCCACCATTACCGGACGCCTGAGCCATTCGCCGACCAGCGCGTTCTCGTCCTCGGAATGGGCAACTCCGCATGCGATGTCGCGGTCGATTGCTCTCACGTCGCCGCGCGGACGCTGCTTGCCATGCGGCGGGGCGCCCATATAGTGCCGAAATACCTGTTCGGCATGCCCACCGATCATCTGACGCTCATGCGCCTGGGCGCGAGGGTGCCGGTCCGGTTGCAGGGGTTCGCGGTGACGCTGCTGATGCGCATCGCCCAGGGCCCGGTGACGAGATACGGGTTGCCCAGGCCCTCGCAGGTCGCGTTCATCCGCGGAGCCTGGACGGCGGTCTGCAGGATCGTGGTGCTGGTGGCCTGGAAGACGGCGTCGAACGAGGCCGTGAAGTTGGACCCGCGGTCGCGGATCAGGAACCGGAAGTCCCCGAACCGCTCGTTCAGATCCGGGGCCAGGTTGCGGGCCTGGTGCACGGTCCATGCGCGGGTCGGGTGCGCGGTGACGCCGCCCGGGTGCATCCGGCGGGTGCCGTGCTCAAGGAACACCAGCACGTGCAGCCGCTTCAGCAGCACCGTGTCTACATGCAGGAAGTCGACGGCCAGGATTCCCGCGGCCTGGGCGTGCAGGAACTGCCGCCACGCCGGGCCTGAGCGGCGCGGCGCCGGATCGATGCCCGCAGCGCGCAGGATTTCATAGATGGCCGGGGGCGCAAACCTGGCGCCGGGCTTGGCCAGCTCGCCATGGATCCGCCGGTAGCCCCACAGCGGGTTCTCCCTCGCGAGGCGGACGGCGATCGGGGCGATGCTCCGCACCGCCGGCGGCCGTCCGGGTCGGCGCCGCGTGCTCGTGCCGGACTTCCGTGCGGCCAGTCTGCGGTGCCAGGCCAGCAGCGTCGCGGGTGTCACCGGGAAGACCCCGGCCCACCGCCGCCGCGGGATGAACGGGGCCAGGCCAGCGAACCAGGCCCGGTCGGCGGGCTCGTACCGCACCCGGCCGGCGGTCCGGCGTAGCACTGCGTTCTCGTGCCGAAGCACCAAAAGCTCGGCGCCTTTCGCGCGGTCGCCGCGCGGCAGCAGCACCACCAGCCCGAACAACCAGCGCATCAGCACGTAAACGATCTTCAAGGGCACCCGGCCAGACAACCATCACAGCGCCAGGCAGGCTGCCGATAACGGCAGGTCAACCTCCCGGTCGAGTATTCGGGCGGCACAGGATCCTCATCTACGGTGAACGGCACCCTGCGATCGGTGCTGGGCGAGTACGCCGGCCATTAGCACGGGCACCGCCCGCACCAGGCCGGCCAGCAACGACCGTCCGGCCAGGAAGGCCAAGTCAGCCCGCGCTGGACTTTCCGGTCCGGCGGCGGAAGGTGCTCGGTGGCGTGATCAACGAATAGCACCAAGCGGCGTAACTGATATTATGAAATCCCAGGTCAGAAGCCGTGCGATTAGTTTTGGAGCGGTACAGGTGTCCGACGGAACCTAGGGCATCAAAACCCAACTGCGCGCAACACCGTGGCTGGCAAGGCCAGCCTGCCCGGCAGATCAGGCGCCTGGCCGCTGCCTGCCGGAGCGACCAGCGGCCAGACTCGCGATGGGCGAAGAGCGCGGGTAACCCGAATCCGCGCTGGGTCGCTATGGGTGGCACGGTTGTGTAACTGGCCGGGTTTCAACCGGGCCGGCTTCCCGGAGGTCACTCCGCAGGAGTGTCCGCCAGCGCGCGCGAACTGATCAGGCGGTGTGCCGCACGGTGGGGGCTGGCTGATGGCGGACGATGTCGGTGGTGGTACGGGTGGCACTTGGGGGGTTTGCAGGCAGGGCGGCCCGTAGCGCTGACGTGGCCTTGGCCAGGTGGCGGCGCAGCGTGGCCGGGCTCACCCGCATGGCCGCGGCGGCCTGTTCGGCGCTGAGGTCCAGGTAGAAGGTGAGCACGATCGCTTCCCGCTGGCCGGTTGGCAGCCTGCGCAGAGCCAAGGTCACCGCGGAGGTTTCGGGGCGCGGTGCCTGGTGCGGGGTTCGGGTGCAGCCAGGCGGCCCCGTCCCCTCCCGCCGGGACCGCCTGCTGCCGTCCCAAAGATGGTGATGCCTGGCCCGCCGTGACCGGGCCACCAGTTGTCGCCGCAGGTACGGCAGGGCACCGTCCTCCGCCTGCGGGCGCTTCCGCAGGCGGCACCACGCGGCAAAACAGTCCACCACCACCGCCTCTGCAGCGTCGCGGTCACCGGTCAGCAACACCGCCAGCCGGAACAGTGACCGGTACTGCTTGTGGTACAACTCGGGCAAAGAGCCCCAGATGTCCTCCCGCGCGGCCGGTACGCCTTTCCGCCCTGCCCCGCGGTTGCCCGGCGGTGCCGCCGGGCCGCGGGGTTCCAGGCTGGATCGGCCGCTCGGGTCGCCGGTGCTGCCCATCGAGGCTCCAGGCCTGGGTCACGGTCCTGACTCCGCCAGACCCCGGCAACTGGCCGAGATCTAGGCATTTCTAGGAAGAAGCAAGAAGTTATATGCCTTATCTAGGCACCTTAGATCGGCATAGACAGGAAGTAAAGAGCAGGAACAAGATGAACTAAGCAGCGAAGGTGCTGATCTCCGCGGTTAGTTGCGGGCAGGAGAGGCTGGACTCTTCTATCTTCTTCGGGCAAGGATGGTCACGTGGCCGGTGGGGAACTGACGGCAGCGCGGGGGAAGGACGGTCAGATGGCCGGTGAGGACTGGCAGCGGCTCGCCGATTACGTCGTCGCGCGCCGGGTCGAGCTGGGCATGCGGGACCGGCGGGCTTTTGCCGAGGCGACCGGGGTGACCGAGCGGACGCTGGGGAAGCTTGAGAACGGCCAGCGGGTGTCGCCCAGCACCCTCGGCATGGTCGAAAACCGGCTCGGCTGGGCCCCGGGTTCGTGTCGGCGGATACTGGCAGGCGGGGAGCCTAACGTGAGCTCGCCGGACCGGGGGGAGGCCGAGTATGACGACCCGACGCTGTGGCACCTCGCGAGCACCCCGGGGCTGCCCCCGGACGTGGTGCGGGGCCTGGTCGCGCTCGCCCGGAACTGGCGGCAGGGCGGCGGCAGCACAGACGAGCAGGTCAAGCGGCGCGCTTGACCGCGGCCGCCCGCCCGGCCAAGCGACGCACAGCACAAGCACAGCACGCAGCCGGCCAAGAACGCCATCGAAAAGCCGCCAAGTCAGTGACCTGCCCCAACGACCGCCAGCGACCGCGCCGCCTGGCGCGGTGCAGTGGGCGGGGTCGTGCCACGAACCGGGTGAACGCCGTTATCGCCGGGCTGGCGGGCGTATTGTCGCAGCATACAGATACGCGCACAGAATCGCAGGATGATGATAGACGAATCGGTGCCAAAATCACTGGCCTATGCATTGCAAGATAAGGCGGTAATGCAGGTCGCTTATGTGCGTGTCGGAGAACACGATATGCACATCGTAGTCGAGCCCGGACATGACGGCGAACTAATATGGAAAGGTCTGATATTTCTACTCAAAATCGAGGGCCTAACCGATGGCGAATCGACTGATTAGGGTTAGGCATATGTCCATGCCGGAGGGCTTGGATGCATTCACATGGCGTATTAGCGAAGATCATGTGGTACTATACGCGAATACGCTTATAAGTCACTTTGCTAGGGTCAAGGCATCGCGTATGGCATTGCACGCCGCTAATGTCAGACGCCGCTATCTGGTGATGCTATGGCCGATAATGCTATGGGCAGCACTAAGGCACAGCTACAAAGCGCATTCAAGCGCAGCTAATACGGTCGGAGTAGGCGCGGGAGTCCTGGGCGTAATCGTAGCTGTGGCATTGCTGCTATTGAGCGGTACTAGCAAGACGCCTACGCATGCGGGAACACCGCCAATAGCGGCAGGTAATCCATCGCCTAGCCCTGCGCCTACGCACTCGACTCAGCGCAGACATAAGACGCCAGCACCAAGCAAGCTAACGCCAGTGAATGCGCGAGAAACGCCTACGCCTAAACCCTCGCCAGTAGTGGCAGTAATACCCGTGCCAGCGCCTGGCCCTAAACCATCGCCTAAGCCTACGCCGCCAAGTCCGCAACCTATTCCGCCGCCTACGCCTAAGGCGTCATGTCATACGCTTGTGAATAGTCACGGCAGTAAGCAAGTAGCATGCAATGGGAAGGCGCGCGGAATCGTGCGCCGACATGGCCTAACTCCGCCTCCATGGTCGCACGGTAGAAAGCATCACCATAAGCACCACGGATAATGC
>Ga0070706_100007437_pt1 | contig 10271 bp, 9 predicted proteins | sample KBSK5501metaG_FD_65476 | JGI IMG/M metagenome (GOLD analysis project Ga0070706, IMG submission 65476) | Corn, switchgrass and miscanthus rhizosphere microbial communities from Kellogg Biological Station, Michigan, USA - KBS K5-50-1 metaG | ecosystem: Host-associated > Plants > Roots >...
GTGATCGCGAGCGTGACCGACGCATCCTCGAATGCGAGCAAGCGGCCTTCGACCGCGGCGGCGCCGTCGAGCTCGAGGCGCACGACCCGATCCTTGACCGCGCGCAGGCTGGCATCGGGGACTGGGGCAGGGGGTGCCGCCAGCGCGGGGGCGGCGTCGCCGTCGGCGCTGGCTGTACGCGCCATCGCGATCAACACAACGAACATTGCACACCGGCTGAGGGCGCCGGCCCTCACGGCGCGCAGACTTCCCAACACGGCGCCATGCTAACACGCGAGCCCCAAACAGCTTTGGCGTGGCTGCGCTGGTGTTCGGCCACTCGAGCGAGCGAACCAGTCCCAGGTGTAGAGGGCCGGCCGGGTAGCGTTCCCTCTCTGCCGCGCCTTCACGTGCATCATTCGTGTGAGCCGATGCCAGCAGACGTTGCCGCCAACGTCGGAGCACTCTCTACACATGAGGCTCGCTGCGCTCGCGATGGTCGCTCTGCTCATGGCTCTCACCGGCGACGCACGCGCGGGCGGCAACGTCGATTGGAGCTCGTACATCGACAAGGACGGCAGCGCGCCGGTACCGAAGTCGGCCACGCCGGTCGTCGCCGAAGAAGACGATGCACCGAAGGCAGCCCCGGCCAAGCGCGTGGCGAAGACGACGAAGGCGAAGAAGACGAGCAAGGCGAAGTCGACGAAGGCCAAGACGCGCGCGAAGACGAAGAAGCGCCGCAAGTAGCGCGCTACTTCACCCAGACCGCGCCGGCTTTGCCGGGCGCACCTTGGCAGCCCATGCCGTCGCGCGGGTTGCCCTGCGATACGTAGTAGCGATAGCCGCACATTCGACCGAAGCCCATATCGGTGTTGACGACCGCGATGCCGCAATCGCTGCTGCACGTCGTCATCGTGATGAGTGCATACATGTACGGACCGGCGAGCGCGGGCGCGGCGACGTTCGGCATGTTGAACGCAGTGCCACCGAGATCGAGCGACGACACTTTCGCGTAGACGGTGCCGGTCGCCTCGAGCGCGATCCTCGAGGTCGTGAAGCGGAGCGAGTTGATCGTCGCGTCGTCGTACTTCGCCGTCGTCGTTTGCATCGGCCACGTCAGCGTGCCGATCGCGCCGGTCGTGACATGCGTCGTGCTGTTCGCGAGCACGCGCGCGACGAGCGTCCAGCCACCGTCATCGGTCGTCATGTCGCAATACGCGTCGAGTGGTTTGCTCGCCTCGAGGTGATAGATGCCATTGCGTCCTTGTTGCTCGGGATAGCTGATCAAGAACCCGCGACAGCTCGCGGGCGGTGGCCCGGGCGCGATGTACGGCGAGCCGACGGTGCCGTCGCCGGTGACGCCGACCGGCGCGGTCGCCTGCACGGTGCCGCTTACCGTGTCGACCAGCGTGTCGCCGGTGGAGACGTTCGACACGGTGATCGACGCTGAGTCGCCGCCGGTGCCGCTGACCCGAAACTGCAGCGACTCGCGTGGCGCGACCACGATACTCGCAGCTGCGGTTGGCGAGAATATTTTCCAGCCCTCGTCTTCGAGCTGGTATTCGATCGTCGGCGTGCCGCTGATGAGGCTCACCTGCAGCGACAGCCGAATGAAGCGATCGGTGCCGGTGATCTTCTGCACCGTCGACTGATCCATGAAATCCGTCCAATCGATCGGATCCGGATAGATGTCCGACGGATCCGCTTCCATGCACGCGCCGAGCAACACGAGAGAGAGCCACCACACTCGCATGCGAAAACCGTAGCATCGCATTCCGCAGCAACGCCTGAACCGGCGCTAACAGTCCGCGTGATCGCGTTGGAATCGGCGCTCGAGTGTCGCCTTGGAAGCGACACCGGGCGCGGCAAGTTATATGAACAGGCCGATGCCACGCCGCGCACTCGCGATCGTCGTGCTCCTTGCGGGCTGCCGCGATCGCGATCGCGATCACTCTCCGTTTGCCCAGCCGGACGATCCGTGCGCCGCGCAGCCGACGCTGATCGTGACCGCGATGCCATCGGAGCTTGCCCCGGTGCTGGCCCGCATGGACGTGCGCGGAACAGTCGACCACGACATCTATGGCTTCACGTGCGGCATGTTCGCGGGACGCAGCGTCGCGCTCGGCGCGGTCGGCATCGGGCCCGTGCGGGCGAGCCGCGGCATCGCGAGTGCGCTCGAGCGGTTCAAGCCCTCGGCGGTCGTGATGGTCGGCATCGCAGGCGCGCTCGGCCACGACCTGCGCGTCGGCGACGTCACGGTGCCGGCGCAGTGGTCGCGACACGATACCGATCCACAGTGGTTTACCGTCGACGCGGCGTTGCTCGATCGCGCACGCGCAGCGCAGACGAAGCTCGATGCATGCGACGAAGTGAACGTCTGCGCGACGGCGCCAAAGCTCGCGGCGGGCGGCAATGGCGTGACCGGCCGCCAGTTCATCGCGGATCCGGCAGTCGGCGACGAGCTCGCGACCCGGCTCGGCGCGGTCGTTACCGATATGGAGACCGCGTTGGTCGCCCAGGTCGCGCACGATCGCGGCGTGCCGTTCGTCGCCGTGCGCGCGGTGTCGGACCTCGTGTGGACCGGCCGCAGCGACGAGGTCGAGCAGCGGTTCGGCGATCTCGCGGCGGCCAACGCAGCCGCTGCAGCCGAGGCGCTTCTGCGCTAACTACCCTGGTGTCGCAGGTGACGCAGGCCCGACGCAGGCGATCGCGCGCACGCGATGCGCTAGAGTCCGCGCGATGCTTCGTCATCACGTGCTCCTCATGATGATTCCATTCACCGTGATGTCGTGCTCGAGCAAGAAGAAGGACGGCGGCTCGGCCGGTGGCGGCGGCTCCGGCTCGGCAACCGCGCCGGCGAATAGCTCGCTCGACACGCTCGCCGAGGGCGGCAAGCTGCGCGGGTTCACTGCGACCTCGCTGTATCTCGACGACGCGGACCAACCGATCGGCGCGCGCTTCATGCACGATGCGACCGGCTTCACGTTCGATTACCTGCGCATCGAGACCGCGCCGCAGGGGTTCATCTGGGTCAACTCGTTTCCATCGAGCGACATGGGCGAGCCGCACACGCAGGAGCACCTGCTGCTCGGCAAGGGCGATCGCGGCCGCAAGCTCGGCAGCAGCGAAGCGATGTCACTCGCCGAGTCGAGCGCGTTCACCGCGCAGTGGCGTACCGCCTATCACTTCCACACGGTCGCGGGGCAGGAAGTGTTCTGGCCCGTGTTCGAGAATCACATCGATGCGCTGCTCAAGCCGGATTACACCGACGAGGAGATTCGCCGCGAGGTGCGCAACTTCGGCGTCGACAAAGCAGACGACGGCAAGCTGCGGCTCGAGGAGAAGGGCACCGTCTACAACGAGATGGTCCGCACGTTCGAGTCGCCGGAGACGATGGCGTGGGAGACGGCCGGCCGGCTCGTCTACGGTGCGAAGCATCCGCTCGCGATGACGTCGGGCGGCGCGCCCGATGCGATCCGCGAAATGACGGCAGAGCACATCCGCACGTTTCACGCGGCCGCCTATCACTTGGCGAACATGGGCATGATCGGCGCGTTTCCGTCGTCGATGGCGCTCGGCGACGTGCTCGACAAGACCGACGCGATCTTGAAGAAGGAGGCGGGGCGCAAGGGACCCCGCGTCACCGATCCGGCCGGTTCGGGCGCAAGCCCGAAGCGGGCGGCGATGAGCGAGGCGGATCTGCCGAAGCCAGAGGCGGCTGCGGCGGGGACAGTCAAGGTCGTCGAGTATCCGTATGCATCGACGACGAATCCGGGCCCGATGATGTTCGCGTGGCCCGCGACGCGGCAGCTCGATCAAACCGAGCACACGTTGCTCGGCTTGTTCCTCGACGCGTTTGCCGGCGACGAGAGCACGACGCTCTACAAGAAGTTGATCGACAGCAAGACGCGCGTGATGGATATCGGTGCGAGCGGCGTGTGGTCGTTCACGAGCAACGATCAGGGGCAACCCGTGTACCTCGGGCTGTCGGGCGTGAAGGCCGACAAGCTCGACGACAAGACGGTCGGCGAAGTGCGCACGCTCGTGCTCGCCGAGCTCGATCGGATCGCGAAGCTGCCCGATGGCGACAAGGAGCTCGTCGCGTTTGTCGAGCGGCTGCAGAGCCGCGTCGTCGATCTACGCCGGCGGCTCAACAAGTTCTTGGACACGCCGCCCGGCTTTGGCATCCGCGGCACCGGCTCGAGCTGGAACGATCATCTGCACGAGCTGTCGAAGACGAAAGGCTTCAAGAAGTCGCTGACGTTTCGCCCCGAGCTCGCGGCAATCGAGCAGATCCTCGCGAGCAAACAGAACCCTTTCAAGGACCGGTTGAAGACGTGGGGCCTGCTCGACGCACCGTTCGGCGTCGCCTCAAAGCCGAGTCCGGCGGAGCGCGCGCGACTCGACGCGGGCCGCAAGCAGCGCGTCGATGCCGAGCTCGCGCGACTGCAGAAGCAGTACGCGACCAAGGACGCGCCGTCGACGCTCGCGAAGTACCAGACCGACTACGACGCGGAAACCAAGAAGCTCGAGGACTCGCAGAAGGCGGCCGAGCTGCCGCCGCTCGTCGCGACGCCGCCGATGACGCTCGACGACGGCTTGATCTACTCCACGAACACGATCGGCCCGATCAAGACGTTCACCGCGACGTTCGATTCGATGGCGAGCGCGCGCGTACAGCTGTCGTTCAATGTACGCGACACGATCGCGCCCGACGATCAGCTGCTGCTTGCGGGCCTGCCGATGCTGATGAGCGATGCCGGCGTGATCGTCGACGGCAAGCCGATCGCCGCCGACGAAATGCGCGAGCGCATGCGCAAAGAGATCCTCGAGCTCAGCGTGTACTACGCCGACAATCCGAAGACCGGGCGGATCGAGCTCGTCGTCGGTGGTGCCGGCAACGGTGCCGCCGAGACGAAGCAGGCGCTCGTGTGGATGCAGCGGGTGCTGTTCAAACCGGACTGGCGCGTCGAGAACCTGCCGCGCCTGCGCGATCTCCTCGACCAGAGCCTGACCGGCCTGCGCCAACGCATGCTCGGTGCCGAGGAAGGGTGGGTCGAGGATCCGCGCGACGCTTGGTGGCTGCAGTCGGCGCAGTACGCGCACACGAGCTCGTTCTTGACGCGCGCGCATGACCTGCATCGGCTGCGCTGGATGCTGTCGGATCCGGGTGATGCGAAAGCGAGCGACGAGGCCGGCAAGTTCTTGCTCGCGCTCGCCGACGCGAAGACGCTCAAGCGCGCGGAGCTGATGCAGCTCGCCGGTGCGCTCGCGAAGGGTGGCAAAGGCAACGGCAAGCTCGCGCGCTGGACCGACGCCGCGGCCAAGCTGTCGGACAAGGCCAAGCCGCTCGCGGTGCAGGCCGGCAAGGATCTCGGCGGGCTCGTGCCCGACTTGCCGGATGGCTCGCTCGCGAATGATTGGAACTATCTGTGCCACCAGATGGCGAAGGATCTCGCGGTCGGTGCCCCGGCTGCGCTCGCCAAGCTCGAGGCGGTGCGCAAGCAGATCGTGCAAGCGGCGCGCGCGCGACTCGTCGAGGTCGGCTCGAAGGCGAACCAAGACAAGCTCCAGGGCGACGTCGATGCGCTGCTCAAGGCGCTGCCCGCAGCCGATGCTGCACCATCGGTGGTGACCGGAGACACGCAGCTGTTCAAGGCGCGCCTCGCCGAACGCGATCCGAAAGCGACGGCGCCGGCGTTCGTCGGGCTCGTCGTGCCGTCGACGTCGAGCGGCGTGTTCCTCAACCTCGCGCCGAACGTCTACTACACCGACACGAAGGACGAGCAGGTCATCGATTACCTCGCGTCGAACCTCTACACCGGGCACGGCGCGCACTCGATCTTCATGAAGACGTGGGCGGCCGGCCTCGCGTACTCGAATGGCCTGCGGCCGCGGATCTCCGACGGCACGCTGCACTACTACGCCGAGCGCTGCCCGCTATTGCCGCAGACGCTGCGTTTCGTGATCGACCAGCTCAAGAAAGCGAAATCGGATCCGAACATCGCGCGGTATGCGATCGCAAAGGCGTTCGACTCGCGCGTCGCGATCGGCTTCGAGGCGCGGGCGAGCGCGATGGCGGCAAACCTCGTCGATCAGGTGACGCCCGAGGTCGTGCGTGCGTTCCGCGAGCGCGTGCTCGACCAGGCGAAGCGCAAAGATCTGGACACGGCGCTGTTCGGCCGCATGGAAGCGGTCTACGGCAAGGTGTTACCGGGCTACGGCCAGCTCGATCCGAAAGCGGTGTACTTCGTGATCGGTCCCGACAAGCAGATCGCGGCGTATCAGGATTATCTCAAGAGCGCGGTCGGCAAAGACACGACGCTGTATCGCATCTACCCGCGCGACTTCTGGATCCCCGCGAAGATCTAGTCAGCGACGGGGTCGATCGCGCGTATGATGGTCTTGTGCGCGTGTGGGTGTTGACCATCTTGCTCGTCGGTTGCAAGCCGCACGTGACATTGGTGCCGCCGCCGCCGAACGCGTCGCCCGACGAGCGCGTCGCAGCGTTCGAACGGCTAGCCGCCGTGTCGGAGAAGATGACCATCACGACGTCCTGCCGCACGATGGGCGGTTGCAGCGAGACGGTCGAGCTCACACTCAACCTGGCGAACGGCACGCAAGTACACCACGCAGAGGACCTGCTGCCGATGGTTCCTCCCGACAGCGAGACCGCGCAGGCGGTGCACGCCTCGCATCGCGCGAGCAGGAGGACGTGGATGTGGGCCGGTCTCGCAGCCGGCGCGCTCGTGGCCGGCTTCGTCGTCTTCGACGCGACGGACAACGAGAAGCTTGCGTTCGCCGTGGGCGGCGGAGGAATCGTCGTCGGTGCCCTCATGGCTTGGCGGAGCACGAACGAAGAGACGCATCAGATCCGGCGCGCGAACGAGACGTATAACGATGGTCTTGCACGCACGCTGCGCGTGTGCGTCGACGGCTATATCGTCGAAGCTTGCGATACGCCGCACGTTAACGCTTCGCGCTGAGATCATGGCGCGCGCGGCGCCAATCGCGGCGCGGCAACCGGTATGCTTACACCGGGTGCCTGTATGACCAGCTACGTCCATCTCCGCCGCTACGGCAAGAAGCCCGGCTCGGCCGAGGTCGCGACAATCGACGTACTGGGTGACGGCAATATCCTCTACCGCGGTCATCGGTACGATCTGCGCACCGGCGAGAAAGGCCTGAAGCATCCCGGCTTCTCGCATCACATCGACGGCCGCTTCCTGCAGTGGAATCAATCCGACAGTACGCTCGAGATCCATCACGCCGACGGCCGCGTCGCGACCGTGCATATCTTCGGCGGCAAGCCGATCGGCTTTGTCGGCACGCACCTCGTCTACAGCGACGACCCGCGTCAGCCGTGGCTGGTCGTCGAGGCCAAGTCCGGCGAGGTCGCCGGCCGCGTCGAAGATCTGCGCGGCGACGCGACACACGGCACGGTGCTCTACTCGCCGGGCGTATTCGATCCGAAAAACGATCGCACGCTGTGGCTCTGCGAAGGCTCGCGGCTCGCCGAGCTCGACGTGTCCAAGCGCCGCATGGCGCGCACGATCGAGGCCGATGCCGAGCACGCGTTCATCGGCGTCGCGGCGCTCGCCGACGGCCACGTGATCACGCTCGCGCGTACGATCGAGGACAAAGCGAAGCACAACCGCACCGGCGATCGCATCGTGCTCTACTCGCCGGCCGGCGAGCGGCTGCGCGACGTGCCCGGCGACGTGATGCAGATCCATCGCCTCGGCGATCACTTCATCGCGTCCGACGATCGCAAAGAGCAGTTCGTGATCTTCGACAAGACGCTCGAGCCGGTCGCGCGCATCGAGATGTTCGAGCCGGGGAGGGACGGCTACAACGGGATCGTGCCGCTGCCGAGCGGACGCGAGTGGATCGGCGTCGGTGGCCGCGGAGAGTGGGATCACTACGGCGAGCCCGAGCTCGCGCCGATCAAAGTGAAGAAGCCGCCGAAGGCGCCCGCCGCGAAGAAGCCGAAGAAGGCCGACAGCTAGCCGAGCGCGCGCCGAAAACGAAAACGCCGCTGGGGCCTTCGCTCGCGTCAGCCGACGATATCGGGCGGAAATGAAACATCGGAGGTGAGGCCGGCGGCGCCCGCACGCAGACGATATCCGGCGCCAAAAACGAAAACGCTGGCGGTGAGGCCGGCGCTGTGACGGCGGTAGTTGCGTAACTTGTGACCGTCCCCATCTCCGAGGCCGACGCTCTCAGACGATATCCGCTTAGGGTCGGCGACGCTTAGCGACGATGGTCGCGCGTCGCGGGACCGGGCGGCGGAGCGCGGTACGTCGGCTGCGGCGACGGCGTGTACGTCGGCGCGCGGTGATCGCGAGCCGCGGGCGCTTGCACCGGCTGCGGCGCAGGCGGCGTGTACGTGCGGTGATCGCGAACGCCGGGTGCCTGCGCAGGCGCGGGGCGATAGCCCGGCTGGTAGCCGCCGTTCCCTTGGTAGGTGCGGTGATCGCGGACGCCACCCTGGTACGTGCCGTTGTAGCCGCCGTTGTACGGCTCGCGCGACCAACCTTGGCCGGGCGTGAACCGCGCGTAGCGAGCCGGGCGATCGATCGACCGCACACGGTACGGCACGTCGTTCCACGCGACCCAGCCACTGTTGTAGTAGCTCGACCGGTACCAAAGACCGTTGTCGTAGCGCCAGTAGTAGTTGTCCGAGTAGAAGACCGGGTAGTCCGAGTACGCAACGACGGAGACGCCGGGTTCCACGTAGTACATGCTCGGTGCAGGCGCCGCGTACCCATACGAGTAGCCGACGCCAACATCGCCTTGGGTGTAACAGCCGGTTGCGAGACCCAGCGCCGTTACGACGGGCAAAAGAATTCTCTGCATGTAGCGATGCTAGCGCTCACCGACGGCGATTGCACCCCTTGACAGTCCTAAGTGCTGAAAGCTCTGTCGTGCGTTTGCGCACGTACACAAATCGACACATGCGCGCATGGAAGTTACGTGGCAACGGCGATCGATTCGTGCGCCGCCGCGAGCGCGAATCGCCGATCGGGATTTGCCACATGCGCCGCGGCTTCCGGGGGCAACAGCTCGCGCGCGGCCTCCGACATCGCAACGTCGCGCACGAGCTTGAAGTTGCGTGCTCCGAGATAACCGGGTAGCTCCTCGGGCTTCCAACCAAACTTCCACGGCTCGCCAAACGTCGCGACAACCGCCGCCATCGCGCGCGTGATCAGCGACGGCTTGTCGATCCGCGTCTTCGCGAAGTACGTGAGCGCGAGTTGCGAGCCCCTCGCACTCCACGCTCGGATCGCGCGCAGCGATGCATCGATCGCCGGCTCGGTCAGATACATCGTGACGCCTTCCCAGATCGTGAACACGGGCGCGGCGACATCGAGCCCGGCTTCGTCGAGGATGTCGGGCAAGTCTTCCATCGGGCGCGCTTCGAAGTCCCACGTCACGTAGTCTGCAGGCGAACGCGCACCGAGCTGATCGAGGATCGAACGCTTGCGCGCCTGCGTCGCCGGATGATCGACCTCGATCACGCGAACGTCGGCGAGCTCGGGAATGCGCAGAGCGCGGCAATCGAAGCCCGCGCCGAGCAGGACGAGCTGCTTGCCGCCGCCCGCCACGAATGCGCGCAGCGCGTCGTCGATCACACGCGTGCGAACTTGCATGTACAAGATCCACTCTCCGAGGCCCGGCGCGCTCGCGAGCGGGCGGAGCCGATCGACGCGCTTGTCGATCCATCTCGCGATCGCGGGCGACACGAACGCGGCGCCGTACGGATCGTCGACCAGCCGCGCGCCGTCGGGTAGCAGCTGACCGAGGTGACGCGCTGCCGCGACGAAGCCCGCCGTGCGGCTCGGGCTGTCGTCTCTCATTGCAGCTTGCGCGCCCAGGCGCGCGGCCGCTCCACCACGGTGAAGTCGGTGCCTTCGACCGCGACGCGACCGCTGTCGTCGTGGATGATCTCGAATTCGTAATCGATCTCTTCTTCGGCGAGCTTGTCGATCAGCGCGCGGTCCGGATGATCGGCGGCAAAGCCGACCATGCCGTTGAACGTCATCAGATACGCGCCGGCGCCGCCATCGGGATCGACGACCGTGTGCTCGATGATCGCCGTGCGATCCATCGCGAGCCGGCCCACGCTCAACTTGATCGCGGTGACCTGTGCTTTGTAGCCGTCGCCGGGTATACCGTCGGTCGCCAGCCAGCGCAGCCGCACCGGTTGATCCTTGTCGAGGCGAAAGTTGACGAGGACATTGGGCTCGCTCATGGCGCGAACGTACCCAATCTGTTACGCAACCGCCATG
>Ga0070706_100007440_pt1 | contig 10268 bp, 5 predicted proteins | sample KBSK5501metaG_FD_65476 | JGI IMG/M metagenome (GOLD analysis project Ga0070706, IMG submission 65476) | Corn, switchgrass and miscanthus rhizosphere microbial communities from Kellogg Biological Station, Michigan, USA - KBS K5-50-1 metaG | ecosystem: Host-associated > Plants > Roots >...
GGCGCCTCGGCCACGGCGGCATGGGTGTCGTGTATCTAGCGCGCGAGGTGAGCCTCGAGCGTCGCGTCGCCATCAAGCTGCTCACGCCCGACCGGGCCCTGCAGCCCAACGCCAAGGAGCAGTTCCTCCGGGAGGCGCGGACCGCGGCACAGCTCTGGCACCCAGGCATCATCCCGATTTTCGCCGTGGACGAGGTGCGCGACTTCGTGTTCTTCGCCATGGCCTACGTGGAGGGCCAGACGCTGGGGCAGCGGGTGCGCGGCGATGGTCCGTTGAGCTACACGGCCGTCGCGCGCCTGCTCGAGGAGGTTGCGCGCGCGCTCGACTACGCGCACGGGCGCGGCGTGGTGCATCGCGACGTGAAGCCGGACAACATCCTGATCGAGCTCAAGAGCGGCCGGGCGCTGGTCTCCGACTTCGGCATCGCCCGCGTGAACGGGGGCGGAAGCACGGACCCGCGGCGGGTGGTTGGGACGGCGGAGTTCATGAGCCCGGAGCAGGCCGTGGGCGGGCCGGTGGACGCGCGCAGCGACCTGTACTCGCTCGGCGTGGTGGGGTTCTTCGCGCTGTCGGGGCGCCTGCCGTTCGACGGGCCCGACCCCATGACCGTCCTCGCCCGCCACGTCACCGATCCACCACCGCCCGTCGCGTCGTTCGTCCCCGGGGTCCCGGACCGCCTGGCCGAGGCGATCGACCGCTGTCTCTCCAAGGATCCCGCCGCGCGCTACCCCAGCGGCGAGGCCTTCGCCGCCGCCGTCGCCGCGGCGCTCGACCGGCGCACCGCGGTCGCCGTCCGCGCGTTCATCACCGAGGCCCGCCAGCTCTCGACGGCGACTCTCCTATATGGCGCGTTCGCGAGCATCGCCCTCCCGCTGCTGGTGCTGCGGTTCCTCGAAGGGCGCGATGCGCAGCCTCGCGCCGCGGCGATCGCCGTCGCGGTCGCCATCCTGGCGGCGCCGATCGCCGTGATGCTGGCGCGCGTGCGGCGCCTGGTCCGGGCGGGCTTCGGACACCGGGACTTGACCGACGCGCTGCGGGCGGGACTGTTCCAGCGACGCGAGGAGCTGGCGTTTCTCTATGGGGAAGGACCGTCGCGGCTCGAACGGGCGGCGCGCCGCGTGTGCTACCTGGCGCTCGCCGCCGCAGCGGGTGTGGTGGTCGCGCTGGAGCGCACCCCGGCGCTCGCATCCCTGGCGCTCGTCCCGATGGTATGGGCCGCCGCCGCCATCCTGGCTCTGCTCGCCGCGGTCGTGGCCCGGGGCCGCACGGAGCATCGCACGGACCCCAAAGGCGAGCGGCGGCTGCGCTTCTGGAGCGGCCCCCTGGGGCGCTGGCTGTTCGCCCTGGCCAAACTGCGTCTCCCGGTCACGCCCCCACCGGGCGCGCCCGGTGCCTGACGCCCGACAGCCGCCGCTCGGCTTCCTGCAACAGGTCCTCGGTCTTACAGAACGCGAATCGCACCAGCCGTCGTCCCAGCTCCGGGCGGCTGAAGAAACTCGATCCCGGAACGGGAGAGACGCCGATCTCCTTGGTGAGCCAGACGGAAAACTCGTCGTCGGGCAGCGGCGAGATACCAGAGAAGTCCGCCAGCACGTAGTACGCGCCCTGCGGCGGCGTGCAGCGGAAGCCCGCGTCGACGAGGGCACGACACAACAGGTCGCGCCGGGCGCGGTACTGGCGGGCGAGCGTCGCATAGTAGTCGTCGCCCAGCTTCTCCAGCCCCACGGCGATCGCCTCCTGCAGCGGCGCGGGCGCGCCGACGGTCAGGAAATCGTGCACCTTGCGGATGGCATCGCTCGTGGCCGGCGGGGCGACGATCGTTCCCACGCGCCACCCCGTCACGCTGAACGTCTTCGACGCGCCGCTGATGGTGATGGTGCGCTCGCGCATCCCGTCGAGCGTCGCGATCGGGATGTGCTCGCCTTCGTAATAGATGTGCTCGTAAATCTCGTCGGTCACGGCGTAGGCGTCGTGCCGCCGGCACAGCTGGGCAATGGCGTCGAGCTCCGACCGCGTGAGCACCCGGCCGGTGGGGTTGTTCGGTGTGCACACGATGATGGCCCGCGTACGGCGGGAGAAGGCGGCCGCGAGCCGATCGAGGTCCAACTCGGCAGCGACCGGCATGGGCACGTACACCGGCTTCGCGCCGCACAGGATCGCGTCCGGGCCGTAGTTCTCGTAGAACGGCTCGAACACGATTACTTCGTCGCCGGGGTCGACGATCGCGAGCAGCGCCGACGCCATGGCTTCGGTGGCGCCGCACGTCACGGTGATCTCGGTTTCGGGATTCACCGTCATGCCGTACCAGTCGGCGTACTTGCGGGTGAGCGCGTCGCGCAGCCGTTTGGCGCCCCAGGTGATCGCGTACTGGTTCACGTCGTCCGCAATGGCGCGCGCGGCGGCTTCTTTTAAGATCTCGGGCGCCGGGAAGTTCGGGAACCCCTGCGCGAGATTGATGGCATCGTGCTCGCTGGCGAGCCGCGTCATGCCGCGGATCACCGATTCGGTGAAGCCGTGAGTGCGCCGGGCGGTATGCATTGAGGGGAACTTACAACGAGGAAACTGCGCCGCCCCTCACGGTCCCCACGCTATTCGCGACAACTGTCGTGGAATCAAGAAGTTCGGGCTCACCTCAGCAGCTGCTTCGCGATGGTGTTCAGCTGCATGTTGCTCGTCCCCTCGTAGATCGCGCCGATCTTCGCGTCGCGGTAGAACTTCTCTACTGGGTACTCCTTCGTGTACCCGTACCCGCCGAACAGCTCCACGGCGAGCGACGTCACCCGCTCGGCCACCTGGGCGGCGAACAACTTGGCCATCGCGGCCTGCGTGGTGTAGGGCTCGCCCGCGTCCTCGAGCCGCGCCGCGTTGTACACCATCAGCCGGGCCGCCTCGAGCTCGGTGGCCGCCTGCGCCAACTGGAACTGCACCCCCTGGAACTCCGCGACCGGCCTGCCGAACTGCTTGCGCTCCTTCACGTACCGGAGGGCCGCGGCGAGCGCCCCTCGGGCAACGCCGATCATCTGGGCGCCGATGCCGATCCGCCCGGTGTTGAGCGTCTCGATGGCGACCTTGTAGCCCATCCCCACCTGGCCCACCAGGTTCGCCGCCGGCACCTCGCAGCCGTCGAGGATCAGCTCGCACGTGCTCGACGCGCGGATGCCGAGCTTGTCTTCCTTCTTGCCGACGGAGAACCCCTTGAACCCGCGCTCCACGGCGAACGCCGTGATGCCTTTGTAGCCCTTGCTGAAGTCGCTGTTCGCGAAAATGACGAACAAGCCTGCCTCGGCCCCGTTGGTGATCCACAGCTTGCGTCCCTCGAGGATCCACGTGTCGCCGGCCTCGGTCGCGCGGGTCTGGAGTCCGAACGCGTCCGATCCCGAGTCTGGCTCGGACAGCGCGTAGGCGCCGAGCAGATCGGTCGCGAGCCGCGGCAGATAGCGGTTGCGGAGCTCGTCGCTCGCCCACTTGATGAGCAGGGCGTTGACGAGCGTGTTTTGTACATCCACGAAGATCGCGATCGAGGCGTCGACCGCCGACAGCTCCTCGACTGCCAGGACCGTCATCAGCATGCTGCCGCCCGCGCCGCCGTGCGCCTCGGGGATCTCGATCCCCATGAGGCCCAGCGCGAAGCACTGGGCGAGCAGGGCCCGATCGAGCGAGGCGGCCTGCTCCATGGCGGCGACGCGCGGACGGACGGCGCGCTCGGCGAAGTCGCGCACGGTGCGGCGGAATAGCTCTTCTTCCTCGGAGAGCGTGGTGAGGGGGGGTGTGGGGTCGGGCATCGCGGTCCCAATCTAGCCGTCGGAGGTCCTCCTCGTATTATACGGGTCATGATCCGTCGCGTCGCCGTCCGACCGACCCTGATCATCGCTTGCGGAGCCCTGGTCGCAGCCGCCGCCCGAGCGACAGCGCAAAGCGGGGCGGTGCTGCGCGGGGTCGTCTACGACAGCCTGATCAGCGCCGCTCCACTCGCGGGCGCCGAAGTCTGGATCGAAGGCACCAATCGCATGGCGCGCACCGATCCCGCCGGGCGGTTCGAGTTGGTCGTGCCCGCGGCCGGTCGCTACACGCTGACCTTCGATGATCCCGTCCTCGATTCGATCGGCCTAGCGGCGTCGCCCGTCGTCGTGGAGGTCGCCGCCGGGCGCACCGCCGCGGTCACCCTCGGGACCCCGGGTCCGTCGGCGGCGCATCGCACGTTGTGTCCCCACGATCCGTGGCGGCAGGCTGGCGCAATCCTCGGGCTGGTGCGCGATGTCGCTGACGGCAGGCTGCTGGCCGACGTCGCCGTGACTGCACACTGGACGACGTACGCCATCGGCGCCGGCTCGGTGCGCGCCGCGCCGGCCACGGCCGCGGCTCGATCCGACGCGTCGGGTCGTATCCTGATCTGCAACCTCCCAACCGACGTTGGGTTGCTGGTCCAGGGCAAGGCGGGCAATGGCCCGACTGGAATGGTTCTCATCGATCTGGCTGGGCGTGCGTTCGGCCGCGCCGACTTGCACCTGGCCGTGGCTCCGGCCACCGGGGCGGTCAGGGGCATCGTCCGCAACCAGAGCGGCATCACCGTTCCTGGTGCGGCCGTGGTGGCCGTCGGGACCGAAGCCCGCGTCGAGGCGGACGAGGCGGGTGGCTTCACGCTCGGAAACGTCCCAGCGGGCTCGCGAGTCCTGGAGGGTACGGCTATCGGGTATCCTCCCGCGCGAGTGCAGGTTCGGATCCCACCGGGCGGGACGCAGCAACTGACTATCGTGCTGGGCGACTCGGCACACGTGCTCGAGCCGGTCACGGTGGAAGCACGCTACCAGCCTTACTTGACGCAGGTCGGCTTCGAGCGCCGCCGCAAGACGGCGCTGGGACACTTCCTCGACACCACAGCGATCCGAAGCTCCGGGGCCGTACAGTTCGAGGAGGTATTCCGCATGGTTCCCGGGGTGCAGCTGCGGCCCAACGGGTCGAGCTATCTGGTGGAGCTGCAGCGGGGGCAAGGCCAGATCACCAATCCCCAGCTGGCCAACTACTGCCCTCCCTCCTACTTCATCGACGGCGCGTATTTCCCGCTCCCGCCGGTAGAGACTCCGTCGGTGCCCGTCGCGCCGGAGGAGATTCTTGCGATCGAGATCTATTCCAATCTGTTCAGCGCCCCGCTGCAGTACCAGCGGCTGAACAGCGGCTGCGGCGTGATTCTCGTGTGGACGAAGCGGGGGGTCCCAAACCGCAGCCGCTAAAGGCGCGACTTCACCGTCGCGCGGCAGTTGCGGCGACGCCACACCCGTAAGGTACTTCCCGCACGAAACGCCCACGGCACGATGCGTGCGCGCGGTTCGGGTGTTCCTGCACCTTTAGGGTAAGCGACATGGATCGCCGTCACATGTCGTTTTCCCGGGCCGCATCTATCGCTGTACCCCGGGAAACAAGGTCTCGCGTGCTCCGGTCCTGTCCGGCCGCGGAGCCCTCGACGTTTCTCTTCCTCGGCGATCCCCTCCCCCGCAGCGTCCATCATCACAAACGGAGACAGCGCATGAGCAAGCTCGCAATGTTTGCGGGAGCCGTCCTCGCGCTTGGCCTGGGACCCGTACACGCCGCCGCCCAGGGTCGCGAAGTGACGGGCAGGGTCATGCGGGCCGTCGGCCAGATGCCGGTGGGTGGCGCAACCGTCATCGAGGTCGGTGGCCAGGCCGTCGCCCAGTCGGATCCCTACGGCGCGTTCCGCATCGCCGTAGCCGCGGGCGAGGTTCGCCTCTTGGTGCGCGCGATTGGCTACCAGCGCAAGGTGCTCGTCGTCAATCCCGGCGAGTCGAACGTGACTGTGTCGCTCGAGGAGGATCCGTTCAAGCTCGAGGCCGTCGTCGTGACCGGTCAGACGACCACGCTCGAGCGCCGCAACGCGACCACGGCGAGCGAGAACATCAGGAGCAACGAGCTGAATATCGCGCCGGCGCAGACCGTCGAGCAGGCGATGCAGGGCAAGGCGCTGGGCGCGACGATCTCGATGAACAGCGGCGCCCCGGGAGGCGGCGCCCAGGTACAGATCCGCGGGGTTACGTCGATTCTCGGCAACGGGCAGCCGCTGTTCGTGATGGACGGGGTCATCATCTCGAACGACGCTATTTCCGACGGCGCCAACAGCATCACGGGCGCGGGCAACCGCACGAACCCCACGGGCATCGGCGGCAGTCAGGATGCCCTGGTGAACCGCCTGGCGGACTTGAACCCGGAGGAGATCGAGTCGATCGAGTTTCTCAAGTCGGCGGCGGCGACGGCGATGTACGGCTCCCGCGCGACCAACGGCGTCGTGGTGATCCGGACCAAGCACGGAGCGCCGAGTGCTACGCCGCAGTTCAACCTGACGAGTCGCGTCGGGCGGAGCGCGGCCTACCGGCTGCTCGGGACCCGGCAGTTTACCACTGCCGACAAGGTGCGCAACCTCCCGTACGGCAACGGGGCGACGTCCCCGGATACCGCCTTGTTGAGCCAGCTGTACCCGAGTGGCCAGATCGCGCTAACGCACGATTACCAGAAGGAGCTCTACAACAACGGGGAGCCGAATTATGAGGTGACCGGCAGCTTCAACGGCGGCACGGCGGCGACGCAATACTACGTCAACCTGACGGCGCGGAGCGAAGCCGGCACGGCGCCCAACACCGGTGCTCGGCTGTATGCGTTCAGAACCAACGTCGATCAGTCCTTCCTCGACGGGAAGGTCAAGGTCAACATGGGGCTCAACGTCACCCGCAACAGCTTGGACCGCGGCCTGTCGAACAACGACAACACCAACACGTCGCCCATTTACGGCTTGGCCTACACCCCCGGGGTGATCAACCTCGACTCCGTGGACGCGACGGGGACGTACGTGCGGGACCCGTTCAACGGCGGCGGGAACAGCGTGTCGAACCCGTTCGAAACCTTCCGCTACCTGCGCCTCAACGAGCTGACGTTCCGCCAGATCGGCAATCTCAACGCGACCTGGTCCGCGCTGAGCTCGGCCCAGCACCAGGTGTCGGTCAGCGCAATCGGCGGCTTCGACCGGGTCCAGATCTCGGGCGATCTGTTTTCCCCGACGTTCGTCCAGTACGAGGGTTCGGACGGCTTCACTGGCCGGACGGTGCGCACCGAGGGCAACATCTTCAACTACAACCTCCAGCTCGCCGGCACCTGGGCGTACCAGCCGACGAGCATGATGTCGCTCACGACGACGGGTGGCTTCTCGTGGGAGACGCAGTACAACCGGGTGCTGCGGACCCGTGCCCGCGGCCTGCTGCCCGGTGTCGAAACGACCAACAGTGGCATCATCCTCGACTTTGCGGATAACGTGCTCGGGGACTTTCGGGATATGTCGTTGTTCGCCAACGAGCAGGTGTTGGCTCTCAATGAGCGACTCGCCTTGACCGGAGGCGTCCGTGCCGACCGCTCGAGCGCCAACGGCGACCGCCACAAGTATTACGTCTTCCCACGTGCGTCGGGCTCCTACCGGTTCACCGACTTGGGCGATCTGTTCAATGAGGTGAAGCTCCGGGCCGGTTGGGGCCGCACGGGTAACCGCCCGTCGTACGGGTTCCGGGATGTCCTCGTGAACGTGGGCAACTCGATTGGCGGTATCGCACCGCTGGTGCAGGCCGGCGTGTCGGGTAATGCCAACATCAAACCTGAAACGCTCAACGAAATCGAAGCGGGCGCCGACGTGACTTTCCTCAGGCGGCGCCTGCAATTCGAGGGCACGTGGTACCGCCGGCGGATCACGGACCTGCTGCTCCAGCCGGCCACGACTCCCTCCGCAGGAATCACCAATCTCACCATCAACGGGGGCGAGCTGTCGAACCGGGGCGTCGAGCTGGGGTTGAGCGCGTCGGCCGTGCAAACCCACGACCTGGATCTGAGTATCCGGGCGACCTTCAGCAAGAACAAGCAAACGATCGAGAACCTGCCGGCCACCGTACCGCGGTTCCCCGCGCCGGGCTCGTTCGGTGCGGCCTTCGGGCGCAACTTCATCAGTCCCGGTGGAGAGACGACGTGGATCTGGGGGAACGTCCCGCTGGACGCCAACGGCAATCCATTGCCGATCGGCGTTCGCGTGACGGCTGGATGCTCGCCTGGAGCGTCCGGGTGCATTATCGCGAGGACCGCCGATACGGTCGCCGGCAACTACAACCCGGATTTCGTGATGCAGTTCACGAGCTCGCTCCGCTGGAAGCGGCTTACGCTCGCCACCACCGTGAGCTGGCAGCAGGGCGGCTCGGTGGCCGATATGACCCGCGACCTGTGGGACGAGGGCGGGACTTCGCGGGACTATGACGGCCCGATCACGCGCGAGACGATGGGCGACGGTTGGAATCTCAACGCGCCCACAGGGTACACCCAGGGGCAGTACCGCTACGACGCATGGGCCGGCGGCGGGGATGTGCGCGCCTACGTTGAGAGCGCGACCAACGTCCGCATACGGGACATCTCGGTCAGCTATCAGGCTCCGGACACCTGGCTCCAGTCCGTCGGAGCGCGCTCGCTGCGGCTCACGTTCCAGGCCCGCAACCCCCTCGTATTCTCGCACTACTGGAGCTTCGATCCGGAGTTCAACAACTTCGGCGCGACCAACCTGAACCGGTTCATCGACCTGGCGCCCTTCCCATCCAACCGCCAGTTCTACCTGTCCGTGGACGTGGGGTGGTGAGCCATGCGACCCGACACCACTGCACTTGAGACCACTGTCCCCGAGAGGAGCTGGACCATGCGAACCGCTCTTACCGGTCTCGTGGCCGCAGTCGCCGTCCTCCTCGGCGGCTGCAGCCTTGACCTTACGAATCCCAATCAACCAACGGTGGCGAGCACCCTGACCAACCCTCGGGCGTCGATCAGTCGCATGGTCGTGGGCGTGCTCGGCAACTATCGGGATAACCGGGCCGTCCAGATCCGGGCCCTCGGCAGCTTCGGGCGCGAGACCTACTACATGTTTCTCACGGACGGCCGCTTCATCACGGGCCCCTATCGTGACTGGAAGCAGAACAACGCGTTCGAGGCGGGAACCCAGTGGGGGGCTCGGTACCAAAACCGCCGCAACGCCTACGCGGCGATGCAACTCATCAATTCGAGTCCGACCTCGGTATCGCCGACGACCCTCACGGGGGCCGAGAAGGCCGGAGCGTTGGGCGTGCTGAAGACGTTCATCGCCCTGGACATGCTGCACGTCATCGAGGCGCGCGGCGCAATCGGCGCGGTCGTGGACATGACCGACGACGTGAACGCCGTGCTGCCGATCGTGAGCGAGGACTCGGTCTACAAGTGGATCACCGCCCTGCTCGACGACGCGAAGGGCAACCTCGACACGGCAGGGACCTCGTTCTATTTCCCGATGCATACGGGCTTCAGCGCGTTCGGCGTCGCGGCCAATAAGCCAGCGGGCTTTGGACAGTTCAACCGTGCGATCAAGGCCCGGGTCGAGGCGAAACGGGGGTCATTGGGCTGCGGCGTTCCCTGCTACACCGCAGCGTTGACCGCGCTGGGGGCGACCTGGATCGCCAATCTCGACAGCACGAACCGCGACAACGGCGTGTACGTGATCTATTCGACGGCGGCGGGGGACATCCTGAACGGCGCTTCGTTTACGGGGGATAAGAACTATTACGTCCATCCGTCGATCGACTCGATCGCGGGCGTCGCTCAAGACGACCGTTACCGCCGCAAGGCGGCGCTCAGCACGTCTGCCTGCTCCACCAACTATACATCTCCGCAAACGGAGGTGAGCGTTACCGCAACCCATCGGGCCTGCACCTACGCCACCAATGTGACCCCGATCCCGATCATCCGGAACGAGGAGCTGGTGTTACTGAGGGCGGAGACGGAGTGGTTCACGGGGGCTACCGTCGCGGCGCTGACCGATCTGGCGGCGGTGCGGGCGGGCTCCGGCGCCACGCGCGGCGGCACGGCAGTGGTCAAGTTCGCCACGCCGGCTGCGGATTCGGAGTTCGTGGCCGAGGTGCTGCTGCAACGCACGCTGTCGCTATACCAGGAAGGGCAGCGCTTCCCGGATTACCGCCGCTTCGGCAAGCTCGCTGAGCTCGCGACGCTGGGCCAGGACGCCGCCCAAGGCTTCACGGTAGCGCCCTACAGCGTGCTCCCGTCGCAGGAATGCGACGCGCGCGCCCGAGTGGGCAATCCCGGTGGCATCCCGCGGAGCTGTCCGGGCGGCCCGCCATGATGCCAGCCCAGCCGTGACGCGCGCTTAAGAAAAGACCGGCGCCCGGGATCGCTCCCGGGCGCCGCTCTCGTTACCGGTC
>Ga0070706_100007445_pt1 | contig 10263 bp, 9 predicted proteins | sample KBSK5501metaG_FD_65476 | JGI IMG/M metagenome (GOLD analysis project Ga0070706, IMG submission 65476) | Corn, switchgrass and miscanthus rhizosphere microbial communities from Kellogg Biological Station, Michigan, USA - KBS K5-50-1 metaG | ecosystem: Host-associated > Plants > Roots >...
TCGCCTTCCGCGCGACCTCGGGGTTATGGGTGTCCTCAGGGTAGGCGTGCGCTCCCCAGTAAATACCCGTGGCCGGGCGGACCGGGTCCGGGCGGACCGCCACGACGGTCAGTGGGACATGCTGCTGAACGGCTTGCCGCATCGCCCACATAAGAGCACGGTGGGAATGGTCCGAGCCGTCTACCCCTACGACGATTCCAGACATCTCAGCTCCTCAGATTCCCGATCCGTTCCAATCCTATCCCGATTACAGTATAGTTTGAAGCACAGGCGAATAGCGCTGAGGCTTCCGGCGGGGACAGGGGCCCGGCTGCCCGAACGGGCGCGTGCATGAACGCGCCCAGGCAGCGAATTCCTGGTGAATCCTCCTGCGAGGGCCATGGTAGCGACGGGACTGGCCCGCGATTACCCCCGGTGGGGGCGCGGCCAGGAGCTGGATGGGGCTGGATATGACTGAGGGACGGCGAGCCCAGGCGGGTTACTCTGGCGCGGGCGGGCCGGATGGCAAGAGCGTGGTCCCGCCGGGCGTGTGGGTGGATGATTCCGACGAGGACGACCCGGTGCTCCGTATGGCTGACGGGAGCCTGGTGGATACCTGGCGCGAAGAATATCCCTACGCCGAGCGGATGAGCCGTGATGAATACGACCACGCGAAGCGCGTGCTCCAGGTGGAGCTGCTGAAGCTGCAATACTGGGTCCAGGATTCGGGCGCCCGCATCGTGGTGATCTTTGAAGGCCGTGACGCGGCGGGCAAGGGCAGTACCATAAAGCGTTTTATGGAACACCTGAATCCCCGTACAGCGCGAGTTGTCGCGCTCACTGTCCCGACCGATCGCGAGCGGGGAGAATGGTATTTCCAGCGTTACATCGCGCACTTGCCGACGGCGGGAGAGATCGTCTTTTTCGACCGTTCATGGTATAACCGTGCCGGCGTTGAAGAGGTCATGGGCTTCTGTACCGAAGAGCAGCATGAGACCTTTCTACAGCAGGCGCCTCAGTTCGAGCGGCTGCTGGTGCACGAGGGCATCTCACTAACGAAATTCTGGTTTTCCGTGACCCCCGGCGAGCAGCACACCCGGTTCGCCATCCGCCAGATCGACCCGGTGCGGCAGTGGAAGCTCAGCCCTACCGATATCGCGCTGCTTGACAAGTGGGATGCCTACACCGCGGCCAAGGTCACGATGTTCCAGCGCACAGACACGCCCGAGGCGCCCTGGACGGTGATCAAGAGCAACGATAAGAAGCGCGCCCGGCTGGAGGCGATGCGCAGTCTGCTCGCCGGTATCGACTACGACCGCAAAGATCCGGACGTCGTCGGGCAGCCAGACCCGCTGATCGTCGGTGCTCCCGCCGACATGCGGGAAGTAGAGCCCGGCCAGCGGTCCCCCACGCCGCTCAGGCCGCCCGGGCTCAGTTAGCCGGCCCTTCGCAGGATGCGGACCGCGCGGCCGCCCGGCCGGCCGAGCGGATCCGGTTCCTGCCCGGCAAAGCCGGGCAGACTGCCCGTGTCGGTGGCGGCGGCCGTGCCCGGCTGGTATGCACGCATCGTGACGCCTATCCCGGTCCTGAGTGGCGAGTTAGCCGGCCCCTGGTTCCGCGTCCAGTCCATCGTGGCGCCGCGGGGCGCCGGCTCCGCCGAACACGACTTTCTCGACATCCTGCCCGCCGCGGCGGCCGCGGCCCGAGCCGGGCGGCCGCTCGTGGCCGGCTGGCTGTGCCGCGCGGCCGGCGGGCCGCTGGAATTCCTCACCAATGCCGCCCTGCCCGCACCACAGGCGGGCAGCGACTGCGCCCTGCTCTTCCCGCCCGGGGCACGAGGCGGCCCGGCCACTGCCGACTGGCTCACCGCGTGCGAGGCGCTGGTTTGGGCACCCTGCCCGGGGCGCCAGGCGCCTCCGCTGCTCAGCGGGCCCGCGCCCGCGGCCGGCCAGGAAACCCGGCCGCCGGGCCGGTTCGAGTCCGCGCTGGCCGCGGCCCGCGGCAGGCCCTTCGGCTGGCTCGTGGTGGCCGAGCCCACCGGGCTGCTCGACGACGAGGTGGCCGGCTTACGCACCCAGGTGACCGTGCTGCGCCAGCACGACGAGGAAACGCTGCGGTTCGGCACCGACCGGGCGATACGCCGGCTGGCGGAGCTGGACGCGTTCCGCGAGGCTGGCCTGTGGCTGGTACGGGTGCTCGTCGGGGCCGGTTCCGCCGGAGAGCTGGCCCGGATCGGGCCGGTGCTCGCCGGCTCGGCCGACCTGGGCCACCATCCCTACCGGCTCGGCATGTGTCTGGACCCGCAGCCGCTGGCCGAGGCCCTTGCGGCGAAGGCCGGCGACCCTGAGGCAGAGGCCCGGGTGCCGTTCCTGGCCACCGCGGGCCTGCTGACCGCCCTCGCCGGGCTGCCGCAGCGCGAGGTGCCCGGGCTGCGGGTGCTCGACGCCGGCCAGTTCGACGTGACCAGCGAGACCGGGACGTCCGGCGTGCCCGGCGCCGGGCCGGCGGTCAGCCTGGGCGTGATCCTCGATGCCCAGGACCGGGCCGCCGGCGAGTTCCCGGTACCGCTGCCGACCCTCAACCGGCACGCGCTGGTGACCGGGGCCACCGGCGCCGGCAAGTCGCAGACGGTCCGGCATCTGCTGACCGGGCTGACCAGGGCCGGGCTGCCCTGGCTCGTCATCGAGCCGGTCAAGTCGGAGTACCCGGGCATGGCGGGGCGGCTGGCCGGGTTCGGCCCGGCCGGTGAGGTCACCGTGCTGAACCCGGCCGATCCAGCGGCCATCCCGCTGTCGGTCAACCCGCTCGCGCCGGAGCGGGGCTACCCGGTGCAGGCGCACATCGACATGGTCCGCGCGCTGTTCCTCGCCGCGTTCGACGCCGACGAGCCGTTCCCGCAGATCATCGCCCAGGCGTTGCAGCGCGTCTACGAGGCCAACGGCTGGGACGTGGTGACCGGGGGCAGGATGGCCGGCGCCGCGGCGGAACCGGCCGTCCCGTCGCTCGCCGAACTGCAGCGCACCGCTCTGGAGGTCATCGAGGACGTCGGGTATGGCCGGGAACTCCAGGCCGACGTGCGCGGGTTCGTGGACGTGCGGCTGCGCTCGCTACGGATCGGCTCCGCCGGGCGGTTCTTCGAGGGCGGGCACCCCGCCGACATTGCCAGGCTGCTCCGGCGCAACGTGGTGCTCTGCCTCGAAGACGTGGCCAACGACGAGGACAAGGCGTTCCTGATGGGCACGCTGATCATCCGGATCGTCGAGCACCTGCGGCTGGCGGCGCGGGCCGGGCGCCCGCTGGGGTTGCGCCACGTCATCGTCATCGAGGAGGCTCACCGGCTGCTGCGGGCCCGCCGGGAGGGCCGGGCCAGCGCGCACGCCGTCGAGTTGTTCGCCGCGATGCTCGCCGAGATCCGCGCCTACGGTGAGGGCCTGGTGATCGCGGAGCAGATCCCGGCCAAGCTGGTCGCCGACGTGGTCAAGAACACGGCGCTCAAGGTGATGCACCGGCTCCCGGCCGCGGACGACCGGGAATTAGCCGGTACCGCGATGAACCTCGATGACGCTCAGTCGCGCCAGGTGGTGTCGCTGGAGCCGGGGGTGGCGGCGGTGTTCGCCGACGGCATGGACCGGCCGATCCGGGTGCGGGTGCCGTTCGGTGGCGACCATGAGTGCGCCCGGCCCGGGCCGGTGCCGCCGCTGCTGTCCCGCCGCAGCACCGCCTGCGGCCCGGCGTGCACCGGGGAGCGTGCCTGTACCCAGGCCGAGATGCGCGCCGCCGAGGTTCTGGCCGCACCCGGGTCACCGGACGACGCGTGGCTGCGGGTGTGGGTGGAGGCGCTGGTGCTCGCCTTCCTCACCGACCGCGCGCGGCCGGCCGTGCCTGCTGCGCTCCGCTCCCGGTGGGACCAGCTTGGCGGCCGGGTCCGTGAGTGCCTGCTGGCCACCGTGGTGGACGCGGCGGTGGCCGCCCGGGCGCGGGCGTTGCGGCCCAGTTACGATCCCGCGCACCTGGCGGCGAACGTGGCGCGGGCGGCGATGCGCGCTCTCAGCCCGGGGGCGGGGCTGCCGCCGGGGACCCGGGCCGGCCCGGGCTGGGTCATCCCCCAGGTGCGCTGGCTGCACGAACTGGACCGGCTCTGCCCGGCCGGGGACGGAGCACCCGATCCTGGCCAGCGTGCGCCGCGGCTGGCCTTCGATCTGCCCGGCCTGGCGGACTGGCCGGGAACGCGGGTGGGACACCGGCTGCGGGCGCTGCGGCGGCATCCGCTGTCGATGGAACTAGCCAGGAACCGGCTGGCCGCCTGGACCGCGCTGCTCGGCGAGGACGACCAGCATGCCTTCGCCGGTGACCTGGCTGCCCTCGGCGTCGGGCTGCCTCCCGCGGCCCAGCTCGGCCACGCCGCCGGGCTGATGGGCGCCGCGCCGTGGCTGAGCGCGGTGCTGTCCTGGCCCGGCCGGTTCGTGGTGCCGGCCAGCCAGCCACCGGCCTGGCTCGCGGGGGAGGCGCGGTATCACAACCCCGGATAGCATCATCGGCCATGGGCAAGCTTCCGATGCGCGCGCGCCTGGCCACCACGCTGGGCGGCGCCGCCGGGACCATGTCCCGGCTGGCCGGACGCGGGGACGGGTCGGTGATCGGTGGTGTCATCGGCCTGCGCCTGGAGCCTGACCTGCTGGCCCTCCTGTCCGCCGGGCGCCAGATCGTGCTGGTCACCGGGACGAACGGGAAGACCACCACGACCCGGCTGATCACCGCCGCGCTCGGCGCGCTCGGGCAGGATGTCGCCTCCAACGCCTTCGGCGCGAACATGGAGGCCGGACTCGCCGCGGCGCTGGGCAAGGCGCCCGACGCGCCGCTGGCGGTCCTGGAGGTGGACGAGCGGTATCTGCCCGCCGTCATCAACGCGACGAAACCGCGCGTGGTCACGCTGCTGAACCTGAGCCGGGATCAGATGGACCGGGCCGCGGAGATCTGGCTGGTGGCGCGGCGGTGGCGGGATGCCCTGGCCGGCGCGCGTGGCTGCTGGGTAGTCGCCAACGCCGACGACCCGCTGATCGCCTGGGCCGCCTCCGGGGCGGAGAACGTCATCTGGGTGGCAGCGGGCCAGCGCTGGCACGAAGACTCCTGGTGCTGCGCGGAGTGCGGGTCGCACCTGCTGCGCGATGAACTCGGCTGGCGCTGCGGCGAGTGCTCGTTCCGGCGGCCGTCCACCCGGTGGGTGCTGGACGGGGAGCGGGTGATCGACTCGGCCGGCCGGGTCAGCGACCTGTCCCTGTCCCTGCCCGGCCGGGCCAACAGGTCCAACGCCGTGGTCGCGCTGGCGGTGGCCGAGGTGTTCGGCGTGGAAACCGCGCAGGCCCTGCCCCGGCTGCGCGACGTGGTCTCGGTGGCGGGCCGGTACACGCGGCTGGCCCGGCGCGGGCGGCAGGTGCGGCTGCTGCTCGCCAAGAATCCGGCCGGGTGGCTGGAGGCGTTCGACGTGCTTGACCCGCCGCCCGCTCCGGTGCTGCTGGCCGTGAACGCCCAGGTGCCGGACGGCAAGGACACCTCCTGGCTGTGGGACGTCGACTACCGGGTACTCCGGGGTCGGCGGGTCTTCGTCTCCGGCGAGCGCCGACTCGATCTCGCGGTCCGGCTGGAAGCGGACCTGGTGCCGTTCGACCTGGTCGAGGACGTGGACGAGGCGGTGGGCCAGGTGGAAGGGCCCAGCCTCGACGTGATCGCCAACTACACCGCGTTCCAGCAGATCCGGATCGCGCTCGGGCGGGCCGAATAGTGGCGCGGGAAGGCGGGGCGGCATGACGGCCGGGGTTCCGCGCGGGCGCGGCGCGCACGCGCGCACCGCGAGCAGCCTGCGGCTGGTCTGGGTATACCCGGACCTGCTCAGCACCTACGGGGACCGGGGGAACCTGCTGATCTTGGAGCGCCGCGCCCGGCTGCGCGGGATCGAAGTGGAGCAGGTCCTGGTCAATGCCGACCAGGCGGTGCCCCGACAGGGCGACATCTACCTGCTCGGCGGCGGCGAGGACCTGCCGCAGATCCTGGCCGCCCGGCGGTTGCGCGCCGACCGGGGCCTGTACGCGGCGGCCGAACAGGGCGCGGTGATCTTCGCGGTGTGCGCCGGTTACCAGCTTCTCGGCGCGGAGTTCGGGGGTGAGGAGGGCCAGCTCGTCGCCGGGCTGGAGATACTCGACATCCACAGCAGCCGGGGGGAGCGCCGCGGGGTGGGGGAGATCCTGGGCGAGGTCAACCCCGCGCTGCAGTTGCCCCGGCTGACCGGGTTCGAGAACCACCAGGGCGTTACCAGGCGAGGGCCCGGCGTGGAGCCGCTGGCCCAGGTGCTGACCGGGGTCGGCAACGGCGACGGCACCGAAGGGGCGTGGGCTGGCCGGGTGCTAGGCACCTACCTGCACGGCCCGGTACTGGTCCGTAACCCGGGCCTGGCCGACCTGCTGCTCATCTGGGCGGCCGGGCGGCTGCCACCGCTCGCGGCCCGCGAGGAGCAGTGGACGCAGGAACTGCGCGACCAGCGGCTGGCGGCCGTGACCGCCGCCGGGTAACACAGCGGTCAGTACACCAGGGCCTGGGTGGCATCGGCGGTCACTTCGGCGACGAACGTCGCCGCACCGGCTATCCGCACGCCCTCGATGAGGTCCTGCTCGGTGATGCCCCGGCGGGCGGCGCACTGGGTGCACAACGTCACGGTGCCGCCGGCCAGGACGCTCGCGAGCAGGTCACCGAACGGAGGCGAGTGATCAAGCACGACTTCGGCCGCCCGCCCGGGCAGCGCAAACCAGGCGGCCTCACCGGTGAGCCAGAGGGACACGGCCACCCCGCTGGCGAGCGCAGTGGCGGCCACGTTCAGGGCCTGGCCGCTGCGCTCGGGGTCGTCCTTGCCCGCGGTGATCTTGATGACGAGAGTGCTTGCCGGCATGGGCGAACCTTAGCCGGTACCGGCACGGCCCGGAAATGTGCCCGGGGGGCGGGGGCGGCCTCCGGGCGGTGCGGCCGGCCGCTGCGTACACTGCGGTGCATGCAAGGGATGCTCAGCGGCGGGCTGCTCACGGCGGCGTTCGCGGCGGTGGCGGGGTTCGCGCTCATCGTGCTGGTGCGCCTGTTCCGGATCAGCCGCCCGGGCGGCGGCAAGGCGCGCGCCGGTGGCTGAGGCCCGGGCGCACCTGCCCGAGGCCGGGGAGCCGCATGCCGCCCTGGTCCCGGTCTTGTTCCTGCTCGGCCGGTGGGAGGGCGCGGGTGTCGGCGGCTACCCGACGATCGAGAGCTTCCAGTTCGGCCAGGAAATCTCCTTCAGCCACAATGGCAAGCCGTACCTGATCTACGTCAGCCGTACCTGGCTGCTTGACGCCGACGGCGTGCCCGGCCGGGCACTGGCCATGGAAACCGGGTTCTGGCGCCCGCAGCCCGAGGGCAAGATCGAGGTGGTGCTCGCGCATCCGACCGGCATCGTCGAGATCTACCTGGGCGAGGTGACCGGGACCAAGATCGAGCTGGCCACGGACGTGGTGGCGAGCACCGCGTCGGCTAAGGAAGTGCGCGGGGGCCGCCGCCTCTACGGGCTCGTCGGCTCCGACCTTGCCTATGCCTACGACATGGCGGCCGTGGGCCAGCCCCTCCAGCCGCACCTCTCCGCGCAGCTCAAGCGCGTCAGCCCCGGTTGACCCGCCCGGCCAAGGCGTTACGGCAGCCGGCTTGCGGGCCCGTCTTGCGCTGAAAAGGGAAACCCCGGGCGGCTCCCGCGATCGATGCCCGCATGCCCACGCACGCCCGCCCGGGCGGTGTGAAGCGCCGTGGCGGAAACGTTCCGCGAGATGCGAGGTCGGTCACGGGGACCGGCTGGACTAGGCCGGTCAGCCCGGGGGCCCGGTGTCTGCCGTGTATTCGCCGGCCGCCGCCATATGGCACGCGCACCAGCCACCAGGGCTGGTCCGCGACGGCCGAAGATCGTGCGGAGCATTGCTGCTATGGGAGCACGCGCCGCTCGCACGCCCGGCGGGACGGCGGCTAGCTGACAGCCACCTCGCGAGTCCTACTGCTATGCATGCTGTTGGACCACCTCCTTTCCCGCGTAGACCGGAGATTATGTCAGGGTGCCCCGCGCAGGCAAGGGGGTTATCCCCGGGCAGCCGCCCGCCGCGTCCCCTCAGTGCCCGCGCGCGGGCTACTCTCGGGGCCATGACGCAGGCGTGGGACAAGGCACTCCGGGCCCGTGGCTACCGCGTCACGCCCCAGCGCCAACTGGTCCTCGCGGCGGTCACCAAGCTGGAGCACGCCACGCCCGAAGAAATCTGGGCCGACGTCCAGCAGACCGCCAGCGGTGTGAACATTTCCACCATCTACCGCACGCTCGAACTGCTGGAACAGCTTGGCCTGGTGACCCACACCCACCTCGGGCACGGCGCGCCCCGGTACCACCTCGCCGCCGAGGCCGAGCACGTGCACTTGGTCTGCGCCGAGTGCGGGCGGATAACCGAGATCCCCCCCGAGGCGGTCGCCCCCCTGGTGTCCGCCCTGGCCGACGACTACGGCTTCCAGACCGACGTCGGCCACCTGACCGTGTTCGGCCGGTGTGAGTCCTGCCGGGCCGGCGCCGCGGCGGAGGGCGCTGCGGCGGAGGGCGCTGCGGCGGAGGGCGCCGCGGCGGAGGGCGCCGCGGCGGGCAGCGGCCGGGCCGGCGGGGCCGGACCCACCACGTAGCCTGGAACCATGGACAGCCCACTGCTTGCCCGGCTCGGCGCGGTCCCAGGGCAGGGCACCGACGCCGGGGTCGCGGCGCACTACGGGGACCCGTATGCGGAGCAGCGCGCGCTGGCGCGGGCCGCCGGGCAGGTGGACCGCTCGCACCAGGGCATCGTCCGGATCACCGGCCCGGACCGGCTGTCCTGGCTGCACAGCCTGACCACCCAGGACCTCGAGCACCTCCAGCCGGGCACCTCGGCGCAGGCGCTGGTGCTCAGCCCGCAGGGGCACATCGAGCACCACCTGACCCTGGCCGACGACGGGACCGCGCTGTGGGCGCATGTCGAGCCGGGCACCGCCGCGGCGCTGCTGGACTTCCTCCAGTCGATGCGGTTCCTGCTCCGGGTTGAACCGGCCGAGGTGACCGGCGATTTCGCGGTGCTCACCCTGATGGGCCCGGCCCGGCCGGCCGCCGCGCCGGAGGGGGCGGTGATCGGCATGGCGGACTCGTTTGGCATGGACGTGGTCGTGCCGCGGGACCGGCTGCCGGAGATCTCGGCGGCGCTGGAGCACGACGGGACCGCGATGGCCGGCCTGGACGCCTACGAGGCGCTGCGGATCGCGGCGCACCGGCCCCGGCTCGGGCTGGACACCGACCACAGGACGCTGCCGCACGAGGTGGGCTGGATCGAGACCGCCGTCCGCCTGGACAAGGGCTGCTACCGCGGCCAGGAGACGGTGGCACGGGTGCACAACCTTGGCCATCCGCCACGCAGGCTGGTGTTCCTGCACCTGGACGGTAGCGAGGACCGGCTGCCCGGGCAAGGCGATCCGGTCACAAGTGAGGGCACACAGGTCGGGTTCACCGGCTCGGCGGCCCGGCACTTCGAGCTTGGCCCGGTCGGGCTCGGGCTGATCAAGCGGACGGTGCCGGTGGACGCGGCGCTGCGGGCCGGCGGCGTGCCGGCGGCGCAGGAGGTCATCGTGCCGCCCGATGCGGGCGCGAACGTCACGATCACGCTCAAGCGGCGCAGCGTGCTCGCCCGGCCGGGCGACTGACCCCCGTGCCGGCGGAGTGGCCCCCGCGCCGGCGGAGTGGCCCCCCGGGCCTGGCGCCCGGCGGCACCGGCACCCCCGAGGTGATCACCCGGCCCCGCCGGGTAACGTAGGCCGGCAGCAGGCAGGGCCGCCTGCCAGTGGCGGCCAGCCAGAGCCCAGGGGGTGTGCCGTGCTGCGCCGCGCTCTGCTCGCCGCCTCGGACAGCGGCCGGATGCGTCAGCTTGTCACCTCGGCGCCGCTGGCCCGCGGCGTAGTGGCCCGCTACGTAGCCGGAGACGACGCCGCCGACGCCGTCGCCGTGGCCCGCCGGCTGCACGGCGACGGGCTGCTGATCAGCCTGGACCATCTGGGCGAGGACACCCGCGACGCACGGCAGGCGGACCTGGCCACGCAGGAGTACACCGCGCTGCTCGCCAGCCTCGCCGCGGCCGGGCTCACCGATGGCGGTGCGGCGGAGGTGTCCGTCAAGCCCACCGCGATCGGCCTGGGCCTGCCCGACCACGGCGAGAAGACGGCCGCCGAGAACAT
>Ga0070706_100007446_pt1 | contig 10263 bp, 9 predicted proteins | sample KBSK5501metaG_FD_65476 | JGI IMG/M metagenome (GOLD analysis project Ga0070706, IMG submission 65476) | Corn, switchgrass and miscanthus rhizosphere microbial communities from Kellogg Biological Station, Michigan, USA - KBS K5-50-1 metaG | ecosystem: Host-associated > Plants > Roots >...
ACGGCGAGTGTCCGTGAGCCATTCTGGACCTGGTAGACGACAGCAAAATTCCCCGCTGCCAGGTTGGGCAAGCCCAGACGATTGGTGCTCGCTCGCCCGCCTGCCAGCTCCGGGTCAGTAAAGCAGTTACGGGGGTTCTGGATAGCCGCGCTATAGTCGCCAAGCGAAGGCCATGGTGTGGATGGCGGCATGGGGTTTTTTCCTCCAATTGCAGTGGCACGCAGAAGGCATGCGTAGCGGTGTCACTGTGCATCACTCTGTGGCTCTGCCATGTCTTCGATCACCCAGCCTACGACGAGGGTGACATCATCATTCCGCATAGCGCCCTCCTGTCGCAGCGTGGCAACCAGTGCGGCGAAGGTGTCGTCAGTCAACGCAAGCAGACGCTGCCAGGGATGCTCGCCCGCCTCCACCTGCCCGAGGAACCAGGCCGCCAGGGCGTCGGTGGCCAGCACAAACAGATCGCCGGCAATGCATTCGCCAGCGCAGGTCCCTAGAGCCTCCAGACTGCAGTGGCTGTAGTCGAGCCGGGTGGAGAGCAGCGCCGGTGTCGTACCAAAATCAGCGGCCTGTGCGACCGGGAAGCCGGCGACCAGGTCCGCACCGCGGACCTGAAAGAGGCAGGCATCCCCCACTGCCATAGCCTGCCATTGCACCACCGCCCCGACAGCCTCGGGACACTCGGCCTCTGGCCACATGAAGGTCACCCCCAGTAGCGTAGCAAAGGCGCCGCGTCGGGCCTTTTCCTCCGCGTACCAGGGGAGGCGCTCCCAGTGGATACCCTGTTTCCAGACCTGGATGGGTGTGTCCAACCAGGTGAGGAGGGCTTCCCTCTGGGGGAGGGGTGGAGCGTGGATAAAAGCCTGTACGAGTGCCTGGGCCCAGAGCCGTGACTCGAAACTGTCGGCGGCCCCATCGGCGAGGGCCAGACGTGTTGCTGCCACGTCGTAGGCCCAGGCGTCTTCGTACTCTTCCGGCCGATAGCCCCCCTTGGGCAGGGAGAACGTCTGGACACGCAGTCCCAGCATGGATGGTCTCCCCGCGCGCTAGCGCAATTCTGCCCGCGTGCCGAGGTCGAGGAATTTAATGACTTCCACGATATCAGCATTGAAGACAAACCCGCGCGCCTGCGGTCCCACCGCATAGCCAGCGCTGTGCGCTGCCTCTCGGATGTGCGGCGGCAACAGACTCGACATCTGGAAAAGCTGCCGGGCAAACTCGTCTGGCAGGCCGGCCTCACTCTCCGGATACAGCATCGGCGCCCCTGAATGCGAGGAGAGGTGCAGGTTGAAGAGCAGGACATTGCCATCCATTGTACTCAGGGTACGCACCGCCTCCGCCGCAGGTCGCGGATCACGGTTGTCGTCAGTTGCTTCCCCATCGGTGATGTTGATGACAATAGGCGGAAACGAGCTGGTGTGGGACTGCACCCATGGCGCCAGGAGCGTCCGAACCTGGCGCAGTGCCTGCCCCATGGGCGTGCCACCGTTGGCCACCGCATCGAACCAGACGGCAAACTTGACGTTCTCTTCGATCAGGCCTCCAACGCCATCCTCGACTTTGCGCTGCCGGTCTTCCACACGAGCGGGATTGTCGGCTACTTCGGGAATGGGCACCAGGTCGCGTCCAGCTAACCGGCCCCCCAGCGCTGACCCGACACGGCTGCCATAGCCGATGACGCCCACATCATAGTAATGGCGCGGTCCTTCCGACTGACTCTTGGTACACCGGATGATTAGCTCGTAGAGCAGCCGGTTGATAGCATCGGCCAGGCGGTCGGCCTTGCTGCGGCCTGACTCTCCGCCAACCGGATCGCTCATGGAGCCTGACTGATCGATCAGGAACAGGAGACAACTGGGATTGACGCGACTGATTTCTGCCGTGTACATAGCGGGACCTCCTTGTGTTTGTGTCATTTCAGGAGCCTGAGACGCGGTGACGCGCTCAGGCGAGGAGAGAGCAACCCCAATGTTCCAGAGGTCGCTCAACTGCGCGATATGCTCCACAGCACGTAGAACAATCCCCTTGTTCTGCATGCGCTGCAGCGCCTCGCATACCGTCATCTCGGTCGTGGCTGGGTTGCCCGTGGGATAGACAAACAGATCTCCTGACTTCAGGACCTGCTCCAGGTACGTGACCTTGGCGGGGAAAGCCCCTACGGCTGTGACCTCACCCTGGGGACCCACTACACCGGTGGCCATGACACGGCCTGTTGGCCCAACCACCCCGTACCGGGCGCGCTTATCGGCGAGCGCCAGGGCCAGGCCAAAACTGTCACCGTCGAAGTCGTTATTGGCAAAATGCACCACCACATCCACATCGACCATAGGCTTGTGCTCGCCGTAGCGGGCGTTGTCGATGATCACCTTGGCACGAGCGGCATGATTACGCGATGAGGGCATACTAACCACCCGGCCCAGACTGTCGAAGTAGGCAATCACCCGCACGTGGTTCATTCTGCCACCTCTGCCGCTGGCGACGGGAAACTCCACAATGACGTCCCGTCTGGCCGGCGCAGCTGGTTTAGAGGGGTTCGACGCGCAGTTCATAGCGGTGCAACCTCTGCAACGGTGGTTCCCGATGCGTCCAATCCGCGCTCAGCTCACCATCGCCGTCCACTGGCCCGGCCAGCCACTGGAGACCACCGGTATCCACCAGGCGGACGCCTGTCAGCAGCGGCTGGTGCGCCGTATCGGAGAGTTTTAAAAAAATTGTCCAGTGTTTGCCGTCTGTATCCAGGGGATACAGTTTGATGGTGAAGTGCGGATGTGTATCAATCGTGACAGGCTGCACCACCGGATCCGCTGCTGCCATATAGGCAATCTGCGGCGTAATCCCGGCCCGCTGCCACGCCAGGTATTGCGCGGCCCGCTGGCTGTCCCACAGCATGCTGAGGTGCCGCCGCGCGGCCGGCGAGGTCCACAACAGGCGCTGCTCTGCCTTACTGAGCGGTTCTTCCCCTGACAGCGCCCGCCGCAGGCGCGCCTCGTCCAGCGCCATCCTGGCATCGGCACTTTCCGGCTGCTCTGTCAGGATAGCGGCCATGAGTCGTTGCATGGCTTCTCTGTTCATGGTCGTCATACCTCTGTTACAGGTCCATCGCCTCACGCAGGAGCGGCAGCGCCCGGGCAGCGCGGTCGCGCATAGTGCGCGGGCTGCACCCGTAATGTTTGCTGAATTCTGCGTCAGTATGGAACACCGGTTGCGGACACAGCGTAAAACAGACTTCCACAGCCTGCCGTAGGTCTACTGGTAAGGCTGCGAGGCAACGCGTCAAGTCACGCTGCCAGTCGTTACTGGTCAGTTCCTCTACGGCCTCCAAGCCGTGCAGCTCTTCATCGTATGGCTCGGTGTACGCTCGGTCAAATTCGTAAAAGTACGACAACACGCCCTCCACCGTGGTGGGAGCATCCTTCACAGTGCGTTGCTCGATGACGCTGAGGACATGCGCTGCCAGTTCGGCCAAATCGTAGCACTCCCCCAGTCCCTGATGTTGCTGCTGGCGCTGCAGCTCGTGCCGGATGCGGTCGATGCGACGCCAGACCTGCAGGCGGGTCGGTCTGGCGCCGTCCAGCTTGTCACGACACGCAGTGAAGTACTCCTTCAGGGCGTTCCAGAGCACATCCGTTTTACCACTGGCGTCTGCCTGGCAGATGGCGTCTGCCTGCTGCGCAAGGGCGCGGTACAGGTGCTCGCTGTCACCGAACAGCGGCATGAGAGCCGCCCAGCCAGGCCATGCTGCCGTAGGACGGGCGCGCTGGGCCAGTTCGCCGAGGACACTTTGCCGCCAGGAGTCTACGGCTGTCTGGAGGTCACACACTGGTTTGCCACTGGCGCAAAGTGCGTCCAGTAGCATGCTGCCATGGCGCTCAAGGCACAGGTGGTGCAGATGCCGGCGGAGTGTCGGCCACTGCACACGATACAGGTCGCGCTCGTCTTGCATGCTCCCTCCTCTGCCGCCAGAAGGTTTTATCGCTCATCTCTATTATGGGGGGGAAGACGAGCAAAAGTGGCACCGCTGAAGAAAAAATTTTTAGGAAGAGCGAGGAGGTGAGGGAAAGACACTGACGACCGGCTAAGACGTGCCCAGGCCGTGTGAGGGTTCAATCACGGGCAAGCCGTTCTTGCAGGCGTTGCCGAAACTCTTTCGTGGCTGTGAGTGGGTTGGGATGCCGGATGTATGCTGCGAGGAGTTCGACATCGAGGTGCGGTAGAAGTTCACTGTGGGTGATCGCCTCGTACCCATACGTCCGGGTGAAGGTGCTGGGAGTGTCTTCTCACAGGCGATAGAGGGAAAAACGCTCCTGGTACCAGAACCACACTTCTGGCACTCGGTGCCTATGCAGCGCTGAGCCTTCCGCGAGTGGATGCCAATGTTGCCTTGACCTGTTTGGCCTCTGGCGGGGCAGGCAGATTGGGGCAGCATGTCGTGGTGGGGTCCATGAGGAGTCTCCTCTCCTGGCTCTGCTGGGGAGCGTGCCAAGAAGGCGTATGCCTGGACCCCATTTTCGTTACAAGGGGACCTCACCACGGTTTAGTGCTTGTCATTACCCAAAACCCTGTAACTCTTTGAAGAGACAAGAGTTCTAACATAGGGCCTAAATGGCCCTAGAGGAACCAAGGTACAGTTTCTCAAAGGTTTATCGACACACCCTCCAAAATTTTGGTAATGACAAGCGGTTTAGTGGGGAGCTACCATACGTACCCTGTGCACTGGCTTTTCGTTGTTATCGCTATCATTCGAGCCCATTCTAAATTCCCCAGCACGAATCCGCACGAACTCCATGCCGATACCATTCTGCCAGATTTTCCCCGTGGGTGGCTGTACTGGAGGAGTGGAGGGGGGAACACCAACGGCGACCTGGGGCTCCCCACTGCGTGAAGACGGCGTTTCGGACGCGAGAGCAGCTTTGCCTCCTCCGGCTTCTGCCGTCTTTTCGCGTGTTCTGCTCTCCTCGAACTGCCTGCGCTCCTCCACAAGCCGTTGGCGCTCTGTCTCTATCCCCTGCTTGTCACTGGCCATTTGCTGCTTCTCCTCCTGCAGCCGGCTCTACTCCTGTTGGACTTTTTCCTGCATCTGGGCCAGGTCTCGTTGCGTCGCTGTATGGCGTGTAGTGTCCAGAGGAGGCGGATAACGCGGTACCGTCCACCATCCCACCATAAGCGTCACGACCAGCAGCAGCACACCCCCGAGCACTGGGAGAGCCTTCCGCCCCAGTCCTCGCCGTGGCGGAGGCGACACCCCTACCCCGCAGTACGCACAGTACTGCACCTGGGATGGGAGCACCTTGCTACAGACTGGACATTGCATGCCGCGTCATCCAGGGGTTACATCCGCCCGCCACACTGGGGACAATACACGTGGGGCATGAGAACTCAAACTGTCTTCGGTGACGATGAACTTGAGGTGGGGATGATCCTTGCGCAGCTTGGCAATAAAGCGCTTGGCGGCATGCCGTTCACCAGCATTTTTGGCCGTCCCATCGGGCCTCACAAGCGGTTCCTGCAGCAAGGAAATCACTGCACGCAGGTCCGGATGAATCATCGCTGCGCCCACCATCTGATGAAAATAGGTGCTCGAACCACTGTGGTGGACTTTGTGCAGACACGGTGCACCGTGCATGGTCTTGGAGGAAAAATATGCTGTCCCATCGAGCGCCAGTAAAGAGTGTCCATCAAGAAACACCATCGGTTCAAGGGCCTTGCAACGCTGGAGTTGCCGAAAGATACTCTTGAACAACGGGCGGAGCCCCTTGGGGGAGACCGGGTCAAGGATCTCGTGCCTGTGCGTGTCGCACGGGACCCGCTCAATGCCGTAGTGCGCATTCACCTTTACGCAAAGGCAACTGGAATGTCGAGGTGGTTATTGGGGTTGGTCATCCTCCGGGAATTGCTGATACCACCTTAACAGCCCTCAAGGCATGTCTGACCGTTAACCAACCAGACGATTGTGCCGCTCTACTGAACCTACTTAACGAAGGGAGTCCAGCATGTTCACGAGATTGTTCATCTACGCATGGAGCGCCGCCTTAGTTGCGCTCCCCGCCCTATGCCAGCCGGCTAACGCGGTATCGTTATTCCTGACCGTGAACGACAACGTGGTCACTGCTCAGAACCCCAGGGGTGTGGCCGTATGGAAGAGGGTTGTCAGCGATGCCAGCCGGCTCTCGATCCGGCCGCTGGCGCATGGCGCGTTCGATTTGGGAGACGGCACGGTAGTGGATGAAAACGGACGGGTGGTGTCGCATGGTGTACCAACGGGTCCGATGTCCTCCATCGCGGCGACGGGTCCGGCCTGGGATCCCTTGCTTCCGCTCAGCACAACCCAGACTTATTTCTCGGGGCCGGTTTTCCATCCGTCCGGCGATGCCTGGGCGTTGCTTGTGAATGACAGCTTCAGCGCCATACAATCCAACGGCGTCTCAGGCGGATGGCAGACGCCGCACACGCTGATCGATGCCGCCAACAATGGGGAGCCCAGTCACGACGTGTTCAATCCAAAGATCGCGGTGGCCTCCTCCGGTGTCGTCCACGTGATCTACCGCGGCCTGTATTTCAACAGCACGACGGCCGAGTACGAGTACCAGTTGGTCTGGTTCTCGTACACCCCAGGCATTGGTTGGCAAGGGCCTCTTGTCGCTTATTCCAGTCCGTACTTCTTCCAGGAGATGAACCTGGCAACCGATTCTTCCAACAACCTGATTGTCATCTTCGACCGCGAGACCTCGCTGAACCGCCCGGGAGCGTGGAGCATCGTGTATTCCGCAGCCACTGCCACCTGGGGACAGGCGCAACTCGTTTCTCCCGCAAGAAGCATCGCTTACGCTCAGACACTGGCGCAAAACTCCAACGGCTCGACCATTTTGTTGGTGTATTTAAACGTCAGCGTACCGCGCGGCATTTACTCGCAACGATACATGGCTGCGACCCAGACGTGGAGCAGCTCGCAGCGTCTGCCGGGCACCATGCTAGCCTATTTCTCAATCGCTGGTGTCGGAACGCATTACCCACTGACTGTGGACTCGTCGGGACGAGGGACACTGATCGCCCCGCTTCTCCCCTCGATCTGGGGTTTTCGCAATGAAGGAGGTCTCTGGCGGGCACCGACGCGACTACTCCCGTTTGCCAACGGGTTGGAAGACATATTGAATTTCGGCGACGCCGCCGTAAGCAGTAACGGCCTGGTTCTGGGGGTTAACACCAGCACGGCGTCGGGTCACGAGACGCTGTATGCCTTTCGTTTTACGCCCGGCCAGGGGTGGAATGTGGAAACACCAGCGCAGTTTGCCAGCAACTTCATCACCCGTTCCCGCATCGCATGGTTCGATTTGGCTGGTCAGGCCATCGCTACTTATGTCAGCCTCAGTGGGCTGGAGTCGGTTCTGAACACCAGCGGAGCATGGTCCGCTTCCCCCGATATTCCCGGCACCTACTCCACCTTTTATCAGGAGACAGCGACGGCCCCGAGCGGTGAAGTGCTGCTGCTGTTCGACGGTAGCGACGGCGGCGGCCCGGCTACAGGGGTCATAGCCACCTGGCTGCGTCCGTAGGTGCGACATGGAGAATCGACATCGCGGTCCATTCGGTTCGAGGTACTGAGACTCTCATCCTTAAGTATTTCGGTAGTGTTCTAAAAGTGGAGATGGACTGAGATTGATGTCACACCGGGCCTCCTCTTGACAGCGCCCAATAGGAAGGAATGGCCTATGACATTCATCTCGGTCCGATGCCCTCATTGTCACAGTGAGCAGATCGTCAAACGCGGGCAAACGCACCGCGGCACACAGCGCTACCTGTGCCAGAACACGGCGCGTACCAAACGTTGCGGACACGCATTCAACGCTTGGTCCGTAAGACGATCTGCTTCTCGAAATCGGCGCAGTTGCACGACATCGTCATTGGCTTGTTCGTCAACCGCTATGCCTTTGGGCGGACGGTGTAAAAGTGACCATCTCCACTTTTAGAACACTACCGAACTGAGAATTCGCGAAGTAAGGTCATACACTACCTCCCCTTCGACCAGCATTGTCTGGTCGCACTGCATTTCCTTCTATGTTGCCGCTGTTGTCAAGCCCCCTGGCGTATGTTTTTTTCCTCCCTTCTGGACACTGTGGCACCGGGCCTCGATGGCTCTGGCGCCTTCCTGTGGTGTGGGGACCTCGCGTCTCGCACGACTTGCTGTCCGTGCGGGCTCTCACGCCCGTCCCCCGTGTCTCGAGGCGTCGTGCGCGCCAGGAGCCACGTGAGACGTTGCCTCGCCCTGCGTGTGCGGGCCCCGCCTTGGATGCGGCTGGAGGAGGCGAGAGCGCGTCCGACGCGAGGGCAGTGACGCGACGTGGTGTCGACGCCGAGGCTCCCGCCTCCCGTGAGCACGGACGCGGCGCGACTCGCCTGGCGATACGCGGTCGCGTCCGCGGACGATGGCCCGTTCGCGCCCTGCAGGCGTGTGGGTCGGGGTGAGCCTCGGACGCCGAGCACGCGCCTGCAACCCGTGGGCCGGGCTGGCCGCAGAGCGATGGTTCCCCTGCGACACCCCGCTTGTGGCACCGCCCCTCTCCCGGCACCGAGCCTCCAGGGGAGCACCAGCCCGGGAGCGCGCGATGGCGTCTGGACGGCGCCGAGGGCGCGCGGCGCTGGCATGGTCCCACGCGGCGCGGGCCGTGCTGCAGGAGGCGTTGTGCGCGATGTCAGGGCACACGGCGCGGGTGCCCTGGTGGGCCCGCCCTCGTGCGTCTGGGGGCGTCCGGGCCGGCCTGGCACGCAGTGTCACGTGGCCCCACGCGGGCTGGCGGCGTCCTGGGGCGTTAGGACCCTCGTCTCCCACGCCCGGCGCGCCGTGCGGGCTGGGGTGCCCGTCACCCGCGGCGCTCGGCGTCTTGTGACGCGCGCGGGCAGGCCTGGCGGAGGCGCCCCCCTCTCTCCGACGGCGTGCGTGGCCGGCCCGGCCCGGCACCGGGCCGCCTCCCCCAGCCCCACCGCCGCGGCGTGACGCGGCCGCGCCACCGCGTGTCCCCCGCGGTGCGCCCCGCCCCCGCTGGGACCACCCCGGTCGCGCGGACACGCCACCGCGCCAGGCGGCCCGTGCGGGCCACCGCCACCATCCCCAGCCGTCTCACACGCGGGCCACCGCTGCCGCAGCGCACGCGACACCACACACGCCGGGCCCGCGCAGGCGGCTCGCGCCGCCCACGCCCCGCCCCCGCCGTGGTCAGCCAGCGCACGTGCCGGTTGCCCGCCGTGGTGCTCCCGGGTGCTCGGGCCCGTGCGCCGCGGTGCGCGGGTGGCGGCGTGCCGCCCGCGCCGCCCCCCACTGCCCGACGAGGCTGGCCCGCGCGCCCGCCCACCAATGCCCGCCCCACCCCCCAGGCCCCAGGGCTCCCCATCCCTGTGAGCCGCCGCCACGGGCGCACCGTGTCGCTCCGCGCGTCGGGCGAGGCGGGCAGCTGGGCACGACGCGCGGCGTCCCCCGCGGCCATCGGCGCACGGCGCACCGTCGGAGGGGCAGCCACGCGGCGCACCCGGCGACGCAGACCCGGGGGCACCGGCGACCCCTCCCAGCGCCGGAACGCCGCGAGTGGCGCGGGCCACGGCGTCAGGCGCGGCACCCGCAGCCCCTGTCGACTGCGGCGGTCCTGGCGGCGCGTTGTCGTCCTGGCCCGTGCGTGCTGGAGGGTGTCCAGGTCCCGGGGCCGATGGCGTTGCTCCTCGGCCTCCACCGCGGGCGCCGTGACCACCTGCCCCCCCTGCCGCGCACCCTGCGCCTCCCGCCGCCACAGCCGCCGCCACGGGCGCCCGGCCACCCCCGCGCTGGTGGCCCGCCGCCGCCAGCGGTTGACCGCACGAGCGGAGGCCTCCACCACCGGGGTGGTGAGGCCTTGGGCCTGCACAAACCGATGCCGCCAGCAGCCGGCGCGACCGGCTGCAGCGCCACGGACCCCCGGCGCGGGGTCCGGCAGACCCACACGCCGTGTGGCCTGGGCGATGTCGTTGAGCCCAGGCTCGGGGGGCCGGGCGGTCACGGTGCGTGCCCGCGGCTTGTGCCCACGCCCTGTGGGGCAGCCAAGCTTCCAGGTTTGTTCACGCCGTGCAAAGGCCACACACAGGACGCGCGCAGGTGTGGGATCATGGCCGTTGTGGGTCGCTGTCGTCGTCAGGGGCTTTCTCCTCCATGGGAGAGCGTTGCAGGCTGTACTGTGTCTGGAAAAGACGCTTCCCAACAGCGGCCCGCTGAGGGAACCAGCGGACAAGCATAGTATCTATACG
>Ga0070706_100007448_pt1 | contig 10261 bp, 9 predicted proteins | sample KBSK5501metaG_FD_65476 | JGI IMG/M metagenome (GOLD analysis project Ga0070706, IMG submission 65476) | Corn, switchgrass and miscanthus rhizosphere microbial communities from Kellogg Biological Station, Michigan, USA - KBS K5-50-1 metaG | ecosystem: Host-associated > Plants > Roots >...
GGCAGCGCGCGCAGGTCGGTCTTCTTCAGCACCAGGCTGATGTCCGGATGCGCGATCAGCGTGCCGCCGGCGTCGACCACATAAGCCAGGCCCTTCTGGCCGATGCGGATGCGCGACACGACCTCCCAGACGAACTTGAGGTTCACCTCCGCCGCGGTCACGCCGCCACCGCTGCCCGCCGGCCGGGCAATCGTCAGGTAGGGCTCGGTGCCCTTGCGGAAGTAGACCGGGCCGAAGAAGGTCTTGCCCGCGTTGGCGTGGACGAACTTCGGGTCCTTCGAGAAGTCGGCGCCACTGTCGCGCGTGTCCATCGCCAGGCGCGACACGCGCAGCTGCTCGCGGCCGCCAGGGTCGATCCACACCACCTCCGTGATCGCCGGCACCTGGCGCAGCAGCTTCAGGTACTCGATCCGGCGCGCCTCGAGCGCGTCGCCACCGCTGTCGATGCGCGGCAGCGCGGTCCAGCTCAGCTGGTGCTCGATGCCCTGCACGTACTGCTCGATGCGGTTGGCCGCCCCTTGTGCCTTCTCGTCCTGCAACGCGACCAGGTGGTCCTGGTTCTCCCGGTGCGAGAAATAGATGCTGACCGCGCCGCTGGCCAGCACCATGCCGGCGACCAGCGCGATGATCAGCAGCGCGTACTTCGGGAACAGACGCCAGCGCCGCGTCATTCGATGACCCGCTCGGCACGCAGCACGATCGCCGCTGGTATCGACAGGCCCAGGGCGCTCGCCAGCCGCGAGGGCACGACGGACGGCGCCTGCGGCTTCGAGCGCGCGATCTCGGCGAACGCGCGCTCCATGTCGCCGCTGATTGCCACGATCGGAATCGTGCTCGTCGCCCGGTGCCCCTCGGCATGGCCGAGTTCGCGCAGGCTCCGGTAGAACCCGGCGTTCAGTTCGGGGCTCGCCCCAGACGGCGCGCCGCCGAACATGAGCAGGCCGACCCGATGCGCCCTGGCTTCGGCGGGCTGCGCCCGCAACATCGTGGCGTGGCCGGTCAGACCGGCGACAGCGATCCAAACAACGACGCGGCGACGGCTCATTCGATCACCTCGTCAGCGCGGGCGAGAAGCGCAGGCGGTATGACCAGTCCGATCGCCCGCGCAGTGGCCCGGTTGACCACAAGCTTGACCTTCGCCACCTGCTCCACCGGCAAATCGGACGGCTTGGCTCCCCGCAGGATCCGATCCACATAGGCCGCCGACCGCCGCGCGATGTCGGCTGCATCCCAGCCGAAGCCGAGCAACAGGCCGGCATGGGCATACGCCGGCTCGGTGCAGATCGCCGGCATGCGGTGCGCGAGGAAGAGCGCCGCAACGTCGCCCCGTTGCCTGGAAAACACCTCGGCGTCGTCGAACTTCACGGCCCTGATCCCTGCGGCGAGCATCCGTGGCAGGGCCTGCCTCAGGTCCTCGACACTGTCGGCCTCGAAGAACTCGAGCCTCACCCCCATGGCACGCGCCGCCGCTTGGCGCGCGGTACTGACTTCGCGGAACCGCGGCCAGGATTTCAGCGCCCTCGAATGCACGGCGCCAACGGTCACGCCCTTGCCAACGGCTTCGACCAGCACCTGGATCGTCTTGTATTCGAGCTGAGCACCGAGCACCGCATTGCCGGTGACATTGCCTCCCGGCCTGGCCAGACTGGCGACCAGACCCGCTTCGACCGGGTCATGCCACGAGCGGTCGAAGACGATCGGGATGGTGCGCGTCGCATTCTTTGCCGCCAATCCACTGCCGCCATCGTCGACCGCGTAGATCAGGTCGACCTTCATCGCCACAAGCTCGGCGGCCAGCCGCGCCAGCCGCGTCGACGCCTCGGGTTCGGCATACGTTCCAGCGTAGCGGTGCACGAACTCCACGTCGCGCCCTTCCAGATGACCGCGACGGCCCAGCTCGTCGACAAAGCTCGTCCACTCGGCAAACTGCACGTAGGCGTCGATGTTGCCCAGCACGCCGATGCGGCGCCGTCCAGCCGCCGGCCGCCCGAGAGCAGCGCGCGCCGCGACCGCCAGCGTGGCCGCGAACAACGCAATGGCACGTCGTCGGGTCATTCGATCACCTCGTCGGCCTGCAGCAGCAGGGGCTGCGGGATCGTCGAGCCGAGCGGCCCGCCGCTCACGATGAGCACCCCGGCTCGCTCGCGCTTCATCGTCGCGAAGGCGTCCTCGATCTCTTCGACGCGCCGGATCTCGGCCACGACCAGCGACCGCCCGAGCTGACGCGCCGCGGCCGTCGCGGCCGCAGAGTCGAAACCGGACTCGGCGTGGCGAGTCGCCTGCATCGCCGCGGCGATGGACGGATTGGTGGGCGCCACTATGACGTCCACCGGCAGGCGCGCCAGCTCCGCGGCGAGCGCCGGCAATCGTTCGAGCATGCCGTTCGCCCAGAGGCGTTCGATGCGCGCCGAGCCGCGGTGCCGGCGCGCCGTGTCATTCGATCACCTCGTCGGCGCGCAGCAGCAGCTCGCGCGAAATCGCGACGTGCAGCGCCTGAGCGGTCTTCAGGTTGACGATCAGCTCGAAGCGCGTCGGCTGCTCGATCGGCAGCTCGCCGGGCTTCGCGCCCCTCAGGATCTTGTCGACATAACTCGCGGCGCGACGAAACAGCTCACGCCGATTCGGGCCATACGCCAGCAGCCCGCCGTGCTCGGCGCCTTCGCGCGAGCCGAAGGCCGCGGGCCGGTGGCGAGCGAGTTCGAGCACGCGCTCGGCGTGAACCCCGAAGGCGGCGTGCGAGACGACGAGCGCCTCGGGCAGGTTCGCCGCGAGGCGCGCGAACATCGGCTCCGCGCCCGTGGTCGCCGAAATGTCGGCCAGCTCGACCCGCACGCCCAGGCTGGGCGCGATGGCCTGCAGCCGCTGGTACGCGAGCCGCTCGGGCGGGAAGGCCGAGCCGCCGACGAAGGCGATGCGCGTCGCGCCGGGCACCGCCTGCTTCAGGAACTCCAGGCTCTTCACGATCACTTCGGGCGCGAAAAACGACAGCCCGGTGATGTTGCCGCCGGGACGCGCAAGGCTCGTGACGAGCCCGGCGCCGAGCGCGTCGCCGGCGACGGCCAGCACGATTGCGATCGACGTCGTGGCATCGCGCGCCGCCAGCGCGGCCGGGGTCGACGAGGTCACGATCGCATCGACCTTGAGCCGCACGAGGTCGGCCGCGAGCTCGTGCAGGCGCTCGAGCCGGCCTTCGGCGTAGCGGCGCTCGACGACCAGCTCGGGACCGTAACCCAGCCCGCGCATGCCCTCGTCGAAGCCGGCATGTTCGGGCAGCGGCCCGGTTGCAAACAGCATGCCGACGCGGTGCCCCGGCTTGGCCTCGGCGAGTGTCGGCTGGTGCGGCATCGACGTGCCGGCGAGCGCGAGCGCAAGAACGCGACGGCGCTTCATTCGATCACCTCGTCGGCGCGCAGCAGCAGCGACGGCGGAATCGTCAGGGCGAGCGCCTTCGCGGTCTTCAGGTTGACGACCAGCTCGAACGTCGTCGGCTGTTCGATCGGAATATCGCCTGGCTTCGCGCCCTCCCGCAGGATCCGGTCGACCTGAACCATGGCCCGGCGCGTCATGTCCGGCAGGCTGGCGCCATAGGACAGCAGGAACCCCGACTCGGCCCATGCCTTGAACCCGCCTACCGTCGGCAGGCGCAGGCGGCCGGCGAACTGCACGAACTCGCGCCGGGCTTGCGCCGTCACTGCATCGGGATACACGAACAGGCCGTCGACGTTCTGCGAGTCGACTCTTGCCAGCACGGCCGTGATGTCTTCGGCCCGCCGGATCGCGACGGGCAGCAGCCGGATGCCCAGGTCGGTCGCCGCGTCCAGGCACAACTTCAGCGCCAGTGCGGGTCCGGGGTCGTCCGGGTTGTAGACAAACGCGACGCGCCCGATGCCCGGCGCCGCCTCCTTGAGCAGCTGCAGCTTCTTCGGACTCAACTCGGCCGACATGCAGGTCTGGCCGGTGACGTTGCCGCCGGGTCTTGCGAGGCTGCCCACCAGCATCTGGTACGGGTCGCAGGTGATCAGCACCACCGGGACGACCTGCGTGGCCTGGCTCGCGACCTGCCCCGGCTTGAACGCGCTCGCGACGATCACATCGACTTTCAGAGCCACGAGTTCGGCTGCCAGGCTCGGCAGCCTGCCCAGCTGACCATTCGCCCAGCGCCATTCGGTTTGCAGGTTCTCGCCCTCGCGCCAGCCCAGCTGACGCAGGGCCTCGTGGTGGACCGAACGCTGCTTCCAGTCGGGTTCGCCGGGCTCGGCGCCGGCGCTCAGGAATCCGATCCTCGCGACCTTGGCGCCGACCTGTGCGCAGACGCTGCCCGCTGCCAGCAGCAACGCGGCCAGGAGCCACAGCGCACTCAGGCGTCGAAGATTCATTCGATCACCTCGATATGCGTGCTCTGGCGCCGCGGCCGGCCGGCTGGGCACGCAGCACCGCACCGGGCAGCACGAGCAGGACGATGCGCCGATGTTGCACTCTGTGGCCTCCACCCGCCCGCCGTCGCGCGGCGGGCCCAAGGTCCGACTCTGCACCTCGGCGGACGATTCGTACAGCGGCGCCGCGCCGCCGGCCGATCAGCGTGTCGCCTGACGCCCCGGCAGCAGGCCGCGCGCGACCAGCTCGGTCTCGCACCCGGCCGCGCCGCGAAACTGCAGCGCCTGCCAGCCGGACGCTTGCGCCGCCGCGACGTTGTGGGCCACGTCGTCGATGAAGAGCGTGCGCGCCGGGTCGATGCCGAACGCCTGCGTGGCGTGGGCGTAGATCGCCGGGTCGGGCTTGATCAGGTTCACGCGCGCCGAGAAGATCCCGGCACGAAACAGCGCGAGGAACGCGTGGTTCGCCTCGAGGTGCTCGGCATACGGCGCCGGCATGTTCGACAGGTAATACAGCGCGTGCCCGGCCTCGTGCAGCCGGTGCAGCAGCGCGACCGTGTCGTGCAGCGGCACGAGCTCGTGCGGGATCGTCGCGATCACCTTGCGCACGTCGGAAAGCAGCAGCCCGGTGCGCGCGACGATGCGGTGCGCGAGCGGCTCGGGGTCGAGCACGCCGCGGTCGAATTCGCCCCAGTCGCCGGCGAAGCCTTCGAAGAAGTCGGCGATCAGCGCCTGCGTGTCGGCCTCGGTGCGCGTGCGTGCCGGCAGCAGCCGGGCCATGAACTCGTGCGGCTGCCAGCGGAACAGCACGCCGCCGAAATCGAAGACGATGTTCATGCGCAGAGGCCGATCAACGCCGCACGCGATTCAACAAGCCGGACGTCGACGCGTCCAGCCCGCTCGCATCGCCCGACGCGAGCCGCGGCAGCAGCGCGTTGCACAGCGCCTTGCCGAGCTCGACGCCCCACTGGTCGAAGCTGTTGATGCCCCACACCGCACCGCTCGTGAACACCCTGTGTTCGTACAGCGCGATCAGCGCACCGAGCGAGCGTGGCGTCAGCTGTTCGAGCAGCAGCGTCGTGCTCGGGCGGTTGCCGGGGAAGGTGCGATGGCGCGCGAGCGTGTCGGGGGTGATGTCTTTCGCGGCGGTCGGCGCCTTCTCGGCACGCGCTTCGTCGGTCGACTTGCCGAGCATCAGCGCCTGCGACTGGGCAAGCCCGTTCGCCAGCAGCATCGTGTGCTGGCGCTCGAGCTGCTCGAGCAGCGGGCCGTGCAATCCGGCGATGCCGTGGGTCGGCCGCTTGACGAGGATGAACTCGACGGGAATCGTGTCGGTGCCCTGGTGCAGCATCTGGAAGTACGCGTGCTGGCCGTTGGTGCCGGCTTCGCCCCAGACGACCGGGCTGGTCGCGAACGGCAGCGTCTCGCCGGCGAGGTCGACGCGCTTGCCGTTGCTCTCCATCTCGAGCTGCTGCAGGTACGCCGGCAGGCGCTTCAGCCCCTGGTGGTAGGGCGCGACGCTGCGGCTCGTGAAGCCGTGGAAGTTGCGGTACCAGACGTCGATCAGCCCGAGCAGCAGCGGCAGGTTCTTCGCGGCCGGCGCGCTCGCGAAGTGCTCGTCCATCGCATGCGCGCCGGCCAGCAGCGCGCGGAAGTTGTCGGCGCCGATCGCCAGCGCGATCGGCAGCCCGATCGCCGACCACAGCGAATAGCGGCCGCCGACCCAGTCCCAGAAGCCGAAGGTCGTCGTGATGCCGAATGCAGCCGCGGCCTCGATGTTGGTGGTCGTCGCGACGAAGTGCTTCGCGGTGTCGGTGCCGCCGTTCGCGACGAACCAGGCCTTCGCGGCGTTCGCGTTGGCCATCGTCTCCTGCGTCGTGAAGGTCTTGCTGGCGACGATGAACAGCGTCTCGTGCGGGTCGACGCGGCGCAGCACCGACGCGATGTCGTGGCCGTCGACGTTCGAGACGAAGTGCAGCGTCAGCTTCGGGTGCGCGTACGCGTCGAGCGCCGGCACCACCATCTGCGGGCCGAGATCGCTGCCGCCGATGCCGATGTTGACGATGTGCCGAATGCCGCTCGCCGCGGTGTCGCGCGCGGTCTCGACGTATGCGAGCATGGCGTCCAGCGTGTCGTGCACGTCGGCCAGCGCTTCGGCCGGCACCAGCGTCGAGTGGCGCGGCGCGCGCAGCGCCGTGTGCAGCACCGCGCGGCCTTCGGTCGTGTTGATCGCGCTGCCCGCAAACATCGCATCGCGCCGCGCTTCGACGCCGCACTCGCGCGCGAGGTCGAGCAGGAAGTGCAGCGTCGCGGTGTCGACCAGGTTCTTCGACAGGTCGGCATACAGCTCCGGCGCCTCGACGCCGAGCGCGGCGAACCGGTTCGGATCGCGTGCGAACGCCTCGCGCAGATCGAACTCGCGCCCGTGCGCCTCGAAGTGGCCGCGCAGCGCGGCCCACGCTTCGGCGCGATCGCAGCGCACGCCGACGGGCGGGGCGGCGACGCTCATTTCAGGCCCTCGATCAGCGCATCGAGCTTCGCGGCATCGGCCGCGAACACGCGGATGCCTTCGGAGAGCTTGTCGCTCGCCATCGCGTCGTCGTTCAGCGCGTAGCGGAAACTCGCCTCGTTGAACGTCACCGCGTGGATGGGCGCATCCTGCGCGGCCTTCGGGTCGAGCGCGCGGGCGAGCGAGTCGTCGCTGCGCTGCAGCTCGCCTAGCAGCTCGGGACTGATCGTCAGCAGGTCGCAGCCGGCGAGCGCGCGGATCTGGCCGATGTTGCGAAAGCTCGCGCCCATCACCTCGGTCTCGATGCCGAACTTCTTGTAGTAGGTGTAGATGCGCTGCACCGACCGCACGCCGGGATCGTTCGCGCCGGCGTTCGCGGCCTCGTCCCAGCTGCTGCCGGCAGTCTTCTTGTGCCAGTCGTAGATGCGACCGACAAACGGCGAGATCAGCGTGACGTTCGCTTCGCCGCACGCGACCGCCTGGCTGAACGAGAACAGCAGCGTCAGGTTGCAGTGGATGCCTTCGTGCTCGAGCACGCGCGCGGCCTGGATGCCCTCCCAGGTCGACGCGAGCTTGATCAGGATGCGCTGGCGCGAAATGCCGGCCGCTTCGTACAGCCCGATGATGCGGTGGGCACGCGCGACGCTCGCCGCGCAGTCGAACGCGAGGCGCGCATCGACTTCAGTCGAGACCCGGCCCGGCACGATCTTCAGGATCTCGAGGCCGAAGCGCACGAGCAACTGGTCGGTGATCGCATCGTGCGGCTCGCTGCGGTGCGCGGCGACGGCCGCTTTCAGCATCGGCGCGTAGTCGGGCTTCTGCACCGCCTTGAGCACGAGCGACGGGTTCGTTGTCGCGTCGCGCGGCGCGTACTGGGCGAGCTGCTTGAAGTCGCCGGTGTCGGCGACGACGGTCGTGTATTGCTTGAGTTGCTCGAGCTGATTCATGAACGCTCCCATCGATCACGGCATATTAGAACCCGTGGCCGTGACGGGTGGCGTACGCAGATGCAAGTTGAACACCGGAGGTAACCCCGCGTGCTCGTCGGGATCGGCTTACGCGTCACGCTGCCGGGTGCGCGGCGTTGACCCGCGCAAGAAACTTAGGCATCATCAACCCTGAAACAAAGTTACAACGCCGGGCGCCGCAGCGTGCTGGGCGTGCAGTCACCACCATGTCCTTCGACCTCGTCTTCTTCGGCGGCACCGGCGACCTCACGTGGCGCAAGCTGATGCCCGCGCTGTTCCAGGCCTTTCGCCACGGCAAGCTTCCCGAGGGCGGCCGCGTGCTCGCCGTCGCCCGCGACGAGCAGGACGACGACCAGTACCGCGCCTGGCTGAAGGATCGCTTCCAGGACGTGATCGACGCGAAGCGCCCGAGCGACGAAGAGTTCGCGCGCTTCGCCGACCTGCTGCACTACCGCCGCCTCGATCTCTCGAAGCCCGAGCACTACCAGCGGCTGAAGGACTGGCTCGCCGAGCGCGATGCCGACACGGTCGTGCTGTACCTCGCGACCAGCCCGTACCTCTTCCCGCAGATCTGCGAGCAGCTCGGCAAGGCCGGGCTGAACGGCCCGAAGATCCGGGTCGTGCTCGAGAAGCCGCTGGGCCACGACCTCGCGAGCGCGCAGGAGATCAACCGCGTCGTGCGTTCGGTGTTCAAGGAGGAGCAGGCGTTTCGCATCGACCATTACCTGGGCAAGCCGTCGGTGCAGAACCTGATGGCGCTGCGCTTCGGCAACGTGCTGTTCGAGCCGCTGTGGCGGCGCGAGAGCATCGCCAACGTGCAGATCACGATTGCCGAAGATATCGGCGTCGGCACGCGGGGCGACTTCTACGACAAGACCGGCGCGTTGCGCGACATGATCCAGAACCACGCGCTGCAGCTCTTGACGATGGTCGCGATGGAGCCGCCCAGCCGCAACGACGCCGACGCGATCCGCGACGAGAAGCTCAAGGTGCTGCGCTCGCTGAAGCCGTTCACCGAGCACAGCGTCGTGCGCGACGTGGTGCGCGGCCAGTACCGCGCCGGCACGAGCAACGGCAAGGCGGTGCTCGGCTATCGCGAAGAGGACAAGGTGCCCGGCGACAGCCAGCGCGAAACCTTCGTCGCGCTGCGCACCGAGGTGCAGAACTGGCGCTGGGCCGGCGTGCCGTTCTACCTGCGCACCGGCAAGCGCCTCGCGGCGCGCGATGCGCAGATCGTCGTGAACTTCCGCGCGACGCCGCACAACATCTTCCCGGGCGTCAATGCGCCCAACAAGTTCGTGATCAAGCTGCAGCCGGAAGACGGGCTCGAGCTGCATCTGCTGGCGGCCAAGGGCGCGGCGCAACACGAGCCGCTGTCGCCGGTGTCGCTCGATCTGGACTTCGACAAGGCGTTCGCCGAGAACCGCGTCGGCGCCTACGAGCGGCTGCTGCTCGAGGTGATTGCCGGGCGGCTGAACCTGTTCGTGCGCAGCGACGAGCAGGAGCAGGCGTGGCGCTGGGTCGAGCCGGTGCTCGATGCCTGGGACAACGACAGCGCCGGGCCGCGGATCTACGCGGCCGGCACCTGGGGCCCGGCGGCGGCCAGTGCCCTGGTGGCGCGCGACGGCTACGCCTGGTCGGAGGAAGAGTGAAGGCCGCCTGACGATGCTCGACCGCATCAAGGCCTCCATTCCGGCGCTGCCGCCGGCCGAGCAGCGTGTCGCGAAACTGGTGCTGGCCGATGCCCGCTCGTTCGCGACGCTGCCGGTCGGCGAGCTCGCCGAGCGGGCGCACGTCAGCAAGCCGACCGTCGTGCGCTTTTGCCGCAGCGTCGGCTACGACGGCCTGGCCGACTTCAAGCGCAAGCTCGCCGGCAGCGTCAACGAAGGCGTGCCGTTCGTGCACCGCTCGGTCGACGAGGACGACAAGACCGGCGACATCGTCGTGAAGGTCATCGACAACGCGGTCAGCGCGCTGCTGAAATACCGCAACGACGCGGCGAGCCACGCGTTCGAGCGCGCGATCGGCGCGTTGACCGAAGCGGGCCGCGGCGGGCGGCGGATCGAGTTCTACGGCGTCGGCAACTCGGGCATCGTCGCGCAGGACGCACAGCACAAATTCTTCCGCCTCGGCGTGCACGCCGCCGCGGTCAGCGACGGCCACGTGCAGGTGATGAGCGCGACGATGCTCGCGCCCGGCGACTGCGTGGTGATCATCAGCAACTCGGGCCAGAGCCGCGACCTGCTCGACGCCGCCGAAATCGCGCGCAGGAAGGGCGCCACGCTGATCATCATCACCGCGAGCGGCTCGCCGCTCGCGCAACTCGCGCAGACCGGCAACCAGATCCTGCTCGCGGTCGACCACCCGGAGGACTTCGACCGCTACAGCCCGATGGTGTCGCGCCTGCTGCA
>Ga0070706_100007449_pt1 | contig 10261 bp, 12 predicted proteins | sample KBSK5501metaG_FD_65476 | JGI IMG/M metagenome (GOLD analysis project Ga0070706, IMG submission 65476) | Corn, switchgrass and miscanthus rhizosphere microbial communities from Kellogg Biological Station, Michigan, USA - KBS K5-50-1 metaG | ecosystem: Host-associated > Plants > Roots >...
GATTGTATCTTCGAGGGAGCTTGCGGAGAAATTGCTTATGAAATTGAAAACGGTGCGCCAACCGCAGGCATACCTACTCATGCGAATGCTGGACGAGGAAGAGACCTCCCCTGAAGGCACTTGGCGTGCTGTTTGGGATACTTTCTTAAGGAAAGAAATGGAATATGGCCGAAGTTTTACGTATCAAGCGAGTTTGGATTTAAGGCTCTTACTGAGAAAGCAGGACGAACATCAGATCAAAGAATTAGCCGATGAACTGATCGAAGCACTCTCAAAGCAGGGTTCTCAACGAGCACAAGTATTGATCACCTTCACCAATCTTTATTTGCAACAACACCTGGACCTCACAGAAATGTCGGGCTTAATTGGTATGCCTGATTTGAGAAGTATGCGCAAGGCATGGACAAAGTGGGATGAACTTGATTTACATGGTATGCCTGGTCTGAGAGGTTTGCGGGGACTTCTCATCTTGCGATATATGCGGGTAATACTGGATAGAGCAGCCCTTACAGAGTTGATTCGTATGCTAGACCGTGGACGTATTATACATACGCTATGTAATATGCTGGAACAAGCTGTAAATGATTGCGCCTCAGAGATACTCCTCTGCTTATATAGCATGCTAACGCTATATAATCCTATCCCGCCACATATCAAAAAGCAGCTACAGGAAAGCATGTATGTATTCGAGCACCGTGTGCAACCGATAACAACTGGAGAGCGAATACTTGTGATCTCTATACAACAATCCGTGAATTCTCCTGCTGTAACCAAAATGGCACCAACTATGTCGACAACGGTAGAAAGTCCTGATCAGCAGGCTATAGCTTTGATGGCCTTGCGTGAATTACGCCAACTTACAAAAGCACAAGTCGAAGTATTGTTGACATCATGTGCAGACATGAGAGAGGTAACCGAAGATCGAAACTTAGAATTCGGGCCAACAGTGCGAAGTGTCGCCTGGAGATTAGTTGAACAACAATACGAATTGGATGACGAAGCTTTTTTAGTAGCGATTAATGCCTTAGATAACAGCAATCCCCTTATCTGCGCAGCCGCCGCATTACTTTTACGATGGGTTAAAATGCCCTCGCGGCATTTATTGAAAAAAACGATAGAGAAGATCGCAGCATTGCTAGCGGATGAGATGTTATCAAGTCGTTCCCTTGATCCGCCAGACTACAAGTATTGGAGATTGGATGATATTCTGTTCGGAACATTGAAGGCCCTGGTAAAGTAAAGCCCCACAAAACTGGGAAGAGGCATCAACTGATGATCTCACATCTACTGCGAAGCTCCGTCAGAAGCCACACCGGTAATAATGATGTCGCAGAACCGCCAGGCCGAGAAAGATCGCCTGATGGCCGAGAGCGACTACCACTGCAATATCAAGGGCGAAGAGGAAACCCGCAATATCATGGAGCACCTCGATCACCAGGATGTGGTCATCATGCAGATTATCAAACGCATGGAGGCCCAGCACGAGGAGGTCATGCATCACCTCAGCCGGCTTGATCCCGAAATGGCTCGCCGCCTGGGAATGGACATCCAGGAGGTTAGCAAGGAATTGGTCGAGGAAGAAACCGGGGATAGTAATATTGCTGGAAACTCGTAAATAGTGTTGAGTGGTGCAGGTTCAAGAAACCTGTTGTGTAAGTGACTCAAGTAACTCGCAGCCATTTTCAATGAGAGCAGAATTGGCTGACCTAGCATTGTAAACGACGGGGAGTCTCGGAGAATCCCTCCTCTATCCAGTTGCTACTATGTACACTTGTTGTCAGAGAAAGATGGATATTTTCCTTTCCATTCTCATCGTCAGTGAAAGGCAAGCTGTGATGTGGCATAAAAAAGCGCGCTTTCTTTGTCAAAAGAGTATTATGACTCGGAGTATGGTGCTTCTCGGGCTCCTTTTGCCTTGCTTTATGGCTGCCTGTAGCAATCCTTTGCTTTCTTCTGCAGCTCCTCCCCAGCCAGGGAAGGTTCTTTATGCACTTTATTCGCTCTGGGATAAGCCGGTCCACTCGTGGAAAGATCTGGCGACAACTTCTGTTACGCTTACAGCCGAGGCGATGCGCAGCGGTGACGGACAGAAAATCTGGCAGACTTCCGTGCTCACTGGTTCTGTTGTAACCTCTATCCAGGGCTGGGCCATCATTTCCGCAGGCTCAATCATTTTTGTGACCGTTTCGATGCCTCAAAAGGGAGGCCAAAAAGGACAGGTTATTGCTCTGGACGTACAGAGCGGCCAGGTGCTCTGGAAGACCATGCTGGACGGCGCGAGCATCTGGCGACCTGTTGCCGCTAATGGCAACCTCTACATGGAAGTGGACGATAGGGTTGAGGCCCTGGATGGCTCCAGCGGAAATCACCTCTGGAGTGCTTCGCCGGACGCCGGGTATCATGCAGGAGAGCTTGTAGGGACAGGCAACGCCATCTATGTTGAGCAAGAGGCAAACTTTCTTCCAGCTTCTCAGGGGAATACCTATGATAGTGCTATCCTGCGCGCGCTGCGTTTGAGCGATGGCACAGAGATCTGGCGGCGCGAGGTAGCAAATACGATCAATGACCATTTGTCTTCTCTGGTCCATGTGGGCATTCAGGCAGATGAGCGAACTGTATACGTGCTCAGAGAAGGGCAGGTCATGGAGTCCCACGGAAATGTATTCGGGCCTTTCCCGCGTTATACATTGTTTGCCTTGAATGCCCAGGATGGCTCGTCCCTTTGGAGCAACCAGACACAGCGATCCGAGGAGGCTGATCGCCAGTTCAGCCTGGCTCTTTTCAATCAGGTGCTCTATATGGTGGGGGTAGCCAATCCGGGGATCAATACCCTGAGTGCCTTCCAGAGCCAGGATGGCAAGCAGCTCTGGACCTGGCAGACACCGTTCATTATCAATCCGTTTGCGCCTCCCAACCATATCTATGGCTCATCTCTCAACAAAGGTGAGAGCTTCTGCGCTCTGCGCGGTAGCGACGGGAGCAAAGCCTGGTGTGCCAGTTACAATCAGGCGGGGCCAGCCCTCTTTTATCAGGGGAAAATCTACCTGTATGCCTTTAAGGTCACCTATCAAGGCTCCTCTTCCAGCGAGCAGCCAGCTCAAATATATGTTTTGAACGAGAGCGATGGCAGCCTGGCCGCCCACTACTCGCCTGCTGATGTGACCCGCATGCAACTGGAGAGTATAGTGCTCTCGTAATGGGGATCTTGCAAGATTTGCCGATGGGCAACGTACTCGGTGATTACCGGGTTCTTAACGATTGTCCTTATCGCCACTTTCGGCGCACTGAGCGGGCAGCACAGCGAGATAGCTGGACTCTTCGAGCGCCTGGCTACCAGCCTGGGTACGCTCTGGGGTCTCGTGTTCTTGGCCCGCTTGTGGGCCGGGACAGGTTTTGGGCTGTTCCAGGGCCAGGTCTCAACTCCGGCTTGACCCCACGATGGCAAAACAGTTGGGAACAGACGTGATTACTGTCAGCCAGGAGCCGGTGGATGGGAGCGATGAGATAGCCAGCAATTCTCGATCTGCCTGCTAAGGAGTTCACTTCGGCCAGTTAAATGCCATCAGAGTCACTGAGGGGCCAGTCTTGCTGGTTGTATTGCTAGTATTGCTATTGACCATCCAGACAGCGCTGGCTCCGTTGACCGCCACGAAAGTGGCACTATCCAATGTATTCCCAATGTTGACATCAGACCCTTGAGATACATCATACATCTCGTAGCCACTATCGCCCTGCCAGAGTGCAAAATCTGCGCCTGCTTGCAGCGATGATGCCATGCCGGTGGTGTTCAATGCAGTTCGTGGCTCGAGGGGGTTGCCAGTGAGTGGAAGCATGAGTATGGTTCCACGTACCGATGCATCAAGCGGTGGAGCGTAGATATTCGCAACGGTTTGCGGAATCACGGATGTGTTTGGCGAAGGTGTAGGTGTAGGTGTAGAGGTAGAGGTAGCTGTCCCCGTCCCCGTCGTCGTAGGCGTTCCCTGGGTCGCATCTGCCTGGCTGGCAGTGCACACTGCTGGGCTGGCAGTGCACAGTGTGAGTAAAGTATTATCGACGACCTGCGGTCGGAAGGATATGCCATCGCTGGTAAACCGCTCCTTGACGATCATCTTCTGCAAATGCCCTGCCCACCGCCCATGCGATGGACCTGCAGCGTCAACAACCTGCTGTGTCCAGATATCGCTGGACAATACACCAGCGTTAGAAAACCATTCCTCCGACCAGTAGATTTGCGTACCATCGCTAGTAGCTGTTGGTGAGGTCAGGATATGACCGGCAGTAGCTGTTGCAATTTCTGTCGCGGGTGTTCCTACAGCGGCTAATTGATAGCTCGTCAGATGGGAAATGCCGTTACTGTCAATCGAGGCAACAAGCAGCGAAGCCTGCTGACTCTCATTTATGAACCAGATACCCTGTACGGGAGTAGTTACCCAGGAAGGGGCCGAATTCTGGTTGAAAGTACCTGTAAGCAGTACCTCTGATGTGGGAGGAGAGCTTGAGATTGCTGCTAGCTGCAGTTGCTCGGAAGAAAGGTAGTGCAAGCTCCACTGTAAACTGGCAGGAGGATGCTGACTGTAGCCGGGCAGATCCTTCTGATGGGGGTTCAATTTATAGCCATCGAATTGTAACCATACCACTCCGCTGGTAGAGCTTCCCAGCACGATCAGTGTGTTAGCATTGGGCGTAGGCAGCAAGGGAGTACTGATCTTCGTTTTGCGATTCAGCATTTCGAGCATCCAGGAGTTATTTGTCCCATCTCCATAAGCCGTATAGTAGATATTTGCACCATCTGCCACGGCGCTTACTACGTGCGGGTAAGGCGTGCTTGTCGTGTATCGTGCTTCATCGACCTCAGTTGCCCGGCTTAGGCTACTAGTGTTAGATTTGATTGCTGACTGCGGGTTGTTAGGTGCCAGCATCAGCAGGGCAGTTAAGCCGCCCATCATCAACACCACCAGGAACATCGCAGCCAGGCCGACTACCGCAAACTGGCTCATATGTGAGCGATGGCGAGGTTTACGTTTGGCCTGGATGATCGGCAGCGGGCCTGTCTCCGCGGAAGAAAAAGCGGTGATCAGGTCCGAATCATGGGAGGATTGAACATGTTCTTGAATGTACGGCTTCAGGAATTCGGGGGTTGTGACTGTGCCAGGTGCGGATCGCCTGATGAACTCCAGTTGCACTTTGGCTAGCGCGTGCATAAGTGTTACATGCATATCGGGTAGAGGTTCAATCACAGGCAGAGAGCGTACCTGCTCGCCAATCAGCATATAGCGAGCAAGCTCTTGCCGGCAGGAAGCGCATCCTTCCAGGTGCACATCCAGTTCGAGCGTGTCTACTTCTCCATTTTTCAATTCGCGATATGCGGCCAACATTGCCCGCGCCTGGTTACAATTCACTCTCGTCACCCGCCTCTTGTCGATACAAGGTAATAAACCGTTCTCGCGCTCGCATCAAGCGCATTTTTACGGCTGAAGCACTGATGTTTAGTACTTCTGCAATCTGAGCGCAAGAAAGGCCATCATTTTCATAGAGCCACAGGCAGACAGCGTATTTGGGCGGCAACTGCTTAAAGATGCGCTCAACGATTTCACGGTCGGCGACGCGATTTTCAAAGCGCCCCCCATCGTAGCCCCCACGCTCATATAATGAAATGATGGAACTACTGCGCCCATCACTGGAGCAATCCTCGCTGTTCACACTAAAGCTATCCGAAGCAGTGCTACCGGAGTCGGAGAGGATGCCCGCGCCTATGCCACGGTCCTCGTTGAACAACGACATGGGTAACCAGGAGATTAACCGTCTCCTGCGTAGCGTGTCCGTCGTTGTGTTGGCTGCGATACGATAGAGCCAGGCAGACAATGCCCCTGGCTGTACTATCGTCCCTCCGAGCAATGCCTTGTAAGCCTTTACAAATACATCCTGCGCGAGATCAGATGCCTGTTCACGATTGCCGATCAAGTGGTAGATGAAGTTTGTGATTGGACCTTGAAAGCGAAGAAAAATCGCTTCAAAGTCTGCCACATCTACTTTTTGCGCTTGCTCTTGCAATGCGTCCACAGACTGCCGAGAGATTGTGTCGGTCACTCTTGCTTCCTCTTCGACCGGTGCTGCTTCTACACGCCTATCCTCCTCATCCAGTACAGGTGCAGTAGGACGGCTTGCTTGTTCAGCATCGAGTGCCGAGCGCAATCTGCTATTCGATTTGTAGAGACGGATAGAGGTGTCCATTGGTTACATCGACCTTCTATTATTAAAGAGTAGTGCAATCATATCAGTAATACATAGGCCATTTCGTATTTTTCCTACGTAGCATAACATATTTGTACAGTAAATGCTGTGGTATATGCGACAACTACAAGGAGTAATTTCCCACTCCAGGCAAGCCGCTTGCCCATAAAAAATCGTTTTTTGTCCTCGGCGCGATAGGCTCTCGCAGCGTTACCATAGAGACGTGCTTGCTGTATACACGATCCAGGCGCGTCTTGCGGTGCAACGACAAAAGACGGGAGCCCCGTGTGGGTGGCATAGGCAGCCAGAGTCGCCCTCGCATCCCCGGCAGGGGGTGTTGCTATACCCTTTACTCCCATTCCAAATGGCTGAGATAGCTGAAACGAGCATCCATGATATCGTAGTATAGCACTTTCAGGCACACTTGGGTAAGAGAAGAGCTTGTCATGGCCCACCATTTCTGGTACCATGTCCACATGATCGAAACAGCCCTGCAGGCACCAATGCACGATTGGAATATCGTCGGCCACGAACACTCCATCAATATTCTGCGGCGCGCGCTAGCGGCGCAACGGGTGCGGCATGCCTACCTGTTTGCTGGCCCGGAACATATCGGCAAAGCATTACTGGCCCGGCGTTTCGCCCAGACCTTGCTCTGCACTGGTGGACCAGACCCGCACGTTGCACCGCTGTATCCTTGCAATGCCTGTCTTTCTTGCCGCAAAGTGATGCATGGCAATCACCCGGACGTACACTACATTTCCAGGCCACCAGACAAGCAATTCATCCTCATCGAGCAGGTACGCGCGCTGCAAAGCGACTCGGCCCGCAAGACATTGGAGGGGCGCCGCAATATCTTTATCATAGAAGGCATGCACGAGATGAATGTGCAGGCAGCCAACTGTCTATTGAAGACGCTTGAAGAACCTGAGCCCGACGTGGTGCTGTTGCTCACGACTACTGATCCCGGTTTGCTTTTACCGACAATTCTCTCGCGTGTGCAGCAAGTACCCATGCACCTGCTCACCACCTCGCAGATTAAGTCTGCCCTTGAGCAGCACTGGCAGGTTGAGCCGGAAGAAGCTGCATTGGTTGCAGCGTTGGCAGCAGGACGTATGGGGTGGGCAGTGCAGGCCGTGGAGAAAGAGGAGATGCTGGAGGAACGGCAGGCACAACTGGAAACACTGGTGAAGCTGCCAGCAGCAGGCAAGGTGCAGCGCTTCGAGGTGGCACAGCGTCTCAGCGCCGAGGGCGACAAAATACGTGGTATACTTGAATTGTGGTTGCTCTGGTGGCGCGATATGGTGCTGGCAGCCAACAATAGCCTGGATTTGATCGTCAATGTCGATATGCAGGGCCTGCTACAGAAACAGGCCGCCAAAGTTGGCGCGGCTGAGTCCAGGCGCATGGTACATGCAATCTTGCGCACCATGGAGGCACTGGAGCAAAATGTCAACGCGCGTGTCGCGCTTGAGGTATTGATGCTGGATATGCCGGCCATCAGATAGTCGGGAGTTGATATGGCTGTGCTAACATTTGCAGCGGTTATCCATAAAGAAGATGACTTGTACGTTGCAGATTGTCCTGAAGTTGGAACCGTAAGCCAGGGGTACACTCTCGAAGAGGCAATAGCTAATCTGAGGGAAGCTACCGAACTCTTCCTGGAGGGGTTTCCGCCGCCTGAAGCCACTCAAACCTTCCTGACCACTTTCGAAGCTACATATACTGCATGAATTGTACCAGCAAAAGGAGTGCTCGATGCGAACCGACTACCAACACCTGCTCATTCAACAGGATGGCGGTGTACTAACCATCACCATGAACCGGCCTGAAGTGCTCAATGCTTTCAACAATGCCATGCTGGAGGAATTGACCGAAGCTGTTGAAGCAGTTGCGCAGGAAGAGACTGTACGCTGCGTTGTTCTCACCGGCGCGGGCAGGGCATTTGGCTCAGGGCAGGACCTGCGCAGCCTGGCCGGGGGACGTGCCAGTGGCGTAACGGGTAAAGTAAGCGAGCACTTGCAAAAATATCACCGGGTGGTTCTTGCCATCCATAACATGCCGAAACCCGTGATAGCTGCAGTCCACGGCCATGCGGCAGGCATATCATGCAATATCGCATTGGCGTGTGACATGCGCATCGCAGCAGACGATGCTCGCTTTATTGAAGCCTTTGCCAGGATCGGTCTCGTACCCGATGGCGGTGGTGGTTATTTTCTGCCTCATCTCATAGGTGTGGGAAAGGCGATGGAGATGGCAATGCTTGCTGACGAAGTGAGCGGGCCGGAGGCCGAGCGTATCGGGCTGGTCAACAAGTGCGTGCCGCTGGCAGAGTTCGAGGCGGCGACCAGGGCCTTGGCCCAGAGATTGGCCAATGGACCCACCCGCGCCTATGGACTGATTAAAAAGTTGATCTATATATCCGCCGAATCCGACTTGCAAACCTCGCTGCACCTTGAAGGTGAACTGCAAGATATGGCTATCGAGACGGAAGATCATCAAAATGCTGTTGCCGCTTTCTTGCAGAAACGGCCGCCAGAATATAAAGGGAGCTAGGAAGGGTGCGCATCGACACCCTGACCTACAACAACGTCCAGACGCAAGGGCCAAAGCGGCGAGCCTGGCTGCGCGAACATAGTCCACAGCACCTGCAACAGTGCGCTATGCTCATGCTGCACGCACTGCAAAAACGCCCGGTGAGTACCTCACACAGCACACTCGTTCTGGGCGCCGGAGCCTGCACGGAAGTTCCACTGACCGGGCTGGCTCGCGACTCTGACGAAGTCGTGCTGGCTGATCTCGATCTCGCATCCATGCGCCAGGGCCGTGACGAGCTTACCTCAGTGGCGCTGCGTAAACGGATGCGCCTCTTAGAGTGTGATATCAGCGGCGGCGTAAGCGCCAGCCTGAACCTCCTGGTCGAGCAACAATCGTGGGATAAGCTTGTTTCCCAGGGTGCGCAGGCTGTTTTCGATGCTGCCTCGCGCTACTTGGAGCAATGTCCCATACCTGACCCGCCTGAGATTGAGGGTTTGAGCACGGGTGAATTTGGCGTGGTCATCAGTTCTCTGATCCTCTCACAACTCTTCAGCTATCCATTACTCGACATCCTCGATCACGTGCAGCGTATCGCTCCCGGCTTTCTAGGGGAGCAGGAGCGCCATCGTCGCTACCAGGAGGCAGCGCAGGCTTTTCGCGTGCGTATCATCAAGGCTCACCTGCATCTCCTGCGCGAGTTGCTGGACGTGGGTGGTCTCATTGTCTTGCTCTCCGATGTGCGAGGCTTTGTTTTTGATGTCTACGCTACCGGAGATGACACGGAGCATCGCAGAATGATGCCGCTGGTCCCACGTATTTTGCCCGAGCTTGTGCGGGAGGATTTCGCGGTAATTGAGGAGGCTCATTGGGAGTGGCTGGCTGACTTGCCGGAGAAAGGTAAGCTTGGACGAGGGTACGAGGTTGTAGGGTACATGTTGAATCCGATGCGGGGCAAGCCCACATTTTAGATGCGTCATTGTCAAAAAGGCTCACTTCGTAATGATATAATGGCAGTACCAGTTTGATGATGGCGAAATGCCGCTTTGCGTTCTTGTGGTTTGTAGGAGATGCATGGGTATGGATACTCCTGATGATCATGCTAGCCAGGAGCATTTGCACGAAGAGAACGCAGTTGAAATCACAGACCTGGAACCGGCTCAAGATGGAGCGGTGCAGGGAACTCATGAAGCGCTGCCTCCTTCCAGTCGTTTCCTACGGTGGCAACATCCTTCGGGTCGAAGACACTTTCGATTGCTTACAACTTTCGCTTTGCTCTTACTGGTAATCCTGGTCATTATGTTCGGCCTACAAAGCGGATTTTTAGCAGACCTGGGCAATAGTATCTCTTCGCATCCTGCCAATCAATCTTCACAGCATGGAAGCAAACAGTTTACAGGCGGTAATATCGGTCCGGCACGGATCAGTTTACAGGCGGTAATATCGGTCCGGCACGGATCAGTTTACAGGCGGTAATATCGGTCCGGCACGGATC
>Ga0070706_100007452_pt1 | contig 10259 bp, 11 predicted proteins | sample KBSK5501metaG_FD_65476 | JGI IMG/M metagenome (GOLD analysis project Ga0070706, IMG submission 65476) | Corn, switchgrass and miscanthus rhizosphere microbial communities from Kellogg Biological Station, Michigan, USA - KBS K5-50-1 metaG | ecosystem: Host-associated > Plants > Roots >...
GATGGGCGAGAAGATTAGCATAGGAGGTTCCGGCCGGATGAAACTCATCCGCCGGCGACTCTTATCGCCGCCGAGCCCCTACCGGCGTCTTTGCAGGTAGGTCTTTTTGGCTATCGCGCGGACGGCCTCCGGGAGGTTGCGGTCTCGCGATATGTTGCGCAGCTCCCGCATCGCAAGGCTTGGGATGAGCCTCATCGTGATCGGCAACGGGGCCTTCGGATTGCGGACGAGTGCCAGCACGATCCGGGGCCGCCGAATCCAGTCCTTCGTGCTCACGATCTTGTAGAAGATGTCGTGCTCGAGGTGCCGCATCCCGCAGAATCCCTCCACCTCGGTGAGCGTCAGACCTCGGGCCCTCAGGACGGCGAGGCCGACCATCTTGCTGCTGTCGGCGATGAGGAACCGGCGCTCCTCCCGGGTGCCGGTCAAGGCAAGCTTGACCCGCTCCGGCACGCTCATCTCCATGATCCGCAGGTAGAGCTCCTCGGCTCCGCGCGGCCCCACGTGATCCGAGGAGTCGACGTCGGCGTCGGCTACCTCCGAGGGCCCGCTCGCGGACGCTTCCTCGGCCGCCACCGCCTCCGGATCGAGCGCGGGCTCTCGGACTTCCGGCTTCTTCCTGCTCCGCGCCTCCCGGCGCCGCGCCTCTTTCTCGAAGAACTCTTCCTTGAGCTCGTTGAGCATGCGTCGCCCGTCGGGGGTCAACGCCGGATTCGAGAAGAGCGCGTCGATCAGCGCAGGGTTGCGCAGGAGCCGGGCCTGATTGACGATCAAGGCTTCCTGCGCCGCGCCGATCACGGTGCTGGCGAGCGCCAGGAGGGTCCCGTCGGAGACGTTGCGATGGAGGACGACCTGCTCGAGGACGATCACATCGTCCGTCAGCGAAGCGACCCTCTCGATCTCCGCGGGTGTGACCCGGGCGCCACGCAGGAAGTCGGCGAAGGCGTCCGGTGGGAACTCGTTGATCGTGGCGCGAGCGACTTTCGCGATCTCCGCGTCGGAGTCTTCCAGGACGGCGAAGAGAGCGCGCATCCGGTCATCCGCTTCCAGCGGAAGGACGCCCCTGGCCGCGAAGCGGCGAACCTCGGGAGGCGCCTCCCGCGATCGCAGCAGCGAAAGCAGGTCCTCCGCTTGAGCCTGCCCGGTGATCGGCAAGGGGACCGGAATCGTCAGCCGCGGGCCGCTGCGAGGGGCAGAGTCAGATCGCGGACGACCTCTCCAGCCCGGCCGAGTGACTCGAGAGGATGGCCATCCACCATCACGCGAACGCCACCCGCGTTCCCGAGCGAGAGCCGATATCCGCCGCGGGCCTCAAAGCGTTTGATCTCGCCCCTTCGGATGAGACCGACGAAGAGAGTCTCGCCGGCGGCGTCGAGCTTGGTCCAGGAATCTTCGTCGAACTCGAGCAGCAGCGAGACGGGACCATCGGACTCTCCGGCCGGAGTCGCCTCGGGCGCGGGCTCGGACTCGGGTTGGCGCACAGAGGGGCTCGGTTCGCTCGAGGCCGTCACGTTCTTGAGCTCCACTCTCGAGCCGCGGGCCGGGAGAGGCTTCTCCACCCGGGGTACCGGACGGCGTTCGGGTCTCGCGATCAATCCCATCACCAGGAGGAGCGCGGTCACACCGCCCACGATCATCCCCGCGGTCGCCCCGCGGCCCCGCCAGAACTTGTGCCGACTGCGCACGGCCGGGGGCGGCGTGCCAGCCGACTGCTCGGCGAGATCGGAGAGATACGCGCAGACTTTTTCCTCGGGATCGATGCCGATGTGGAGAGCATAGGAACGGATGAACCCCCGCGTGAAGGCGGGCACCGGAAGGCGCGGGAGATCGCTCGCCTCGAGCGCCCGCAGGATTCGCAACGAGATCTTCGTGGAGGCCGAGACCTCCTCCAGCGTGATACCGCGCACGAGCCTCTCGCGGCGAAGCTCTTCACCGAACCGAAGATCGGTCCCAAGGGTCATGAATTCTCCGAAGTCGTGCCTGGGCTAGAGGATGAGAATGTTAGTGCGGCTTTCTCCGTTGCGCAAGGACTCTTTCAGCGCAAGCCTTAATCAAGCGGGAAACGCCTGGCGTTTCCCGCACACCGGCCAGGTCCGAGGCGCTCGCCCGCGGGAGAAGAGAGAGGGCGACGGCCCTGGGCAGCCTCGGATTACGCAGGAGGGCGCTGCGCAGGGCTGGCCGGAGGCCCCAGCGCGGGTGGGCCGCGATGGCTTCGAGGCCGGCCGGGGGCGTCTCGGCCCTAGCCGCGACCTGGACCAGGTCCATTTCAGTCGCAAGGCGATTGTCGAGGACGGCCTGAAGAACCCGGACTTCCGGATCGAATCGCAAGAGCAGAAGAATCCCCCTGCCGGCGGATCGGGCGAGGTCAACTCTCTCGGAGAGAGCCATTTCCGGAAGCCGGCGAGTCAGGTCCCGATCCGCCGCGCGCCGCACCTCCGGGTGGACGCGGGCATCCGCCGAGAGGCGGGCGAGGTCCCTCCAATAGAGAGTGCCTACCAGGGAGAGCGCTTCTCGGCGGGGTGTTCGCGGATGCCCTGCCAGAGCACACCGGACCGAGTGGTACTTGCGAGCGCCGCGATCCGCCAGGAGCGCTGCCAGCAGGTCCGGCGGGATGTCCGGCCTGTTCAGGATCTTGAGGTAGTCCGCCTCGAAGCTCACCGTCAGGAGTCGAGAGTTGAGGGTTGAGATATGGGGGCGAGCCGACAGGACTCGCGGAGAGATCGGGCCAGGCGCTCGACCGCCTCGACTCGGCCCTCCCCGAACTCCTCGGACGCCCGAACCAGGGCGGACCCGACGACGACCCCATCGGCCAGCCGGGCCGCCCGGCGCGCGGTCTCCGGCGTGCTGATTCCGAACCCCACCGCGATCGGCAGATCCCGAGCGGCTCGGCGGGCGCGGCCGACCGTCTCCGGCAGGTCTCGCGGGAGCCGGGGGCGGGCGCCGGTCGTCCCGGGACGGGACACGACGTAGAGGAACCCGGAGGAGAGCCTGGCCGCGGCCTTCATCCGCGCAGGCGGGGAAGTCGGCGAAACCAGGAAGACGGTGTCGAGTCCGCCAGCGCGCAGGACCGGCTGGTAATCCGTCGCCTCCTCCGGAGGAAGGTCTGTGACCAGAACACCGTCGAACCCGGCCGCAGCCGCCTCCCGGCCGGTGCCTGCCATGCCCTTGCGGAGCAGCGGGTTTAAGTACGAAAAGAGGACCAACGCGAGGCTGGTCTCTTCCCGGATCTTCCGCGCCATCTCGAAGACGCCGGAAAGGGTGGTCCCGGCCTCGAGGGCCCGCTCGGCCGACCGCTGCAGCACCGGGCCGTCCGCGATCGGATCGGAGAACGGGACGCCGAGTTCCAGGACGTCCGCGCCCGCCCGGTCCAGGGCGCGCGCCAGCGCGACCGTCGTGTCCTCAGAAGGATCGCCGGCGGTCAGATAGGCGATGAAGGCGGCCCTTCCTTCGCCACGCGCCTTCTCGAAAGCCGCGGCGATGCGGGTCATGGCAGTGTCGGGAGCCCTCGAAGTCGCTCGTACTCCCCCATGTCCTTGTCGCCGCGGCCAGACAGGTTGACGAGGATCCAGGTCTTGCCGGGCATGCGGCGCGCGAGGCCGAGGGTGTGAGCGATGGCGTGTGCGCTCTCCAGCGCAGGGACGATCCCCTCGGTGCGCGAGAGCACCTCGAAGGCATCCAGGGCCTCCTCGTCGGAGACGCGCGCGTACTCGACTCGCCCGAGGTCTTTCAATTGCGCGTGCTCGGGACCCACCGCCGGATAGTCGAGGCCCGCCGAGACGGAGTGCGTCGCGAGGACTTGCCCAGCCTCGTCCTGCAAGAGCATCCTGCGCGTTCCGTGAAGGACTCCGACCGTTCCTCCGAAGAAGCGGGCCGCGTGCTCTCCCGGACCCGTTCCGCGCCCCCCGGCTTCCACACCGACGAGCTTCGCGCGCGTCGCGAGGTAGGCCGAGAAGATCCCGATCGCGTTGGACCCGCCGCCCACGCACGCGACGACGACGTGCGGATCGCGCCCGGCGAGCCGCCGAAATTGAGAGCGCGCCTCGCGGCCGATGACCGACTGGAATTCCCGGACCATCGAGGGGTAGGGGTGCGGTCCGAGAGCGGAGCCGAGGACGTAATGCGTGGTCGCAACGTTCTCGCTCCAGTCCCGCATCGCCTCGTTGATCGCGTCCTTCAGGGTCCGCGAGCCCGAGTCCACGCCGACGACCTCGGCTCCGAGCAGCCGCATGCGCGAGACGTTCGGCGCCTGGCGTTCCATGTCCAATGTCCCCATGTAGACGCGGCACGGGAGGCCGATCTTTGCGGCGGCCGCCGCCGTGGCGACTCCGTGCTGACCCGCTCCCGTCTCCGCGACGACGCGGCTCTTGCCCATCCGCCGCGCCAGGAGGACCTGGCCCAACGAGTTGTTCAGCTTGTGCGCGCCGGTGTGAAGAAGGTCCTCCCGCTTCAAGGCGATGCGCGCGCCGCCGGCGTATTCGGTCAGACGGTCTGCGAGAGTGAGCGGCGTCGGACGGCCCCCGTAGCTCCGGAGCAGCTCGCGCAACTCGGCCAGGAAGCGGCGGTCACGGCGGAAGCGCTCGAAGGCTTTTTCGAGCTCCTCCAGAGGCGCCATGAGCGTCTCCGGGGCGAAGCGGCCGCCGTAGGGGCCGAAGTAGCCCGAGCGGACGTTTCGGGTGGGTTTCACGGCTGAAGGGTCCTCCTCACCCCGTTCGTCTCCCGGAGGAAGACGGGGCAGGCGCATCCGCGCTCCTCACGGCCTCGAAGAAGCGCCTCATGCGATCCTCGTCCTTGACTCCGGGAGAGGACTCGACGCCGGAGGCGACATCCACGGCGTCCGGACGCGCCCGCGCGATCGCGGCGGCGACGTTCTCCGGATCCAGGCCACCAGCCAGCATCCAGGGAACTGGCCAACGCCGTCCCGAGAGCGCGTTCCAGTCGAGCGTCGTCCCCGTGCCGCCCGGCCGCCCCGGGAGCGCCGCGTCGAAGAGGACGAAGCGGCAGCGCGCCAGAAGCCTCTCCTCGGGGATCGCCGCCGAGCCATTCCGGAGACGGGCGACCGCGAGGACCGGACGCGGCAGCTCGAGGTCCGCCTCGCGCAAGGGGCGGTGGATCTGGACGAGGTCGAGTCCGGCGGCCTCGATCGCCTCCCGGATCTGCGCCTCCGTTTCTTCCACGAAGACTCCGACCTTCACGGCTGCGGGCCGCGCGGCCGCGGCGAGAACGCGAGCCGCCGACGGCGACACCCGCCTGGGCGAGGCCGCGGCGAAGTTGAATCCCAGGTACGCCGCGCCGAGCGCGCAGGCCAGCTCCACGTCGCGCGGGCGCGTCAAGCCGCAGATCTTGACCTCGGTCATTTCTTCAGATCCCGGAGCGCCTCTTCCGGGTCCTCCGAGCGCAGAAGCGCCTCCCCGACGAGGAAGGCCTCGTAGCCGGCGGCCTTGAGAAGCGCCACGTCGGAGCGGGTCGCGATGCCGCTCTCCGCCATGCGGACGGGCCCGGCGCGAATCTTCCCCGCCAGGCCCTCGAGAGCCGCCAGATTCGTAGCGAACGTGGCGAGGTCTCTCGCGTTGACGCCGAGGACGTCGGGGCCGACTTGCGCCGCCCGCTCGATTTCTCCGGCGTCGTGGGCCTCGACGACCGTCGCCATCCCGCGGTCCCTAGCCGCGCGCGAGAGATGGGCGAGATCCTCCGGAGTGAGCGCCCGCACGATCAGCAGGACCGCGTCCGCTCCGAGAGCCGCCGCGACGTCGAGCTGCCGCTCGGAGAGGATGAAATCCTTCATCAGGGCGGGCAGACCGGACATCTGTCGGGCGCGGGGCAGCCACTCGGCCCGGCCGCCGAAGTAGTCTTCTTCGGTGACCACCGAGATTGCCGCGGCGTGCCCCCGCCGGTAGGCGAGCGCGAAGGTCTCGATCTTCCCGTCGGCGCCTTGCAGGATTTCTCCCGCGGAAGGGGAGCGGTGCTTGATCTCCGCGACGATCCGGATCCCCGGCTCGCGCAGGGAGGCCACGAAGCGGGCACCGTCGGGGGTCCCGGCCGCCCGTGCCGGCACAGCGCCGTATTCCCCCCGATCCAGCCTCGCTCTCTTGGCCGACAGGATCTGCTCGAGGACCTCGTTCATCGGGCCTCCTTCTCTTCTCGATCGGTCCGGCTCTTCTCACGCATCCGGTCGAAGACCGATCGGGCCGCCCCGTCGTCGACCGCGGCGCGGGCCCGGTCGTAACCCTCGGAGATGTCCACCGCAGTCCCCTCGACCGTCAGGGCCACGGCCACGTTCACGAGCACCGTTTCGCGGCGTGCCCCCGCTTCTCCGTCGAGCAGCCTCTCGAGCATCGCGGCGTTTTCCCGGGCGTCTCCTCCTGCCAGCTCCAGCAGCTCGACGGCTCTCTGCCGGAGACTCGAAGGGTCGAACTTCCACGGGCGCGTCCATCCGTCCCGGACCTCTACTCCGGCGGCCGGGACGCCGGGGACGAGCTCGTCCAAGCCGTTGGCCACATGGAAGACCACCGCTCGCTCCGTGCCGAGCGAGGCGAGGGCGTCGGAGAGCAGACCCACGAGCTCGGGCCGACCCACGCCGATCAGCTGCCGGGTCGCGCCGGCCGGGTTGGCGAGCGGTCCGAGCGCGTTGAAGATCGTGCGCACGCCGAGCTCGCGGCGCACCGTGCCGAGCTCCTTCATCGCCGGGTGAAAGGCCGGCGCGAAGAGGAAGACGAGCCCGACCTCGTCGAGGACCCTCCCGGCCGCGGTCGGGTCCAGGTCGATGGAGACCCCGCAGGCGAAGAGGACATCAGCCGATCCCACGCGCGAAGAGATCGAGCGGTTGCCGTGCTTGGCGACCGAGGCGCCCGCGCCCGCAGCCACGACAGCCGCCGCCGTGGAGATGTTGAAGAGGTCCCGTCCGATGCCGCCCGGACCGCAGGTGTCCAGAAGCGGCGAGCGCGCAGTGACCACCCGGCGCATGCGGGCGCGAAGCGCCGAGACTGCGCCGGCGATCTCCTCGGCTGTCTCCCCCCGGGTCGCGATGCCAAGGAGAAGGGCTCCCTTCTGGGCCTCCGTCGCCTTCCCGTCCATGAGATCGAGAAACGTCCGCTCCGCCAGCTCCCGCGGCAATGGCTTGCGCGTCGCCACGATCCGGAGGGCCTCTGCAACGTCCGGCGTCATCGCGAGGCACTCTTTTGAAGGAAGTTCGCCAGAAGCCTCTCCCCCTCCGGCGTCAGGACAGACTCCGGGTGGAATTGGACCCCGAAGACCGGAAGCGACCGGTGCGAGATACCCATCACGATCCCGTCGTCGCTGCGCGCCGTCACGGTCAGCTCCGGAGGAAGTCCCTTCTCGCGCACGACCAGGGAGTGATAGCGCCCCGCCTCGAAGGGGTTGGAGAGACCGGCGAAGATGCCGGCGCCATGGTGGAGGACACGAGAGGATTTTCCGTGGCGGGGTGCGGGAGCGCGCTCGACGATCCCGCCGTGATGGACCGCGATCGCCTGGTGCCCCAGGCAGACTCCGAGCAGTGGGATCGCCCGGGCTTCCGCCTCGGCGATCATCTCGATCGTCCGGCCCGCCTTCTCGGGCCGGCCCGGGCCGGGAGAGATCAACACGGCGGCGGGGCGCCTCGCCACGATGTCCGCCGGATCGAACCGGTCGTTTCGCGCGACGACGACGTCCGGATCGAACTTTCCCACGACCTGCACGAGGTTGTAGGTGAAGGAGTCGTAGTTGTCGACTATGAAAATCATCGGAGAAGCCGTGAGTCGTGAGTTGTGAGATGGACATCGGACCAGTCGCGGGCCATCTCGACGGCGCGGAAGAGGGCTTCGGCCTTGGACTCCGCTTCGCCGTATTCCTTCTCGGGGACGGAGTCGGCCACGATGCCGGCTCCCGCCTGGATGCGGCAGACTCCGCCCTCCACGACGGCGGTGCGGATGGCGATGGCGACGTCCAGGTTCCCCGCGGCGTCGAGGTAGCCCACGGCGCCTCCGTACACGCCCCGCCGCGCGGCTTCGAGCTCGTCGATGATCTCCATCGCGCGGATCTTCGGCGCGCCCGTCAGGGTCCCTGCGGGAAAGCAGGCCGCCAGGGCGTCGCCCGAGGTCTTCCCACGGGCCAGCGTCCCGCGCACCTCGGAGACCAGGTGCTGGACGTGCGAGTATTTCTCGACGGCGGCATAACGCGGGATGCCGATCGATCCGATCTCGCAGACGCGTCCCAGGTCGTTGCGGGAGAGGTCCACGAGCATCACGTGCTCGGCCCGCTCCTTCGGGTCGGCCAGGAGCTCCGCCGCCAGGGCGCGGTCCTCCCGGGCCGACTCCCCCCGCCGGGCCGTGCCCGCGATGGGGCGCGTCTCGACCTCGGCATCGCGGCAGCGCACCAGCATCTCCGGAGAGGCCCCGAAGATCGTCGCTTCGCGCGTCTGGAGGTAGAAGAGATACGGCGAAGGGTTCAACATCCGCAGCGCGCGGTACACGTCGAACGGATCCCCCTCGAGCGGCAAGTCCCACCGCTGAGAGAGGACCACCTGATAGATGTCGCCGGCGAGGATCGCCTCCTTGGCGCGCCCGACCGCTTCGAGAAACTCCTCCTTCTTCATGAGCGTGCGGACGGCGCCGCCGCCGCGCCGGCGCGAAACCGCGGCCTTCGAGGTGCCACCGCGGGCGCCCGGTGAGCGCAGAAAGGTCTCCAGCCGGTCGAGCCTCGCGATCGCGGCGTCCACCTCGGCCTCCTTGCCGCCGCCGCGCTCGACACCGAGGTTGGTCAGGAGAAGCAGCCGCTGCCGGGGATGGTCGAACGCCACCGTCGCCTCGAAGAGCAGAAACAGCGCGTCGGGGATGTTTCCCTCGCGCGGGTGGCGGTCCGGGATGTCTTCGAAGAGACGCACCGCGTCGTAGGAGAAGAATCCGACCGCGCCCGCGGAGAGCGGCGGCAGGTCGGCGTTCTCCTGGAAACCGCGGCGGACGGCGAGGCGACGCAGCGCCTCCAGAGGCTCCCCGCGAAGCGCGCGCCGGGAGCGGCCTCGTTCCAGCTGGACCGAGCGGCCGCGGACGGTCAGACGCGCGACCGGCCCGCAACCGAGGAAGGTGTAGCGCGCGATCGTCTCGCCCCCCTCCACACTCTCCAGGAGGAAGCACTCCTTCCCCGAGCGGCGCATCCGGTCGAAGAGGGTGACGGGGGTCAGCGTGTCGGCCGGGAACACCCTCGCCACGGGCACGACTCGCCCGGTTCGCGCGAGGGACAGGAAGGTCTTCCTCTCCGTGTCGCGGCGGCTCAAGGTTTGCGCCTCCGAGCCAGCGCTTCGTTGACGGCGGCCGGGGACAGGCCGCGCTCGGTCATGCCCGCGGCGAGGTGATACAGAAGGTCCGCCACTTCGCCGGCGAGCGCCGCGTCGTCGGGGTTCTTCATCGCCACGATGACCTCGGAGGCCTCTTCTCCGATCTTCTTCAAGATATGGTCGAGCCCCTTGCGGAAGAGCCCGGCCGAGTAGGAGCCCTCCGGACGCTCCTTTCTGCGGCCTCTCAGGACCGCGAAGAGGGGCGCCAGATCGAAGTTCTCCTGCGGCTCGATCCGGGAACCCTCGAGCGGCTCGTGGAAGCAGGTCGTCTGCCCCGTGTGACAGGCCGGACCCGAGAGACGGGCCTCGTAGAGGGCCGCATCGCCGTCGCAGTCGGCGGCGACGGAGAGGACCTCCATCCGGTTTCCGGAGGTCTCTCCCTTGACCCAGATCGCCTTGCGCGAACGGCTCCAGAAGGTCGCCTGCCGGGACTCGAGCGTCCGCGCGAGGGCCTCGCGGTTGGCCCATGCGAGCATCGCGACGCCGCCGGTGACCGAGTCCCTCACGACGACCGGAACGAGCCCGTCCTCGTCGAATCTCACGCTGTCGAGATTCATGCCGTCCTCCTCACCGGGATCCCCTCGCGAGCAAGCGCCTCCTTCGCGCCCTGGATCGTCAGCTCCCCGCGGAGCAGCGTCCCCGCCACGAGCAGCGCCGAAGCGCCTGCGCGAGCTCCCGCCACCAGGTGCTCGTAGGTCCCCACCCCTCCCGACGCGACGACCGGGACGCTCACGGCGGCGACGACCTCCTCGAGGAGCTCCAGATCGTATCCGCGGCCGGTTCCGTCGCGATCGATCGAAGTCACCAGGACTTCGCCGGCGCCTCGCTCCGCTCCTTCCCGGCACCAGGAGACGGCCTCGCGGTCCCAGGCGCGACGCGCCGCTTCCGTGCGAACCTGCCAGCCGGAGCCCTCGCGCGCGGCGTCCACCGCGAG
>Ga0070706_100007456_pt1 | contig 10255 bp, 10 predicted proteins | sample KBSK5501metaG_FD_65476 | JGI IMG/M metagenome (GOLD analysis project Ga0070706, IMG submission 65476) | Corn, switchgrass and miscanthus rhizosphere microbial communities from Kellogg Biological Station, Michigan, USA - KBS K5-50-1 metaG | ecosystem: Host-associated > Plants > Roots >...
CAGGACAGGTCCTCCCGCCGCACGTCGGCCGCGACCAGCTTGAGGAACACGTCCTCCAGCGTCGCGTCCTGCCCCACCTCACGCTGGGCGCGGATCTGCTCCAGCGTGCCCTGGGCCACCAGCCGGCCGCGGTCGATGATCGCCACCTCGTCGCACAGGCGCTCGGCGACGTCGAGGACGTGGGAGGTAAAGAACATCGTCACCCCCTTCTGGGCGAGGCGGCGCAGGAGGTCGGTGACCACGCGGCCGGAGATGGGGTCGATTCCGTTGAGCGGCTCGTCGAGGAACAGCACGCGGGGGCTGTGGATGAGGGCGGCGGCGAGCGCCGTCTTCTTCCGCATGCCCTGGGAATAGTCGACGATCAGCTTGCCCCGCTCCTCCTCGAGGGACAGGAAGGCGAGCAGCTCGTCCGTGCGCCGGCGCGTCTCCTCGCGCGAGAGGCCGTACATGCGCCCGGCGAAGTGGAGGTACTCCTCGCCGGTCAGCCGCTCGTAGAGGGGCAACTCCTCGGGCAGGACCCCGATCACCCGCTTCACCGCCAGCAGCTCCTTCTCGAGCGGATGGCCCTCGATCACGGCCTCGCCCTCCGTCGGGCGGAGCAGCCCGGTGAGCATCTTGATGGTGGTGCTCTTGCCCGCCCCGTTCGGGCCCAGGAAGCCGAAGAAGCGGCCCCGCGCCACGCGAAACGAGATGTGGTCCACGGCGGGCCGGCCCCGGAACACCTTGGTCAGGCCGCGGACGACGATGGCGTCGCCCGCTCCGGCGGGCTCCGCTCCGGCGGGCTCCGTCGCTACCTCCGCTCCGCCGCCGGGATGCGGGCCATGGGCAGGCTGCGCCCGACGACCGGCGCGATCACGCGCAGCTCGCCCATGAGCGTCTCGAACTGGTGCGGGTAGAGGCTCTGCGCGCCGTCGGACAGCGCCTTCTCGGGGTTGTCGTGGACCTCGATGAGCAGGCCGTCGGCCCCGGCGGCGATGGCCGCCCGGGCCATGGGGATGACCTTGTCCCGCCGGCCCGTGCCGTGGCTGGGGTCGACGAGGATGGGCAGGTGGCTGCGCTTCTTCACCACCGGGATCGCGGAGATGTCGAGCGTGTTGCGGGTGGCGTTCTCGAAGGTCCGGATGCCGCGCTCGCAGAGGATCACCTGCTGGTTGCCTCCGGCCAGGAGGTACTCGGCGGAGAGCAGCCACTCCTCGATCGTGGCCGACATCCCGCGCTTGAGGAGCACAGGCCGGCGCACGCGGCCCAGCTCCTTGAGCAGGTCGAAGTTCTGCATGTTGCGAGCGCCGACCTGCAGGCAGTCCACGTACTTCAGCATCATCTCGATCGTGCGGAGGTCCATGACCTCGCTGACGATCGCGAGCCCCAGCTCGTCGGCCACGTCGCGCATCCACCGCAGCGCCTCCTCGCCGTGGCCCTGGAACGAGTAGGGCGAGGTGCGGGGCTTGAAGGCGCCGCCGCGGAGCACGCGCGCGCCGGCGGCGAGGACCGCCCGCGCCACCGTGCCCACCTGCTCGCGCGTCTCCACCGAGCAGGGGCCGGCCATCACGATCACCTCCGGCCCCCCGACCTTCACCCCCCCCAGCTCCACCACCGTGTCGGCGGACTTGAAGGTCCGGCCCACCAGCTTGTAGGGCTCGGAGATCTTGACGACCTCCCTGACCCCCGGCAGGAGCTCGAGGGCGGTCGGGTCCACCACCTGCCGCGGCGATCCCACCGCGCCGAGGACCGTGTGGCTGACCCCGGTCGAGCGATGCACGTCGTAGCCCACTTCGACGAGGGTCTCGATGATCTTCTGGATCTGCTCTTCGGTAGCCGACTGCTCCATCACGATGACCATGAATCGCCTCTAGCTCCTGGCTTCGCCTTCATCAATTCATCCCGACGCTCGGCATGGACGGAAGCATCGGGATACACACGCGTCCTCGGGCGCTCAGCGCCGACTGCTCCATCACGATGACCATGGGGTCGTCACTCCTTCTTTTCGTGGTCCACGGCGAGCCGCTCTTTTTCGACGGCCAGTCGCTCCAGCCGGCGGCTTTCGTCGATGATTCTCTCGAAGACCCGCTTCACCGCCGTGGGATCCAGGGGCCCGGGGTTCTCGCGCATCACCCGCTCCAGGATCCAGGCCTCGCGCTCCGGGGAGTAGACGGGCAGGCCGAGGGACCGCTTCACCTTCCCGATCTCCACCGCGCACGCCGAGCGGCTGTTGAGCAGCCGCATGAGCTGCTCATCGATCGTATCGATGCGGCGACGCCACTCGTCGATGGCACTCTCGTCTTTCGCTCGTCGCCGGAGTGAATCCGTCGCCTCGCTCGTCGAGCCAGGGGGCGCCACCGCGCCCCCTGGACCCCCCGCCGCGGGCGCCGGCGCCGCGGGGGCCGGCTTCAGATCGCGCTTCTCAGCCATCTCACCTGGCCCCCGACGTCGCCGCCGGGATGCTCCTCCAGGAACCGCACCAGCGCACTGCCCACCACGACGGCGTCCGCCACCGAGGCCGCCGCCGCCACCTGCTCGGGAGTGGAGATGCCGAAGCCGAGAGCGACCGGCTCCCGCGTCAGCGCCTTGATCCGCGCGAGCAGCGGCCGCGCGTCGTCCGAGAGCGCGTCGCGCTCCCCGGTGACACCGGTGCGGCTGATCGCGTACACGAATCCGCGCGAGGCCCCGGCCACGCGGCGCAGCCGCGCCTCGGGGCTGGTGGGCGCCGCCAGGAAGACGGTGTCGAGCCCCGCCGCGCGCGCCGCCTCCAGCCAGCCGTCCGCCTCTTCCGGCGGAAGGTCCGTCACCAGCACGCCGTCGACACCGGCCGCCGCCGCCTCGCGGGCGAGGGCGGGCAGGCCGAAGCGGAGGAGAGGGTTGAAATAGCTGAAGAGGAGCAGAGGCAGGTCGCTCCCCTTCCGGATCCGGCGCACCGCCTCCAGCACGCGGGCGAGGGTGACGCCGCGCGCGAGGGCGCGCTCGCTGGCGCGCTGGATGATCGGGCCGTCCGCGAGCGGGTCGGAGAACGGCACTCCCAGCTCGAGCACGTCCACGCCCGCCTTCTCCATCTCGCGGGCCACTTCGATCGTGCGCTCGAGCGAAGGGTCGCCCGCGGTGACGAAGCCCACGAAGCCCTTGCGTCCTTGCTCACGGAGGCGCCGGAACCTCTCACCGATCCTAGTCATTGCCAGAGTTCGGCGGAGCGACGGATTCACTCCGGCGCGACGACGGGGGGGTCTCAGGGGGGTGCGACGCCGCACCCCCCTGCTCATTGAGTATCCCCAGGTCTTTGTCGCCCCGCCCGCTCAGGTTGATGAGCACCAGCTTGCCCGCGAGCGCAGCCGCGTCCTTCACCACCCACGCCACGGCGTGGGCGGACTCCAGGGCCGGGATGATCCCCTCCTGCTCGGAGAGCAGATGGAACGCGGCGAGAGCCTCGTCGTCCCTCACCGCCGTGTAGCGCACGCGGCCCTCGTCCCGGAGCAGCGCGTGCTCCGGGCCCACCGCCGGATAATCGAGCCCCGCGGAGATGGAGTGCGTGGGCAGCACGTTGCCCGCCTCGTCCTGCAGCAGGTACGTACAGGTCCCGTGGAGCACGCCAACGGCACTGCCGGAGCCAAGGCTCGGCGGGACGACGGATTCACTCCGGCGGCCCGCCGAGGGGGGGTCGGGGGGGCGCGCCGCAGCGCCCCCCCGCTCATCCAGGAACCGCGCGGCATGATCCCCGGGACGCGACGAGCGCCCCCCGGCCTCGACCCCCACCATCTCCACCGGGTCGGCGAAGAACGCCGCGAAGAGGCCGAGCGCGTTCGAGCCACCGCCGATGCACGCCACCAGCACGTCGGGCAGCGATCCGGCCTGCTCGAGGACCTGCCGGCGCGCCTCCTCGCCGATGACGGCGTGGAAGTCGCGGACCATCGCCGGATAGGGATGCGCGCCGAGCACCGACCCGAGGAGGTAATGGGTCGTGCGCACATGGGTCACCCAGTCCCGCATCGCCTCGTTGATCGCGTCCTTCAGCGTGCGCGACCCCGAGCTGACGGGCCGCACCTCCGCGCCCAGGAGCCGCATGCGCCGGACGTTCGGCGCCTGGCGGGCCATGTCCTCGGTGCCCATGTAGACGACGCACTCCAGGCCCAGGAGCGCGCACACGGTCGCGGTGGCGACACCGTGCTGGCCGGCGCCGGTCTCGGCCACCACGCGCGTCTTGCCCATGCGCTTGACGAGCAGCGCCTGGCCGAGGGCGTTGTTGATCTTGTGGGCGCCGGTGTGGCAGAGGTCCTCGCGCTTCAGCCACACCCGACAGCCGAGCCGCTCGGAGAGCCGGCCGGTGAACGTGAGCGGCGTGGGCCGGCCCACGAAGTCGCGGAGCAGGCGAGCGAGCATCTCGCGGAAGGCAGGATCGCGGCGCGCCTCGGCGTAGGCCGCCTCCAGCTCGCGCAGCGGCTCCATGAGCGTCTCCGGCACGTACCGGCCGCCGTAAGGGCCGAAGTGCCCGCGCTCGTCGGGACGCGCCGTCATCTCTCCGCCTCCCGCACCGCCGCCACGAACGCCCGCACCTTCTCCGGGTCCTTGCGGCCCGGCGCCGCCTCGACGCCGCTGGAGACGTCGACGCCGTCGGGCCGGACCGCCGTGAGCGCGAGGTGGACGTTGCCGGGGTTGAGGCCGCCCGCGAGCATCAGGAAGGAGGCCTTCTCGCGCACCGCGCGCACGCGAGTCCAGTCGAAGGTCTGCCCGGTGCCGCCGGGCGCTCCGCCGTCGGCGCGCGTGTCGAGGAGGATGCCCGCCGCCCGGCCCTCGTAACGCAAGGCGTCTTCAGGCGCGAAGCCGTCTCCTACGCCCACCGCCTTGAGCGCGCGCCGCGGCAGCTCGGCGAAAGCGTCGGGCGGCTCGTGACCGTGGAGCTGCAACAGGTCGAGACCCACCTCGTCGACCGCTCGCGCCATCTCCTCCCGCCGCGCGTCCACGAACACGCCGACGCGCAGGACGAACGGCGGCAGCGCGCGGGCGATGCGGCGCGCGGCGGCGAGGTCCACCCGGCGCGGGCTGCCCGGCCAGAACACGAAGCCGACCGCGTCCGCGCCCGCCTGCGCGGCCACCAGGCCGTCCTCGACGCTCGTGATGCCGCAGACCTTCACCGCCACGCGCCCCCGGCGGGCCGCGCGTCCCTCCCAGCGCGCGATCGACGATTGCTTGATCAGCTCCTCGAGGGCGGCGCCGGGATCCGCCTCTTGCATGAGGTGCTCGCCGACGAGGAACGCGTCGTAGCCGGCCTCGCGCAGCCGACGAAGGTCGCCGGCGCCGCGGATGCCGCTTTCGGCCACCGCGACCACGTCGTCCGGCACGAGGGGGGCGAGGTCGAGCGCGGTCTGGAGCTTCACCTCCATCGTGCGCAGGTTGCGGCTGTTGACGCCGACGAGCCGCGCGCCCGCGCGCAGCGCCCGCTCCAGCTCCTCCGCATCGTGCACCTCGACCAGGGCGGGAAGCGCGACCTCGCGCGCGGTGGCGAGCAGCTCGCGCAGCGCGCGGTCCTCGAGCGCGGCCACGATCAGCAGGAGCGCGTCCGCCCCCGTGTGCCACGTCTCCCACACCTGATAGGGATCGACGATGAAGTCCTTGCGGAGCGTCGGCAGCAGCGTGGCCCCGCGCGCTTCCTTCAGGTCCTCGAGGCTTCCCCCGAAGAACTGCTCCTCGGTCAGGACCGACAGCGCGGCCGCGCCCGCCACCTCGTACGCCTGCGCCGCCTTGACCGGGTGCAGGTCTTCGCGAATGACGCCCCGCGACGGCGAGCGCCGCTTGAACTCGGCGATCACGTTGACCTGGCCGGGCCGCGAGACCGCGGCCACGAATGAGCGGGGAAGGCCCGGGGTCACCCCCGAGAAGCGCATCTTGTCCACCGGCAGCTTCCGGCGGCGCTCCTGGACGCACTCGCGCGTGCGGGCCACGATCCGGGCGAGGACGTCGCTGCCGCCGCTCACGAGCGCGACAGCTCCCGGACCCGGTCGAGGAGCCGCGCGGCCCGGCCCTCGTCGATCGCCCTCGCGGCTTGCATCGCGCCTTCCTTCAATCCCTCCGCCCGGCCGGCCACGACCAGCGCCGCCGCCGCGTTGAGCACGACCACGTCGCGCTTCGGTCCCCGCCCGCCGCCGAGCACCTCGCCCGCGATCGCGGCGCTGGCGGCGGCGTCACCTCCGCAGAGCGACTCGGGTCCGCACGGGGCCAGGCCCGCGTCCGGCGGCGTCACCGTGAACGTCCGCACGGCGCTGCGCCCTCCGTCGAAGGCGGCCACCGTCGTCGGCCCACAGAGCGACAGCTCGTCGAGGCCGGCGCCGTGGACGACCCACGCCCGCTTCACGCCGAGCCTCTGCAGGCAGCGGGCGATGAAGCCGGTCAGCTCCGGCCGAGGCACCCCCACCACCTGCGCCTCGGGCAACGCCGGGTTGGTGAGCGGGCCGAGGAGGTTGAACGCGGTGCGCACGCCCAGCTCCTTGCGCGGGCCCACCGCGTGGCGGGTGGCCGCGTGGAAGCCGGGGGCGAAGAGGAACGCCCAGCCCGCGTCGTCGAGGCAGCGCTGCACGACCGCCGGCGGCGCGTCGATGCGCAGCCCGAGCGCCTCGAGCACGTCGGCGCTCCCGCAGCTCCCGCTGGCCGAGCGGTTCCCGTGCTTGGCCACGGTCACTCCGCACGCGGCCACGACCAGCGAGGCCACCGTGGAGATGTTGAACGTGCCCGCGCCGTCACCGCCGGTGCCGCACGTGTCGACGGCGCCCCGCGCCGTGAGCGGGACCGCCCGGGCCCGCATCGTCCGGGCGAAGCCCACCACCTCGTCCTCGGTCTCTCCGCGGACGGCGAGCGCCGCGAGGAGCGCGCCGATCTGCGCGGGGGTGGCCTCGCCTTCCATGATGATGGCCATGGCGGCGCCGGCCTCCTCCTCGGTGAGGCGCTCGCCCTTCAGCACCTTGGCCAGGTATGCCTTCATAGCCTCTGCAGGAAGTTGCCGAGGAGCTGCTTGCCGGCGCTCGTGAGGATGCTCTCGGGATGGAACTGCACACCTTCGAGCGGCAGCTCGCGGTGGCGCAGCCCCATCACGATCCCGTCGTCGGTCCAGGCCGACACCTCGAGGCAATCCGGCATTCCTTCGCGCGCCACCACCAGCGAGTGATAGCGCGTGGCGGTGAAGGTGGCCGGCAGCCCGGCGAAGATCGTCCGCCCGTCGTGGCGCACCTCGGACACCTTGCCGTGCATGAGGCGGGGCGCGCGCACGACCTTCCCCCCGAAGGCCTGGCCCAGCGCCTGGTGGCCGAGGCAGACGCCGAGGACGGCCGCCCGTCCGGCCGCGGCCTTGATGAGGTCGAGGGTGATCCCGGCCTGGTCGGGCGTGCCGGGGCCGGGCGAGATCACGATCGCGGCGGGGCGCCGCGCGAGCGCTTGCTCGACCGTGATCTGATCGTTGCGGAAGACGGCGGCGTCGACCCCCAGCTCCCCCAGGTACTGATAGAGGTTGTAGGTGAACGAGTCGTAGTTGTCGACGAGGAGCACGTCGGTTCTCACAGCTTCGCCGCCAGGCGCAGCGCTTCCCGCATCGCCGCCGCCTTCGCCTCCGTCTCGCGCCGCTCGTTCTCCGGGTCGGAGTCGGCCACGATGCCTCCGCCCGCCTGCACCACCGCGCGGCCTCCCTCCAGCACCACGGTCCGGATGGTGATGCAGAAGTCGAGGTTGCCGCGCAGGTCGAGATACCCCACCGCCCCGCCGTAGAGCCCGCGGCGGTCGGGCTCCAGCTCGTCGATGATCTCCATGGCCCGGATCTTGGGCGCGCCCGAGAGCGTCCCCGCCGGGAACGTCGCCGCCAGCGCGTCGAGGGCGTCCTTGCCCTCGCCCAGCTCCCCCGTCACCGAGCTGACGATGTGCATGACGTGGCTGTAGTGCTCCACGGCCATGAACTCCGGCACGCTGACGCTGCGGAACCGGCACACGCGGCCGAGGTCGTTGCGCCCGAGGTCCACCAGCATGACGTGCTCGGCCCGCTCCTTCTCGTCGGCGAGCAGCTCCTTGCCGAGCCGCTCGTCCTCCTCCGCGCTGGGCCCGCGGGGTCGGGTGCCCGCGATGGGCCGCGTCTCCGCGCGCCGGCCCTCCACGCGGACCAGCATCTCGGGCGAGGCCCCCGCCACCGCGCGGTCTCCGTCCTTGAGGAAGTACATGTATGGGGACGGGTTCACCATGCGCAGGGCGCGGTAGACCGTGAAGGGATCGCAGGGGCACTCGACGGTGCGCCGCCGCGAGAGGACGACCTGGAAGATGTCGCCCGCGGCGATGTAGTCCTGCGCCGCGCGCACGGATTGCCGGTAGCCGGCGCCGTCGGCGAAGAAGTCTCCGCCCGCGTCCAGCTCCCCGATCCCCCGCGGCGCGGGCGCCGATGCCGGGGCGCGCGGGCCGCGCAGGTCGGCCTCGAAGCCGTCGAGCACGTCCTGCGCCCGCTCGAACGCGGCGCGGCGGCCCGGCTCGGCGTCGGCGACGAGGACGATCCGCTGGCGCGCGTGGTCGAACGCGACCAGCGAGCGGTAGAAGGAGAACGAGGCCAGGGGCAGGCCGTCGGGCTTGTGCCGGTCCGGGATCCGCTCGAACAGCCGCACCGCGTCGTAGCCGAGGTAGCCCACGGCCCCTCCGGTCAGGCGCGGCAGGCCCGGGACCTCGGCCGCGGGCCGGCCCAGCCGCGCGCGCAGCGCGCCCAGCAGGTCGTCGCCCCGGCCGCGGACCTCCACCGTCTCCACGGGGTCGCGGCCGATGAAGGAGTAGCGCGCGATGCGCTCGCCGCCCACGACGCTCTCGAGCAGGAACGCTCGCGGCGAGCGGGCGGACAGGGCGAGGAACGCGGAGACGGGCGTGCTCAGGTCGCCCGGGACCTCGCGGTAGACGGGCACGAGGCCTCCGCCCCCGGAGAGCCTTTCGTACTCTTCGAAGGAGAGGGACTTCATCGTGGAGTTCTCCGCCGCCGGCGCAATTCTTCGAGCGCCCGCGCGAAAGGAACGCGGCGCTGGGCCATGGCCACCATCAGGTGATAGAGAAGGTCGGCGGCTTCCTCGGCCAGCCGCTCGTCGCTCTCGGACTTGGCCGCGAGCACCACCTCCGTCGCCTCCTCCCCGATCTTCTTGAGGACGTGGTCGGGGCCCTTGGCGAAGAGCCGCGCCGTGTACGAGCCGTCCGGCGCGGCCGCGGCGCGCGAGGCGATCACGCGTCCCAGCTCCCCGACGATCCCCGCCGACGTGGCGGTCTCCTCTCCGAAGCACGTGCGCGTTCCCGTGTGGCACGCCGGTCCTGCGGGATCGACGACCATGAGCAGCGCGTCGCGGTCGCAGTCGGCCCTCACCTCCCGCACGCGCATCTCGTTGCCCGAGGTCTCGCCCTTGCGCCAGAGCGCGCCGCGGCTCCGGCTCCAGAAGTGGGCCCGCCCCGTCTGCGCCGTGCGCTCGAGCGCCTCGCGGTTGGCGTAGGCCACCATCAGCACGTCGCCGCTGGCGGCGTCCTGGACCACCACCGGGATCAGCCCGGCCGCGTCGTAGGCGAGGGCGTCCGGGACGGCCACGCTCACGGCCTCACCTCCACCCCCGACGCGCGCAGGCGCGCCTTGGCGTCCGGGATCCGGATCTCGCCGAAGTGGAACACCGAGGCGGCCAGCGCCGCGCTGGCGCGGCCTTCCGTGAGAGCGGCCGTCATGTGCTCCACCGTCCCGCATCCTCCCGAGGCCACCACTGGCACCGGCACCGCTTCGGAGACCGCGCGGGTCAGGGCGATGTCGAAGCCGTCCTTCGTCCCGTCGCGGTCCATGCTGGTGAGCAGGATCTCTCCTGCGCCACGCTCCGCCCCCTCGCGCGCCCACGCGACCGCGTCGCGGCCGGTCGCGGTTCGACCGCCGTGGACGTAGACCTCCCAATGGGCGGGGCCCCGCGCGCGCGCGTCGACGGCGAGGACGACCGCCTGGGAGCCGAAGCGGAGGGCGAGCTGTTCCAGCAGGGCGGGGTCGTCGACGGCGGCGGTGTTGACGGCCACCTTGTCCGCTCCCGCCCGCAGCAGCGCGTCCGCGTCCTCGACCGAGCGCACGCCCCCGCCCACCGTGAAGGGGAGAAAGACGGCGTCGGCCACGCGCCGCACCATGTCGATGACGATGGGCCGCGCGTCGGCGGAGGCGGTGATGTCGAGGAAGACCAGCTCGTCGGCGCCCTCCGCGTCGTAACGGGCGGCGCACTCCACCGGATCGCCGGCATCGCGCAGCGACACGAAG
>Ga0070706_100007458_pt1 | contig 10255 bp, 9 predicted proteins | sample KBSK5501metaG_FD_65476 | JGI IMG/M metagenome (GOLD analysis project Ga0070706, IMG submission 65476) | Corn, switchgrass and miscanthus rhizosphere microbial communities from Kellogg Biological Station, Michigan, USA - KBS K5-50-1 metaG | ecosystem: Host-associated > Plants > Roots >...
AGCACCGCAGCCAGCTCCTGATGGTCCTCGATGACAAGCACCCGCATACCGCTCACCCGCCAAAGATCACCGCTGCGCCGGTCACCATACCGCTCATCGCCCACGACCCCGCCACGGCTCTTGCGACGGTTCCTTCCAGCCAGGCCCCACCCGGCCAGGACGCCCCGGAACGAACCCGGCCCGGGCGCTGATATCTGCGGCGGCCATTCCGGCAGAGGCACCATCACGCTGTCCGGCGGGGAAGGCCCACGCCGCACCACGCCAAGCCACACCATCACCCCGCCGCCGCGCCGCCCGCCGCCGGCGGCCGCGGTACCGGAGTCCAGGTTGCAGCCATCGGCCCCGCGACAACACCGCACTTCGCGGCACCACGAACCTTCTCATGTCAATCGCCAGCACATCCTCCTTCGTCCTAAGTCATGTCCTGCCACAGCCATCCTCGGCCACTCCGCGTGGCCTTCCCGTGTCCTTCCCAGCCGCTCCAGCCCCGTCGGCAGGCGCCAGAGCCCGCTCCCAGGCCAGCCCAGGCGGCCACCAGAGGCGGGACCGGCCCGGCCAAACCGGATCCGTCACGACAGGCATCACCCCATCACCGTGAACATCACCCGAGTCTCCGCCAAGCCGTCTGATGCCCCCTTCACCCAGAGGACATACGCCGGCAACCCTGCACCGCCTCGCTGGCCAACGCGAACAGCACCGCGATCGTGTCCCAGTACGACACCGCCTGCGTCCAGCTCAGCCACTAGCTATCCCAGGCAGCAGAGCCAGGTCTGCGGCCGGCCCGTACGGGCCGGCCGCTCTCTCTGGTCGCCAGCAACCTAAGCCATCGAGAACCCGTAGGGAACCATGCGCTCATCGGCATGACTGTGAAACCAGCCGACCCTGTCGCTGGGAGATCCGTGCGCAGATCGACCTGTTCGGCGCGGGGCACACAGCGCCTTGGCAGACAGCGGCTCGCTTCACACCTCGACCAGCGGCCCCATGTACGGGAGCCTGCGCATGGAGCTGAAGCGAACGCTGCAGATGCGCCGCTCCGCGCTAGACCGGTACCTGATCGAGTTGGTCGAGCGGGATACCTGGATCGAGGGCATGAGATCCATGCTGGCCGACTCCAACATGGAAGGGCGGCCCTGGCCCACCTACCGCGACGAAGATCGGGTGTGGGTATGACCAGACCGGGGACGTAATCCAGGCGCTCAGAGATCCCGCATCAGCAGAGCCGTCAACAAGCCATGCTCCGCGTGTCGTGAGAGGCTCAGCCCTGCCGCGACTTGGGCCTATCGGGCATCACCGACCGCGGCCGTGACCCCCGCCGCCGGCAAACGGCGTCCGGACGCAGCCCAAATGATCAGCCAACCTCATGGCCTGATCATTACTCGCCGCATCTATTGCCCATCGACGCGCAGAACGTCCAGATCTGCGCCTCGCTTCTCTTAGCCAGGATGAACTCGGCGCCTCGCAGAACGGCGGGAGTGTGCGCCTCACCCAGGCCGAAGGCCCGGCGCCACGGCGTTGAGATTGAGGTACCGGCGGCCTCGGCTGGGGACTTTGCGGGAAAGCGGCCAGGAGCGGCCCGAGGCCGGCCCAGTAGCGGAGGTCCAGGCGCGTCGCCGGGCCGGAGCTCTGCGAGAGCCGGGCCCGCGCTGCCGACAGCGGCGCGATGCCGATCGGCACGCTCAACCAGAAAATCCCGCAGGCGGCGCAGCGACGACGTAGTCGAAACGGATCGGTCCGGCCGGCCCGCTGAGCTTGACGAGGCGGAAATGCCAGGTGGCCTGCGGCATCGGGCACCACTCCTCGCCCTGGGTGCAGACGTCGAAGCCGCCATCCCGTCGGCAGGACAGCGACGGGTCGTTGCGGCTCGCCCAGCTCCGGACCGTCGCGCCGGCAACGCTCGGGATGCGCGCATCGACGAAGACGCGCACTCCGTGCAGGACGGTCAGCTGATTGCGAAGGATCACGCCGCTCCGTTCGCGGAAGGTGAACGTCCTCGTTGCGCCGCCGGCGCCGAGTTCGAACGTCCGCTTCGTCTGGAACACGGCCGAGGGCTGGCGCGGCTGGTGCCGGCTGACTGCTCCGGCAGGCGCAGCAAGCACGGCGTGGTCCAGGCTGTGGTGCGGTGCTCCCTGATTGCCGTACGTCAGCCGGGACCCGCAGGCGGTGAGCGCCACCGCCAGGACAACCGCCGCGAGGACCATGCCGACCGGACCGCTCGCCCGGACGATTCGCGCCGCAGCTCGCCGCGCTGGCATCTCGTTCCTGTGCATCGGGCACTCCGCTAGCCGACTGAGTGCAAAATATCACCCGGCTAGCCGGTCTCCCACTCCTGTAACGGCCAGGAACTAGCAACCCGCTGCCGAACGGCGCCCTCCGGGTGGCTGCACCGCTCGGAATCTGCGACCAGGTCGAGGAGCCTCACGTCCGGCACGACCATCGTGGACTTTCCGGGAGGCCACGGCGGTTTCGCGAGTCAGCCGGAAGCATCCGCCCGGACCCTCGCTCCGGGCGTCGGCACCTACGCCGCCGCATTCGTCCTCACGGTGCTCGTCGTGATCGTCATCCGCACCGCCGGCGTGATCATCCGCGGCCGCGCCGCCCGCGCCAGCATCGACTGGACCAGGAACCACGCCGTCGGCGCCTCACCAGCTGAACTCCGGGCAAGACATCAGCCCGCCACGCCGCCGCCCGCGCCATCCACCGCCTCACCACCGCCCGTCAGCGGGCCAGGCGCCATTGGCAATCGGGGTCAGCGTATGCGAGAGCGCGGACGCCAACTTGACCCCGCCGGGCAGCCTCAGCAAACGTCGGCGGGCACAAGAGCAAACGCCGACAGGCACAAGTCGGACCGATTGACCTGTTCTGGACGATCGGTGCATGGCTCGCCGCCGAGGTCCGGCCCGCATCTAACGGCGGCCCGGGTGCGTGAAGCGCACCGACGACCGTAACGGAGCATGATAGGCCGGCCGGATTGCCTCCGAGGCAATCGGCACTGCCGAGTATCCTTGCGGCCGAAGCCGATTTTGTGCTGCTGCCGCCGCCATTGCGGCTGCGGCCCGCATAGCCGAGCTGCCCGGCCGCCACCGCGTCATGTGGGTATCCAAGGGCCGGACTCGCGCGCCAGCCAGTGCAGGATCTGCGCGCGGGTGACCGGGCCCCGCGCACCTGGCATACGCCGTCGCGCAGAACGGCGGATATCGCGGGGTCTGCGGCGACGGGGCTGTAACCGTCTGTGAGGAAACACCCGGTACTGGACAGGCACACCAGGTGCCCACGCAGACGCCGGTTCCGGGCGAGCAAAGGCCGGAGAAGCTAGGCGTCGCGGCGTTTCAGCACGATCGCCGTCACGGCGATGAGAGCGGCGGCGAGGATGACGAAGATGCCGGTCTCGATGCCCTGGAACGGCCAGTAGCGGCTCGCGGGCTGGTAGGTGATGAACCCGCGGTACCCGTGGGCGCTCAGGCAGGAAGCGAGCTTTTCCGCGGCCCTGCCCGGCTGCTGGCTGCCAAACACCTCGCGGCAGACGGACGGGATGGTGATGGACTCATGGCCGTAGCCGAGATAGTTGCTCAGCCCGTTGCTGGCAAGCATCTGGCCGTTCGGGTCGACGTTGCCCAGGGCGAGCGACCAGTAGGAGCCGGCCGGCCCGGCGTGGCTGGTAAGGCTGGTGATCGTGGTGATCGGGGCTAGGTAATGCGGGCGGACGAAGTACGCGATCAGGACACGCAGGGCGGCGAAGGCGCCGAGAGTGATAGCCAGCGCGGGCAGCGTGCGGCGCACCAGGGTACCGGCCATGATGCCGAGGGCCACCGCGAACAGCGCGTAGCCGACGGGGACGATGCCCTGGACGTCGAACTGGCCGGGTCGGAAGTTCTGGTGCTTGAGGGCATTCTCAGGGCTGGACCACCAGGTGACCAGGGCCGAGACGGCGCCGGCCCAGGCGGCCGCGGCGAGCAGGATCCAGCCGGTCTTGACCGCGAGCCAGTGTCGGCGGGTGACGCTCTGCATCCAGGCGAACTGGCTGGTGCCGGTTTCGAGTTCGCGGGCCACCAGCGGGGCACCCCAGAACACGCCGAGCAGGGCAGGGACCACCAGGGTCAGGATGACCAGGAAGATCACGGGGGGACTGCCGAGGGTCAGGTCCGCGAGGCTGCCGCAGTTGCTGGTGGCGGCGGAGCATGCGGCGAGGACAGAATGATATTGCGATGCCATCTGCAGCCCGGTGATCAGCAGCAGGACGGTGAACGCGACGAGCGCGGCGGCACCGAAGTACGCCTGGTTGCGGTGCTGGCGCCAGGTATGCCAGGTCATTGGCCTTCTCCCACCGTGGTCAGGTGCGATGTTGCCGGTGTAGCGGCCTGGCCCATGTAGCCGAGTACGAGTTCTTCGAAGCCGACGTCTGCAGTTTCGAAGGCGGGATCGATGGCCGGGCCGCCCAGCCGGATGAGCAGGGTGGTCTGGCGGGCGGTGCGCACTGCCTGCACGAGGGTGTGGGCCTTCTCGATGGCGGTGGTGTCCTTGCGGGGGCCGACTAGAACCTGATGCTCTGCGAGCAGGGTGTCGATGTCACCACACAGCTGAACCCGCGACGCGGCCAGCAGGATGAGGTGGTCGCAGATCCGTTCGAGGTCGGCAACCAGATGCGAGGACAGCACCACGGTCAGCCCGTCTGCGGCCACCGCCTCGGCCAGGGTGGCCAGGAAGTGCCGGCGGGCGAGCGGGTCCAGCGCGGCGACCGGCTCGTCCAGCAGCAGCAGCCTGGGCCGTTTGGCCAGGGTTAGGGCCAGCGCCAGCTGGGCCCGCTGGCCCCCGGACAGCGTGCCTGCTGCCTGGCCAAGCGGGATGTCCAGGCTCTTCAGCCGCTGCCGCACGGACGCAGCGTCCCAGCGGGGGTTGAGGTGCGCGCCGGCGCCGATGTGGTCGGTGGCGGTGAACCGCCGGTACAGCGGGATCCCCTGGGGGAGGAAGCCGATGCTAGCCAGAAAGGCCGGGTCCTGGCGGGGGGTGCCGCCGAGCACGGTGACGTCACCGCCGCTTGGGTTGGCCAGCCCGCCGAGCAATCGCAGCAGCGTTGTCTTGCCGGCACCGTTCGGGCCGACCAGCGCGGATATCCGGCCCTCGGGAACGGTGATGGTGGCCTCGCTCAGCGCGGTGACCCCGCGGTAGCGCTTCGACAGCCCGCGGGTCTCGATCACCGGGTGCGCTGCGTCCTGGCAGGCGATCACGCGATCTCCGCCCCGTCCGCCGCCTGCAGGATGACGCGCAGCAGCGATTCGATCGAGTCATCGTCCAGCCCGGCCTCGCGGGCGCCGCGAACCCACTGGGCCAGGCTGCGGGCCAGCCGCGCATGCGTGCCGGGAGGCGGGCCGGGCGGGCGGCGCAGCACGAACGTGCCATGACCGGCCCGAGGCTCAACCAGCCCCTCGCGCTCCAGGTCGCGGTAGGCCTCGTTCCCGGAACAGCGTTGTTCGACTTCGCCGCCGGGCGGAAACCGGCATCTCGCGATCTCCCGACCTCCGCTCGAGCGGGAGAGGGCCGTGAGTCTAGTCATCTGGAGACTTGACGCCATGCTGCGGACGGCGGAGATTGGCGACATCGGGGTGATCTGCGGAGGGCAGTCATGGGCAGACCTTTACCGGTTATCTACGTCCGCGGCTTTGCCGGGGCCACATCGGGTATCGACAGGGCAGTGGATGACCCGTTCTACGGATTCAACGCCGGCGCGACCCACGTTCGCGTGGGCGGCGACGCGGAGCCGGCCTTCTACCAGTTCGAAGGCCCAATGGTGCGGCTAATGTCCGACGAAGGATATGAGGTCGTCGTCCATGGCAACCAGGAAGCGTTCTTGAAGGGCTCGGCTAACGGGACACTTGAGCCGAAGTCCCTGTGGATCTACAGGTTCTATGACTCGGCTGCGGACACCTTCGGCCATGCGGGCCGCCCGTACGACCTGCTGACCGCCGCTAGAGGACTGTTCACCTTCACCCAGCTGGTGCAGGAGAAGACGGCTGCCCAGAAGGTCTGGCTGGTGGCGCACTCCATGGGCGGGCTGATCTGCCGGAGCATGCTGCAGAAGGTGTGCCCGGACAACGGTGTCGCGGCCGCGGACCTGGTGGACAAATTCTTCACCTATGCCACGCCGCATAACGGCATCGCCTTCTCCATCGCAGGAATCAACATCGCGGTCCCCGAGATCGCCCCGTTCGGTGCGGAGATCTTCAACCCGGAGAAGATGTATGCCTACCTGACTCCGGAGGCCGACCTCACTGCGGACCATGAACCACCTCCCCCCGACGAGGCCGGGAACCCGACATGGGACGCGCGCGTCATCCCGGACACCGTCTTCACCCGTGACCGGGTGTTCTGCCTCATCGGCACGAACGCCGCCGACTACGGCCTGGTATCGAGGGCAGTCGGGCCGAAGAGCGACGGCCTGGTCCAGATCGACAACGCTTACGTCCGCGGCGCCCACCGGGCGTTCGTGCACCGCTCCCATTCCGGCGCCTACGGGGAGGTGAACTCCGAGGAGGGGTATCAGAACCTGCGCCGGTTCCTGTTCGGCTCCTGGAAGGTGACGGTAGAGCTGGCCGGGCTCAAGCTGCCCGACCCGGACCCTGGCCAGGATAAAGACATCAAGGATATCTGGCAGGCCGAGATCCGCGTCAGCGTCCGGGGACTGCCGGTAGTCATCAGCGAGCAGCTGGCGGCGCATTACTGCCCGATCCAGCTCAACATGGAGGCTGCACACCTATTAGACAGCCCCGACTCCCCGGTCCCGCTTACCACCGTCTTCCTGCTAGATCCGGCGCGCGACGCCGGGCGCCGCAACGACCTGGGGCAGGAGATATCACCTCGTTGCCGTTATACGCTGCAGCTCAGGACCATCCACGTTCAGGAACGCAACGGAACATTCTTCTGGCAGCATCACCTGGAGACCGCCGCGGACTGGGACGACACCCTCATCGTCGACTTCGGCCCAGCTGACGACGACCCGCAAGGCCCGAGGCACTTGTGGGCATCATGGAATTCCCAGATCCCGGCAGTCACATCCGCTCACGACCCGATCACACCGAACCCGCTCACGCCCGTCGCACTGCGCGACGGTGACCCGGATGACGCGGTCGCCTTCACCATCGATCTGCCACCGGCTGGGCAGGCCATCCTGGGAGAGACTCCGTCCCGCCTGCGGGTCACCGCCATGCCCTGGTCCTAGGGCTCGCAACCGCTGCCTTCGCATACGAGACCGCCCCCGGGAATGAGCCCTGCCGCCCGGCCCGCAAGATTCAGCAGCACCCGCCACGATCGGCGCGACCGCCGGGCATCAGCTTTTCGAGGGATCGGTGACCGCCAAGGAATGGCAGGAACGGGACGGATACATGTTCGGTACGGTCACCGATCGCGGAGGCAGGCCGCTTCGGCGGCCACACGCTGCGCGTGTGGTGCCAGAACGAGTACCTGGTCACCTGGCTCGACGGTTTGCCCTGGGTCTGCAGCCCGACCTGGTCATCCTCGCTGACTGGCACACGGGTGAGGGTTATACCAGCACGCTGATCGACGTCGGGAACCGGTCGCAGCGGTGGGTATCCACGCGTCCGGCGCCGGCGCAGCAGGAGCCGCCGGGTCTCCTCGTACCCGATGCGAACCACATTCCTGTCGAGCGCTCGAGGCCACCGTGGGCCTCGATGACAGTTTCCAGCAGATCGGTCATTACTCCTTCTTCCTGGCGCTAGTCCGGCTGGGTCACGCGGTGGCCGCATGATGTCCGCGACGGTGGCTCGCATCCGCCAGTGGCCAGTCGCCGCAGCCAGTTGGTGGCCGGTAACATCGGTGCCGGTCAGATGGCGACACATTTCCCCGTCCGAGGGGGCACAACAGAGCTGAAGGGCCGGCGCCGCGAACTCCGAGTGCTGGACCGGCTGGTTGATGCCGTCCGGGCGGGTGAGAGCCGGGCGCTGGTGGTGGCCGGCGAGCCGGGTGTGGGCAAGACGGCCCTGCTGGACTATCTGGCCGGGCGAGCGTCAGGCTTTCGTGTGGTGCGTACCGCGGGTGTCCAGTCGGAGATGGAGCTCGCGTTCGCTGCGCTGCATCAGTTGTGCGCGCCGATGCTGGATCGGCTCGAGCGTCTGCCGGTTCCGCAGCGCGACGCGCTGCGGACCGCGTTCGGCCTGAGCGCCGGCCCGGCGCCGGACCGGTTTCTGGTCGGCCTGGCCGTGCTGGGCCTGCTGTCGGAGGCGGCCGGGGAGCGGCCGCTGGTCTGCCTGGTCGATGACCAGCAGTGGCTGGACCGCGCATCGGCGCAGGTTCTCGGGTTCGTGGCGCGCCGCCTGGCGGCGGAGCCGGTGGGTCTGGTCTTCGTGGCCCGCGTTCGGAGCAGGGAGTTGGCGGGGTTGCCGGAGCTGGTGGTCGAGGGCCTGCGTGAGGGTGATGCGGCAGCGCTGCTGGACTCGGCGCTCACCGGGCCGCTGGATGAGCGGGTCCGCGACCAGATCGTCACCGAGACGCGCGGCAACCCGCTGGCGCTGCTGGAGCTGGTACGAGGGCTGACGCCGGCGGAGCTGGCGGGCGGGTTCGGGCTGCCCGGGGCGGCACCACTCGCGGGGCGGGTCGAGGAGAGTTTCCGGCGGCGGGTGGACGCTCTTCCGGCCCAGACCCGGCGGCTGCTGCAGCTCGCGGCGGCCGACCCGACCGGCGATCCGGGCCTGGTGTGGCGGGCAGCGGGGCGGCTCGGGATCCCGGTTCAGGCGGCGACACCGGCGGCGGAGGCCGGGCTGCTGGAGTTTGGCGCCCGGGTGCGGTTCCGGCATCCGCTGGTGCGCTCGGCGGCCTACCGGTCAGCGTCGGTCCAGCAGCGGCAGGATGTGCACCGCGCGCTGGCGGAGGTCACCGACCCACAGGTCGATCCTGATCGCTGCGTCTGGCACCGGGCGCAGGCCGCGCCTGGGCCGGACGAGCAGGTCGCTGGGCAGTTGGAGCTCTCGGCCGGCCGGGCGCAGGCGCGCGGGGGGCTGGCCGCGGCGGCCGCGTTCCTCGAACGCGCGGCGATGCTGACGCCTGAACCCGCTCACCGGGCGCAGCGCCTGCTCGCAGCGGCCCGGGCGAAGGCCAGCGCCGGCGCGCTGGATGCGGCATTGGGGCTGCTCGTCGCGGTCGAGGCAGGGCCGGCTGACGCGCTGCGGACCGCCGACATGGAGCACCTGCGCGGACAGATCGCGTTCGACCAGCGGCGCGGCGGCGACGCCGCCCGGCTGCTCCTCAGCGCCGCCAGGCGCCTCGAGCCGCTGAACGCCGAGTCCGCGCGTGCAACGCACTTGGAGGCGCTCGGCGCGGCGATGTGGGTCGGCGATATGGACAGCCCCGGCGGAGTGCTGGCTGCGGCCGAAGCCGCGCGTGCAGCGTCCCCCGGGCCCGGCCCGCCGCGCGTGGTGGACGTCCTGCTTGACGGGCTCGCGGCGCGGCTGACGGAGGGATACGCAGCCGCCGGGCCAACGCTGGCGCGGGCTGTCGAGCTGCTTCTAGCTCTGGACGTCGCCAACGACGAAGCCGACCGCAGGCTCTGGGTCGCCGGTGGAAGAGCCGGCATCACCGTCGCCCTGGAACTGTGGGACGCCGGATCCTGGCATGCCCTGGCCGCTCGCCAGGTTCAGTTCGCCCGCGACACCGGCGCGGCCGTGCAATTGCAGGTTGCGCTCAACCTCCGAGCCTGGACCCACCTTCTCGCCGGCGAGCTGACCACGGCGGCGCAGCTGCTCGAAGAAGATCGCTTGATCGCGGAGGCGACCGGGAACCCACCGGTTGCGTACAACGAGATAATGCTCGCGGCCTGGCAGGGCCAGGAGGCACCCGCGTTTGAGCTGATCGAGGCGACCACGCGGGAGGCGGCGGCAGGCGGTCTGGGCCGGTTTGTGCTCCTCGCGAGCTACGCGAGCTCGGTGCTGTACAACGGCCTCGGCCGCCACGTCGCTGCGCGCGACGCCGCCTGGCGCGCGTTCGAGGGTGATCAGGTGGGGTTCGGGCCGTTTGTCGTGCCCGAGCTGGCCGAGGCGGCGTCCAGGACCGGTGACGTTGCGCTCGTCAGGGCCGCCTTGCAGTGGCTGTCCGAACGCACGGCTGTGACGCCGACCGAGTGGGCGCTGGGGATTGAAGCCCGGGTCCGCGCACTGCTGACTGGCGGCGGTGCCGCTGACAGCCTGTACCGCGAGTCGATCGACCGGCTGGGCCGCACCCGCGTCCGCGCCGAGCTCGCCCGCGCCCACCTGCT